>JAABUN010001094.1_pt1 | contig 64030 bp, 49 predicted proteins | sample 5559311 | NCBI WGS metagenome assembly JAABUN01 (sample SAMN10711877, study PRJNA513370) | rock metagenome | isolation source: Antarctica rocks | place: Antarctica: Victoria Land, Siegfried Peak sud
GACCACCGCTAGTGCCAGATGACGCCGCGCATGCCGCACCCCCTCCGTCTCGCTCTCGGACCTGCCGACCACCGCTAGTGCCAGATGACGCCGCGCACGCCGCACCCCCCTCGTCCCGAGCCCGGACCTGCCTGCCGACCACCGCTAGTGCCAGATGACGCCGCGCACGACGCACCCCCCTCGTCTCGAGCCCGGACCTGCCTGCCGACCGCCTAGTGCCAGATGACGCCGCGCACGCCGCACCCCCTCCGTCTCGAACCCGACCCGCCGGCACCGACCGTCCCCGAGGTGCCCGGGCGCTGCCTGTCGGCGCTTCCCGTCCGGGCACGGCTCTTCCCTGCTCTCGTGGACGCGCTGCGGGTGTCCGGTGGCCCCCACCGGAGCCGTCTCCCCGGCTGCGCCCTTCGGCACAGCCTGACGTCGCAGAGTAGGCATACGGTCACGTCGAGTGCCAGGGGGGTAGGCCGTTCGGGTGCATACCGGGCACACCCGGACACGGCGCGGGCCTCACGCGAGGCCGGCCAGCTCCTTCGCCCGGCCGACGACGGCATCGAGCATCGGCTCGGTCAGGCGGCCGGTGAACGTGTTCTGCTGGCTGACGTGGTAGCAGCCCAGCAGCACGGGCCCGCCCTCCAGGGGGACCTCCGCGCCGTGGGCGAAGGTCGGCACGGGACGCGGGACGCCCACGCCGGCAGCCCGCAGCGCGGGGAGCAGGGCCGCCCAGCCGAAGCCCCCCAGCACGACGACCGCCCGCACGGAGGGCAGCACGTGGCGCAGCTCCGCGGTGAGCCACGGCGAGCAGGCGCGGCGCTCCGCCGTCGTCGGCCTGTTGTCCGGCGGCGCGCACCGGACGCCGAGGGTCAGCCGCGTGTACAGCAGCTCCTGCCCGTCCCCCGCGTACGTGCTCGTCGGCCACGTCGCGAGCCCGGCGCGGTGCAGGGCGGCGTACAGCCAGTCGCCGCTCCGGTCGCCGGTGAAGATGCGGCCGGTGCGGTTGCCGCCGTGGGCCGCCGGCGCGAGCCCCATCACGAGGATCCTCGGCCGGTCCGCGCCCCAGCCGGAGACCGGTCGCCCCCAGTAGCGCTCGTCGGCGTACGCCGCGCGCCGGACCTGCGCGACCTCCTCGCGCCAGGTGACCAGGCGCGGGCAGGCCCGGCACACGGTCGACCGGGCGTCGAGCTCAGCGAGGGCGGGGGCGGCGCCGGCGAGCCGGACCACGTCCTGCGGGGTGGCCGCCACCGGGGTGGACCGGCCGGCCAGGTCGTTCGGGTGGCCGGAGCCGGGGGCGATCGCCACGGGCGGGAGCCTAGGGCGAGGCCGGGCCCGCCGCGGGCGGGGCCGTGCTCCAGGCGATGCCGTCGAGGATGTCGGCCTCGCTGACGAGCACCTCCTGCAGGCCGAGGCGCTCGACCACGGCGAGCAGCACGAGGGCCCCGGCCCCGATGACGTCGACCCGGCCCGGGTGCATGACCGGCAGCTCCGCGCGCTCGGCCCGCGTCATCGCCAGCAGCCGCCCGGTGACCTCCCGAACCTGCTCCGCGGACACCCGGGACAGGTGGATCGCCTCGGGGTCGTACGCCTCGAGCCCGAGCGCCAGCGCGGCCACCGTGGTCACCGACCCGGCGAGCCCGACGACGGTGCGCGCCCCGGCCGCGGGCACGACCTCGAGGACGCGGTCGAGCGCCGCCCCGACGTCGGCGCGGGCCGCGGCGACCTGCTCCGCGGTGGGTGGGTCGCCGGCGAGGTGCCGCTCGGTGAGCCGCACGCACCCGACGTCGACCGACAGCGCGGCCTGCACCGCGTCGCCGCCGAGCACGAACTCCGTCGAGCCGCCTCCGATGTCCACGACGAGGAAGGGACCCAGCGCCGGGTCCAGGCCGCGGGTGGCGCCGTCGAAGGACAGGGCCGCCTCCTGCTCGCCGCTGGCGACCTCGGGGTCGACGCCGAGGACGTCGCGGACCAGACCGGTGAAGACGTCGCGGTTGCCGGCGTCCCGGGTGGCGCTGGTCGCGACCATCCGCACGGCCTGCGCCCCGAGCCCGCGGCAGGTGGCGGCGTAGTCGACGAGCGCGAGGCGGGTGCGCTCGAGCGCCGCGGGCGCCAGCACGCCCGTGCGGTCCACGCCCTCGCCCAGCCGGACCACCCGCATCTCGCGGTGGACGTCGGCCTTGACCCCGCCCTCGACGTCCGCGACGAGCAGGCGCACCGAGTTGGTGCCGCAGTCGACGGCGGCGACCCGGGTCACGAGCGCGTCTTCTTGCCCACCACGGCCTGCGGGTCGTCGGGGTCCACGCACGGCCCCCGCGCCGCCCAGTCGCCGAGCCGCTCCAGCGCCTCGTCGCCGAACGGGTTGACCCCCGGGCCGACCGCGAGGCTGTGGGCCACGAGCACGTGCAGGCACTTGACCCGCACCGGCATGCCGCCCTGCGCGGGCACGCCCTCGAGCACCTCGTGGGCGTCGCGGCGGGCGACGTAGTCGCGGGCGGCCGCCTCGTAGCGCGCCCGCAGCTCCGGGTCCTCGTCGAGCCGCGCCGTCATCTCGCGCATCAGGCCCTCGCTCTCGAGGGTCCCGATCGCCGACGCCAGCCGCGGGCAGGTCAGGTAGTACAGGGTCGGGAACGGCGAGCCGTCGTCGAGCCGCGGCCTGGTCTCCACGACGGTCGGCAGCGAGCAGGCGCACCGCGCGGCCACGTCGGTCATCGCCCGTGGCGGGCGACCGAGCTGCAGGGCCACCGCACGCCGGTCGCGGTCCGGGTCGGGGTGCGGGCTGCTCACCGGGTCGGCTCGTCCGCCGCCTCGACGCTGCCCCACAACTGCGTGAACCACGGCGCCTCGGGGTCGGCCGGCGCGACGACCGGGCCGCGCTGCGCCGGCGCCGGCCCGGCCTGCGGGTCCAGGACGACGTACGACGTCTCGCCGGGCAGCACGTAGTGGAGCCGCTCGCGCGCCAGCCGGGCGACGTGCGCGGGGTCGCCGAGCAGCTGGCGCTGGTGCTCGAGGGCCTGCACCCGCCGGGTCTGCTCGGCCTGCTCCTGCTGCATCTGCGCGATGACGCCGCGCTGCGTCAGCCACTCGCGCAGCGGCAGCGCCGCGCTGACGACCAGCGCGCAGAGCACGAGGCCGAGCACGGCCGCGCGGGTCGTGAGCGCGGCGGTCGACGGGGGCGGGACCGCAGGCCCGGTCGACCCGCGCCGCACCGCTCCGCGGGCACGGTCGCGGCGCCGCGCGGCGCTGCGGCGGCCGGGCTCGGAGCGGGGGCCGGGCACGAGGGGGCTAGACCTGCCCCTGCGCCGGGCGGAAGCGCGGGAAGGCGGCGGCACCCGCGTAGCGGCCGGCGTCGTCGAGCTCCTCCTCGATGCGCAGCAGCTGGTTGTACTTCGCGACGCGCTCGCTGCGGGCCGGCGCGCCGGCCTTGATCTGCCCGCAGTCGGTGGCCACCGCGAGGTCGGCGATCGTGGTGTCCTCGGTCTCGCCGGAGCGGTGGCTCATCATGCAGCGGTAGCCGGAGCGGTGGGCCAGCTGCACGGCGTCGAGGGTCTCGGTGAGCGTGCCGATCTGGTTGACCTTGACCAGCAGGGCGTTGGCGCAGCCCCGGCTGATCCCGTCGGCCAGCCGCTCCGGGTTGGTGACGAACAGGTCGTCGCCCACCAGCTGCACCTTCGCGCCCAGGGTGGCCGTCAGCGCGGCCCAGCCCTCCCAGTCGCTCTCGTCGAGGGCATCCTCGATCGACACGATCGGGTAGCTGGCCACGAGGTCGGCGTAGTACTCGGTCATCTGGTCGGACGTGCGGTCGGTGCCCTCGAAGCGGTAGCCGGCCGCGGAGTGGAACTCCGAGGCGGCCACGTCGAGCGCCAGCGCGATGTCGCGGCCCGGCACGAGACCGGTGGAGCCGACGGCCTCGAGGATGAGGTCGAGCGCGTCGCGGTTGGCCGGCAGGTCGGGGGCGAAGCCGCCCTCGTCGCCGACGCTGGTGGTCAGGCCGCGCTGCTTGAGCACGCTCTTGAGCGCGTGGTAGACCTCCGCGCCCATGCGCAGGGCCTCGCTGAAGCTCGCCGCGCCGATCGGCGCGACCATGAACTCCTGCACGTCGACGTTGGTGTCGGCGTGGGCCCCGCCGTTGAGGATGTTGAGCATCGGCACGGGCAGCAGGTGGGCGTTGGGCCCGCCGACGTAGCGGAACAGCGGCAGGCCGAGCGAGTCGGCGCTGGCCCGGGCGACGGCGAGGCTGACGCCCAGCAGGGCGTTGGCGCCGAGCCGGCTCTTGTCGGGGGTGGCGTCGAGGTCCACGAGGGCCTGGTCGACGATCCGCTGCTCGGTGGACTCGATGCCCAGCAGCTCCGGGCCGATGGTGTCGAGCACGGCGTCGACGGCCTGCCGGACCCCCTTGCCGCCGTAGCGCTCGCCGCCGTCGCGCAGCTCGACCGCCTCGTACTGGCCGGTGCTGGCGCCGCTCGGGACCGCTGCCCGCGCGATCGTGCCGTCGTCGAGGGCGACCTCGACCTCGACGGTGGGGTTGCCGCGCGAGTCGAGGATCTCGCGGGCTCCGACGGCCTCGATGGACGGCACGGGACTCCTGGTGGTGGCGGCGGGAACTGCTCGGCAGGGGGTGCGTGGGTCGGGCCGAGCGTAACCGGACCGAGATCCCCGACCGGTCAGGCGCTCCGGAGCAGCCGCGCCCCGGCGCGGACGCGCCCGGTGCCGTGCACGTCGACGTAGAAGCCGCGGGCGCCACAGCCCAGCGCCGCCAGCGCCGCGAGCACCTCGTCGTCGAGCGCGCCCGCCTCGCGGCCGAGCACCCAGCGGCTGAACTCCACGCACGGCGGCGCGGCCTGCGCGCCCGACAGCCGCAGCGGCGGGCCGTCGACGGTCTCGAGCAGCAGGTCGCCGACGAGGTCGGCCTCGCGCAGCGGACCCGCGGTGTCGAGCAGCAGCGACTCCCCGGCGCGGCCGCCGTCGAGGTGGTCGCCGTACCGCTGCCGCAGCGCCTCGGCGTGGGCACGGGGCAGCAGCGACAGCCCGTTGCCGCCGCGCCAGCGCGAGTCGGGGTGGTCGGCGTGGTGCACGTCCACCACGCGCTCGCCGGCCACCAGCCCGACCGCCCCGCGCGGGCCCACCTCGAGCTCGGCCACCTCCAGCAGCGGCGCGGGGTCGTACGCCTTCGCGCCGCGGGCGCCCGGCTTGAGGCGCGAGCGCTGGACCTGCAGCCGCGCCACGGTCCCGACCACGTCCCCGGTCAGGTCCCCGGTCACGTCCACCGTGCGGCCCACCCCTCGCCGTCCAGGGCCGCGGGGTCGGCCCCGTCGTCGCGCGCCGCCCGCTCGGCGGCGGCCAGCGCGTCGCGGTAGCGCCGGGCCACGTTGCGCAGCTCCACCTCCGGGTCGAGCCCCTGCTCCCGGCAGCGCCGCACCAGGTCCCAGAGCTCGCCGCCCGGCCCCTCGTACGCCGGGACCGGCGCGCCGAGCCGCGTCCCGCGCTGCTGCAGCTTGCGGGCCAGCGACAGCGCGGGCTGCCCCATCGGCACGCCCTCGGTCACCGAGGTCCGGCCCTTCTCGGCGGCCTTGAGCGCGTCCCAGGTCGCCTCCAGGTCGTCGGCCGGCCCGCCGGCGAACACGTGCGGGTGGCGGCGCACCAGCTTGTCGACCAGGTCGCCCGCGACGTCGTCGACCGACCACGCCGGCTCGGCCTCCTCCGCCAGCCGGGCGTGGAACGCGACCTGCAGCAGGACGTCGCCGAGCTCCTCGCGCAGCGCCACCGGGTCGTCGTCCTCGAGCGCCTGGTAGGCCTCGTACGCCTCCTCCAGCAGGTACGGCCTGAGCGACGCGTGCGTCTGCGCGGCGTCCCAGGGGCAGCCGCCCGGGCTGCGCAGCCGGTCCATCACCGCCACGACGTCGAGCAGCCGCGCCCCGGGCAGGTCGTACGAGCCGACCACCACGGGCGCGCCGGACAGGCCCGCCGGCAGGTCGTCGCCGTCGGCGGCGAGCCAGACCAGGTCGCCGTCGGCGGCGCGCGCCGCGACCGCGTCCGGGGCGACCACCTCGACCGGCACGCCGGCCTCGCGCAGCGCCGCGACCTGCGCGTGCGCCGGGTCCGCCACCAGCACCGGGGCCGAGCGCAGCGCCTGCCAGGCCGGCCAGCTCAGCAGGCCCGGGGCGCTGCGCGGGGAGGTGCGGACGACGACGGCGCTCACCCTCGGGCCGGCTACGAGCTGGGCTGCTCGGCGGCGGGGTCCTCGAGCAGCGGCGGCTCCTGCTCGGCGGGCGGCGCGCCCTCGTCGACCGGCGGCACGCCCTCCTCGGCCGGCGCCGGGTCGGTGCCGCCGGACGGCGCGGCCGGGCTGGACAGGCGGGTGTCGTCGGAGGCCACGACCGCCAGCGCCGCCTCGTCCCACTGGCCGAAGCGGGGGTTGACGCTCACCCCGAGGTCGCGCGCGGTGGCCGTCACGAGCTCCTGGACGGCGGCGCCGCTCTGCTCCGCGAGCACGGCGCGCCGCAGCTCGGGCTCGACCTGCTGGCGCGTCTGCGTGCGCCGCTCGAGGACCCGCACGACGTGGCCGCCGCGCTCGGACTCCACGGCGAACGTGTCGCCAGCCTCGGCCGCGAAGGCCTGCTCGCCGTACTCCTCCAGCCCGCTCTGGGCGAACGCGCTGCGCGGCGCCAGGCCGAGGTCGCCGCCCTGCTCCGCGGTCGTCTCGTCCGTCGAGCGCTCGCGGGCCAGCGCGCCGAACTCCTGGTCGCTGAGCCCGCGGGCCTCCTCGAGCAGGTCGCGGGCCGCGGCGAGGTCCGGCAGCAGGATCTGCGCGGTGCGCACCTGGTCGAACTGGTCGATGCCCTGCTGGTAGGCCTGGTCGAGCTGCTCCGGCGGCACCGGGACGTCCCGGGTCAGCGACTCGCCGAGGGCGGTGGTCAGCGCCCGGCTGCGCGCGAGCTCGCGCACCTGCTCCAGCGTCAGGCCGGCGGCCGACGCCTGGGTGCGCAGCTGCTCCGACCCGCCGACCGACTCCTCGATGGCCTGGTACTGGCGGTCGACCTCGCCCGCGGTCACCGTCACGCCGGCCCGCTCCGCCGCCTCCTCCACGAGCTGGACGTTGATCTCGCGCCCCAGCACGTCGCGCTGGTACGCCGGCCGGTCGCCGCCGAGCTGCTCGGCGGCCGCCGGGTCGGACAGCCCGGCGTCGACGAGCTGCGCCAGCTCGTCGGTCGTGATGCGCGACTCGCCGACGGTCGCGGCGGCGCCGGCCTGCACGGGCGAGCCGCCGCAGCCGGTGAGGGCGACCGCCGCCAGCAGGCCGACGGCGGCGAGCCGGCGTCGCGTACGGGCGGGTGCGGCGAGCGGGCGGGTCATCGAGCGGTCCTCTCGGGACGAGCGCGGTCGGTGGGGCGGACGGCGGGCGCAGCCAGGCTGCCACGCACCGGGCTGCGAGGCGGGGACGGGGCGCGGTCGGGGCGGGTCACCCGGCGGCCGCCGCCGCCGCGGCGACGCTGTCGCCGAGCACCGCGTCGAGCAGGCCGGCGACCCAGTCGAGCAGCGCGGTGTCGCGCAGCGGCTGCCCGCCGAAGGGCCTGGTCATCGGCTTGGGTACCAGCACGGTGCCGACGGCCGGCTTGACGACCGACTTCGGGTACAGCCGCTGCAGCCGCATGACCTGGGACTCGCGCAGCTCCACCGGCGCCAGGCGCACGTTGTTGCCCATGAGCGCGACCTCGGTCAGGCCGTAGCGCTTGGCCAGCACGCGGAACCGGGCGACCGCGAGCAGGTTCTCGACCGGGGTGGGCAGCGGCCCGTACCGGTCCTGCAGCTCCTCGCGGACCGCCGTGATGGCCGCCTCGTCCGACGCCGCCGCGATGGAGCGGTAGGCCGTCAGGCGCAGCCGCTCCCCCGGCACGTACTCGTGGGGCAGGTGCGCGTCGACGGGCAGGTCGACCTTGGTGTCGGGCGCCTCGTCCTGCGCCGGGCGCTCGCCGGCCATGCCCTTCTTGAAGTCGCCGACGGCCTCGCCGACGAGCCGCATGTAGAGGTCGAAGCCGACGCTGGCGATGTGGCCGGACTGCTCACCGCCGAGCAGGTTGCCGGCGCCGCGGATCTCCAGGTCCTTCATGGCCACGGCCATGCCGGCACCGATCTCGGTGTTCTGCGCGATGGTCGCCAGCCGGTCGTGGGCCAGCTCCGTGAGCGGCTTCTCCGGCGGGTAGGTGAAGTAGGCGTACGCCCGCTCGCGGCCACGGCCGACGCGGCCGCGGATCTGGTGCAGCTGCGACAGCCCGAACGCGTCGGCCTTGTCGACGATCAGCGTGTTGGCGTTGGGGATGTCCAGGCCGCTCTCGACGATGGTCGTGCAGACCAGCACGTCGAAGCGCTTCTCCCAGAACCCGACCATGACCTGCTCGAGCGAGCTCTCGTCCATCTGCCCGTGGCCGGTGGCGATGCGGGCCTCGGGGACGAGCTCGCCGAGGCGCTTGGCGACCCGCTCGATCGACTCGACGCGGTTGTGCAGGAAGAAGACCTGGCCCTCGCGCAGCAGCTCGCGCCGGATGGCCGCCCCGATCTGCTTCTCGTCGTACGGGCCGACGAAGGTCAGGACCGGGTGGCGCTCCTCCGGCGGGGTGAGGATCGTCGACATCTCGCGGATGCCGGTGAGGCTCATCTCGAGCGTGCGCGGTATCGGGGTCGCGCTCAGGGTGAGCACGTCCACGGCGGTGCGCATCTGCTTGAGGTACTCCTTGTGCTCGACGCCGAAGCGCTGCTCCTCGTCGACGATCACCAGCCCGAGGTCCTTGAACTGCGTGCCCTTGGACAGCAGCCGGTGGGTGCCGATGACCACGTCGACGGTGCCCTCGGCCAGGCCGGCGGTGACCTCGCGCTGCTCCTTGTCGGAGTTGAAGCGGCTGGTCGAGCGGACGGTCACCGGGAACTGCGCGAAGCGGTCGCGGAAGGTGCCGTAGTGCTGCTGGACGAGCAGCGTCGTCGGCACCAGGACGGCCACCTGCTTGCCGTCCTGCACCGCCTTGAACGCGGCGCGCACGGCGATCTCGGTCTTGCCGTAGCCGACGTCGCCCGCGATGACGCGGTCCATGGGCGACGACTTCTCCATGTCGGCCTTGACCTCGTCGATCGCCGACAGCTGGTCGGGCGTCTCGACGTACGGGAAGGCGTCCTCGAGCTCGCGCTGCCACGGGGTGTCGGGGCCGAAGGCGTGGCCGGGCGCGGACATCCGCGCGGAGTACAGCTGGATGAGGCCGGCCGCGATCTCCTTGACGGCCTTCTTCGCCCGGCCCTTGCGCTTGGCCCAGTCGCCGCCGCCCAGCTTGTCGAGGCCGGGGGCCTCGCCGCCGACGTAGCGGGTGACGAGCTCGAGCTGGTCGGTGGGGACGAACAGCCGGTCGCCGGGCTGGCCCTTCTTGCCCGGCGCGTACTCGAGGATGAGGTACTCGCGGGTCGCGCCCTGCACCGTGCGCTGGACCATCTCGACGTAGCGGCCGACGCCGTGCTGGTCGTGCACCACGGGGTCGCCCGGCTTGAGCTGCAGCGGGTCGACGGCGTTGCGCCGGCGGCTCGGCATGCGGGTGCTGGCGTCCTTGCCGGCCGGCCCGCGGGTGCCGGTGAGGTCGGACTCGGTGAGCACGACGGTCTTGAGCAGGCCGCTCTCGAAGCCGGTGTCGAGGCAGCCGGTCGTGACGTGCACGACCCCGGCCTCGGGCGCGGTGTCGAGGCGCTCGACGAGCCGCACCGGCAGGTCCTCGCCGGACAGCACCTCGACGAGGCGCTGCGCCGGGCCGTGGCCCTGCGTGGTGAGCACGACGCGCCAGCCGTCGGCGAGCCAGCGGCGCACGTCCTGCACCGCGCGGTCGGTCTCGCCGCGGTAGGCGGTCGGCTGCCGCTCCGCGAGCACGACGGCGTCGTCCTCGAGGTCCTCGTCGGAGGTGAACGGCGACACCGACCACCAGGGCAGCCCGAGCGCGCTCGCGTGGTCGCGCACCTCGACCAGCTCCCGGTACGCGGCCGCGCCGAGGTCGACCGGGGCGGCGCCGCCGACGGCCGCCGTCGCCCACGACGCCTCCAGGAACTCCTGGCTGGTGCGCACCAGGTCGTGGGCGCGGGTGCGGATGCGCTCGGGGTCGCACAGCAGCACGGCGGTGCGCTCCGGCAGCTCGTCGACGAGCAGCACCAGGTCGTCCACGAGCACCGGCGCGAGCGCCTCCATGCCCTCGACGGGGGTGCCGTCGGCGATCCGGTCGCAGATGTCCAGCAGCTCGGGGTGGGCCTGGCCCAGGGCCTTGGCCCGCGCCCGGACGTCCGGGGTGAGCAGCAGCTCGCGGCACGGCGGCGCCCACAGGCCGTGCTCGGCGACCTCGAGGCTGCGCTGGTCGGCGACCTTGAACCAGCGCACCTCCTCGACCGTGTCGCCCCAGAACTCCACCCGCACCGGGTGCTCCTCGGTGGGCGGGAACACGTCGACGATGCCGCCGCGCACGGCGAACTCGCCGCGCTTCTCCACCAGCTCCACCCGGGCGTACGCGAGGTCGACCAGCCGGCGCACGACGTCCTCGGGGTCGACCTCCTGGCCCTGCACGAGCGCGACCGGCTCGAGGTCGCCGAGGCCCCGCACCTGCGGCTGCAGCAGCGAGCGGACCGGCGCCACGACGACCTCGACGGGGCCGGTGGCGGGGTCGTCGCCCGACGGGTGGGCGAGGCGGCGCAGCACCGCGATGCGCCGGCCCACGGTGTCGGCGCGCGGCGAGAGCCGCTCGTGCGGGAGCGTCTCCCACGACGGGAACAGGGCGACGCGGTCGCCGTCGACCACGCTGGCGAGCGCGGAGACGAGGTCCTCGGCCTCCCGGCCGGTCGCGGTCACCGCGAGCACCGGCCGGCCGGTGCGCGCCGCGAGGGCCGCGACGACGAACGGGCGCAGCCCGGCCGGTGCGGTCACGTCGAGCCCGCCGCCGCCCTGCTCCGCGGCGTCCAGGGCGCGGGCCAGCGCGGGGTCGGTGGCGACGACGTCGAGCAGGCCGCGCAGCGGTCCGGCGGAGCGCGCCAGCGGGCCGGCGGCAGGAGCGGAGGCAGCAGGAGCGGAGGCGATCGGGCAGCCCTCCAGGGCAGGCGAGAGGCCCCGCGCGGCGTCGCGACGGGGTGCTCCCAGGGTACGTCCGGGACGAGGTCCGCGACCTGGCCCAGGGGGAAGCGGGGCGGCCCCGGGGCGTGCGGCCTGCGACCGGCCTGCCGCGCCACCGGTTCACCCGGACGGGACGGCGCCGGAGCACGCGGGCGGCGCGCGCGTCGTGCAAACTTGACGGACTTCGTCGACAAAGGCAGCGGGCAGGCGTCCGTGGGAGGCAGGACCATGGACGTCGGGCTCGCGGTGGCAGGGCTGTTCGTCGGTGGCATCGTCGGGCTCACGGGCATGGGTGGCGGCGCCCTCATGACGCCGATGCTGGTGCTGTTCTTCGGCGTGCCGCCGCTCGCGGCCGTGTCGAGCGACCTGGTCGCCTCGGCGTTCATGAAGCCGATCGGCGGGGTCGTCCACCTGCGCAACGGCACCGTCGACCTGGGCCTGGTCAAGCTGCTCGTGCTGGGCTCGGTGCCCAGCGCGTTCGCCGGCGTGTTCGTGCTGCGGGCCTTCGGCGACGGCGAGGCGGTCCAGAACGGCGTCAAGGTCGCCCTCGGCGCCGCGCTGCTCGTCGCCGCGGCCAGCCTGGCGGCGAAGGCCTACCTGGGGCTCGTCGCGCGGGCCCGCCGGCACGCCACCGGGGAACGCAGGCCGCCCGAGGAGCGCGGGATCCCCCGCGTCACGCTGCGACCGGTGCCCACCGTCCTCGTCGGCATCCTCGGCGGGCTCATCGTCGGCATGACCTCGGTCGGCTCCGGCTCCCTGATCATCATCGCCCTGCTGGCGCTCTACCCGCGCCTGAGCGCCAACCAGCTGGTGGGCACCGACCTGGTGCAGGCCGTGCCCCTCGTGGCCTCGGCCGCGCTCGCGCACTTCCTGTTCGGCGACTTCCAGCTCGACCTCACGGTCTCGCTGCTGATCGGCGCGATCCCCGGCGTCTACCTCGGCGCCCGCTACTCCTCGCACGCCCCGGCGGGCATCGTGCGCCGGGCGCTCGTCCTGGTCCTCGTCGCCAGCGGCCTGAAGCTGCTCGGGGTGGAGACCGTGCTGCTGGGCTACCTGCTGCTGGGCCTCGTCGTGGCGGCGCCGCTCGGCTGGGCGCTGGTGCGGCGGCGCCACGGCCTGCCCGCCCTGGGACGCCGGGACAGGCCCGAGCCGGAGCAGGAGCCCGTCACGCGGGTGTGACGCAGGCGGCCGGCCGGGTCAAGACGGCTCCGGACGGCGCCGACGTACGTACGCTGCCGGAGCACGGGGCGGGTGTGACCGCGCTCCCGCCGCCGACCGGCAGCCGGCCAGGACCGCCCTGGCAGGACCTGCCGGGCAGGCAGCGCCCGGGCGGGTCGCCCGCGGGAGCGGGCGCGCCGCCGACCTCGTCGCGAGCCCAGCACGGACCCGCCCAGAGAGGACCCCCGGATGGCCGAGCCCGGTCCCCCCGTCGCCGCGGCCGCGGGCGGCCCGTCCCTGCTGCAGCGCCGCTGGAAGGCGGTGCTCGTCGGCGTCCTGCTGGGCCTGCTGGCCGGCCAGCTGTTCACGGTGCTGAGCACGCCCCGCTACAGCTCCACCACGGCCGTGCTCGTCCTGCCGACCCGCACCACCACCGCCGGGGCGGTGGGCGGCGCACCGTCGGACGTCAACATGAACACCGAGTCGGAGCTGGTCCGCTCGGCGCAGGTGGTCCGGGGTGCCGCGGCGTCGCTCGGCGGCGGAGCGACGCTCCAGCAGGTGCTGGAGCGGCTCGACGTCACCGTCCCGCCCAACAGCCAGGTCCTGTCGATCTCCTACGTCGACCGCACCGCGCAGGCCGCCCAGCTGGGCGCGCGCGCGGTCGCCCAGGCCTACCTGTCCTCCCGCCAGGCCGACGTGCAGGCCGACGTCGAGCGGCTCAGCGGCACGCTGCGCCGGGACCTCGAGTTCGCGGAGGAGCAGCTGCGCCTGGCCACGGACCAGGCGGCCTCCCTGCCCGCGAACTCCCCGGACCGGGTGTACGCCGAGGCCCAGCGCGACATCCTCGGCAGCCAGATCACCAACCTCAACGGCCGCCTCACCACGCTCACCGCCAGCACCGACCGGGCCGGCGTGATCATCACCGACGCCGTGCTCCCCTCGCGGGCCAGCTTCCCCGTCCCCGCGCTGGACCTGGCCGCCGGACTGGTGCTCGGCCTGCTGCTGGGCGCCGTGCTGGCCCTGCTCGCCGACCGGCTCGACCACCGCCTGCGGCGGGGCTCCGACGTCGAGCGCCGGGTCGGCCTGCCGGTGCTGGCCGACCTGGTGGCGGCCGGCGGCAGCCCGCGGTCCGGCCGGTTCGACCGGCTGCGCAACGCGCTGGACGGTCGGCGGCGCACCCCGGCGCCCGTGCAGGTCACCGCCGCCGCCGGCAGCCGGGCGAGCAGCGCCGTGGCGCTCGAGCTGGCCTCGTCGTGGGGTCGCGTCAACGGCGCGACCACCCTGGTCCTGGCGCACGAGGCCTCGTCCACCGTCGACGCGCTCGACCTGGCGGACCGGGCCGGCCTCGCCGAGCTGCTGCGGGGTGAGTCCGGGCCGGTGCAGGTGCTCCACGACCACCCCGCCCACCCGGGCGTGCTCGTGGTCCCGCCCGGCCGGCAGGCCGAGCAGCTCGAGACGCTCCTGCAGTCGGCCACCGCCCCCGAGGCGCTGGCCGCCCTCGGCCGGTCGGCCAGCGTCGTGGTCCTGGAGACCGCCGGGACGGACGAGTCGGCCGCGGCGCAGGCGCTCGCCCGCTCCAGCAGCACGGTCGTGCTCGCCGTCGAGCGGGGCGGCGACGAGCGGGGCGTCGCCCGCGCGGCCCGCAGCGTCGCAGAGCTGGGCGGCGACCTGGCCGGCGTCGTGCTCGTCCCCAGGGTCCGCACCCGGCGGGCGTCGCGCCGCAGGTCGGGCCGGTCGGCCACGACGGCCGGCCTCCCCGGCCCCCCCCCGGCCCCGGCGCACCTCGACGCGGCGCCCGTGCCGCCCCGCACGGGGACCGACGGGGGCGGCTGGGCCGACGTCGGCGCCGGCGACCCGCGCGACGCCGAGCCCCCCGCCGCCGCACCGGCCACCGGTGGCGCGCCGCGCCCGCCGCGGTGACCCACGCCGGCGCTGACCGGGCGGTCCGGCGGCCGGCAGCGGCCCTGCTCGCGGCCGTGGCGCTCTGCGCGTGCTCCGTGCCCGGGTCCGGGTCCGGCGGGCCGCCCCCGGCCGCGGCGCCGCCGTCCAGCGTCCCGACGACCGTCCCGACGACCGTCCCGAGCACCTCCCCGCCCCTGCTGGACCCGCGGACGCTGGGTCCGCTGACCGGCCTGCCGGTGAGCCCGGAAGTGGCCCGCGCCCCCGTCGTCGCGGTCCCGGTCACCACGGGCACCGGGCGCCCGGCGCCCACCGGCCTGGACGAGGCCGACCTCACCTACGTCGCCTTCCCCGGGCCCGCCCGGCAGCGCGTGGTGGCGCTGTTCCACAGCCGCCCCCCGGAGCGCGTCGGGCCGGTGGCGCAGACCCGGCCGATGGACGGCAAGCTGGTGCGCCTCTACGACGCCGTGCTCCAGTACGGCGGCGGCCCCGCCTCGTTCGTCCAGCAGCTCGAGCGGACGGAGGTGACCCCGTGGTCGTCCCTGACGCAGAGCTCGGGCTTCACCCGCGAGCCCTCCGGCCTGCTGTACGCCGCGCCCGCCGTCGCGCGCGGCGCCGACGGCGCGCGCGCCACGACGACCGGCGTGCTCCCGTTCGCGCGCACGCCGGTCGACGAGGACCCCTCGCCGCCGGAGGTGGACGTGCAGGTGCCCGCCCAGCCCGCGCTGGCGCTGCGCTACGACCCGGACGACCGGCGCTGGAGCGGCCGGCTGGGCGAGCTGGAGGTCTCGGCGACCAACGTCGTGCTGCAGGAGGTCGCGTACGAGCAGCTGGTGCTGCCGAAGACGGGCGGCGCGACGGAGCGCGACCCGGTCCTGCTCAGCGCGGACGGCGACGCCACCGTGCTGCGCCCCTCCGGCGCCGTGACCGCGACCTGGAACCGGCGCGGCATCGCCACGGCGACCAGCTTCGTGGCCGACGACGGCGTGCCCGTGCGGCTGGAGCCCGGCACCACGTCCGTCCTGCTCGTCCCCGAGGGCACGCAGGTCGACGGCGTCGAGGACCCCTGAGCGACGGGCCCCGGGAGCGGCGGTCGACGCCGCCTGCCCGGCGTGCACGCGCGGTCCGCGGGAACAGACGCGGGCAGCAGCCGCTTGTGCCCCGGGTCACACGGGCTGCGCCGTACGCGCCAGCCGTCCGCTCCGTGCAGGAGGATCCGTGCTCCCCGTCCACCGTGCTGTCCCCGCCGTCGCCGCCGCCGGCCTGCTCGCCGCCACGGCGCTCGCCGCCGGCACCGCCGGCCCGGCGTCCGCGGCCAGGGCTGCTGCCACGGCCGCGCCGCTGCCGTTCACGACGACCACGCTGCACTTCCGGACCACGGTCGGGCCCGACGACGACGTCCTCTGCGACGTCGTCGGTGACCTGCGCGTGCCGCAGGGCGTCGACCGCGCCCACCCGGCCCCCGCGATCCTGACCACCAACGGGTTCGGCGGCTCCAAGGACAGCACCGGTCCGGGCGGCAACGGCTCGTACGCCGCCCGCTTCGCCGAGCAGGGCTACGTGACGCTGTCCTACTCCGGGCTCGGGTTCGGCGGCAGCGGCTGCAACATCCACATCGACGACCCCGACCACGACGGCAAGGCCGGCTCGCAGCTCGTCAGCTTCCTCGGCGGCGCCACGGGCATCGCGACGACGAAGGACGGTGCGCCGTTCGACGTCGCCGGCCTGGTCCAGCGCGACGCGACCGCGCACGACGGCACCGCCCGGGCGCACGACCCGCGCGTGGGGATGATCGGCGGCTCGTACGGCGGGCAGGTCCAGTACGCCGTCGCCGGCCTGGACCCGCGCGTGGACACGCTGCTCCCGATCTACACGTGGAACGACCTGGGCTACTCGCTGGCGCCGAACAACGGCGGGCCGAAGAGCGGCGTCAGCACCGACACGGCCGGCATCTGGAAGGCCGGCTGGCACTCGGTCTTCACCGGCCTCGGGGTCGCCGGGCCGCTGACCAACCAGCAGAACCCGGCCACGACCTGCGGTGGCTACGCGCCGTGGGTGTGCCGGTCGTTCGTCGAGCTGGTCACCCAGGGCTACCCGAGCGAGCAGTCGCGGGCCCGCCAGCGGCAGGTCTCCGTCGCGTCGTACCTGGACAAGATCAAGATCCCGGTGCTCCTGTCGCAGGGGCAGGCGGACTCGCTGTTCAACCTCAACGAGGCCGCCGCGACCTACCAGGGCCTGCGCGCGCAGGGGACGCCGGTGCGGATGCTCTGGCAGTCGTGGGGCCACACCGTGACGACGCCGGTCGCGGGCGAGCTCGACAACGGCACGCTGGCGCCCGGCAGCGGGCGCTTCCTGCAGACCTACCAGGGCAAGGTGTTCAGCGACTGGTTCGCGCACTGGCTGCGCGACGTCCCGAACGACCTGGGGCCGTCGGTCCGCTACTTCCGCGACCACGCCTACGTCCCGCCCGCGGCCGGCGCCACCCCCGCGGCGCAGCTGGCGGCCGCGACCGCGGCGTACGGCACCTCGACCCGCTACCCGGTGGGCAGCCCGGTGAAGGCGCTGCTCAGCGGCGGCAGCCGGCTCGTCCCCGCCGGCACCCCGGTCGCCGCCGGCTCCGCGAGCTTCGTCGCCACGTCCAGCGTCGTGCCCACCAACAGCGGTGAGGCCATCACCGGCGCCGCGCCGCCGCCGCTGGACGCCCCGGGCACGGTCGCGACCTGGACGACCTCGGCACTGGCCAAGCCCCTCGACGTCGCCGGCGTCCCCACCCTGCAGGTGCAGCTCGACGCCCCGACCGTCGCCGCCGCGCAGGGCATCGGGCCGGCGGGCCGGCTCATGCTCTTCGCGAAGCTCTACGACGTGGACGCCGCCGGCCGCAAGGTGCTCGTCCGCGACCTCGTCAGCGCCGTGCGCGTGCCGGACGTGACCAAGCCGGTGTCGATCACCCTGCCGGGCGTGGTGCACCGCTTCCCCGCAGGCCACCGCCTGCAGCTGGCCCTGGCCGCCTCCGACGTCGCCTACAAGGGCACCGGGCTCGCCGGACCGGTGACCGTGGTCGACAGCGCGGCCGCGTCGCACTCGCTCACCCTCCCGGTCGTCGGCGGCGCGCTCCCCCGCTGAGCCGGGACCGGTCATCCGGGTCGTCGAGGGGACGACTTGCCCACCGCTGCACCGGGCTCTACTGTCCCGCCCAGCAGCCGAGGGCTGCCTCGTCCTCGCGACCGCCGAGTCCTGCCGCGCGGGGATGCCCCAGATCCACCGCCGGCAGGAGCGGGGGACCCGCTCCCGACGGGGCGCTCCGGCGCCCCTCGGGGCGACGTCGCGCACCTGAGACCGGGCCGCTCCGGCCCGAGCCCGACCGCTGACCCCGCAGGCGTCCGGAGAAGGCCCTGCCGTGTCGCTCCCTGCCGTGTCGGTCCCCGCCGCCCGCACCCCGCTGCCCGGCGGCGTCAGCCGGCGCGACCTCCTGCGCATCAGCGCCGCCGCCACCGCGGGCCTCGCTGCCGGGACGGTCGTGGCGCCCGGCACGGCGGCGGCAGCCGCGTCACCCGTGCGCTGGGACGGGCACCAGCCCGGTCGGATCTACCTCGGCGCGTCCTCGCGGGGCGCCCTGTCCACGCTCGAGGGCACGGTCGGGCGCCTCGGGCTCCAGCGCTCCTACTACCGCTGGGACGACGCCCGGCGCGAGAGCGCCACCATCGCCCGGGACCACGCCGCCGGGCGCCTGCCCTGGATCTCGTTCAAGCCCGCCTCGGACCGCCCGGGCGGCTGGTCGGCGATCGCCTCCGGCCGCGACGACGCCGACCTGCGCGCCCGCGCGCGCCGCTACGCGGGCCTGCGCCGGCCGGTCGTGGTGACGTTCCACCACGAGCCGCAGAACGACCGCACCGGCTCGCCGGCGGAGTTCGCCGCCGCCTGGCTGCGGGTCCACGACGTGATGCGGAGCGAGACCGGGCTGCAGAACGTCGTGCACGTGCCCGTCCTCGGCGAGTGGACCTTCAACCCGGTCAACAGGGGCCCGGGCCCGGAGGCCTTCCTCACCCGCGCCGTGCTCGAGCGCTGCGCCTTCCTGGGCATCGACCTGTACCAGAACGCGTCCGGGCAGGGCTACGACGTCCGGCTGGGCCGCGTCCTGGACTGGCTGGACGCCCGCGGCCACGCCACGACGATGGTCGGCCTCGGCGAGACCGCGTGCACCGACGACTACGGCCGCCCCACGGGTGCGCAGTGGTGGAGCGACAGCTGGGCGTGGGCGGTGCAGCACCGCGACCGGGTCGCGGCCATCTCCTACTTCCACAGCCTGCACCACAACGACTCGGGCAACGACTGGCTGCTGACGCAGTCCCGCTCCAAGCTGGCGGCCTTCCGCAGCAGCCTCCGGTCCCCGACGTCCTGCCGGCTGTAGCTCAGCCCTCACCCGTCGCCGAGGCCGCGGGCTGCGGGACCGGGCCGCGACCCCGCCGCAGCGTCTGGGCGAGCGCGGCGAGCCGGACCCGCTCGCGGCCCACCGCGAGCAGACCCGCGTAGGCGACCAGGCCGAGCACCAGCGCCAGCAGCACCACCGCGGGTCCCGCACCGAGCAGCCGCAGCGTGCCGGCGGGCAGGGCGAGGCAGGCCAGGGCCGACGCGGCCACCCAGACGGTGCCCGGGCCGAGCGGCGACATCTGCAGGGACCAGCGGATCTGCGCCAGCGGCAGCGCGTTGCGCACGACGATCGCCGCCGCCCAGGCCAGCGCCGCGCCGAGGATCCCGTGGCTCGGGATGAGCAGCAGGTTCAGCGTGACGTTGACGGCGAGCGCCGCGCCCACGTCGGCCAGGCTGAGCCAGCTGCGTCCCGACATGAGCAGCACGGTGTCCACCGCGCCGCTGGCGGTCGCCACCAGCATCGCCAGCGACAGGACCACGACCACGGTGGACGCGCCCTCGTAGCCCGGCCCGAACAGCCCGAGCAGCAGGGGGGCGAGCAGCGCGCAGCCCAGGTAGACCGGCCAGGCGAACAGGATCGACCACGCGGTCGCCGTCTCGTACACCTCCTGCGCGGCCCGGGTCTCGCCACGGGCGAACAGGGCGCTGAGCTGCGGCGCCAGGGCCTGCTGCAGCGCCTGCACCCCCAGCTGCCCGAACACCACGAAGCGCGTCGCCGCGGTGTAGAGCGCCGCCTCCGCCGGGCTGCGCAGCGCGGCCACCAGCACGATGTCGGACCGCTTGAGCAGCGTCTGCGCGATGCCGGCCACCGCCCGCGGCGCGGTGAAGCGCCAGAAGGAGGTCGGCGGCGCCTCGTCCCCGCCCGCCGACGACCCGGCCGGCGGCCCTGACCGGGCGCGGGCGAGCAGCCGCGCCAGCCACCACACCGCGGCCGCGAGGGCGACGACGTAGGGCACCGACCAGGCGAGCACGACGCCGGTGGCCGCGGCCCCGCATAGCACCGCCGCGCCCACGGTCAGCAGCTGCAGCAGGGTGCGCCCCAGCGACTCCACCGCGACGGTGGGCCGCATCGTGCGGCAGCCGCGGGTGGCCGCCAGCACGACGTTGAGCAGGGCGGCGACCGGCAGGAACACCGCGAGGACCCGGATCTGCCCCGCCACCGCCTCGCCGTGCTCGTCGCCGGCGACCAGGGGGGCGAGCACCGGTGCGGCGACCGCGGCCGCCGCGCCGACGACGACCGAGAGCGCGGCCACGGGCAGGACGGCGGTGCGCAGCGTCGGCAGGACGTCCGCGACCCGGCCGGTCGCGAGCTGCATCGGCAGGTAGCGCACCAGCCCGACCTCGGCGCCGAGCTGGACGACCGACGTGGCGATGAGGAACAGCGCCGTGCTGGCGAAGATCGTGCCGGCGACGTCCCTGCTCAGGCCCTGGGTGAGGACGGCGACCAGCCCCACGCCGGCGACCGCGCTGACCAGCGCGCCCACGACGCTCAGGGCACCGGAGCGCACCAGCGTCTGCAGGTGCGCCGACGGGGGCCCCGCTGCCGGGCTGCGTGCCGGTCCGGCAGCGCCCGCGACCACCGTCTCGCCCGGCATCGTCGTGGCCCACCCGTCTGTCGCACCCGCCCGCTGGGCGTCCTGCGGGACTCTACTGAGGTGCGGGGCCGTGGCGGCCCGTCACGCGCCGACGCCGCGCGCCGGGGAGTCAGCCGCCTGCAGCAGCCGCTCGGCCAGGTCCAGCGCCCAGCGGGCGCGCGGGTGGCCCGTGCCCGCGGACCCGTCCTCGGGGGCGAGGAAGCGCGCGGCGAGCTCCAGCAGGTAGAGCAGGACCGTCAGCCGGCAGCGCCCGGCCGGCACCCCGAGCGCGGGCAGCAGCCCCGGGAGCGCCGCGAGCAGGCCCTGCTCGGCGGCCCGCAGCCCGGGCCGGTCGTGACGCACCCGCTGGCCCAGGAAGTGCACCAGGTCGAAGCCGACCGGCACGCCCTCGGCGTAGCGCTCCCAGTCCCAGAGCTGCAGCCGCCCGTCCGACCAGCCCATGTTCCAGGGCGCCCAGTCCCCGTGCCAGGCCCCCAGGTCGACCTCCTCGTCGCCGTGCCGCTCCAGGACCGCGCGCACGAGGCCCGCCGCCCGCCGCTGCCCGCTCGTCGTCGCGCCGTCCGCCAGCCGACGCAGCCGCTCCCCGTACGGGCCGGCCCCCAGCGGGGAGCGGGCCCGGCCGGCGGTCCCGGCGAGCTCGGCCATGGCCTCGAGCGGCGGGGGGACGACGCCGTGCCGGCCCTGCTGCTGGCTGGACGCGAGCGGGCTCAGCACCAGCACGTCGAGCGCACCGAAGGTCCCGGCGTGCAGGACCCGCGGCAGCTCGACGCGTGCGAGGCGGGCCTGGTCCAGCCGGGCCAGGACGCCGGCCTCGCGCCGCACCAGCCAGCGGGTCCGCTCGTCGTGGCCGACCTTGACGAACGCGACCGTCCTGCCTGCCGGGTCGAAGACCTGCAGCACCGGCTTGCGGTTGACGCGCGGGGTGCCCAGCAGGGCCCCCAGGACGAGCCCGTCGCCGAGCACGGGCGCGAGGTGGCCCGGCAGGGACGGCGCCCCCGGGGCCGCGTCGACGACCACGCGCAGGACCGGCCCGCGCTCCAGCAGCCCCGTCCGCACCCCGGCCGCGAGCGCGGCGCGCACCGCCCGGGCTCCCGGCCGGTCGCCGTGGCGCGTGAGCATGCGGGCCGCCGGACGCACGCCGACCGGGACGAGCAGCCGCGGCCGGGACGCACCGGGCAGCACCAGCCACTGCGCAGCCCGGCCCGCCCGCCCGGGGCGGCGGGTCACCCGCACCCGCGAGGGCGCGGGCCACAGCATCGCCGCCACCTCGACGGGGTGGTCGAGCGCCCCGGCCCCCGGACGGCCTCGGCGCTGCTCCGCCGGCGTGGTCACCGGGACATGATGCCCGCCGGCGCTCCGGTACCGTCCGTCCGACGTCTCCGGCTGACGGCACGAGGAGGAGCCCCCGTGTCGTCCACCCCTGCGGCGGAGCGGACCGAGCGCGCGCGGCAGACCGTGGTCTACATCGTCGGAGCAGGGCGCTCGGGCAGCACGCTGCTCGAGCGCATGCTGGGCGCGTTCCCGGGCTACGTCAACGTCGGCGAGCTGGTGGGCCTGTTCCACCGGACCGTCACGCAGGACGAGCGGTGCGGCTGCGGGCAGCCCTTCTCGGCGTGCCCGTTCTGGCGGGCGGTGGGCGAGCAGGCCCTCGGCGGCTGGACCCCCGAGCGGGTGGCCGAGCTGGCCCGGCTCAAGGGCCGGGTCGCCCGGCAGCGCCACCTCCCCCGCCTGGTGCTGCCGCGGCTGGCGACGCCCGACCAGGCCCGCGAGCTCGCGCGCTACGGCGAGGTCCACGAGCGCCTGTACCGGCGGGCGGCGGAGCAGGCCGGCGCGTCCGTGGTCGTGGACGCCAGCAAGGGGCCGGCGCCCGCCCTCGCCCTGCGCCGGGCCCCGGGCCTCGACCTCCGGGTCCTGCACCTCGTGCGCGACGTCCGCGGGGTCGCCCACTCCTGGTCCAAGCCGGACGTGGAGCGGCCGCACGCGACGCAGGACCGCCACCGGCACATGGCGGAGTTCTCGGCGGCGCGCACGGCAGGTCGCTGGCTGCGCGTGGAGGCGGAGGCGCTGGCCATGACCTCGCTCGCGCGGCACGCCGCCACGGTGCGGTACGAGGACCTCGTCGCCGAGCCGGGCCCGACCCTGCAGAGGGCCCTGGGCGACCTCGGGCTGCCCGTCCCCGCGCAGGTCGACCACGTCCGGGGCTCGGTGGTCACGCTCGGCGCCAGCCACGGCATCGGCGGCAACCCGTCGCGCTTCCAGCTGGGCGACGTGCGGCTGCGCGTCGACGAGGCCTGGCGCGAGCACCTCGGCCGGCGCGACCGGGTCCTCGCGACGGCCATCGGCCTCCCCGCGCTGCTCGGGCACCGCTACCCGGTCCGCTGACCGGGGCGCGGCTCAGGAGGCCGAGCCGGTCACGTCCCGCCAGGCCTGCAGCGACGGCTCGTCGAGCAGCCGGTAGTCCGAGCGGCCGCCGTCGAAGGCCAGGTCGAAGTACGTCACGAACACCGCGTCCTGGGCCTTGAGGTAGTCCCCCACCTCGCGCAGCCACTGCGCGCGCCCCTCGCCCGCGTCGCCGGGGGCGAGCACGCTGCCGAGCTCCGCCACGGCGAAGGGCTTGCCGACCGACCGCGAGATCTCGACCTGCTCCCCCATCAGCTCGGCCGGGGCGGTGTAGCCGCCGGCGCGCTCGGGGCGGTTGTAGACGTCCCACGCGAAGACGTCGACGGCCTCGTCGCCCGGGTAGTAGTCCCGCCAGTCGCGGCCGCTGGCCGGACGGGTGGTGTACGACTGCAGGATCAGCGCCGAGCGCGTGCGCGGCCCGGCTGCCTCGTCCGCCAGGCGGGCCAGGTGGACGAAGGCGGCGCGGTACTGCTCGGCGGTGAAGCGTCCGTCCTCGATGTCGTCCTCGGGCTCGTGGTAGTAGGACCAGTGCACGTCGAGGTCCTGCGGAGCGGCGCGGAACCAGTCCCGCACCTCGTCGTCGAACTGGCCCGCCGTCACGCCGGCCGGGTCCAGCTTGAAGCTCACGACCACGTTGCGGCCCGGCGCCTTGCCGGGCCACGGCGGGGGCGCGCCGTCGTTGAACACGCGGACGACGTCCAGCCGGCCCAGCCGCTCGTCGGTGCGCTCGAGCGCGAGGGGCGCGGGCTCCTGCCGGGTGACGCGGTACGCCGCCCCGAACAGCGTGTCAGACGGCGCGCCGGTCGGCGTCGCGCCCGGCGTGCTCGGCGTCGCGCCCGTCGTGCCCGGCGTGCTGGGCGTGCTGGGCGTGCTGGGCGTGCTGGGCGCGCTCGGCGGCGCGGAGGCCGCCGGGGCGGGCGACGGCGGGGCGCTGCCGGCCGTCGACGGGGACCCGCCGCCGGTGCAGGCGGACAGGGCCAGGCCGACGGCCAGGCCCAAGGCGGAGCGGCGGGCCACGAGCAGGGGTGTCACCGGGGAGCCTCCGGGGTCGGGGGACGGGCGTGCGGGAGCCGAGCTCACGCCGGGGCGCCGCACGTGCACGGCCCTACCCGGCAACGAGGGAGCGACGGGGCTGGTGCCGGGGTCCGCGGCCGCGCCGGGACAGCAGCGGCCCCAGCAGCGCGCCGGACCACCAGCCCAGCGCGCCCCCGGCCAGCAGGGCCGCCAGGGGCAGCCCGTAGCGCACGACCGCCGTCGTGGGTGGCAGCACGTCGGCGGTGCCCAGCACCGAGCCCGGGCTCTGCGCCCCCGTGGCCAGCAGCTTGAGCTGCTCGCGCAGCTTGACCAGGCGCTGGCTGAGGACCTGCGTGGCCTCGAGGTCCTCGGCCCGGCCGGCCCGCTCGACGTCGACCTCGGTGCGGGCGATGCGGGTCGCCAGCAGGTCCGAGCGGCGGGCCAGGGTGTCGGCCGCACGCTGCCGGCGCTCGTCGAGGGTGGCCTCGGCGACCCGCGCGGCGAGCGAGGCCGCCCGGTCGCCGGTGCCCGCGCGGGCGTGCACCACGACCACCTCGGCGTTGGGCACCAGCCGGACGGACAGCCGCTGGCGCAGCGCCGCGGGGTCGGCGCGCCGCCCCGGCGCGACGCGCGCCAGCACGGCGTCGGAGAGCGCGAGCTGGGCCTCCGTGCCGAGGTCCACCAGGGCGTTGCCGTCGCGGTCGTCGAAGGCGGCCCCCGGCAGCGGCGTCACCAGCAGGTTGACCTCGGCCTCCGGCGCGGGCGTGAGCGACGGCGCGAGCAGCGAGACGACGGCCGCCGCCAGGACGCCGACCGCCCCGGCCCACAGCGCCCGCGGCCACCGGCGACCCGAGGCCTGCGACGCAGGCGGCGCCGGCGGCAGGCCCGCCGCCACCGCGACGCTGCCGCCCTGCGGCGCCGCCGCCCCGTCGGGGTCGCGGCGCGTCCGGCGCGACCACCACAGCGCGAAGCCCAGCAGGGCGCCGAGGGCCGCGCCGGAGGCGACCGGCACCTCCGCGTCGCCCCGGTCGTCGGCCGCCGTGATGCGGGGAGCCTGCAGGACCGTGCCGGCCGTCGGCAGCTCGAGGGCCAGCGCCGCCGCCCGGTCCTCCTGCGAGATCAGCCCCTGCGACAGGTCGCCCTCGAGGTCCACGAGCGGCTCGTCGACCTGCCCGGTCGTGCTGAGCGGCGCCCGGGCCACCTTCTCGAGGAAGTCCAGCGTCGGCGCCAGCACCAGGCGCTCCCGCACCTCGAGGAACGCGTCGGCGGCGCGTCCCGCACCGGCCAGCGCGGTCGCGGCGTCCGGGGTCCGGAAGTGCAGGTCGAGCACGCGGGTGAGCGGCCGGGCGGTCGCGGCGAGGTCGGCCCGGACCTGCTCCGGGGTGCGCCCGGACGCCGTCGCGACCGGCCCCACGATGTCGTCGCTGCGCAGGATCTGCGCGTCCGTGTCGACCGTCACGGGGCGCCCCGCCAGGGCCGACGGGCTCGGGTCGAGCAGCGGCGAGACCGAGCTCAGCTCGAGGGTGACCGTGGCCTCCTGCTGCACCGGCGTGGTGGCGTGCAGAGCGACCCCGGCGCCCAGCCCGAGGAGCAGCCCCGCCAGGACGAGGGGCGCTGCCGCGCGGACGCCGGACCGCGGCCGGGCGCGCCGGCGCAGGCCCCTCACCGGCACCAGCTAGGCCGCTGCGCCAGCAGCTCCTCGAGCGCGGCGTCGTGGGGGGCGAGGGCCGCGCGCAGGGTGGCCTCGGCCGCCACCGGCATGTCCGTGCCGGGACGGGCGTTCCAGCGGTCGTACGCGGTGCCGTCGTGCCGGGCGAGGCCGAGGAAGTCCGTGAGCCGCGCGAACTCCTCCTGCGGGGCGGCGAAGAAGCGCGCGCTGTCGACGACGTGCAGCCGGTCGCGCCCCAGCAGGTCCACGAAGCGCTGGAGCTGCTCGGCGTACTGGCCGCGGCGGCGGTAGGAGTGGTGGCGGTGGCTGAACCCGGCGTGGTCGGGATCGGCCCGCATCCGCTCCAGGTCGGCCTCGACCCGCTCGTCCTCCAGCGCGAGCGCGCGGGCGAACGGCTCGGTCTCGAAGCCGCGCGCCCGCTCGTGCTTGTACGCGGAGTACGCCCGCTCGACCGGGTCGCGGAGCATGACGACGACCTTGACGTCGGGCAGGTCCCTCGCGAGCCGGGTCGCCGCGTGCGGGTGGTAGGCGTAGTAGCCGCTCGCCTCGAACGTCACCGGGGCGCCGCTGCGGGCCCGTACGCGCGCCACCGAGCGCAGCGGGAAGTGCCCCTGGTACCACGCCCAGCCGCGGGCGTAGTTGATGTCGAAGTAGTTGACGCCCTTGTGGTGCACCGGCCCGAGGACGGACGGGTGCGCCACGAGCGCGCGGAACAGCGACGTGGTCCCGCAGCGCTGGGCGCCGGCGAGCACGAACGACGGCGTCATCCGCAGGCCGGCGGTGCGCTCGCCGGCGGCGACGGACAGCCGCCGCCCGAGCACCTTGACGCGCTGCGGCGCGCGCTGCCTAAGCGGTGGCACGAGGCTGCGCCCCCTCCGCGACCAGAGCGCGGCTCCCCAGACGGGACGGGACGCGCGCCGCCTGCGCCTCGTGCCGCGCCCGGTTCATCAGGCCGACGGCGAGCATCAGGACGAACAGCGGGAGCTCCAGGGAGTCGTAGACCAGGAAGAACAGCCCGGAGGTCACGAGCGTGAGGCAGCCGAGCAGGCAGGCCGGCTCGCGGCGGCCGACGTGGCGGACGAGGTTCAGGCCGAGGAAGCCGAGGAACAGCGCCGTGCCCACGAAGCCGGTCGTGAAGATGAGCCGCCACAGGAAGCCCTGGGTGCCCAGCGGCGGCGCGGCGCACTGCCGGCACTCGGGCGAGCCGCCGCCGGCGATGGAGGAGAAGCTGCCCTCCACCTTGCGGGTCGTGCCGAAGCCGAGCAGCGGGGAGCCGCGCAGGGTCGTCTCGGGCACCACCTGCGCGACGGTGGCCCGGCGCTCGTTGCTGTGCGGGGTGTCCAGCCGCAGCGTGATGGTCTGCCACAGCGGCGAGGCCACCAGCACCACGGTCGCCACGAGCAGACCCCCGGTGAGCGTCCAGACGGCGGCGTAGCGCCCGGTCCGGGCCAGGGCCACGGCGGCGCCGACCGCCAGGACGCAGAGCCCGAGCCACAGGCCGCGGTTGAGGGAGAAGGCGATCGGGATCGCGGCCAGGGCCAGCACCGGTGCCACCGCGAGGCGGCGCCAGCGCTGCGGGTGCGTCACCCAGCCGTACACGAAGAACGGCAGCAGCAGGCCGACGTTGTTGCCCCAGGCGTTGGCGTAGGTGAACGGCGCCTTGGGCCGGGCCTGCACGTAGCCCAGGAAGTCGCTCTGCGTGGTCAGCGAGGGGTGGACGAGCGCGTTGAGGAAGCCCGTGGTGCCGCGCGCGCCCGGCAGCAGCAGCTCCATCGGCGACGTGAAGCCGAAGGACGGGAACGCCACGCCGGCCAGGCCGCACACCACGCACACGACGAACAGCCAGCCCAGCCAGTCGGCGACCTCCCGCAGCGGCAGGACGCGCGAGGAGAGGCTGAGCGGGTAGACGACGGCGACCGTCACCGCGAGGTACCAGAGGACCCGGTAGGCGAAGGGGACGAGGCGCTCCGGCCCGCCGCCGGCGACCGTGCCGGGCGCCTCGGCCCACAGCAGCGCGGCGCCGGCCAGCACCCACGCGAGGAACAGCAACAGCAGCGGGAAGCCGGCGGGCAGCCGCGGCAGCCCGCGCCGGCGGACCTGCACGGCCATGGCCGCCGCGGCCAGGAGCACCACGAAGCTCGCGAGCCCCAGCGCCCACCAGAGCGGGAAGCCCAGCAGCATGGCCTTGAGCGGCCAGGCCGGCCCCAGGCGGCGCTCCAGGTACGAGACGCGGGGCGCGTCCGGGCCGGGCGCGCCGAGCAGCCGCGGCCGCTCCTGCGCGACCGTCACCGCGACGGCCCCGGGGCGCCGCTGCGGCCCGCGGGCTCCCAGCCCCACCGCTGCGCGAGGCCCAGCGCGAACACGCGGTCGAGCTCGGCCACGTCGGCGCCCAGCGCCTCGTGCACCTGCGCGCGCTCGTCCGCCGTCATCACCGGCCGGTCGCCGGCCAGCGGCCGGTAGAGCGCCCGCTGGACGAGCGGCGAGCGCTTGACCCGCCCGATGAGGTTGGCCCCGCCTCCCCCGTCGCGCTCGCGCACGAGGTCCGCGGCGCGCCGGGCGGCCCGCGCGAGCAGCACCGAGCGGGCGCGACCTGCGGGCAGCCGGGCCTCCAGGAGGTCGTCGGGCAGGGTCATCGGCGCGACCCCGAGGAAGGCCAGCACGTCGTCGACGAAGCGCTGCGGGTCGGCGACGAGGTCGTCGAACACCGACACGTGCAGCCGGTCCCGGCCGAACCGCTCGACCCAGGCCGCGAGGTGCGCGGCGTAGCGGCCGTGCCCGAGCAGCTCGGGCCGGGTGCGCAGGCCCTCGGCGAAGGTCGCGCCCCAGTCGGTCGCGCCCTGCTTGTGCGCGTAGAGCCAGGAGGAGAAGGCCCGCTCGGCGGGGTCGCGCAGAGTCACCATCAGGCGCGGCCGCCCGAGCGCCCGCTCGATGCGCTGCGGCGCGTCGGGGTGGAACAGGTAGTCCTGGCAGACCTCGCCCACCACGTCGTGCTGCGGCCCGGCAGGGGTGAAGTGCGCGAGGTACCACGGCAGGCCGCGGTCCCAGTAGCGGTCGAAGAAGTACAGGTCCTTGGCCTCGGGCATGAAGACCTGCGGGTGGCGCAGCAGCACCTCGTGCAGCCACGAGGACCCGGCCTTGTCGGGCCCGACGTACAGGAAGTTCGGCCGTGCCACGTCGTCCCCTCCGCCGGGCGTGCGCTGCGGCGGCGTCACGGCAGGCCGGCCCGGCAGCGCTCCAGAGCCTGCCAGGTGCTCGCGGCGCCCTCGTCCAGGACGCGGGCCTCCTGCGGCGTCACCCGGTCCCGCCACCCCTCGGCGACGTCCCCGGGGAGCCGGTCGAACCGGTGCAGCCGTCCCGGCCGGGAGCGGCCCTGCCGGCCGGGGGCGGCCGGGGCCCGGCCCGGCGCGGGCAGGCCGCAGCGGGACAGGAGCGCGGCGACCCCGCGGGGCCCCGCGGCCGCCAGCTCGGCGTGCGAGACGAGCAGCGCGTCCGGGACCTCGGGGAGCCAGGCCAGCACCTGCTCGTGCAGGAAGGTCCAGAACTCCAGCATCGCGTGCACGTCGTCGGCCGGCGGCGCGGCGGCCGACCGGCCCCGCAGGGCGCGGACCTCGTCGGTGTCGGCGCGCCAGCCCATCCTGCGGTAGCTGCTCAGCACCGCACCCGGGTGCCGGTAGACCACGACGGGCAGCGCCCCGGTCACCCGCGCGAGCGTCGGGACGGACAGCAGCGCGAACGGGTCCTTGACCACGACCCGGGTGCCGGGCAGCAGGGCGGCCCAATGGCGGGACCCGTAGCGGCTGTACGTCCGGGGCTCCCGGCCGGCGTAGCAGCGCCGCAGCAGGCGCACCTGCCGCGGCGTCGGGTCCTCGAGCCGGACCCAGCCGGTGAGCGTGCCCCCGAGGCCGAACTGTCCGGGCCGCGGGTTCATGGGCTCGCGCCCGGGCAGCGCCGCGGCCGGCGAGGCGGCCAGCTGCCGGGCCAGCCAGGTGGTGCCGGAGCGGGGCACGCCGGTGACCAGCACGGGGCGGGCCGGCACGGCTCGCCCGCGCGGGGCGGGCTGGTCAGGACAGGCCACGGCCGACGACCCGGGCGGTGCGCAGGAGCGTGCGGGGGTCGGCGCCGGTCGCCACCTGCAGCAGGGCCAGGTGGGCCTGCGGGGCGGCCGGCCAGCGGGCCAGGGACGCCCGGGCCCAGCGCAGGGCCTCGCCCCGGCTGCCGAGGCTGGCGTGCGCGACCGCGATCTGGCCCAGGACGCGGGCGTGGCCGCGGCGCGACGCCGTGAGCTCCGGGTGCGTGGCAAGCAGGTGCTGCAGCGCCTGCGCGACGACCTCCGCGCGCTCGCGGAACCACGAGGTGCCGTCCTTGCGGATCTCGGCCAGCGGCTGCCGCACGACGCCGAGGGGCCCGAGGCGGCTCGCGCGCAGCAGCCACTCGTAGTCCTCGGCGTAGCTCTGCGGCAGGTCGACGTCGTACGGGCCGACGCGGTCGAAGACCTCCGTGCGCATGAGCAGCGTGGAGGAGTGCAGCTCCTTGCGCCGTGAGGTCAGCAGGTCCTGCTGCGTGACGACGTCGGACGGGCCCAGCCAGTCCACGACGCGACCGTGCGGCAGGAGCAGCCGGATGCCCGCGCCGACGACGTGCATCTGCGGGCTGGCGAGCAGGCGCTCGACCTGCAGGCGCACCTTGTCGGGCAGCCAGCGGTCGTCGTCGTCGCAGGACGCCACGAACGGCGTGCCGACCTCGCGCAGCCCGCGGTTGCGCGAACCGGCCAGCCCGGGGTCGCCGTCGTTGCGCACGACCCGCACGCTGCGGCCCTCGCGGCCCAGCTCGCCGAGCGAGGCGTCGGGCTCCTCCTGGTCGTGCACGACGACGCAGGAGATCGCGCCGCCGTAGCGCTGGGCGACGACCCCCTGCACGGCGAGGCGGACCAGCTCGGGACGGCCCCGCGTCGGGACCACCACCGTCACGGCCGGCCACGCGGCGTGCTCGTGCGACCCGCTCACGCCGTGCTCCTCGTCGGGGGCCGATCAGGGCCGGAGCGCTGCCGACGGCCCCGGCCCGGCCGCCCGCCAGGCTACCCGCGTCGCCCTGCACCAGCACCGGAGCCCGCGCGACGCCGCCCCGCCGCGCCGGCTCGTTCCCCCCTTCAGGTGAACAGGGACGGCGGCCCGGGCCGAAGCACCAGGTGCCGGAGCGAGCGCCCCTCGACGGGAGCGCTCCCGGCCGCGCCCGCTGCGCCCCCGACCGCCCGCCACACCCCGGAGTCCCCCATGGCCCGCCGCACCGCCCGCACCCTCTGCGCCGCCGTCGTCCTCGCCACCACCGCGGGCCTGCTGGGCGGGCTCACCCCGGCCGGTGCCGCCCCGTCGGGCGCTGCCGTCCGCCCGTCGACGGCCCCCGCGAGCACGGTGCGGATGGGCATGTCCGCGCCGCGTGCGGAGTGGGCCGAGCGCCTCGCCGAGGTGGGCGACGTCCGCGCCCGCCGGGTCTTCGGGGACCTGGCCTCGGCCGACGCCGCCGTCGGCCTGGCCCGTGCCGAGGTGGCCGCGGGCCGCATGCCCGTCCTGTCCTTCAAGGTGCCCGGCGACGACTGGGCCGGTGCGGGCGCCGGCCGGTACGACACCGCCCTGCGGGCCCTCACGGCCCGGCTCGCCGCCCTCCCCGGCAAGGTCTTCGTCACGCTGCACCACGAGCCCACCGGGGACGGCCGGCCGGCCGACTACGCGGCGATGCAGCGCCACGCCCTGCCGATCCTGGGGGCACCGGGCAACGTCGACGCCGGCGTCGTCGTCAACGGCTTCTGGTGGAGCAACGGACGGCAGGGCTACACCGACGCCCAGATCGCCGCCTGGCTGCCCGCCGGCGTGCTCAGGGTCGCCGAGGTCGTGGCCGCCGACACCTACCAGGGCGGGACCGCCGGCAGCCCCGGGGAGGACGCCGGCGTGAAGATCCGCAACCTGTCCGCCTGGGCCACCCGCGCCGGCGTCCCGCGCCTGGGCATCGGCGAGTACAACGGCGTCGACGCCGCGTCGGTCCGGGCCGCCGGCGCGGCCGTGCTGGCCGACCGCCGCTTCTCCTTCGCGTGCGTCTTCAACAGCGACGTCAACAACCGCGACGGCATCAGCTGGGTCCTCACCGGCAGCCGGCTCAGCGCCTTCCGCGCCACCCTGGCCGAGGCGCGCCTGCGCGCCGCCCGCAGCGTCGGCACCTCCAGCCTCACGGCCCGCTGAACCGGCCCGTGGGACCGGCCCGCTGGACCGGCCCGCGCGTCAGCGGCGGCGCAGCAGCCGCGCCAGGACGCCGCGACGCGCCGGCCTGCCCTCGAGCAGCGCGTCCACGACCTCGCCGAAGCGGGCCACGGTCCGCCCCACGAGCTCCTCGCGCCCTTCGAGCCCGAACAGGACGTGGGAGGGGTCGCACCGGGCCTGGTCCAGCGCCGTCTCCAGCTGCTCGCGCTGCTCGCACAGCAGCACCAGCCCCTGGCCGCCGAGCCGCCGGCCGAAGCGCTGCTGGTGGGCGTCGACGTGCTCGCCGAGCCGCGGGTCCCGGGGCACGACGACCGGCAGGTGACCGTGCCGCCAGGCCTCGCAGATGGTGGCCGGCCCGCCGTGCACCACGAGCACCGAGGCCTCGAGCATGAGCGCCTGCAGGTCGCTGTGCGGCAGCAGCGCGTGGCCCTCGCCGACCCGCGGGCCCCGGGCCGAGCCGTGCTGCACGACCACGCGCGTCGGGGCGGTCTGCCGCTCCGCCCAGTCGTCGAGCCACTCCACCAGCCGGTCGAACCGGTGGTGGTCGGTGCCGACGACGACGACGACGGTGAAGACGGGCTGCTCCTGCGACGAGGCCACCGCGCCGAGGGCCGTCACAGCACCGGCCCGACGACAGTGGCGCCGCGGTAGAGCGGCAGCTGCTCGTCCCACTGCACGAGCATCCGGTCGGCGAACGGGCGGCACAGGCGGCCGGTCAGCGTGGCCGAGTCGATGCGGTCGAACACCTCGAGGTAGACCGTGGGCACGCCCATCAGCCGGCCGAGCACGAAGAACGGCACGGCGACGCCCGCCCCGGTCGACACGATGACGTCGGGCCGGTCCGCACGCAGCAGCCGCGCCGCGATCACCAGGTTGCGCAGCAGGTTCGGGATGTTGCGCGTCGTGGGGTGGGCCGCCGCGACCAGGTCCTCGCCCGCGAGCAGGCAGGTGGCGTCGGCCGTCGGGAAGGTCACCCAGCGGGTGCGGTAGGCCCGCGCCCACGGGCGGAGCGCGACCAGCTGCGCCAGGTGACCGCCGCTGGAGCAGACCATCAGCGCGTAGGGCCGACGGTCGTCCCCGGCGGGCGGCTGCAGGCGCAGCGCCCGGCCGGGCCCCGCCGTCACGTCGAGGTGAGCATGCCGGCCGCGACGGTGCGGTTGGTGCTCTCGTCGATGAGGACGAAGCCACCGGTGGCGCGGTTGCGGCTGTACGGGTCCATGAACAGCGGCAGCGTGGCACGCATGCGCACCCGGCCGATGTCGTTGAGCCCGAGGGAGGTCGCGCTCTCGTCGCGGTGCAGCGAGTTGACGTCGAGGCGGTACTGCAGGTCCTTGACGAGGACCCGGGCCGTCCGGGTGGTGTGCTTGACCGCCAGCTTCTGGCCGGGTCGCAGCGGGGTCTCGGACATCCAGCAGACCATCGCGTCGACGTCCTGCACGGCCGTCGGGGCGTTGTGCGGCCGGCAGATCATGTCGCCGCGGGAGACGTCGAGGTCGTCCTCGAGCCGGATCGTCACGGCCATCGGCGCGAAGGCCTCCGCGACCGGGCCGTCGGCGGTGTCGATCGAGGCGATGCGCGACGGCAGGCCGCTCGGCAGCACCACGACGTCGTCGCCGGGCTTGAGCACGCCACCGGCCACGGTGCCGGCGTAGCCGCGGTAGTCGTGGTGGGCGTCCGACTGGGGCCGGATGACGTACTGCACCGGGAAGCGGGCGTCGATGAGGTTGCGGTCGCTGGCCACGTGGACGTTCTCCAGGTGGTGCAGCAACGACGGCCCGTCGTACCAGGGCATGTTCTCCGACCGGCTGACGATGTTGTCGCCCTTGAGCGCCGACATCGGGATGACCGTGAGGTCGGTGATGTCGAGCTTGGCGGCGAACGTCGTGAACTCCGCGTGGATCCGGTCGTAGACCTCCTGGTCGTAGTCGACCAGGTCCATCTTGTTGACGGCCAGCACCAGGTGCGGCACGCGCAGCAGGCTGACGAGGAACGCGTGGCGGCGGCTCTGCTCGACCAGGCCCTTGCGGGCGTCGACCAGCACGATGGCCAGGTCGGCCGTGGAGGCGCCGGTGACCATGTTGCGCGTGTACTGGATGTGGCCCGGGGTGTCGGCGATGACGAACTTGCGGCGGGGCGTGGCGAAGTAGCGGTAGGCCACGTCGATGGTGATGCCCTGCTCCCGCTCGGCCCGCAGGCCGTCGGTGAGCAGCGCCAGGTTGACGTACTCGTCGCCCTTGTCCAGGCTCGCGCGCTCGACCGCCTCGTACTGGTCCTCGAAGATCGCCTTGCTGTCGTACAGCAGCCGGCCGATCAGCGTGCTCTTGCCGTCGTCCACCGAGCCGGCGGTGGCGAAGCGCAGCATCTCCATGGTTAGAAGTAGCCCTCTCGCTTGCGGTCTTCCATGGCAGCCTCGCTGACCTTGTCGTCACCGCGGGTCGCGCCTCGCTCGGTGAGCCGCGTCGCGGCCACCTCTTCGATGATCTTCTCGACGGTGTCCGCGTCGCTGCGGACGGCGGCGGTGAGGTTGGCGTCGCCGACGGTCCGGTAGCGGGTCATGAGCCGCTGGACCGGCTCGCCGTTCTTCGGCGAGGTGAACGCGTTGACCTCGTACAGCATCCCGTCGCGCTCGAACACGTCCCGCTCGCGGGCGAAGTACAGGTCGGGGAGCTCGATCCCCTCGTCGCCGATGTACTGCCAGATGTCGAGCTCGGTCCAGTTGGACAGCGGGAAGACGCGGATGCTCTCGCCGAGGTGGATGCGCCCGTTGTAGAGGCTCCACAGCTCGGGGCGCTGGTTCTTCGGGTCCCACTGGCCGAACTCGTCGCGGAAGGAGTAGACGCGCTCCTTGGCGCGGGCCTTCTCCTCGTCGCGACGGGCGCCGCCGAACAGCGCGGCGAAGCGGTGCTTCTCCACGGTCTCGAGCAGCACCGGGGTCTGGATCCGGTTGCGCGAGCCGTTGGGCTCCTCCTGCACGGTGCCGGCGTTAATCGCGTCCTGCACCGAGCCGACGATGAGCTGCACCCCGAGCTGGTCCACGCGCTTGTCGCGAAACGCCAGCACGGGGGGGAAGTTCAGGCCGGTGTCGACGTGGAGCACCGGGAAGGGGATGCGCGCCGGGTAGAAGGCCTTCTCCGCCAGTCGCAGCATGACGATCGAGTCCTTGCCGCCGGAGAACAGCAGCACGGGCCGCTCGAGCTCGGCCACCACCTCGCGGAAGATGTGGATGGACTCGGCCTCGAGCGCACGCAAGTGGCTCAGCCGGTAGTCCGGGGACAGGCCGGTCCCCGTGCTCTGGGCGTCGGTCACTGGGCTTCCTCCGGGTGCAGGCGCTTCAGCACGGTCAGCACGTCCTGCGCCAGGTCGGGCCGGCAGACCACGAGGTCCGGCAGCGTCGGGTCGGGGCGGTTGTAGACGAGGGGGGAGCCGTCGACGCGGCTGGTGTGCAGGCCGGCGGCGCGGGCGACGGCGACCGGGGCCGCGCTGTCCCACTCGAACTGGCCGCCGGTGTGGACGTAGGCGTCGACCTGGCCGAGGACCACGGCGGAGGCCTTGTAGCCGGCCGAGCCGAGCGGCACCAGCTCGAGGTCGAGCTCGTCGGCCAGCACCCGCACCGTCTCGGTGGCCCGGCTGCGGCTGACCGCGAGGCGGGGGCGGCCGGTGTGGACGGCCGGCGCGGGGGCGCCGCCGCGCGGGTCGGCGGTGGTCAGCACGGTGCCCAGCGCCGGGAGCGCCACGGCCGCGGTGACGAGGTCGCCGGCCTCCCGCGTCCAGAGGGCGACGTGCACGGCCCAGTCGTGGCGGGGCGGCTCGCCGTACTCGCGGGTGCCGTCGAGCGGGTCGACGATCCACACCCGGTCGGCCGACAGCCGGGCGCTGGAGTCGGCGGCCTCCTCCGACAGGACGGCGTCGTCCGGGCGCAGCTCGGCGAGCACCGCCGCGATCGCGGCCTGGGCCTCGCGGTCGCCCCGGGCCTTGAGGTCGGGCGCGCCGGCCGCGCTCTCGCGCAGGGCCAGCAGGACCTCACCGGCGGCCTGCGCCGCGCGCACCGCCACGTCGACGTCGGACCGCGGGTCGGTGGCCCCGCCGGGATCTGGGTGCTCGGGCACGAGCTGGCCTCCGGGACGAGCGGGCTGAGGGGCGGCAGGACGGGGCTGTCGAGCCGCCGCACAGGTTACGGGACAGAGCCCGTCGCCGACGGACCGTGATCATCGGCCCCGGGCCGGGCACGGGGGCTCCTTGCGACCGGGCGCCCGGCACCCGGCGCCGCCCCGCGTCAGGCGGACGGGTAGGGCGTGAGCAGCTGGTCGACGGGGGCGTCGTCGTCGGTCAGCACCGCCGCGTCCCCCGCCAGCTCGCGGCCGTCCCACGGCGCGTCGCTGCTCCCCCGCTCACCGGCGAGCCGCAGCAGCGCGTCGTGCGGGACCGGGCGGTCGCTGGCGGCGAGCACGAAGTTGCCGCCGACGCGTCCGGCGCGCTGCGCGGGCGAGCCGAGCGCCACGACGTGGTCGAACGCGTCGACGAGCGTGGCCGCCTCGGCCGCGGCGAAGGCGTTGGGCGGGTTGTCGATGACGTTGAGGACGTAGGTCCCGCCCGGACGCAGCACCCGGCGCACCTGGGCGACCATCTCCCGGGTGGTGAGGTGCCACGGGACGGCGAGGCTGCCGAACGCGTCCCCGACCACGACGTCGTAGGACGCCGTCGGCTCGGCGGCGATCGCGGTCCGGGCGTCGCCGACGACCACCTCGAGGTCCGGGCCGGTCACCAGCCCGAGGCGGTCGCGGTCGATCGCGAGCACCCCCGGGTCCACCTCGAGCACCCGGCTGCGGCTGCCCGGGCGGACCTGCGCCACGTGCCGGGGGAACGTGCCGCCGCCCAGGCCCAGGTGCAGCACGTCCACCGGTCCGGGCGGCAGCGCGGCGAGGACGTCGCCGAAGCGCTGGGTGTAGCTGAACTCCAGGTGCGCCGGGTCCGCGAGGTCGACGTAGGAGTGCTGGAGCCCGTCGAGCACCAGCGTGCGGCCGCTCTCGAGCGACGGGTCGGCGACGACGCTGGCGCAGTAGTAGCGCGTCTCGCGGTCGCAGCTGCCGTCGGCCGCCACGAGCAGCGCGGCGGCCAGGGCCCCGACCAGGGCCAGCGCGCCGAGCGCCTCGCTGCCGACGCGGGGCTCCGGGCCCGAGCGGGGCAGCCGCACGGCGAGCACCAGGCCGAGGACGACGAGCAGGAGCCCGACCGCCAGCAGCACGCGCGACACCGGCAGCGCCGACAGCAGGAAGAAGCCGGTGAGGAAGGTCCCGGCGAGCGCGCCGAGGGTGCCCAGCGCCGAGAGCCGGCCGACCGTCGCGCCGGTCTCGGCGAGGGTCCGCAGCCGCAGCTTCACCACGCCCGGGGTGACGGTGGACAGCACCAGCACCGACGGGCCGACCGCGGCCGTCACCAGGATGACGGTGGCGTAGGGCCCACGGGGCAGGTCGGGGCCCAGCGCGAACACCGTGGGCCGGGCCAGCAGCAGCAGCGCCCCGCCGAGCGCGAGGGCCGGCCCGAGCCAGCGCCGCGGGTCGACCGCGTCGGCGAGCCGGCCCCCGAGCGCCGCCCCGGCCGCGATGGCGCCGAGGGCCACCCCGATCGAGGCGGTGTAGGTCTCGAGGGTCAGCCCGACGTACGGGGCCACCAGGCGGCTGACGAGCACCTCGAGCACCAGGACGGCGGCCGAGCTGAGCAGCACCAGGGCCGCGGCGAGTTGGGGGTGCACCGGCCCATCCTGCCTGGCCCGGCCGGCGTCCCGGGTCTAGCCGGGCTGCGTCCGGGCCCGGTAGTGGGCGGTCACCTGCGTCGCCGTGAGCGCGCGGTCGTACGCCGCGAACTCGTCCAGGTCGCCGGCGAAGTGCGAGGTGCCCGCACCCACCCAGCCCCCGAGCCGGTCGGCCCCGAGCCGCCAGTAGCCGGCGTACGCGACGGAGGTGGTCGTGTCGGTGCGGCCGGCCACGTACGTGCCGTCCACGTAGAGCCGCATGCCGCCGGTGCCCAGGGTCGCCACGGCGTGGTGCCAGGCGCCGTCGTTGTAGGCCCGCGGGCTCAGCACGGTCCGGACGGCGCCCGGGTAGACGCCGAAGCGCAGGCGTCCGTCGGGCTGCAGGTAGAGGTGCCGGTCGTAGGTCTTGGACTGCTTCGCCTGCTGGTCGCCGAACCCGACCAGGCGTCCGCCGGCCTTGGAGGTCGTGCGGAACCACACCTCGGCGGTCATCGCCGCGGGGGCGGGACGGCCGACGTGGGAGCTGACCTGGCCGCTGTTGGTGGCGGTGGTGCGGACCGCCGTGCGCGTGGGCGCCCCGGACAGGGCCCCCGGGCGCCGGAACTCCGTGCCCGCCCCCGGGTGGCCGTCCGTCCCGACGACCGCAGCGACCCGGGACGCGCCCACCGCGTCGTCCAGCCGCCAGTACTGCGACGCCCCGTCGGCGACGACGGCGTCGGCGTAGGCGCTCACCGTCGTGGCCACCCGCACCGACGACGCGAAGCTGCGGGTGGCCCGTCCGCTGGGGTCGGTGGCCACGACCTGGTAGTAGAGCGTCTGCCCGGACGTGAGACCGACGTCCCGGTGGCGCAGGACGGGACGGTCCCAGGGCTTGGAGGTCGCCGTGAGCGTGGCCACCGGCTGCATGGCGCCCGTGCTCAGACCGCGCAGCAGGGTGTAGGTCAGCCGCGGGTCGTCGAGGTCCTCGGCCGTGCGCAGGGTCACGTGGACCTCGCCGGGGCGGGTGCTGGAGACCGTCGGCGCGTCCGTGCGCAGCGGGGCCGCGCGGACCGCGTCGGGCTGCAGGCCGAAGCGGGTCAGGCCCTGCTGGGGCCGGCCGTTGACGGTGGTGAACTCGCCGGCGACCCACAGCTGCGAGCCGGTCCAGCTCAGGTCGCGCGGGCCCAGCTTGCCGACGATCCCGCCGTTGGTGGTCGGGAACCAGTGCTGGATGTGCTTGGCCTCCTGGCCGTCCGCCGTCTGCGCCAGCAGCCGGTAGTAGCGCGGCGTCGCCGGCGGCTGGACGTTCCAGGACTCGGCGAAGCCGCCGGAGGTCTGCGTGCAGTCGTGGGCGTGCGAGCCGGAGTAGACCAGGTCGCCGACGGACTCGATCGCCCAGGTCGCACCCAGGCAGACGTCCTGCCACTTGATCTCGCCGGTCGCCACGTCCGCCGCCAGGCGGCCGTCGAACACGCCGCCGCCCTCGCCGTTGGCGGAGGCGAACACCGTGCCGTCCTTGACGGAGAGGTCGGTGACGTAGGAGGTCGGCGGGATCGCGCGGCTGTCCCAGCGCACCGACTCGCCGGTGCCGCCGGACGCCACCGCCGCCAGGCCGTGGATCGCCTCGCCGTTGACCGTGTCGAACTGCCCGCCCAGCAGCACCCGGCTGTCGTCCGCCGACAGCTCCATCGTGATGACCTGCTTGTCCACCTTGGGCGCCCACGGCCGCAGCGCACCCGTCGCGCTGTCCAGCGCCGCCAGCCGGCCCCGCGGCTGCCCACCGGCCGCCGTGAACGACCCACCGAGGTAGACGGTGTCCGCGCTCACCGCCAGCGCCCGCACCCGCCCGGTGATCCCCGTCGCCCGCCACGGCAGCAGCGCGTTCGACGACGACGTGCTGAACGCCGCCACGTTGCCCCGCGCCGCCCCGTCCACCGTCGTGAAGTCACCACCGACGTAGATCGTGCTCTTGTCCGCCGACGCCCGGATCTCGTACACCGTGTCGCAGGTGTACGTCCCCGCCGTCGCCCCCGGGCTGCACGTCTTGTCGTAGGACCCACCGGCCGGCACCGGGTAGGACGGCGCCGCAAAGGTGTGGCTGAACGGCAGCAGCGCACCCGTCGTCGCGTCGAACGCCGCGATGTTCTTGCGGACCTGCTCGCTCTGCCCCGGCGTCGCACCCGGCGGCCGCACCTTGGAGAAGTTGCCACCGGCGTACACCACGTTGCCGACCGTCTCGACCGCGTACACCACACCATCGGTCTGCCACGTCGCCAACGGCTCTGCCGTCACCGTCGGCAGGGCGACCGGCTCGGCAGCCGTGGCCGGCACGGCGCTGAGCCCCACCACCGGAGCCACGAGCGTGAGCACGGCCCCGAGGGCGGCCCTGCGTCGCCAGGAGCGCGCGCTCGCGGTGGTGCTATCGGGTGCGGTGTCTCGTGCGGTGGCCCGTGCGGTGTCCGCTGCCATGGTCGCCTCTCGGTCCGGTCACGGGAGCCGACGCAGAGGCCGTTCCCGGTACGTGTCACTACTGTGTGTGAGCAATCATGGTACCGGGCGTGACCCTCTGTGGAGACTCTCCTCCGCAGGTTACGCCGGTCGCCACGTCGGAGCGGGCCGAGCGACCGGCCCTCCGGCGCCGTCTGCAGCACCCGGGACGCGCGAGCGCCCGCCGGCCCCTCCGCAGAGGGGTCGGCGGGCGCCCGGGGCCGCGGCCGGTCAGCCGAAGGTGAGCACCAGCTGGGGCCGCACGCCGGACCCCTCGCGGGACACCACCTGCATCCCGTCGCTGCTGGTCGTGCTGACCGCCAGCGACAGGTCGCCGCCGAGGGCGCCGGTCAGCGCGGAGGCCGTCAGCGGCACCTCGTACGTGGTGTCGCTGGTGCTGCCGGCCGGCAGGGTCCCGACCGTCGCGCCGAGGGCCGGGCGGGCGGCGTAGGTGATGCCGGTCTCCGTCCACGCGGCGCCGTCGGTGAGCTTGACGGTGTGGGCGCCGACCGAGCCCGCGCTGCTCGACGTGGTCGTCCGCAGCCGGAGCACGGCCCCCTTCAGCGTCGTGCCCGCCGGGGCCTGCGGCACGGCGAACTTCAGGTAGGCGATGTTGACGGGCGAGGCGTCCGACGACAGCGCCCAGGCCGGGCCGTAGTTGCGCGTGGGCACCGAGGAGTCGACCCACGCGTCCGCCACCGGTGCCGACGAGCTCGTCGTCGGAGTGGGGGCGGGAGCACCGGCGACCGTCACCGCGGCCGAGGTGGACGCGTCGCTGCGGTTGCCGGCGGCGTCCACGGCGACGACCCGGTAGTACGAGGTGCCGGCGGGCACGCCCTCGAGCACGGCCCGCGGGCCGTTGACCTGGGCCACCCGGGAGGCGGTCGTGGGCGCCGCGCCGTCCGTGGTGGAGCGGAAGACCTCGTAGCCGGTGACCCCGACGTCGTCGGTGGGAGCCGTCCACGTCAGCGTCACGGTCGAGCTGGCGGCCGAGCCGCTCACGCCGGTCGGCGTGCCGGGAGCCTGGCTGTCGGCGACGGTCGCCGCCACACCGGCGCTCGGCGCGCTCGCGTTGCCTGCGGCGTCCACCGCGACCACGCGGTAGTACGCGGTGCCCAGCGGCCGGTCGGCGTCGACCAGCCGCAGCGAGGTCGTCCGGCCGACGGCGGTGGCCGACGTGACCGAGAAGTCCGCGCTGGTCCCGCGGTGCAGGACGTAGCCCGTCACGGCGGTGTCGTCACGGGCGGCGTCCCAGGTGACCGTCACGTCGCGGCCCGACACCTGCGTCGCCGCGCCGGAGGGGGTGCTGGGCGCCGTCGTGTCCTCGGGCTCGGCCGTCGTGCCGGCGACCCGGGCGTGCTGGGCCACCTGGTCGCCGGTCAGCTGCCGGTCGTAGACGGCGAACTCGTCGAGCTCGCCGGCGAAGAACGACGAGGACGCGCCGCCCCAGTGGTTGTCGCCACCGAGGCGCCAGTGGCCCTCGTAGGGCTGGCCGTTGCGGACGTCGGCGGCGCGCGCCACCTCCGCGCCGTCGACGGACAGGGTCAGGCCTGCCGGGCCGAGCGAGGCGGCGAGGTGGTGCCACTGCCCGTCGTTGTACGACACCGAGGAGTCGACGGTGGCGGCGTAGCCGAGCCACACGCCGTAGCGGAGCCGGCCGTCGTCGAGCATGTAGACGTGCCGGTCGTAGCTGGACGAGGTCCCGCTGGTCGCGTCGCCGAACCCGACGATCTTGCCGCCGGAGCCGGTCGTGGTGCGGAACCACGTCTCGACCGTGTAGTCGTCGGGCGCCGTCGACCGCTGCTTGCTGACCAGCAGGCCGTCCGGCGAGCCGTCGGTCCGCACCGCGGTGTCGTCCGCGAAGCGGCCCTCCCGGCCGAACTCCGTGCCGCTGCCCGCGGTGCCGTCGGCGCCGATCACGGAGGTCACGTCGGTGGACCCGGCGCGGTCGCCGAGCCGCCAGTACGACGTCGGGGCGTCGCGCAGCACCGCCTCGCCGTACGGCTGCCGCCCCGTCACGACGACCTCCGTGGCCGGCGAGGGCGCGCTGCGGTTGCCGGAGCCGTCGACGGCCACCACCCGGTACCACGAGCTGCCGAGGGGGGTCTGCGGCACGGAGACCTGGGTGGTGCTGGGAGCGGCCACCCGGGTGGCGTCGGACATCGCGCCGGTCGCCGATCCGAGGCGGTGCACCTCGTAGCTGGTCACCACGCCGTCGTCGACCGACTCGCCCCAGGTCAGCGACACGGTGCTGCCGGTGACCGTCGACTTCTGCAGCTGCGGGCTCGACGGCGCGGCGCTGTCGGGCCGGCCTGCCGCGCGGTGCGCGAGCACCTCCGAGGCGGGCAGCGCGCGCTCGTAGACCGCGAACTCGTCGAGGTCGCCGTCGAACTCCCAGCGCCCGGCGCCCTCCCAGCCGTTGAGGGTGTCGCCACCGATGCGCCAGTAGCCGTCGTAGTCCTGGGCACCGGTGGTGTCGGTGCGGCGGGCCACCTCGACCCCGTCCACGTACAGGCGCATGCCGGTGGCCCCGAGCGTGGTCACGGCGGAGTGCCACTGCCCGTCGTTGTAGCTGCGCGGGCTCGTGATGGTCCGCACGCCGCCCGGGTGCACGCCGAACTTGAGCTGGCCGTTGGGCTGCATGTACAGGTGCCGGTCGTAGGTCCCGGACTGGCCGAGCTGCGAGTCGCCGAACCCGACGAGCTTGCCGCCGCCGGTCGAGGAGGTCCGGAACCAGACCTCGGTGCTGAAGGTCTGCGGGGCCTTGTTGCGGACGTTGGAGCCGACGACGCCGCCGCTGGTGCCGTCGGTGCGCGCGGCCGTGCGACCCGGGTCGCCGACGAGCGCGCCGGGGCGGCCGAAGGTGGTGCCGCTCGCCGCCGTGCCCGGGCTGCCCGCCGTCGCCTGCGCGGTCGTCGAGCCCGGCGCGTCGTCGAGCCGCCAGTACTGCGAGGCGCCGGAGCTCATGACCGCGTCGGCGTAGGTGTCCACCGCGGTGGCGACCCTCGTGCTGGTCGCGAAGCTGCGGGGGCTGACCTTGCCGGTCGGGTCGGTCGCGGTGACCTGGTAGTGGACGGTGGCGCCGGGGGTCAGGCCCGTGTCGCGGAACTGCAGGACGGGGCGGTCCCAGGGCTTGGACCTGCCCTGGACCTGGCCGACCGCGGTCATGGCACCGGTGTTGGGCCCGCGCAGCACCGTGTAGGTCAGCAGCGGGTCGTCGAGGTCCTCGGTCGTGCGCACGGTCACGTGCACCTCGCCGGGACGGGTGCTGGTGGCCGTAGGCGCGTCGGGACGCACCGGTGCGGCGCTCGGCGCCGAGGGCTTGACGCCGAAGCGGGTCAGGCCCTGCTGGGGCCGGCCGTTGACGGTGGTGAACTCGCCGGCGACCCACAGCTGCGAGCCGGTCCAGCTCAGGTCGCGCGGGCCCAGCTTGCCGACGATCCCGCCGTTGGTGGTCGGGAACCAGTGCTGGATGTGCTTGGCCTCCTGGCCGTCCGCCGTCTGCGCCAGCAGCCGGTAGTAGCGCGGCGTCGCCGGCGGCTGGACGTTCCAGGACTCGGCGAAGCCGCCGGAGGTCTGCGTGCAGTCGTGGGCGTGCGAGCCGGAGTAGACCAGGTCGCCGACGGACTCGATCGCCCAGGTCGCACCCAGGCAGACGTCCTGCCACTTGATCTCGCCGGTCGCCACGTCCGCCGCCAGGCGGCCGTCGAACACGCCGCCGCCCTCGCCGTTGGCGGAGGCGAACACCGTGCCGTCCTTGACGGAGAGGTCGGTGACGTAGGAGGTCGGCGGGATCGCGCGGCTGTCCCAGCGCACCGACTCGCCGGTGCCGCCGGACGCCACCGCCGCCAGGCCGTGGATCGCCTCGCCGTTGACCGTGTCGAACTGCCCGCCCAGCAGCACCCGGCTGTCGTCCGCCGACAGCTCCATCGTGATGACCTGCTTGTCCACCTTGGGCGCCCACGGCCGCAGCGCACCCGTCGCGCTGTCCAGCGCCGCCAGCCGGCCCCGCGGCTGCCCACCGGCCGCCGTGAACGACCCACCGAGGTAGACGGTGTCCGCGCTCACCGCCAGCGCCCGCACCCGCCCGGTGATCCCCGTCGCCCGCCACGGCAGCAGCGCGTTCGACGACGACGTGCTGAACGCCGCCACGTTGCCCCGCGCCGCCCCGTCCACCGTCGTGAAGTCACCACCGACGTAGATCGTGCTCTTGTCCGCCGACGCCCGGATCTCGTACACCGTGTCGCAGGTGTACGTCCCCGCCGTCGCCCCCGGGCTGCACGTCTTGTCGTAGGACCCACCGGCCGGCACCGGGTAGGACGGCGCCGCAAAGGTGTGGCTGAACGGCAGCAGCGCACCCGTCGTCGCGTCGAACGCCGCGATGTTCTTGCGGACCTGCTCGCTCTGCCCCGGCGTCGCACCCGGCGGCCGCACCTTGGAGAAGTTGCCACCGGCGTACACCACGTTGCCGACCGTCTCGACCGCGTACACCACACCATCGGTCTGCCACGTCGCCAACGCCTCCGCCGTCACCGTCGGCAGGGCGACCGGCTCGACCGGCTCGGCGGCCGCGCTCTGCCCGAGCCCCATGCCGACCGGTGCGGCGGCGAGGGCCAGGGCGATGTACACGGCGAGTGCGCGCCGCCGCACGGGCGGCTCACTCGCGGGGTGGAGGGTGGACGACATCGGCTGCTCCCACAGTGCCCACGCGACGTGACTGACAGTAGTCAGGTCCGGGGCGGTGCCTGGTGTGCCGCGCGACCCGCGGCATCAGGGAGCAGGGTAGGCAGTGACAGGCTCGAGCGCGACGAGATCCGGGAACGGAGCCCCGGATGGGGGAACAGGAGGGGGTGCTCTCACTCCCTCGCCACCCCGTTCGTCACTCCGGGTGAGCTAGACGGCGCAGCGGGTGTCAACCCGCCCCCGCCTACGCCTCGGGGACGGGCTGCCAGTAGACCGGGCTGCCGACACCCTCGCTGCCGATCAGGACGGCCTGGTAGCCGGGGGCCACGGCCAGCGACTCGCCCTGGGCGGTGCTGGGCAGCGGCACGACGACCTGGGGCGTCCCCGGGCCGCGCGACACGAACGCGGAGGTGTAGTTGCGCAGGACCATGCGCCCGTCGTAGAGGAAGGCGCCGTCGGTCACGGTCATCGGGGCCGACGCCACGCGGCGCAGCACGTTGACCTCGTCCGTCGACAGGTGCGCGGGCGCCTCGTAGACGCCGGCACCGTCCTTGGTCACGACGTACACGCGGCCGGTGCGCGGGTGCACCAGCAGGGCCTCGGCGTCGTGCGGGCCGTCCTCGTAGCGCACCCGGAAGGTGGTGGGCTCGACGGTCTGGTCCTCGAGCTCGGTCGGCTCGGCCACGCGGTGGATGAGCACCTCGCTGCGGACCCGGGCGTTGTCGCCGATGTCGCCGACGTACAGCCACGACTTGCCGTGGCCGGTCTTGTAGCGGCTCATCGCCTCCCAGTCGAAGGCGTCCGTGCCGGCCAGCGTGACCACGGCGGCGGTGGTCCCGTCCCGGCGCACCGCGAACAGCCGGGGCCCGTCGCCGCTGTCGTTGTGCGTCCACAGGACGCGGTCGTCGTAGCCGCTGCGGGCCAGCCCGCTCGACTCGGTGATGCGGGGGTCCAGCAGCCGCGACTGCAGGAAGGCCGCCCGCTCCTCCGCCTCCGCGTGCGCAGTGACCGGCACCAGGCACAGGGCCGCCGCCGTGCCCAGCACGGCGGTCACACCGGTCACGGCACGGCGCAGCGGTCCACGGGACGTCGGACGGCGCAGTCGAGTTCGCATGCGCGAGTGTGTAGCACGGATCCTCGACGCGGTGCGTCCGGGGGGTCCGGGCGCGACGGCTCCGCTCAGCGGTCCCAGGGCAGGTCGATGCCGAGCCGCTCGGCGAGCGCGGCGTTGTGGGGCCGGTAGTACTCCACCAGCTCGCGGCGCGTCTCCGGGGCGATCCTCTGGACCGGCAGGTGGTTGTGCCGGACGTAGTCCGGCAGGGTCACCGTGTCGATCTGCAGGAAGTCGCACAGGCGCGTGAAGACCGTGTGCGCATCCCGGGCGAGGTCCTCCTGCAGCAGCACGAGGACGTCGGCAGGGTCGTACCGGGTCAGCCACCGGTCCAGGTGCTCGAGGTAGCGCCCGCGCGCGCGGTAGGTGTGGCTGTCGTGCGACGGGCTGTAGTAGGTGGGGTCGGCGAGGATGCGCTCCTCCTCGCCACGGAGGCGACCGTCCTCGGCGGCCAGCGCCTCCTCGAAGGTCTCCAGCGGCTCGACGCCGCAGCCGCGCCGCTCGTGGTAGTTGCTGTAGGCGCGGTCGACGGGGTTGCGCAGGCTCACGACGATCTTGGCGCGGGGCACCAGGGCGGCGGCCCGCTCCGCGGCCAGCGGGTGGAACATGTAGTACGGGCTGGCCTCGCCCGTGACGACCGGCTTGCCCGTGCGGGCCTGGGCCGCGCGGCGCTGCGTCGCCGTCGGGAACGTCGAGCGGTACCAGCGCTCGCCCTTGGCGTAGTTGATGTCGAAGTAGTGCGGGCTCTTGATCTGCTGCACCGCCGGGAACATCGGCATCACCTGGGGGTGCTTGACCAGGTAGTTCCAGAGCGACGTGGTGCCGCCGCGCTTCGCACCGATGATGAGGAAGTCGGGCAGGGGCCGGCTCCTCGCCGTCCGCACGCCGTAGTCGCGCAGGACGACGCGCCCGAGCCGCTTGGCCGGCTCGGGCACCGCCCTCTTCAGGGTCCGGAGCCGGTCCGGCACCTCCACGTGCCTCGCTACCACGGCCCCTCCAGGCTCCTCGTCAGCCGCCGGGCTCGGCGGTCACTCTGCGTCGCAGCTTCGCCACCAATGCCTCGGCGTAGGAGAAGGAGCGGCGGTTCACGTACAGCAGCAACAGGTAAGCACAGATGGACACGGAGAGTTGCAGGATCAGGGACCACCACGACGGACCGAGCAGCCGCTCGAGCACGAGCCCGGGCAGCAGGAACGACCCCGCCAGGACCGCCAGCAGCACCCACACCTGGCGGGTGACGGTGTGCACGCCCATCTGGCGCCGCGCGGCCCGGGCGTACCAGAGGTTCTCGACGCAGACGGCCACGGCCCAGGCGCCGGCCGCGGCGAGGGCGCCGTACGAGGGCACCAGCAGCGCGGCGAGCGCGATGTTGAGCAGCAGGCCGGTCAGGACCGCCGCCAGGTTGGTCCGGCTCCGCCCACCCATGAGCAGGACGACCTGGACGTTTCCGGTGACGAGGTTGACCATCATCGCGAGGCAGAGCAGCACCAGGACGGGAGCTCCCGCCGAGAAGTCGTCGCCCAGCAGGGAGAGCGCCGTCCCGGCGTGGAGGCCGAGCAGCACGTAGAGCGGGCCGGTGACGACCAGCGCGAGGAGGGTGGTCGTCTGGTGGAGCCTCTCGGCCCCCTTCACGTCGCCCGCGGACAGCAGCTGGCTCATGGGCGCCATGACCACCAGGCGGATCGCCTGCAGGCCGAGCGTCCCGGCCACGGCGTAGCGCATCGAGCCGGCCAGGACCGCGGCCTGGCCGGTGCCGGAGAGCGCGCTCACCAGCAGGATGCCGACCGAGGAGTTGGCGACGTCCAGCGCCGCCGCCACGCCGCGCGGCCCCGCGAAGGACCAGAACGGGCCGGCCAGTCCGCGCCAGGGCAGCGGCGGCTCCTGCTCGGGCCCCTGCCGACCCCGCAGGCGTCGGGCCAGCAGGAGCCCGGCCACGGCGCAGGCCAGCAGCGCGGGCGCCGCCCAGGCCCAGACCATCGCGGTGAGCCCGCCCCCCACCAGGCCCACGACGAGGCAGAGGACGACGCGCAGCGCCGGCTTGCCGACGTTCTCCACCAGGACGAGCGGCACGAGGTCGCCGAGGCCCCGGCTGGCCGCGACGGCCACCAGCGACAGCGCGCCGAAGGGCAGGACCAGGGCCAGCACGCGCAGCACCGTGCCGCCGCTCGCCCCGGCGTCGTTGAACACGATGCCGGCCAGGACGTCGGAGGCGGTCCAGGCCGCAGCGCCGAGCGCCGTCGTGGCGAGCAGCACGGGCAGCAGGGCGAGCAGCAGCAGCCGCCGGTCCTCGCGGTAGCGGCCGAGCGGCCGGCGCTGGGCCAGGTCGCGGACCAGACCCGTGTCCGCGCCCATCTTGCCGAGCACCGTGACGAGGGTGAACAGGGCCGTGCCGGTGAACAGCACGCCGCTGTCGCGCACGCCCAGGGAGCGCGCGATCACCACGGTGAGGACGAACCCGAGCCCGGCGTTCAGGACCGCCCCGACCGTCGTCAGCGAGGCGCCGCGCACCAGGCCGGTGAGCATCTCGCCCCGGTGGTGGCCGGAGCCGCGGCCGGCCGGGGGCGGCGAGCTGGTCGACGGGGCGTCCGAGGTCGACGTCATGCGGCCAGCACCACCGGATGGGCAGCGGTCTCGGGCCGCGGCACGGCGGCCGGCGTGCCCGGCGTGCCCGTCGTGCCCGGCAGAGCAGCGAGCCGCAGGGCGGACAGCACGACGCCCAGCACCAGCCAGTCGAGCACCATGATCAAGGGGTTCTGGAAGGTCACGTCGATCAGGCCGTGGGCCGCCAGCGAGACGCAGGCGGACCCCAGCAGCGCGAGCACGACCGCGTCGCGGAGACGCCGGGCCCGCCGCAGCGCTGCCGTGCTGCGCAGCGCGCTGCGCGCGACGGAGGCGGTGAGGGCCAGCAGGACGACCACCCCCACCACCCCGAGCTCCACGCCGGTCTGCAGCAGGATGTTGTGGGCGTGCTGCCGGCGGTAGGAGGCCAGCACGGAGTCCGCCCTCGACGCCTCGACGACGAACGAGCCGGGACCGTGCCCGAGCAGCGGTGCGGTCGAGATGAGGCGGACGGCCTCCGCACGGATGAGGTCGCGCCGGTCGTCCGGGTTGGGCGCGCCGTTGACCACGGTCGACAGCCGCTGCGTGATCACGTCCGTCTGGCTGAAGGGCGAGGCCACGACCAGCAGCGCCAGCACGACCGTGGCGAGGGCGGCCAGGCCCACGACGCGCCGCCACGCCGGGGGGTGCAGCAGGACCAGGCCGGCGGCACCCACCACGAGGCCGAGCCACGAGCCGCGGGACAGCGAGAAGAGCATGGCCGTGACGCTGACCAGCGCGCCGGCACCGCCCAGCAGCCGGTCCAGGCGCGTCCGCGAGGCGGCGACGAGGGCGCAGCACATCCAGAAGGCGGTCACGCTGTAGGAGCCGAACTCGTTGGGCTCGGCAAAGGACGCGGTGAGGCGCCCCTCCACGATGGTGCCCCCGTAGTAGCCCTGCAGGGCGCCGACCTGGGCCAGGGCCGGCACCCCGACCACGAGGGTGCCGACGGCGAAGCAGCGCAGCAGGACCGCGAGGTCACGGCCCTCGCGGCACTGGGACACGCACACCCAGGCCAGCGCGATGCCGAGCAGCAGCGTGAGGTCGGCCCGCAGCGCGGTCGCCACGCCCTCGGACACCGCCGTGGAGGCGAGGGCGACCAGGACGAGCACCAGCGACCAGACGAGCGCGGCGGGCGGGCGGGCCCGGAGCCGGGGCCGCCGGGCCCCCACCAGGGCGCAGCCCACCGCGAACAGCACGAGCAGGTGCACGACCCGCGCACCTCCCGCGACCGGGCGCAGGCCCACGAGGACGAGGAGCGGGACGGCGGCGACCGCCAGGACCGGCCGTCGCAGGCCCAGCAGCAGCCCCCCGGCCAGCAGCGGCACCAGCAGGAGCGGGAGCGGGCCGAGCGCCGTCCCCACGATGCCGATGCCTCGGCCGAGCGCCAGCCCCAGCAGGGCGAGCACCAGGACCAGCAGGGCGGTCAGGACCCGCACACCGACCGTCGACGGGTGCCCCGACCCGCTGCCGACCGGCTGCTCCGCCCGCTCCAGCTCGACGCTCAGCGCGCTCACGCCCGGGCGGTCGGCGCGCGGCGCGCGTCCTGCCCGTCCGCCCACCCGCGGACACGGTCGAGCAGCAGCACGGTCAGGACACCGGCGGCCAGTGCGGCGAGGACCCCGGCGAGGGCGATCAGCAGGCGTGCCGGGCCGGACGGCTCGCGCGGCACGACGGCGGGGGCCAGGATCTCGGCCCGCAGGTTCACGTCGTCGATGGACTCCCGCGCGGCGGCCGAGGCCAGGGCGTTGGCCAGCGTCGTGGCGCGGTCCGGGTCGGGGAGCGTCATCGACACGCTCAGGCTCGCCGTCGCCGGCGGGATCTCGGCGTCGAGGGCGTCGCGGATGGTCCGGGGGTCCGCGCCCGTCTCCTCGGCGATGCGGCGCTGGGTCGCGGGAGAGGAGAGGTAGGACACGTACTTGGCCGCCAGCACCTGCAGCGTGTCGGCGCTCACGGGGCGGTCGACGCGCGGGGAGAAGGTGACGATCGCGACGCTCGTGTACTGGTCCGGACGCGACTCCGCGTAGGAGAGCGCCCCGAGCAGCACCGCCGCCGCCACCAGGATGCCGGGCAGGACCCGGCGCAGCAGCGTGCCCAGCAGGCCGGGGCGCGCGTCCTCCGCGGTGCCGTCCCGCCCCAGCGGGACCGACCGGGTGGGCGGCGTGCCCTGGTCCGCCGGCGCCTGCCGCGCGTCCAGCATGCTCTCGTCCTGCCTCGCGTCCACCGGATCCCTCACTCGCATCGTGTCTGCGCACCGGGACCACGACGGTGCGGGTGGGTCGGGTCGTGCTCCTACGATAGGCGCGTCCCGACGGTCGGTCCGGTCTCGACCGGATCGCGGGGATGCTTGAGCAGGCCCAGCGCGACGGTCGGAGCAGTGCCAGGGTCGCGTGTCCCCGACGGGACGACACCGACGTACGCGAGTGGAGGACGGCAGTGGCTCTCAGCCGGGGCAGGCGCACGGGCGTGGCCGCGGGGACGGTGGGGCTCGCGCTGCTGCTCGCGCCGGTCTCCGCCGTCGCCCAGGACGACCCGCCGCCGGCGCCGGTCCCGGCGCCCGCCGAGGTGCGGTGCGTCGTGACCGACCCCCGCCTCTCGCAGCTGAGCGGGATGAGCGCCCGCCGCGGCACCCTCTACGCGGTGTCGGACCAGGGCCCGGTCGTGTACGAGCTCGACGAGCAGTGCGAGGTGACCCGCAGCGTCACGCTCAAGCAGCCGGTCGTCGACCTCGAGGACCTCGGGCAGAGCGTGGACGGGCTGCTCTGGCTGGCCGACGTCGGCGGCAACCGCGAGCCGCGCACGGAGGTCGCGGTGATCCGCTACAACCCCGAGACCGGCAACGTGGTCCGCTTCCGGATGGCCTACCCCGACGGCCCGCACGACGCCGAGGCCGTCCTGGTGACCCCCAGCGCGCAGGTGCTGCTGGTGACCAAGGACGAGACGGGCGTCAGCGGCGTCTACACCGTGGAGAACCCCCTGCAGGTGGACCGGGTCAACCGGATGACCCGGGTGGCCGAGGTGAGCCTGCGCGAGATCCCGGGGCGCACGCGCGGCAACGGGTCGGTCCTCGTCACCGGCGGCGCCGTGTCCTACGACGGCACCCGGTTCGTGCTGCGCACGTACAAGGACGCGTACGAGTGGGACGCCCCGGACACCGACATCGTCGCGGCCCTCGTCAACGGCCGCCCGCGGGTCGTCCCGCTGCCCGAGACGCCGCAGGGCGAGGCCGTGACCTACGACGAGGGCGGGGCCGCCCTCCTGGTGGGCGGGGAGCAGCTGCCCGCCCCCGTCCACCGGGTGTCCCTGACCCGGCCCGAGACCGTGCCGGCCGCGGCGACGGGCGTCGGGGACGAGCAGTCGGGCGCGGTGTCCCGGACCGGGCTGGCCCTGGTGGCCCTGTCGGCCGTCGCGGTCGTGGTGTGGCAGCTGGTGCGGGCGCTGCGCCCCCGTGCCCGGCGCCCGATCGTCGACACCCCCCGCTCCGCCGCGTGACCTACCCGGACGGCCTCGTCGAGGCGCTGAGCCGGGTCGGCGTGAGCCCCGACGACCTCGTCGTGCAGCCGACGAGCGGCCGGCGACGACCCGTGCTGCGCCTCACCGCCGGCAAGGTCATCGTCGACCTCGCGCAGGACCCGCGGGGCCACCACCTGAACCTGCTCGAGCTGAACGGTCGCCGGTGGGCCGAGCGCGAGGGCCTGCCCACGGCACCGCTGCTCGCGGGGGACCTGGAGGCCGGCGGGTGGCTGGTCGGCGCGCTCGTGCCCCTCGTGCCCGCCACCGGTGCCCAGTACGTCGCGGAGGCGCTGGAGGTCGCCGCGAGGCTGGCCCGCTGTGCGCCCGCCGGGGGCGGCCCGGTCGCCACCAGCTGGCGGGCCCCCCGGCGCACGCTGCCGCTGCGGGTCCTGCGGCTCGTGGCGGCGGGCATCCGGCCCCTCGAGTTCGCCGCGGTGCGCAGCGCGGCGAGCCGGCTCCCCCGCGCCGCGGTCGCGCACAACGACTACACCTTCCGCAACGTCCTGCTCGACGCCGACGGCGGGGTGCGGCTGGTCGACTGGGAGTACCTGGGGGCGGGCCCGTGCTACGGCGACGAGCTGCGCCTCTGGACGACGCTCAAGGACCCGGCCGACCGGGCGCTCGTGCTCGAGCACCTGCTGCGGCCGCTGTCCCCCCGGACGCGGGCCGACGTCGGGCTGCTCGCCCTGTGGCTCGCCCTGCGGCTGCACGCGGAGAACGCCGCCGCCCCGCGCGTCGAGCAGAACGCGCTCGACCGCCGCCACGCGGCGGCCATGGTGCAGGAGGCGCGGCAGCTGGCGGCCCGGCTCGGGGCCTGGCCGCGCTGAGGCCCTACCGGCCGGTGCGCAGCTCGCGGTAGACCCGCGTGAGCGCGTCGACGTTGTCGCGCAGCCGGTCGCCGTCCTCGGGCACCGGCGGCGGCGCGTCCGAGGCGGGCCGCTGCCGCAGCGCCGTCACCAGGGCGGCCGCGAGGGCCTGCGGGTCCTCGGTCGGCACCACCTGCCCGCCCCCCTCCGCGAGCCCCTCGCGCGCGCCCGCGACGTCGGTGGAGACGACGTAGGTCCCGAGGGCCCGTGCCTCGAGCAGCGCCAGCGACATGCCCTCCCAGCGGGAGGGCAGCACGACCAGGTCGGACGCCACCATGTAGGCCAGGGCGACGTCCCTCGGGACGGCGCCCGCCAGCGCGACGTGGTCGAGCCCGGCGGCGGCCCGGGCCACCTCGGCCTCGTCGGGACCGTCGCCCAGCAGGTGCAGCCGGGCGTCGGGCACCTGCTCCAGCACCTCCCCCCAGGCGCTGAGCAGCACGTCCTGCCCCTTCTGGCGGCACAGGCGACCGACGCACACCGCGGTCGGCGCCGCGGGGTCGAGGTGCAGGTCCTCCCGGGCCCGGGTGCGGTCGAGACCGGCGTGCACGAGGCCGGCCACGTCCACGGCGTTGGGGATCACCTCGTAGCGACCGCGCACTCCCGCCGCGACGCCCTCGGCGCGCTCCTCCTCGCTGACGCAGACCGTCACGCCCGTCCAGCGCGCCGCCGCCCGCTCCCACGCCACGACGGCCCGTCGCAGGGCCCCCCCGACGGCGTGGAAGGACCACGAGTGCGGCGAGAACACCGTGGGGAGCCGGCCGCGCAGGACCAGGCGGCCGACGAGGCCGGCCTTGGAGGAGTGCAGGTGCACCACGCCGGGCGCGGCTGCGGCGACCAGGCGCCGCAGCGCCAGCACCTCCCGCGCCACGCTGGGGCCGGGGTCGCGGGCGGCCTGCCAGCTGACGACCTCGGCGCCTGCTGCCGCGGCCAGCCCCTGCAGGTCACCGGGCGGGCAGGCGACCGTGACGTGCCAGCCCTGCTGCACCTGGAGGCGGACGTAGTCGGCGACGCAGTTGGTGAGCCCGCCGTACTCCGCCACCTGTGACACGTGGAGCACGCGCCCGACGGCGGGACCCGGGGCTCCCGGTGTCCCCTCCGCTCCTGGCGCAGCCTCCACCCCTGTCGACACGCCCACATCGTAGGTGGCTCGGGCCCGGATCACCCCGCACGTGCGGGTGACGGCGGCCCCGGCCCTCAAACCAGATAGTGACCAAGGTCACACCTCTGAGCACCCGGATTGTCGGCTTTCTCCTCGCCCGAGCACCGGTGTCCAGGTCCGCCAGGTTGACAGCGATCTGCCCGTCCGCCTTGTCTGTCAGCCGCTGCCCCGCCGTCGATCACGGCACGCACGCCGGCCCGGCCCGTCTGCCGAACGCCTCCTCGCCTCACCGACCGAACGGAAGGTCTCCTCGCGCATGCGTGCCTCTCGACGTCCCCGACGTCTGCTCCAGAAGCTGGCCCTCGCCCTGGCCGTCGTCGTGTCCGTGGGCCTCGTGTCCCCGGCGCCGGCGCAGGCCGCGGCACCGACCACGCGCTTCGGCGCGCAGTTCCACGGCCTGTGGGCCGAGTGGTCCGACGACCAGCGGCGCAGGGCGCTCGACGAGCTCGCGGCCAGCGGCGCCACCGCCGTCCGCATCGACGTCGGCTGGCCGATGATCGAGCCGCGCCGCGGCGCGATCGACTACGGCTGGGGCGTCCCGCTCATCGACAAGGTCTTCGCGATGGCCCGGGAGCGCAACCTGCGCGTGCTGGCCACCCTGTGGCTGACCCCCGGCTGGGCCAACGGCGGCCGCGGCGACAAGGTGCTCCCGACCGACGTCGCCGACTACGCCCGGGTCGCGCAGTTCGCGGCGAACCGCTGGCGCAACGTGGAGGCCTGGCAGGTCTGGAACGAGCCGAACCTCGACGCCTTCCTCAACCCGCCGGACCCGGTCGGCTACACCCGCCTGCTGCGCGCCGCCCACCCCGCCATCAAGGCCGGCAACCCGAACGCCCGCGTCGTCTTCGGCGGCACGATGTACGTCGACACCCCCTGGATCAAGCGGTCCTACGAGGCCGGCGCCCGGCCCTTCTTCGACGTGATGGCCGTGCACCCCTACCAGGGCGACTCCTCGATGCCGCCCGAGCACCCGTCCGACGGCAACATCTGGTGGCTCAACAACACCCGGACGCTCGTGGACCTCATGCGCGTCTACGGCGACAGCCACAAGTCCATCTGGTACACGGAGTTCGGCTGGTCGGCGCACGCCAACACCAGCTCGACCCCGGTGTGGGCCAAGGGCGTGACCGAGGCGCAGCAGGCGGACTACTTCCTGCGCACCATGCGCTACGTGCAGGCCACCTACCCGCAGGTCTCCCGGGCGTACTGGTACACCAGCCGCGACAAGACCACGGGCAACGCCCACCAGGACAACTTCGGCCTGCTGCGCCGCGACTTCTCCCGCAAACCGGTCCTGCGCACGGCTGCCTGCGCCTACCGGGGCATCTGCTAGTCCGCTGACCCCGGCGCCGCCGCACGCACGACAAGGCCCTCCGGCCGAGGGATCCGTCCCCCGGCCCGGAGGGCCTCGTCGCGTGCTGGTCGTGCGTGCTGGCTAGTACTTCCGGGCCAGCAGGGCCTGGTAGACCGGGCGCGGGCTCAGGTCGCGGCGCAGCAGGCCGTAGCCGTCCTGGTGCACGTTGCCCGTCGCCTTCTGCCGCTCGGCGTAGACGTACGCGTCCTTCACCTGCGGCCACTGGGCCAGGATGTCGAACGTCGCCAGGGTGTAGTCGGCCTGCTTCTGCTCGGAGACGCCGAGGTCCCAGGAGGCGGTGCCGGTCGCGTTGGCGTGCACGGACCAGCCGAACTCGGTGACGGAGATCGGCAGCGCCGAGTCACCGTGGTCGGCCATCAGCCGGATCAGGTGGGGCATGTGCATGATCCGCCAGGTGCCCAGGTCCGGGGCGTCGGGAGCGGCGTCGGCCGGGCCCTGGTAGGTGTGCACGCCCATGATGTCGAACTTGCCCTTGGCGCCGGCCTTGTAGGCCAGGGAGTAGTAGTCGTCGACGACCGAGCCGCCCGGCTGCACCGCGATGCGGTCCATGCCGGCGAACATCACCTTCATGGCCGGGTTGGCGGCCTTGATCGCGCTGTGGGCGGCGCCCAGCACGGCCACGTACTTGACCGGGTCGACGACCTGGACGAAGTGGCGCAGGTTCGGCTCGTTCCAGATCTCCAGGCTGGAGACCTGGCCCGCGTAGCGGGAGGCGAGGAAGCCGGAGACGGTCTTGATCGAGGCGGGGTTGTCCGGCAGCACCATGGCGGTGCCGGCGTACGCGGCCGGGCGGGCCCACTTCGGCGCCATGTGCAGCGTGAGCATCACGTCGATGCCGCGGCTGCGCGCACCCTGCACGCACCCGTCGAGCAGCTTGACGTACCAGCTGTTGGGGTCGACCGCCGTGTTGCCGACCGGCTGGAGGCCGTCCCAGCCGACGTCGATGCGCACCTTGCCCACGCCGGCGGCCGCCAGCTTGTCGAGCACCGCGCCCCGCGTGCTGTCGAAGGTCGACGAGCCGTAGCCGCTGGCCCCGCTCCACATGCAGTGGAACTGGCTGCCGACGCCGATCGGGATGGCGCGCTGCACGGTCTCGACCTCGATGGCGGACACCATCGCGTTGTCCGCGGTCGCGGAGAAGCCGAGGTCGAGGACCCCGTCCTTGACGACGACGTCGCGGGTGACGGTGTGGGCCCGGTCCTTGCCGGCAACGGCGAAGACGTCGAGGTTGCTCACGTACGGGGCACCCTCGCCGCTGACCGAGAACACCCGGCGACCGGCGCTCCCCCACGCCATCTCGGCGAAGGTCATCGTCACCTTGTAGGTGCCGACGGCGGGGACGGGCACCTTGTAGCCCGACATGCCCCAGCGCACGGACTGCACGGCGCCGTCGCGGTCGGTGTCGGCGACCGGACGGGCGACGGACGCCGAGGCGCCGCCGACGAAGTACTGGTCCGCGGACCAGCCGATGCCGGCCTCCGTCAGCGCGCCCGCTCCGCTGTTGATCCGCAGCACCGAGCCCGCCGCCAGGGCGGCAGCAGCGCCGGAGGTCGTGGCGGCCGCGGTCGTGGTGCTGACCGTGCGGCTGACGGCCGTGGTGGCACCGTTGCGCGTGGACGGCGAGACGCTGGCCGCCTCGGCCACCAGGGGCGCTCCGACGATGGACGACACCACGGTGCCGGCCAGCAGGGCACGGCCGAGCCGCGCTCCCTTGAGCTTCATCTTCTGACCTCTTCTGCAGGTCAGGACCGGTCGTTTCGGTGGTCCGACTGACTGCCGGGGCAGCCTCGTGACTTTGCGACCCCGCCTCGCGACGGGTGTGCCCTTGTCGATCGACCCTGAGGGGTGGTTGTTCTCCACCAAGAGGTCGGGCAGGCGCAGCGGAGGCACGATGCCCCGATCGCGTGGTCAAGCACCTCGCGAGGGGGGGTCCCGGGCAGGGACCCCGGACCCGGCGCTAGGACGTCCGGCGCGAGGTGCGTGCCTGCCACAGGCCCACCAGGCAGCCGGCGGCCTTGGCCAGGTCCTTGACGCCGAGGACCGCCGGCACGAGGGCGGCGGTGCGCAGCGGCTGCGGGGCGGCGCGCAGCTGCCAGACCGGCAGGCTGACGTAGGCGCCCGCCAGCGCGAGGACGACGGCCCGCATGTGGGGACCGCCCAGCGCGAGGGCGGCGGGGACCACCAGCGCCGCACTCGCACGCACCGTGCCGCGCACCACCACGAGCCGCTCGCCGGTCAGGCCGTCGCCCCGCCCGTACCGGAAGTACATCCGCGCCGTGCTCGACAGGTCGGCGTGCTGCTGCCACGTGACCGGGGCGTCGAGCTGGAGCACGCTGCGACCCTCCCGCGCCACCGCCAGGCCGAACGCGACGTCCTCACCGGCCCGAAGGTGCTCGGGGAAGCCCCCCACGCGCTCCCACGCGCTGCGCCGGAAGGCCATAGACCGGCCCGCGGGCCGGTCGGCGTAGAACGCCCGTCCGAACAGCGCCCGGTGCAGGAGCACCAGCGGCCCGGGGCGCCGCGCCGCCTCGACGTCGGGGTGCAGCGCCGCCGCCATGGCCCGCTCCCAGGGCGACCGGGTGCTGACGACCCAGCCGCCGGTGACCAGGTCCACGCGCGGGTCGTCCGCGAGAGCCGTCCGCAGGGCCTCGAGCCAGCCGTCGGGCAGGTGCACCCCGGCGTCGGTGCACACGACCCACTCGCCGGCCGTGCCGGCCACCCCGGCGTTGCGCGCCGCAGCCGCCCCGCCGTTGCGGGCCATCGGCACGACCGTGAGCTCCGGCAGGTCCGCGGACAGCCGCGCCAGCCGGGCCGCGGTGTCGTCGCGGGAGGCGTCGTCGACCACGACGAGCGCGTCCCCCGGCCGCAGCTGGCGCTGCAGGGCGGCCACCACCTCGTCGACGCCCTCGCCCTCGTCGTAGACGGGCACGACGACGGACACCGGCTCCGCCGCCTCCAGGCCCGCCCCGGGCCTTCGCGCGGCCCCGGCCAGGACGCCCGCGAAGCGTCGCGCCCCGGCCTCTGCCGTCGGATGGTCGCGGACGAGGGCCGCCGCCGCCGCGCCGCGGCGGGCCCGCTCGACCGGGTCGGCGAGCAGGTGCAGGGCCGCCGCGACGGCCTGCGGGTCGGCCATCGGCACGACCACGCCGCCCTGGCCGGCGATCCGGCGCTCCACGGCGCCCCCGCCCACCCCGATCACTGGGACGCCGGCGGTCATCGCCTCGAGGGCGGCCATGCCGAAGCCCTCGCGGCCCGGGTCGCGCGGACCGCCGGTCTTGGTCAGCACGGCCAGCGCGTCGAGCCCGCGCAGCAGCTCGGACACCCGGGGCACGTGCCCGAGCAGGTGGACGCGGTCGGCCACACCCTGCTGGGCGGCGAGCTGTCGCAGCCGCACCCGCTCCTGCGGCTCCGCCGGGTCGTCACCGCCCAGGACGACCAGCCGCCACGACGCGCCCTCGCTGCGGGTGAGGGCCGCGATCGCGTCGTCGACGCCCTTGTAGGCCACCAGTCGCGTGCACATGCCCAGCACCGGGCGGGCGTCGTCGTCGGGCAGCCCGAGGGCGACGAGCCGGGCACGCGCGGCCGGCCGGTCCAGCAGCACGCCCGGCGGGCGGGGCGGGTGGACGACGACCGCGTCGGGCCGGCCCACCGCCTCCAGCACCTCCTCGGTCGTCCCGACCACGCGGTCGGCGAACCGGGCGAGCACGCCCACGAGGCTCTCGAAGGAGTGGTCGTGCCGCACGAAGACCTGGGGCACGCCCGCCAGGCGGGCCGCCGGGCCCGCCACGAACTGCGCCTTCACGCCGTTGGCGACCACGACGTCCGGCGGGGCCGCCCGCAGCCGGGCCGCGAGGCGGGCGACGGGGAGCGGCAGGTCGAGCGGCCGATTGCCCACCGGGAGCACCTCGCAGGGGATGCCGCGGGCGGCGAGGACCCGGGCCAGCTCGCCGTCCTGCAGCAGCAGGACGCGGGGGGCGAGGCGGTCGGTCGAGGCGAGCATCTGCAGGAGCCACTCCTCCTGGCCCCCGTGCACCGCGTGCGGCGCGACGACCAGGACGTCGAGGGGACGCGTCACCTGCTGCTGCCCCGCCGGGCCATGGCCGGACGAACGGTGGTCATGCTGCCTCCCGCACCCGCCTGCGCGGCGCAGGACCACAACACACTACCGAGCGCAACCGCGTGGACCCGGCGCGTGGCCTGCTCACGGGTCGACGTGGAACGTGTTCTGCGCGGCCTCCAGCGGCCCGGTGAGCAGCGCCTCGACGGCGTCGGCGGCCCGGTCCACGAGGAACGGCAGCTCCTTGCGCTCGGCCGCGGAGAAGTCCTTGAGCACGAAGTCGGCCGGGTCCTGCCGGCCGGGCGGGCGCCCGATGCCGAACCGCACGCGCAGGTAGTCCTTGCTCCCGAGCGCGCTGCTCAGCGACCGCAGGCCGTTGTGGCCGTTGTCGCCGCCGCCGCGCTTGAGCCGCACCGAGCCGAAGCCGATGTCGAGCTCGTCGTGCACGACGACGATGCGCTCGACCGGCACCTTCCAGAAGTCGCGGACGGCGGCGGTCGGCCCGCCTGTGACGTTCATGTACGACTTCGGCTTGGCCAGCACCGCGCGGGCCCCCGCGAGGCGGCCCTCGACGACGTCGCAGCGGCCCTTGTGGGCCTTCCACCGGCTGCCGACCCGCTCGGCCAGCAGGTCCAGGACCATGTGGCCGGCGTTGTGGCGGTGGCCGGCGTACGACGGCCCGGGGTTGCCCAGGCCGACGACGAGCCAGACGTCGTCGGCCACGGGCGGTCCCTGCTCGCGCAGGGGCTAGGAGGCGGGGCCGTCGGTGGCCGGCGCCTCGGTCTCGGCGACGACGTCGCCCTCGCCCTCGGGCTCGGGGGTGTCGGACGCCTCCGCCTCCTCGGCGGCGATGGCCTCGGCGCCGGCCTGGCCGGCACCCAGGTCCTCCTCGGCGGCGACGAGCTCGGCCTCGAGCTGCTCCTCGGAGATCTGGCCCAGGCCCTGCACGACGACCTGCTCGGGGTCCTGCATCAGGCTGGCGCCCGCGGGCAGGGCGACGTCGCCGGCGCTGAAGCTCTGGCCCGCGGTGAGGCCCTCGATGCTCAGCTCGACGCCCTCGGGCAGGTCGGTCGCCTCGGCCTCGACGGAGACCGTCAGCAGCTGCTGGTCGACGAGCACGTCGGGGCCGGCCTCGCCGGTCAGCGTCACCGGCACGTCGACGGTGACCTTCTCGCCGCGCCGGACGGCGACCAGGTCGAGGTGCTCGAGGAAGCCCTTGATCGGGTCGCGGACGACCGCGCGCGGCAGGGCGAGCTGGTCGCCCTGCTCGGTCTGCAGGGTGAGGAGCACGTTGGCGTCGGACTTGAGCGCCAGCATGAGCTCGTGACCGGGCAGGGACACGTGGCGGGGGGCGTCACCGTGCCCGTACAGGACGGCGGGGACCTTGCCGGCGCGGCGCACGCGACGAGCTGCACCCTTGCCGAACTCGGTGCGGGGCTCGGCGGCGATGCGGACCTCGGACACGGCGGGACTCCTCGAACGGTGGTGCAGACAGGGGGCGCGAGTGCGCGAGGGACGAGTCTAGCGGGAGCGCGCGCGGACGGCTCCGGCCCGCGCGACGGGCCGGAGCGCGGGCCGGCGCCCTAGGCGGCGCCGTCGAACAGGCTGGTGACCGAGCCGTCCTCGAAGACCTCGCGGATGGCGCGGGCGATGAGCGGCGCGATCGACAGCACGGTGAGCTTGTCGAACCGGCGCTCCTCGTCGATGGGGAGCGTGTTGGTGACGACGACCTCGCTGATGCGGCTGTTCTTCAGCCGGTCCATCGCCGGCCCGGACAGCACGCCGTGCGTCGCGAGGACGATGACGTCGGTCGCGCCGTTGTCGAACAGCAGCTCGGCGGCCTTGGTGATCGTGCCGCCGGTGTCGATCATGTCGTCGACGAGGATGCAGGTCTTGCCGCGCACCTCGCCGACCACCTCGCCGACCTTGACCTCGTTGGGGACGTTGGGGTCGCGCCGCTTGTGGATGATCGCCAGGCCGCAGGACAGCCGGTCGGTCCAGCGCTCCGCGACCCGCACCCGGCCGGCGTCGGGCGAGACGACGACGAGGTCGCGGTCGGCCCACTTGCGCTCGACGTGCTCGGCGAGCAGCGGCAGCGCGAACAGGTGGTCCACCGGGCCGTCGAAGAAGCCCTGGATCTGCGCGGTGTGCAGGTCCACGGTCATCAGCCGGTGCGCGCCCGCGGTCCGGAACAGGTCGGCGACGAGCCGCGCGCTGATGGGCTCGCGGCCGCGGTGCTTCTTGTCCTGGCGGGCGTACGGGTAGAAGGGCATGACCACGGTGATCCGCTTGGCGCTGGCCCGCTTGAGCGCGTCGACCATGAGCAGCTGCTCCATGACCCACGTGTTGATGGGCGCGCTGTGGCTCTGCAGCACGAACGCGTCCGAGCCGCGCACGGACTCCTCGAAGCGCACGAAGATCTCGCCGTTGGCGAAGTCGTACGCGCTGGTGGGGACGAGGTCGACGCCGAGCGAGCCGGCCACCTCGTCCGCGAGCTCCGGGTAGGCCCTGCCGGAGAACAGCAGCAGGTTCTTCTCGGTCGTGCTCAGGATCCCGCTCATCCGTGCCGCTCCCCTGTGGTGGTGTCCCGGGGCGCCCGCTTGCGCGCGACCCATCCCTCGATGCTGCGCTGCCGGGCCCGGCCGACGGCGAGAGCGCCCGCCGGCACGTCCTCGGTGATCGTGGACCCGGCCGCCGTGTAGGCGCCGTCGTGCACCGTCACCGGTGCGACGAGGCTGTTGTTGCTGCCGACCCGCACGTCGTCGCCGACCGTCGTGCGGTGCTTGTCGCGGCCGTCGTAGTTGACGACGATGGTGCCGGCGCCCAGGTTGCTGCGCTCCCCCACGACCGCGTCGCCGACGTAGGCCAGGTGGGGCACCTTGCTGCCCGCGCCGATCTCGCTGGCCTTCACCTCGACGTAGGCGCCGACCTTGGCGCCCTCGCCGAGGACCGTGCCGGGGCGCAGGAAGCTGAACGGGCCCACCGTCGCGCCCGCGCCGACCACCGCGCCCTCGGCGTGCGTGCGCACCACGCTCGCGCCCTCGCCGACCTCGCAGGCGCTGAGCGTGGTGTCGGGGCCGACCACGGCGCCGCGCCGCACCACCGTGCCCCGCTGCAGCTGGACGCCGGGGAGCAGCGTGCAGTCGGGCTCGAGCACGACGTCGGCGTCGACCCAGGTCGTGGCCGGGTCCAGGACGGCCACCCCGGCGCGCAGGTGGCCCTGCACGATCCGGTCGCGGAGCAGGCGCGCGCCGGTCGCGAGCTGGGCCCGGTCGTTGATGCCGCCGGTCTCCTCGGCGGCCGCGGACACCGCGTGCAGCGCGAGGCCGGCGTCGCGGTGCAGGCCCACCACGTCGGTGAGGTACTCCTCGCCCTGCACGTTGTCGGTGGACAGCCTGCCGAGGGCGTCGCGCAGCGGACCGGCGGCAAAGGCGTAGACGCCGGTGGCGACCTCGCGGACCGCGCGGACCGCCTCGTCGGCGTCCTTGTGCTCGGTGACCCGCAGGACCGACCCGTCGGCGGCCCGCACCACCCGGCCGTAGCCGGTGGGGTCGTCGACCACGCTGCTCAGCAGGGTCGTGGCGGCGCCGGCGGCCTCGTGCGCCGCCACGAGCGCGCCGACGGCGGCGGGCGTGAGCAGGGGCGCGTCGCCGAGCAGGACGACGACGGTGCCCTCGAGGTGCTCCAGCCCGGTCAGCGCGACGCGGACGGCGTGACCGGTGCCGTTCTGCGGCTCCTGGACGACGGCCTGCGCGTCCGCGTCGATCTCGGCGAGGTGCGCGGCGACCTGCTCGCGGGCGTGGCCGACGACGACCACGAGGTGGTCGGGCTGCAGGGCCCGGGCGGTCGCCACGACGTGGCCGAGCATGGTGCGGCCGGCCAGTGCGTGGAGCACCTTCGGCGTACGGCTGCGCATGCGGGTGCCCTCGCCGGCCGCGAGGACGACGACGGCCGCGGGCCGCGGGTGGGTCACAGGAGCTCCTCGGCCGGGGGACGTCGCCGGGAACCCTACCGACCGCCGCGCCCGCCCCGGCAGGCGCGGCGGGACGGGCGTCGAGCTCCGCTGCCTGGACTCGAACCAGGATCGCATCGGACCAAAACCGAGCAGGCTGCCATTGCCCCACAGCGGACCGGCGCCCGGGCGCGCCCGCGCCATGGTGCCACCGACCCGTGGCGCGCAGCGACCCGTACGGGTGGGGCTGCGCCGGACGGCTGCCGGCGCGGCGCTGCGCTCCTAGCGTCGGCGCCCTCCGGCGGACCTGCCGCCGGCCCGCTGGGAGGCGTCGCATGTCCACCTCCGAGCCGTACTCCACCGGGTACGGCACCCCCGCCCCGTACGGCCAGGCCGGCTACGGCCAGCCTGACTACGGCCAGCCCGCGCACGGCCAGCCGTCGTACGGCGGCCCGGCCCCGTACGGCGGCCCGGCCCCGTACGGCAGCCCGGCCCCGTACGGCAGCCCGGCCCCGTACGGCGGCGGCCCGCCCGGCACGGTCCGCAGCACCGGCCTGGCCGTGCTGCTGTTCGTCGTCACCCTCGGGGTCTACGGCTGGTACTGGTACTTCGTCACCCACGACGAGATGAAGCGGCACAGCGGGCAGGGGCTCGGCGGCGGGGTCGCCCTGCTGCTGGCGCTGCTCGTCGGGGTCGCCTCGCCGTTCCTGGGCAGCTCGGAGGTCGGCGACCTGTACCGCCGCCGCGGGCAGCAGCCGCCGGTCGGCGCGGCGACCGGGTGCTGGGTCTTCCCGGGGTTCCTGCTGCTGGTGCTGCCGGTCGTGTGGTTCGTCAGGACCAACGGCGCGCTCAACGACTACTGGCGCAGCGTCGGCGCGAAGGGCTAGTCAGCCGGCCTGCTCGGACAGCTCCAGCCAGGAGTCCTCGAGCGCGGTCTTCTGCGCCTGCAGCTCGCGCAGCTGGGCGTCGAGCCGGAGCACGGC
>JAABUN010001095.1_pt1 | contig 64022 bp, 54 predicted proteins | sample 5559311 | NCBI WGS metagenome assembly JAABUN01 (sample SAMN10711877, study PRJNA513370) | rock metagenome | isolation source: Antarctica rocks | place: Antarctica: Victoria Land, Siegfried Peak sud
GCAACGTCGAACCTGCAGCGATCAACACCCAGAACCGGGCCTGCTTCTCGATCAATTCCTTCTTGGACCACACGGCCAACACCTCATATCAGTAGGGGTGTTGCGACGACCGACTGAGCTCAACATCGGTAAGCGGACCAGTATCCTTCTAGCGAGTGGGCGACTCGTCAGCCCCATCTGCCTTATCAGCGGCATAGCGCCGTAGTCGTTGGTCGTAGCTCAACATGCGTCCGCGGAGTTGCTGGGAGGTGGCGAGCACCATCGCATCCGGCAGCCGTAGGCGATCGTGGCGGGCTCGAAGGGCCGCAGCCTGCTCGGCCGTTCCGGCATCGAGTGGGGCTACCTCGATACCCATGGCAGCAATCGCTTCCCGGGCATCATCGACGCGAGACACACGAGCGAAGGCGACCAGTGCCTCGCTGTATGCACTGGCTGGCGCTACAAGATTGTCGCCGTTCTGATCGGCAGCCTGCACCTCGTCGACTGCCCTGGCGTAGTGCGGGTCAGCGCGGTCGAGCAGCGCGATCAAGACACTGGTGTCGAGGATCAGCGATCCCATTCGTCCCGCAACTCGTCAATCTCTGCGGAGCGGTAGATCCCGTCCGCAATGCCGGCATGGCGACGCACGCGAGAAGCGCGAGCAGCGATCACGATTTCGCCGCTACGGACTGGCCGAACGGTGACCTCGTCGCCGGGCTCTAGGCCGGCGGCGCGCAGCGCGTCGACCGGGAGGGTGATCTGGTTCTTGGTGGACAACTTTGGCATACCTTTACTTTAACACCATAGAAGTAAAGGTCGGGCTATTCGTGTACCTCAACCACTCCGGTGCCGATCCGTTCTCGCGTTGGTCCGTCAGCGCGTCAAGCCATCAAGACTGGACTGATCGCAGGCGCAACCGCCTTATTGGCAAACCTTGTCGTCTTGGTCCTCGCCCGCCGGGCCGGGGCAGATTTCAGTGTTCAGCCACCAGGTCAGGTGGCGATGACGGTAGGCGTGACCCTTGTTTGCGTCACCACTCTGGTCCCCGCGCTAATGGGAACGTTGTTGCTCGTAGTTCTCCGGCAGCGGGGGAGAAGCGGCTGGCGGGTGTTAGGGGTCGTCCCGCTGCTGGCAGGGATCTTCACCGCCGCGGCACCCTTCACGGTGCAAGCGGGCTCCGGACTCAGATCGCGCTAGGAGGCATGCACATCCTGACTGGCCTGGCTTGATTCCTCGTCATCCGCCGTGCATCCGTTCATCTAAGGATCGAGCCGTGAGAACTCACCTCTCCGATATCGAGCGTCAATGGCTAGCCGATCCGCCCCGCGCGCTAGCCAGGATTGCCACAGTGGACTCCACAGGCATGCCCCACGTAGTCCCCGTCGGATGGGCCTACGACCCATCATCAGAAGAACTCGTGCTAGGCGGTCGCGACGTACTGGTCACCCGCCGCGCCCAGCATGTTCGGGCTAGCGCGAAGGCGGCAGTCGTCATCGATGGTCTGGCTCCCGGCCCACAATGGGCACCCTGGGCGTTCCACGTTCGGGGCCGAGCGCGACTAGACGAAGCAGCAGGAACAATCCGCATCGCCTGCGACCAGGTGAGTTCTTGGGGGCTAGGTCATTCCGTGGTCCGGTCCCTTGAAGAGGATGGTCAGTAGCCGTCTGTTGGTCAGCAGTGAGGGGATACTCCGGGGCCAGCCGAAAAAAGTGGGTCCAGACTCTAGATGCACGTCACTCAGGGTGGTCGGGTGTTACAACAAATCCGGGGCGGGTGTACCCAGAAGCCCAAGCCCAGATGCGTACATCTAGAAGGCATGCAAGTCGAAGTGGCCTCAGGGGTATGCCAGGATCGACTCAAACCACGAGGCACCACCTCAACGAGCGGACTCTTCCGGCTGCCTGGGTGGCCGACGGGAAGGGATGGCCCTTTTGCGCGGTGGGTGCTGTGGAGCGGCGGCCGGGGGCGTTGTGTCGCACGAAACGGCGCTCTCGCCGCACGACATCTCAGATGCCAACCCTGCGCGAGTCCACCTCACCGTTCCGAAGGGATTTCGGGCGTCTGATCCTGCAGTGGTGACCCATATCGAGGAAATCGATGCCCATGACTTCGAGGTCCGAGGGTCTTGGCGGCTAACCACCGAACGGAAAAAGTCAGGGCAAGAAGGCTATGGCGCAGGTCCTCCGATCCCGATGACCGAACGGCGCTGCGCCTTGAGCGAGCACTCGCAAAGTGTGTAGGCGAGTAGAGCCGCAGGTGCCGCCGGAGCAATGGTGCGATCGGTAGGGTGATCAGCGATGCTTGCCGACCTTCCGATTGCTGTCGAAGTGGTGCTCAAGGCCGTGGTGGTCTTGGGTGCCTTTTTGACGCTCCCGTTGCTGGTCGGCCAAGCTGAGCACAAGGTCATGGCTCACATGCAAGGCCGCCTCGGCCCGATGGAGGCGGGCTTCCACGGCATCGGGCAACTCGTCGCGGACGGCATCAAGTTCACTCAGAAGGAAGACATCACGCCGGCGGCTGCCGACCGGCACGTCTTCCGGCTGGCTCCAGCCGTCTCGTTGATCCCCTACCTCGTCGCCATGGCGGTCATCCCGCTGTCCGCGACCTGGGTGGCGGCCGACATACCCGCATCTTTGCTGTTCGTGCTCGCAGTGACCTCGATCGGGGTGGTCGGCACGCTCATGGCGGGCCTGGGCAGTGGCAATAAATACTCACAAATCGGGGGTATGCGGGCAGGCGCCCAACTCGTCAGCTATGAGTTGCCGATGGTGCTGGCTGCGGCTTCGGTCGCGCTCGCGGCCGGGTCGCTGTCGCTGATCGAGATCGCCGACGCATGGACCCCGCTGTGGCTCATCTGGCAGTTGCCCGGAGCTTTCGTGTTTTTCGCGTGCGCCGTCGCCGAGTTGCAACGCACCCCGTTCGATGCGCCCATCGCGGACGCCGAGATCGTCTTCGGACCCTTCACCGAATACTCAGGTCTGCGGTTCGCGTTCCTGCTGCTGGCCGAATACGCCGGGATCGTCCTCTTCTCCGTGCTCTTCGCAGTGCTCTACTTCGGCGGCTGGTGGGGCCCGTGGTCTGAGACGATCGGCCCCCTGTGGACGATCCTTAAAGGCCTCGTCATCGCCATCGTCATCATCTGGCTGCGCGTAGCCTGGCCTCGCGTGCGCGAAGATCAACTGCAGCGTTTCGCATGGACCGTGCTTTTGCCGTTGGCGCTGCTTCAGCTCGCCATCACCGGGATAGGGGTCGTGATGTTCGCGTGAAAGGCATGATCAAAGGTCTTAAAACGACCGCCAAGACCCTCACAGGCAAGGCCCACACCCGGCAATACCCGCACGTCGAGCCCGACCTGCCCGACCGCTCCCGGGGCGTCATCGCGCTGCTGGCCGATAACTGCACCTCGTGCATGTTGTGCGCCCGCGAATGCCCCGACTGGTGCATCTACATCGACAGCCACAAGGAGACCACCGAGCCGGGCCCCGAGGGCGGCCGAGCCAAAACCCACAACGAGCTCGACCGCTTCGACATCGACTTTTCGCTGTGCATGTATTGCGGCATCTGCATCGAGGTCTGCCCCTTCGATGCGCTGTTCTGGGCACCCGACTTCGCCTACGCCGACGGGGATATCCGCAACCTTCTGCATACCAAAGATCGATTGGGGGAGTGGGTGGAAACGGTCCCTGACTCTTCGTTGCCTCCCAAGGTCGCTCAGCAGCTGGGCCGAGTCGAGGCCGACGCGACACCGCCAGGACCGGCCGAGTGAGCCTGCGCGACGCGCTGTTCATCGCGATCGGGTGCATCACCGCAGCCTCAGCGATCCTGGCGGTGACCTCACGAGCCGTGCTTCACGCGGCCCTGTGGCTCGTGGTCAGCCTCGGGACGTTGGCAGGCTGCTATCTCGTGCTCGGTGCCGAGCTCATCGCGCTCGTCCAACTGCTGGTGTATGTCGGCGGTGTGGTCGTCATCGTGCTCTTCGCTTTGATGCTGACTCGCGCGGGTCCTGACGACGCATCTATCTCCACCTCGAAGTCCCATCGCGCTCTCGCCGGGGTCGTGGCTGCGGGGATCACCGTGCTCCTGGGGACCGCGCTGGTCGCCTTGGTCGGCTGGGAGAAGGTCGACCTCGCGGGCCCCAGTAACGCGGACATTGGTGCCCAAATCTTCGACACCTGGGTGTGGCCGTTCGAGCTTCTCTCCCTGCTGCTCCTGCTTGCTCTCATCGCGGCCATCGCCGTGGCGCGTGGGGCTGGCACCACTGAGGACCTCGAATGAACCCGGCCCTGCCCTACCTGTTGGCCTCCGCGCTGGCGGGGGCTGGGTGCTACGGCGTGCTGGCCCGCCGCAACGCCGTGCTGATGCTGATCGGGGTCGAGCTGATCCTGGCCGCCGCAGGTCTGATCTTGGTGACCTCAAGTGTGTTCAACCCCGACGGGTACGCCTCGGGCATGGTGCTAACGATGTTCATCATCACGATCGCCGCTGCCGAGGTGGTGGTGGCCCTCGCCGTGTTTATGGCCCTCTACCGCGCTCGCGGCCATGTCGATCTGCTGCCGGACGACCGCGACTTGGCTGACAGGTCAGGCAGTGATATCGCTGGCAGAGGCGACACGCGGGCGAAGGCGAACTGATGGAGTGGTTCCCTTGGCCTGAGTTCACGCTGCCTCATCTGCCTACCTTTGGGTTGCCGCTGCCCGTCGTGCCCGAAATATCCCAGGCTGTCGGCACCCCCTCGCAGTGGATGATCGCCTTCCCGCTGCTCGCGGCAGTGCTGGCGTTCTATGTGCCGCAGTGTTGGGCCCGTGCCGCAGGGTGGACCGTCTTGTGGGCAGGGCTGGCCGGGTTGCTCACTGCGATCTGGCAGGTCTATCGGGTGGCCACCGCGGGTCAGCCGCAGAGCGCCTCCACCATCGGCTCGGTCCCGCTCGGAGAGCTCACCGTCCCCTTGGCGTTGTCAGTCGACACGTTGATGGCGATGACCGCCCTCACGGTCGCCTTGGTTGCGCTGATCGTCCAAGCCTTCGCGCGCTGGTATCTCTGGTACGACCCGAACTACCGGCAGTTTGCGGCCACAGTCGCGCTCTTCACCGCCGCGATGATGCTGGTCGTGCACTCCGGCGACGTGATCTTGACCCTCATCGGCTGGGAAGTCATGGGCTGGTGCTCGTTCCTGCTCATCGGCCACCACAGCACCAAACCCTCAGCCCAGCGGGCCGCAAGCAAAGCGCTTATCGTCACGCGGGTCGCCGACATCGGCTTCGTTTTGGGGCTCGTGGCTCTGGCAGCCGGGGCGGGCAGCACCGCCATCGCCGACATCACCGATCACTGGTCGGCCCGCCCAGGGACGGCCCTGACCGTCGCTCTGCTGCTGATCATCACCGGGGTGGCCGGCAAGTCGGCGCTCTTCCCGTTCCACGACTGGCTGCCCGACGCGATGGAAGGCCCCACGCCAGCCTCTGCGCTTATCCACGCGGCGACCATGGTGGCCGCTGGCACCGTCGTGCTGGCCCAACTTTTCGACCTGCTGACCGCCAGTGACGTCGCACGCCTGACCTTGGCGGTGTTGGCCTGCGCCACGACCCTGCTCGCCGCGCTGCTAGCGTTCGCGCAGCCCGACCTCAAGCGACTGCTTGCGTGGTCAACGGTCAGCCAAGTGGCGTTGATGCTGGCGGCGCTGTCCGCGATCCCCGCCAGCGATGGCCCCGATACCGCTCTGCTCCACCTCATGTCGCATGCCGTGTTCAAAGCCTTGCTTTTTTTGACGATGGGTTGGCTGGCGGTGTTGACCGGCGGCACCTTGGTCAGCTATGCCGTCTCGGGGGTCCGCCGCTACGCATCGCTCGCGCGGCCGTTGGGCTTCGGGTTACTGGCGCTGGCTGGGGTGCCGCCCTTCGTCGGTTTCTTCTCCAAAGAGCTCATCCTTACCGCGGCCGAGGCCGGGTCGGCCGATGCTGGAGGGTCGCTGGCTGCAGCAATCGTGCTGGCCACTGTAGGGGCTGGCGCTCCGCTGACCGCGGCCTACTGCATGCGGGCCTGGCTCATCTTGAACCGCCCGGATCCGGCAGCGGCGGCAATGGCCGCAACGCCTCCGCAGCGCCGCTCGGTGGGTGGCATCGAAGAACTCTTCGCCGCACCCGAGGTGATCCAAGACGCAGTAGGGGTCGAAGAAGCCGAGTCGGCCATTTCCTCGACTGCCCGCGCCGGAGTCACCACCCTGGCGGCCCTGACGATCGTTGGCGGCATCTTGCCCTTCACATCGCTCGTTGACGTCGGGTTGACCTTCAACGTGCCGCTGCTGCTGGCCTCGTTGGGCCTGATGGCGGCGACCGCCGTCGCCGTGTGGGCCGCCTCGCGCGGAGTGCGCACGCGGGATGCGGCGGCGCGTCTTCCGGCCTCGCTGCGCTTGGCCGCCGAGCAAGGATGTGGGGTCGATACGGCATACCAGGTGGTGGTGGCCCACCCGACGTTGGCACTAGCGCGGGGCGTGACCTGGCTCGACCATCACATTCTTGACGGATACGTGCGCAGCGCCGGGCACGCGGCGACCTTCGTGGGCGCGGCTAGTGAGCAATTCTCGCCGGTCAAACCTGCCCCGGCCCTGGTGTTGGTCCTCGCGGGCGTCCTGATCTTTGCCGTGCTGGGGGTGGTGCTCGGATGAGCGACGCCGCAATCCCATTGGCCCTGGCTCCACTGCTCTGCGTCGCCGCCGCGCTGCTGATCGCTGACCGGGTCGGCGACGGTCTGCCGCTGCGCGTGATCCGGTATGCCGCGATCGGCGCCGCACTCGCCTCGCTGGCCGGGGCAGCCGCTATCGCTTGGTATTCGCCCGTGGTCGACCGGGACTGGATCCCCTCGCTGGGGGTGCGCCTGGACTTCGCCGCCGACGGCATCAGCACTCCGCTCGTGCTGCTGAGCGCGGTGGTCGGGGTGATTGCCGTCAGCTTGCGCTACGAAACCCCGGTCGACCCCGAAGTCCTGGAAGACACTGCCCCCCTGCGCCCCCGGTATGCCGAGCCTGGCGTGGCGACCTACTACGGAGCCCTGGTGCTGGTGCTCTTCGGCGCGATGGTCACCTTCCTGGCCCGCGACGCGGTGGTCTTCTTTGTGGGCTTCGAGACCGTGCTGATCCCGATGTGGGTGCTGATCGCTCGCCACGGCGACGTCTCCAGCGTGGCCCGCCGCGACGGTGCGGCCATGCGGTTCTTGCTGGTCACCGCCCTGGGCTCGACCTTCATGCTGGTCGGCATTTTGGTCATGGCGACGGCCACGGGCAGCACTGACCTCGACGTATGGGCGACTCAGGCGGGAGCGTCGATGAGCGGCTCCCAGCAACTCGCCGTCGCCATCCTCTTGCTGCTCGGCCTCGGCCTTAAAGTGCCGATCTGGCCGCTGCACACCTGGCTCCCGTGGGTGCACGCGACTGCCCCAACCGCCGGCTCGGTGCTGCTGGCGGCGGTACTGCTCAAGATGGGCACCTACGGCATCGTGCGCTTGGTCATCCCCGGGGCTCCAGATGGGTTCGCCACCGTCGCTCCGGTGTTGGCCGGCTGCGCCGTGGTGGGCATCATCTGGGCGGGTTTGGCGGCGCTGGTGGAGCACGATCTGAAACGACTGATTGCCTGGTCCTCGATCGCTCACCTGGGGTTTGTGGTGCTGGGCCTGGCCTCAGGCACCGAAGCCGGTATGCAGGCCGCATTGTTCGGCAACATCGCGCACGGGGCGATCTCGGCGCTGCTCTTCGTGGTCGTCGGTGCGCTGAAGCACCGCTGGGGCTCGGCCGATCTGAGCACCGCCCGCGCGGCGGTGCGTGAGGTCAGCCCACGCCTCGGCTTCGGACTGATCCTGGGGCTCGCGGCATCGATGGGGCTGCCCGGTCTGGCTGGTTTTTGGGGGGAGTTCGGTGCGATCTACGCCGCCTGGGAGCCCGCCGCGAGCCGACACGACGAGTGGTTCACGTTCTTCGCGGTGTTGGCAGCGGTCGGTGCAGCGATTGCGGCGGCGTACAACGTGCGGGTGATCCGTGAAGTCTGGGGCGGGGACCGCACCCGGCCGGTGATCGCCGACGCCACAGAGGTCGAGCGCGGCGCCATCGCCGTCTTGGCGCTGATCGTGGTGGGCCTCGGGGTTTATCCGTTGAGCGTCCTGGAGATCACCGAGCCCGCGGTGGCTGCGCTCTGGGCGTTGGGCGGTGCAGGCCGATGACACTCGACCTCAACCTCATCGCGTTGGCACCGGTCTTGGCACCCTCGATCGCCGCCGTGCTGGTGCTCATCCTCGACGTCATCATGCCCGCCGCCCGCCAGTTGCACCTGGGCCTCGTCGTGGTGGGCTTGGCCGCGGGAGCGGCCGCCACGGTGCCCGGTCTCGGACTGGCCGCCGGGGGCGCAACGCAAGCCCTCTGCATACCCGGGGGGACGTGTTTGTATGAAGCCAGCTCGCTGACCGCTGGCCTGCAGCTTCTTGCCTTGCTGAGCGCACTCGTGGTGGTCGTGTTGGCCTGGGACGACTGGGCCATCGGCAGTGGGGGGCGCACGGCCGTGCTCGCGACGCTGCTGTTGGGCGCGACCGCCGGGGTGGTGGCCGTGCCCGCTGCCGGTGACCTTGCCTCGTTGCTGGTGGCGCTCGAGTTGGCCACGCTGCCGTCGGTGGCGCTCGTTGCTTTGGAGCATCGGTCGTCCCGGGTGCCGGTGGCCGTCGATGGTGCGGTGGCGTTGCTTACGACGTCGCTGCTGTCTTTTGCGTTGCTGGCCCTCGGGGTGGCGTTGTGGGTCACGGCGACCGGGACGGCGGTGCTCGACCCGGAAACCGTGGTGGCGGCAGCCAGCGACCCTTCGCAGTTGGTGGTCCTGACCATCGCGGGCGTGTTTGCGCTCGCTGGGATGGCCTTCAAACTGTCGGCCTTCCCCTTCCACGCGTGGACCCCGCTGACCTATCGCGGCGCCGCTTTGCCGGTGACGGTCTATCTCGCGACCGTGTCCAAGGTCGCGGCCCTCGGCGGGATCATCGTCATCGTCCAGGCTCTGTCCGGGGCGAGCGCGACCAGCCTGCTCGCCGTCGCAGTCTTGGCGGCGCTGAGCATGACCGTGGGCAACGCGGTCGCGCTGCGACAAGATAACCTCTTAGGTCTACTGGCCTGGTCGACGGTGGCTCAGGCCGGGTGGGTGCTGTTGCCGCTGGCGACCTTGTCGTCCCGGGCGACGCGGGCTGCCGGGGGATACCTTGCGGTCTATGTGGTGGCCACGCTGCTGGCGTTTGTCGTGGTCATCGTCGTTGCTCGCGAGCGGGGTTTGCGGTTGAGCGACCACCAGGGTCTGCTCAAACGGCGGCCGCTGTTGGCGATGCCGTTGGCGTTTGCGCTGCTCGCGTTGGCCGGCTTGCCGCCTGCGGTGGTGGGCCTCGTCGCCAAAATCGTGGTGCTGCGACCCGTCGCCGGTGAGGGTATGTGGTGGCTTGCGGTGGTCGCGGCGCTGAACGTCGCATTGGGGATCGCGGTCTATCTGCGCTGGATTGTCGTCATCGCCACGCGCCCCGCCCGGGTCGATGCGCTGACCGAAGCAGCGCGGGCGGCTGCCGACGATGATGCCGCGGCGACCTCTGGAGCGGTTCCTGCGGCCTCCGCCGTGCTCATTGTGCTGCTGACGGCCGCCTTGGTGGGGACCAGTATCGTGCCGGTCGGGATCTTCTAACTGACGGTTTCCTGTGCGGAACAGCAGGTAAGGGCTGTACGTTCCACTGTCATGCATAGGCATTTCAACGGTGTGAAGACCGCATTCCTCTTCGGTGGCATCTTTGCGGTGCTGCTCGGCATGGGCGCCGTGATTGGTGGCGGCAAGTTCATCTGGGCGTTCGCACTGCTCGGTGTCGCGATGACCGCATACGGGTATTGGAACTCCGACAAGCTCGCGATTAAGGCCATGCGCGCCTACCCCGTGACTCCGGAGCAACAGCCCGAGATGTATCGGATCGTGCACGAGTTGTCGCAGCGTGCTCAGCAGCCGATGCCTAAACTTTTCGTGAGCCCGACGGCTGCGCCCAACGCCTTCGCTACCGGCCGCAACCCCAAAAACTCCGCCGTATGTTGCACCGAAGGCATCCTGCATCTGCTCGACGAGCGGGAGTTGCGTGGGGTGCTCGGGCACGAGTTGATGCACGTCTACAACCGCGACATCCTGACCTCGTCCGTGGCCGCCGCCATCGCCGGTGTCATCACCTCCGTGGCCCAGATGACGATGTACATGTCGATCTTCGGCGGGAACCGGGAGAACGGCGGCAACCCCATCGCCATGCTCGCGATGGCGTTCTTGGCTCCGGTCGCGGCCAGCGTCATCCAGTTGGCGATCAGTCGGACGCGTGAGTACGACGCTGACGAGGATGGTGCGGCGCTGACGGGTGACCCGCTGGCGTTGGCTTCAGCCTTGGCCAAACTCGAGCGGGGGACGGCGGCTTCGCCCCTGAAACCCGAACCAGCCCTGCAGAATGCGGCGCACATGATGATCGCCAACCCGTTCCGCGCGGGCGACGCTAAGGCCCTGTTCGCCACGCACCCGCCGATGGCCGACCGGATCGCGCGCCTCGAAGCCATGGCTGGCGGTCAGCAGCGCTTCTGAGGTTTTCTAGCCTCGGGAGCCTGCTCGCCATCGCCTTCGTGACAGAAGCGCACGGCAAACTCACACCATCGCGCTATAGAGCGATGGTGTGCAACTACGGGCAGGGTCTGCCGCTTCGGCGAGTGCGAGCCCGAGACGGAGCCTGTGGATGAGTTGCAGGGTGTGTCGCCCATCTCTGGCAGGCTCGGCCGTTCACGACGATGGAGAACACCATGGGCCGCACCAATCAGCAACGCCGACGCGCCAAAGCCCAGCAGCGCCGCGCGCACCGCAACGCGAACGAGCCCCGCTCATCGCCTCCCGGTGGGAATGCGGCCGATGGCGCGGCACCGGGTGAGGCCTCAGCGTTCCTCAAAGACCGCGCCGAGGCGCAACAGAGGGTCATTGATCTCCTGCACGCTTTGACCTCTGGCCATCCCCGCGAGATCGACGACGCGTTGATCTCTCTTGGTGAGTGTTCTGCGGATGAGTCGGGTCAGCTCTACGTGGCTGTGGTGGTCAACGTCATGCTGCAGCAACGGCTGACGATGGCTTGGGAGCGCGGTTGGCAACCGGCAGACTTGTTCCGTTTCGCCTCTCGCAAGCTGGAGTCCGCCGAGGTCAGGGTGCTCGAGGACGCTGTCGTTACCGATATAGCCCGGTATGCCGAATTGACCGTTGAGGCGCGCTGGTTCGCCCACCTGCAAGAGGCTGAGGCGCAGCAGTGGTGGGAGCGCGACACTGATGCCTTGCGTGCCCGAGGCCGCACCGCGCCCGCCGGGTTCAACGGAGTGTGCGAGCAGGCGGCCAAGGTGTTGTTGCTGTTGGCCGACCTGCCGCGGCTGCCGATGATCGGGCCGCCACCGGGCAAAGCCAAGCGCAAAGAACCGGTGCCGGTTGCCGGGGCTGGAGCTCAGGTCGAGGAGCGCATCCTTACCCGGGTGCGTCTGCTCCTTGCGAAGGCCGAGTCCACCACGTTTGAGGCCGAAGCGGAGACCTTCACCGAGGGGGCCCAAAAGCTGATGGCTAAGCACTCCATCGATGTGGCGATGCTCGAGGCCCACGACGGGCGGGCCCACGCACCGGCGAGTCGTCGGATCGGTGTCGACCGACCGTACGAGAACGCCAAGGCGTTGCTGCTGACCGTGGTCGCGGAGGCCAATAGGTGTCGGCCGGTGTGGAGTCAGGAGCTCGGCTTTATGACGGTGCTCGGCTTCGAGGCTGATCTCGAGGCCACGGAGACGCTGTTCACGTCGTTGCTAGTCCAGTCGACGCAAGCGCTGCAGCGCGAGGGATCCCGTCGTGATGGCTTCGGAGGCTCGCGTACCCGCGCCTTCCGCAGTTCTTTCCTCACCTCATACGCCTCACGCATCGGCGAGCGACTGTCAGAGGTCACCGATGCCGAGACCCAGGCGGCCGCCGATGAACAGGGCGACAGCCAGGCGGGTCCGGAAAAAACAGGCGAACTTGTGCGCGTGTTGGCCGATCGCTCGGAGGCAGTCGACGCGGCCACCGCGGAGATGTTTCCCCATGTCCGGAGCCGACGAGCGAGCGTGCCACGCGACCACGAAGGCTGGATGTCCGGCCGGTCAGCGGCCGACCGAGCCGCTATCGGATCAAACCCTGAGCGCCTCCGCGATAGCCAATAGGTCCGAGCCGTCGTCCGGCTGCTTCGTCTCCCGTCGGGAAATGGAGTTCGCCGCGGAGTGGAGCTGGAGACGTCGACGCGCGCGTCGAAAACGGCGCTCGCGCGCACGTGCACCCGGTAGCCGTTTTTGGCGGGCGTGTCGTCGGCGCTTCAGGTGGTGCCGGGGGTGCAGGTCTAGCGGCGGTTGGTGAACTGGACCGCGAAGTCCAGGTCAGCCTCGCGCAGCATCTGCTGCACGGCCTGCAGGTCGTCACGCGATTTGGAGGTGACGCGCACCTCGTCGCCCTGGATCTGGGTCTTGACCGACTTGGGGCCCTCGTCGCGGATCATCTTGGTGACCTGCTTGGCCTGCTCGGACGTGATGCCGTCCTTGAGCGCGGCGTCCAGGCGACATTCCTTGCCCGAGATTTGCGGCTCCCCATCGTCGGACAAGTCCAAGGCCTTCAGCGAAACGCCTCGCTTGACCATCTTGGTCTGCAGCACGTCGAGCACGGCAAGGCAGCGCTCGCTCGTCGAAGCCTTCATATGGATGGCCTCACCCGCCAGCTCGACCTCAGCACCCACCCCGCGGAAGTCGAAGCGCTGGGCGATCTCCTTGGCAGCCTGGTTCACGGCGTTCATCAGCTCTTGTTTGTCGACCTTGCTGACGACGTCGAACGAGGAGTCGGCCATGACGGGGTTCCTTACTCTTAGTGGGGGGTCTCGATTGGTACTGACCCCCGTGGTGGCTGTTATTGTTTCATCCGTTCAGCGCGGCAGGTTGTCCGAGCGGCCAATGGAAGCGGACTGTAAATCCGCCGGCGTAGCCTACGCAGGTTCGAATCCTGCACCTGCCACCACGTGTTGACGTTCAGGCCTCGACCTTTTCGGTCGGGGCCTGAACGCTGTCCGGGCTCAGGCCCTGCCTTTGCGCCATCTCTGCGTAGACGCCCTCGGCCTCGATGAGCTCGGCGTGGGTGCCGATGGCAACGACCTGCCCGTGCTCGAGCACGACGATCTGGTCGAAGTCCTTGATGGTCGACAGCCGGTGGGCCACCACGACGAGGGTGCGCTCCTGCGCGAGAGCGTCGAGCGTGTCTTGCAGTAGGTGCTCGGTCCGTGAATCCACCGAAGACGTGGGCTCGTCCATCAGCAGCACCTCGCGGTCGGCCAGCATGGTGCGCGCCCAGGCCAGCCGTTGCCGTTGGCCGCCGGAGAGTTTGGTGCCGCGCTCGCCGAGGTCTAGGTCGAGACCGGCTTCGTCGCGGGTTGCGATCTCGGAGAGTCCCACCGCCGTGAGGGCTTCCACTAGGGCGTCGTCGGGGGCCTGCGGTGCCGCCAATCGGAGGTTGTCGGCCAGGGTGCCACTCAAGATGGGGGCATCCTGCTCGATCAAGCCTAGATGCGAGCGCACGCGGCTGCGCGGCTGGGCGTGAAGCGGCATACCAAGCAGGGTGATCGAGCCCGAGGTGGGCTCGTAGAAGCGCTCCATCAACGCCAAACTCGTGGACTTGCCGGACCCTGACGGCCCCACGATGGCGGTGCGGCTGCCGCGAGCGACGGTAAAACTGACGCCCCTAAGCACTGCCTTCTCGCCTCGAGGCTCCCCTTCGTTTTCTGCGTCGTCCGGGTAGGCAAACGACACATCCACGAACTCGATCGCGCGGGAGTCCGCACTCGAGGGGATCAGCGCTTCGTCCAGATCGACTTCATCAGCAGTCTCCGAGTCCAACCGCACGATTTCCTGGATGCGATCCAGCGCCGCCAGCCCAGACTGAATCTGCACGAAGGCACCCACCGCTGTGCCAATCGGCAGGACCAGCAAGAACAGGTAGAGGATGAACGCCATCAGGTCGCCGAGCAGCATCGAGCCGTTAGCGACCCGGATCCCGCCCACGGCGAGGACAACCAGGAACGCCGCCTGCAAACAGATCGACATCACGGGCTCGATGACCGCCGACAACTTCGCCAGCCGCACCCCTGCTTGGTATGCCGACCGGGCGTCTTTGTCGATCAGTTCGGCCTCACGCGACTCGGCCATGGCGGCCTTTACGGTGCGGATCCCCGACAAGGAGCGCTCCACGGAGGCAGACATCGCACCGACGGCCTCCTGAGCCGCTTTGCTCGCGTGGCGCACTTGAGTGCCCAAGACGAACGCCACCGCCACCCCGATCAGCACCGTGATCAGCGTCAGCCCAAAGAGCAGCGGGTCGATCCAGATCATCAGCACCACTGCGGCAACAAACATCAGCACGGACGAGACGATGTCAAAGATCCCCGAGGTCACGACCGTGCGCAACAGCGTGGTGTCGGCCCCGACGCGCGACATCAGGTCGCCCACCCGGCGTGCATCGAACACCTTGATCGGCAGCGACAACAGGCTGGCGACGAGGCTGCGGCGCACCCCGAGCACCACACGCTCGGCGGTGCTCTGCAACAGAAAGGTCTGCAAGCCCTGAAAGAGTGCCTGGCCCAGCGTGACTCCGACCAGCAGCCACAAGAACCCACCGATGGCCTCGCCCGCACCGACCGAGTTGACCAGTTGCTGCAGCATCAGGGGCTGGATCACGGCGAAAATGGTGGCGAGCAGCGAGGCGAGAGCCACCCATACGAGTGCCATCTTGTGCTCACGGATGTAGGGCCACATGTCGCGCAGGTGAGCGCGCGATTCATCTGTGCCACCTGATGTGATCGTCGCGTCTGCGTCCGCAATGGGGTCGGGCATGCTCCCCAGTATCCGGTAACGGCGCAGAGCCGACCGCGCGGCATACCAATGAATATTCTTCCGGTATCCTGTATATATCCTGCTCGCTTCATCGGAGGAAGTCATGACAACCTCCCACCCAACCGGCGATGTCCTCTACGCTGAGGACATGACTGCAACTGCCACGTCCGCGCCCGAGACCCTCCACAACCAGACCTTCATCGATTTGGAGAATGAGGTCGCAGCGCACAACTACAACCCGTTGCCTGTGGTGGTCAACAAGGCTGAGGGCATCTGGGTCTACGACGTCGAGGGCAACAAGTACCTCGACGCACTCTCCGGTTACTCAGCACTCAACTTTGGGCACCGTCACCCCGCGCTGGTCGACGCAGCCAAAGACCAACTGGACCGCCTGACGCTCACCAGTCGCGCGTTCCACAACGACGCCCTCGGCCCGTTCTGCCGCGACCTCGCAGCCCTCGTCGGCAAGGAAGCGATTCTGCCGATGAACACCGGCGCCGAGGCCGTCGAGACCGCGCTGAAGATCGCCCGCAAGTGGGGTTACACCGTCAAGGGCGTCACCCCCGGTCGCGCCAAGATCATCGTGATGGCCGGCAACTTCCACGGCCGCACCACCACCATCGTCAGCTTCTCCGATGACCCCGAGGCGCACGACCACTACGGGCCCTACACGCCCGGCTTCGAGACCGTGCCGTATGCCGACCTGGCCGCGATCGAAGCAGCCATCGACGACGACACGGTCGCCGTGCTGGTCGAGCCGATCCAGGGCGAGCAGGGTGTGCAGATCCCCAAGGAGGGCTTCCTGCCCGAGCTGCGCGCGCTGTGCACCGACCGCAACGTGCTGATGATCGCTGACGAGATCCAGTCCGGTCTCGGCCGCACCGGCACGACCCTGGCCTGCGGGTATGAAGGCGTCGAGGCTGACATGTACACGCTCGGCAAGGCGCTAGGTGGCGGCATCATCCCCGTCTCCGCCGTGGCTGCGAACCGCAACATCATGGACGTTATTACCCCCGGCACCCACGGCTCCACCTTCGGCGGCAATCCGCTGGCCGCTGCGGTCGGGCACGCCGTCGTGAAGTTGTTAGCGACCGGAGAGCACCAGGCCCACGCCGCCGAGTTGGAGCCGGTCTTCCGCGAGCAGCTCGAAGGGTTGATGGGCAAGGGCCTAGTCGGCGTGCGAGTGCGCGGTCTGTGGGCTGGCGTCGACATTGACCCCGAGGTCATGACCGGTAAGGCCGCCTGCAAAGCCCTGATGAAGAAGGGTGTGTTGGCCAAGGACACCCACGGCTCGACGATCCGTCTCGCGCCGCCACTGACGATCACCAAGGACGAATTGTTGATGATCACGGACGCTGTTGCCGCTGTGGTGAGCGAAGCCATCGCCAGCAACTGATCAGCAGTGCCGAGGTGCCCGGGATGAGAGTTTTCTCTCTCAACCCGGGCACCTCCTGCGTTATTGACCACTCAAACAGGCAAAAGGACCATTCGCCCGTGAAAGTGCCCTGTATGCGCTCGTTCTGCCTGTTTGGGCGCCCTGTGGATAAACCTCAACTCCCCAGAGCGCCTTGTCGCAGACTCGTGACATGCCCTCACCTGCCGACGCATTGCTTGCGCTCGGGGGCATCGCCAGTTTCGCGGAGTTGTGCGCCGCGTGCCCGCGAAAGGCCATCGAAACGGCGTTGAGGCGCGGCGAGATCGTCAAAGATCGGCGTGGCCGATATCTGCTGGCCAACACCTCTGATCACCTCCGCGTTGCCCACCAGATGAGCGCTGCGCTGTCCCACGAAAGCGCAGCCTTGCACCACGGGTGGAAAGTGAGGCATGCCCCGGAGATGCCAACGGTCACCGTGCGACGCAAGCGCCACCTCACCTCGGCCGACCGGGGCCGCGCGACGACGCACTACAACGATCTCCCAACAGACTGCATACGTGAAGGGGTGACCACGCCGATGCGCACGGTGCTCGATTGCGCGCGCCACCTGCCTTTTGACAGGGCACTGACCGTTGCAGACTCGGCGCTCCGAAACCAAGACCTCGCCCTCGGTGCTGTGCGATCCGAGGCGGCCAGGTTGCGGGGCCCAGGATCCGCTGCCGCTTGCAAGGTCGCGCAGCATGCGATCTACGTGTCAGCCAACCCGCTGGAATCTGTGCTGCGCGCCCTCGTGACAGATATTCCGGGTTACTCATTCGTGCCCCAACTGCGCATCTGGGATAACGGCCTCTACGCGACGGTCGATCTCGGAGATCCAGGTCTGAAGGTGGTGCTGGAAGCGGAGGGGTATGCGTTTCACGGTGGGCGCAAGGAGTTCAAGCGGGACTGCCGCAGGTATGACGAACTTGTCGCCTGGGGGTGGACGGTGTTCCGTTTTACCTGGGAGCACGTGATGTTCGACCCGGCTTTCGTGATCTGGACCTTGGAGTCATGGTTGCGGTCCCGTCGTGGCGAGCAGGTGCGTCCAGCTCCGGCCCGAATGGCATGAACCCCTCAGCCCCAAGGCACCGTGATGCGAGCATTCAAACAGGCAGAACGGGCCAAAACCTCGCATTCTGCCTCTGCGGTTCCCCTTCCGCCTGTTTGGGTGCCCGGGGGCCATGCGAGCGGGGAGGGGGTTTAGACCCCAGAGCGTCCCGTGCGGCGGTCCACTGAGAACAGGATGCGCAAGCAAACCATCGTGAGCACGGGCGGGAGCAGCACCAAAGCCAAAAAGGTCCACAGGCTCGGGCCTGTGAAGAACATCAGCACGTTGATCAAGGCGGGGACTCCCAGGGTGATCTTGAGCGTCTTGTTGGGCCGAGACTCCGACCCCACCACGCGGCGCATTATTAACCCCACGATCAAACCCTCGACCAGTCCGGCCAGGAGGCCGAAGCGCACGAAGGAAAAGTAAAAGGCACTTGGTCCGTCCAGGCTCGCATCGGCAGCGGAGACGGTGTCAGCAAACACGAATCCCGTGACCAGCGCAGCGAGCACTCCGATGACGGGCCCCGCGATGACGGCGCGCACCAACCAACGCGAAGGTGAAGGAGGCGCAGCGGGGCGGGGGCTGTTCGTCACCGCACGACTCTAGGTGCAACGCCGGGCTTCGCGATTCGCCCAGACCCGGTCGGCGCTGGCGGCGTTACGGCGAGTCAACGTCGTCGCAGAGCTCACGCCACCGTCACGGGGTCCAGTGCGGCTCCACTAACATCGACGAGTTCAGCCATTCTTCAGGCACGCCCATGCCTTCGACCAGCGGCAATGTGTCGGGGCGCAGCGTGCGACACGACTCGTTGACCGCGGCAGTCACGGCCTTGGCGCGCCCAGCCGAGAGTCGGTTGTGCTGCTGGAACCAACCCGAGTCGGCCTCGATGCTGGATAAGCAGTACAGGTCGCACAACTTCTCCAGGCGATCGGTGGCGACCGGGTCGGCGGAGGCGGCGATGCCCTCGATAAACGCCTCGAGGATGACCCGGTCCATGTGGGTGCGAGCGGCAAGGAGCACGTGGTCTTGGGATGAATTGAAGGCCTCGAACGAGTCGGGGTTTTCCTTGGCCGCCTTCCGCAGTCGTGAGGCCAGCGTCTCCAACACGTGCTTCTCACGGTCCTTGAACATAGTGAGGTGCCACGCCCGGTCGTGCAGCGGGTCCTCCTCGGAACGACGATTGGCCGCCTCGAGCAAACGGTCGATAACGGGTCGAGCCGCCGTGCGCTCCAGCACCGCACCGCTGATAGATCGCGCGGCAAACTGCAACATGCCGCGCATATCGAGGTCGCCGAACATCTCTTTGTAGTTCGACAGCAGGCCCTTGGCCACCAACTGCAGCAGCACCGTGTTGTCGCCCTCGAACGTCGCAAACACGTCGGCGTCGCGCCGGATCAGGGTCAGCCCGTTTTCGGACATATACCCAGCACCGCCGCAGGCTTCGCGGCTCATCTGGATGGTGTCGTTGCCCCATCGGGTGCTGATGGCCTTCAGCCCCGCAGCATGGGTTTCCAGCTCACGCTGGGCCTCGAGATCCTTCTCGGGGGCCTTATGCAGGTCCTCCATACGTTCGGTGAGTTCGTTCTGAGCGAACATCAGCGCGTAGGCAGTGGCGATCGCGGGCAGGATTTTCCGCTGGTGGGCGAGGTAGTCGATGAGCAGGACATCGCCATTGTGGCCCGCCGCACTGAACTGGCGCCGCTTCAACGCATACCGAGTGGCGATCGACAGGCCCCGGCGGCCAGCGACCGCACCAGCACCGGCGATGCAGATGCGGCCCCGCACCAGCGTGCCGAGCATGGTGAAGAACCGACGGTTCGGGTTTTCGATGTCGCTGACGTAGTCACCGTCGGCGTTGATTCCGCCGTAGCGGTCGAGCAACATTCGCCGCGGGACTCGCAGGTTGTCGAAGAGCAGCGTCCCGTTGTCGACCCCGGCGAGCCCGCCCTTGGCACCGTGATCTCCGGGCGTAACGCCCGGTAAGGAGGCCCCAGACGCATCTCTAATCGGCACCATCGTGGCGTGCACCCCGTGGGACTTGTCACCGACGATGAGCTGCCCGTAGACCACCGCCATCTGGGCATCAGCGCCGGCACCGCCGATGTAGGCCTTCATCGACGAGGCAGTCGGGGAGTGGACGACGATCTCGTCACTCGCGCGGTCGTAGGTCAGGGTCGTCTCTAGAGATGAGACGTCACTGCCGTGGCCGATCTCGGTCATCGCGTAGCAACCGGGGAGGGCAAGGCTGAGGAGGTCGGGCAAGTAGGTCTCGTGGTGCCAGTCAGTCCCGAGGGTGAGCACTGCCCCACCAAAGAGGCCGAACTGCACGCCCGATTTGATGGTCACCGACAGGTCGCCGTGGGCGCACATGTCGAAGTCGATGGCCGAGCGACCGGGGCTGTCGTGACCGCCGTACTCCACCGGATAGCCGCTGGTCGTGAATCCCTTTGCGGTTAGGGTCGCCAGCGTAGCCTTGGTCCACGCTCGCGCCTCCGGCATCGTCATACCCGCGTCGCGCTCCATCAACTCCGCAGGCAACGTGTGCCGGGCCAATTCGCGCACGTGGGCCCAACGCCCGGCTGTAGCATCACGGAGGGCGTGCCCCAGGGGGCTGATTCGGTCGGCCGGGCCAGCAAGGATTTCGTCGTTCACAGCTCGCGGTGTCGATGCGGAGCTTGTCGTCTCGTTGGTCTTGGTCTCGTCAGTTGTGGTCATGGTGTCTCCTTGAGCGAGGGCTTTGGGGGTGGGTCAAGAGCGGGTCGCAGCATTTCGATGACGTCAGCGGTGACGGTCTCGGCGGTGCTGCCCGGTGGACGGTGGGTGACCCACTGATCGGCGGCAGCGCGGACAAATCCGACGATGCCGTGGCCCCAGGTGGTGGCCGGGGCGGGGTCTCGGCCCAGCCGCCGCAGGTGGGCACTCAGGATCTGGGCGAGTCGGTCACCGATCCGCCCGGTCAAGGTCAGCACGGGGTCGCGCGGGTCGGCTCCATGGCTCGCGGGCAACTCGAGCAGGGGGCGAGACATGACAAAGCGGTAGATGGAGGGGTCGCGTTGCACCAACTCCAGGTATGCGGTCACCATCGCAGTGATCAGACCCGTCACGTCGGCGGGGGTTCCGTCCGGCCCGCACCCAGACTTGTCTGCGACCGCCCCCAGGTCGGCCAACACGCGAGCATCCACGGCCTCCACCACGCCCAGATAGACGCCGTTGCGATCGCCGAAATGCCGATACAACACGGGCTTGCTGGTGCCCGCTTGGGCAGCGATCTCGTCCATGCCCACGCCAGGACCGTGCTCGCGAATGGCGCGCAACGTGTGCTCGACCAACTCCTGGCGGCGCGTGGCCCGGTGCTCTTCCCACCGAGCGTCGCGACCGTCGCGAGGGACGGAGCGCTGCGCAGGCTGGATGGTCATCGATTCATAGTACGCAGTACTTGGCGTACCTGCTACGTTGGGTATTGGTTATAAATCTGCTGCCTCGCCTAGCGCGGCACCGTACGGCCTCACCCACCTCATTCCTGGAGTCATACATGTCTGATCGCGCTCACGCCCCATCTCAGTCCGGGCGCGTGCCCGTCATCGTCGGCGGCAACCGCATCCCCTTTGGCAAGGCAGGCGGAGGGTATGCGGCAGCCTCCAACCAAGACATGCTCACCGCCGCGCTGGACGGGCTGGTCGCGAGGTTTGGGCTCGCGGGCGAACGTCTGGGCGAAGTTGCTGCCGGCGCAGTGCTCAAGCACGCGAAGGACTTCAACCTGACCCGCGAGTCGGTTCTGGGATCAGCGCTGGACGCGGCCACCCCGGCATACGACCTGCAGCAGGCGTGCGGCACGGGCCTGGAGACCGTCGTCCAGGTGGCCAACAAGATCGCCCTCGGGCAGATCGAGGTCGGCATCGCCGGGGGAGTCGACAGCGCGAGTGACGCCCCGATCGCGGTCAGCGACGGATTGCGAACCGCGTTGCTCAACGCCTCGCGCGCCAGGACGCCCGCTCAGCGACTAAAGGCGCTCGCGGCGATTCGCCCCAAGGACTTCACGCCGCAAACCCCGCGCAACTCCGAAGTCCGCACGGGTCTGTCGATGGGAGAGCACCAGGCCATGACGGCAAAAACGTGGGGGATCACCCGCGAGGCTCAGGACGAACTTGCTGCCGCCAGCCACCACCACCTTGCGCAAGCCTGGGAGAGCGGGTTCTTCGACGACCTTGTGACCCCCTTCATGCGCGTCACCCGCGACCAGGGGATGCGCCCCGACACCTCCGTCGACGCGCTCGCCAAACTCAAGCCGGTCTTCGGCAAGGGCGAGGGTGCCACGATGACGGCCGGCAACTCCACTCCGCTATCGGATGGGGCGGCGTTGGTGTTGATCGCCGAGCAGCAGTGGGCCCGCGAGCACCACGTGCCCGTGCTGGCGCGCGTCGTCGACTCCGAAGGGGCTGCGGTCGATTACGTCAGCGGCGACGAGGGCCTGCTGATGGCCCCGGCGTATGCCGTCTCTCGCCTGCTCGAACGTCAGGGCCTCGCGCTCCAAGACTTCGACGAGTACGAGATTCACGAAGCCTTCGCCTCCACGGTCTTGGCCACGATGGCTGCCTGGGAGAGCGAAGAATTCTGCCGCCAGCGCCTTGGCCGTGACGCCCCGCTGGGCTCCATCGACCGCAGCAGACTCAACATTCACGGCTCATCGCTGGCTGCCGGCCACCCGTTCGCTGCCACCGGTGGCCGGATTGTGGCTACCCTTGCTAAGAGCCTGGCTCAGAAAGGCACTGGGTCGCGCGGTCTCGTGTCGATCTGCGCAGCGGGCGGTCAAGGAGTCGTCGCAATCCTGGAGGCAGCCTGATGCCCGATCTGTACACCTCGATAACCCGTAACCCGGTCGGCAAAATCGTCACCAAGCGACTGGGGCTGCCCCAACCGGCGACGCTGCGCCGGGGTCGTGACCTTCCGGCCGGTGACATCGTGCTCGGCACCGTCGGAGGCGGTGACATCGCTGCGCGCACGCTGACCTTGCTGGGGATTGAGATTATCGACGCGCTCCAAGATTCGTCGGCGACTGACGGGTCGGGTGAGTTGCCGGCATACGGATCAAAGATCGGCGCGATCGTGCTCGACGCGACGATGGCCCGCAACCTTGACGACCTCGAGCAGGTGCGCGCCCTGCTGCGCCCGGCTCTGAAGGCGATGGGCCCCAGCGGCCGCGTCATCGTGGTGGGGGTTGCCCCGCACAAACTGACCAGCGTCCAAGGGTCGGCGGTGTGTCAGGCGCTGGAGGGCATCGTGCGCAGCGTAGGCAAGGAAATGCGCGCCGGTGGGACGGCCAACTTAGTGCAGGTGGCAGATTCGACGCCGACCGGCATGGCCTCGACGGTGTCTTTCCTGCTGGAGGGCAGGTCGGCATACGTCAGCGGCCAGCCAATAAATATCGGCTCGGATCGCCAAGCCAAAGCCCCAACGACGCCCACGTTCGACGGCAAGGTTGTGGTGGTGACCGGTGCCTCGCGGGGTATCGGCGAGTCCATCGCCGCCGTGTTTGCGCGGGACGGCGCGCGGGTGGTCGTGGAGGACGTCCCCGCCGCCGGGGACGCGCTGGCAAAGGTGGCTAACTCCCTCGGTGGGACTGCACTGCAACTCGACATCACGAGCCCTGACGCTGGCCGAGTCATCGCCGGGCACGTGGCAGCACGCTTCGGCGACGACGCCCGGATCCACGCAATCGTGCACAACGCCGGCATCACCCGTGACCGACTGTTGGCTAACACGGACGCTGCCCGATGGGCCAGCGTGCTGGAGGTCAACCTCAGTGCCGCACTGCGGATCAACGACGCGCTCTTGGATCCGTGGGTGCCGGGTGGGCTGGCCGATGGTGGCCGGATCGTCTCGGTGGCCTCTACCAGTGGAATTGCGGGCAACCGCGGCCAAGCCAACTATGCCGCCAGCAAGGCCGGCGTGATCGGCGCGGTGCGGGCGCTGGCGCCGCACCTCGGTGACCGGCGGATCACCGTCAACGCGGTGGCACCGGGCTTCATCGAGACGGAAATGACGGCGAAAATCCCGGCAGCTACGCGCGAGTTCGCACGCAGATTCAACTCCGTGCAGCAGGGTGGAAAGCCGGTCGACGTGGCCGAGACGATCGCCTACTTTGCCGATCCGGCAAGTTCGTTGATCACGGGCCAAGTGCTTCGCGTATGCGGTCAGTCGCAGATCGGTCGGTGACGGCTCGTGGGTGACGAGGTGGTGGCAGACGGTGACGCGCCCGCCGGACGTGATGTTGACGTAGAGCTGCTGACCCGCGCCCCCGCCCTCGGCCCCCTCATCGCCCGAGCGGCGCTCGGGTCGTTAATGCCCGGCAAAGGCGCATCGGTGCCATCGTTGCCTCAACGCCGGGTGATGCTGGCCAATCAGCGCGTCGATCCGCAGCGGCTCGCAGCATTCGCCCGGGTGTGCGGATTGACATTGCGTAACGAACTCCCTGCAACGTTTATTCACGTGCTGACCTTCCCGACCCAAGTTCAGCTGATGGCGGCCAAGGACTTTCCCTTCTCAATGGTGGGGATGGTGCATGTCGCCAACGTGATGACGCTGCACCGCCCGGTCGACGTAGCCGAGACCCTGACGCTGACGTCGTGGGCATCGAACCTGGCTCCTCACTCCCGTGGGGTCAGCGTGGACCTGATGGGCCAGGGATGCGTGGGCGACGAGGTGGTCTGGGAAGGCCGCAGCGCCTACCTGGTGCGCGGCGCATCGGTGAGTCCAGACGGCACAGCAGGCTCAGAAGGTCATGCGCGCGCTGTAGTAGATGAACAGGCGCCACCAATGAAGACCTGGGCGCTGTGGGACTGCCGCGACGACCTCGGTCGTCGATACGCGGCGGCTTCCGGCGACGTCAACCCGATCCACATCAATCCGTTGGCGGCCAAGGCTCTCGGATTCCCCCGGGCCATCGCGCACGGCATGTGGACCCACGCCCGCGCCCTGGGTGCGTTCGAGGGGCGACTGGGAGATCGGCATACGGTCGAGGTGTCCTTCCGCAAGCCCATCGTGCTCCCCTCGCGCGTCGCATTCCGGGCCACGGAGACCGAGGCCGGATACGCCTTTGCCGTGACCAATCGCGGCGGCGATCGAGAGCATATGACGGGCACGACCAGCACCGTTTTTTAGGGCTCCCCGCGCCCGGCCAAGGCCCGGTGAGAGTGATTTCGCGGAGGGGGGGGTCGCCATGTAATCTTGCACAGCGCTGCGAGCCAGCGGGCGTTGCCCGTATGTCGTGGGCCCGCCCCCATAGCTCAGTCGGTAGAGCGTCTCCATGGTAAGGAGAAGGTCAACGGTTCGATTCCGTTTGGGGGCTCGCGAGAAACGTAGTCACCGCAGACCGTGGTGACTACGCCCCGAGGCGGGGTAGCTCAGATGGTTAGAGCGCACGACTCATAATCGTGAGGTCGCGGGATCGACGCCCGCTCCCGCTACAAGTACGACCGCACTGAAGTACAAGCAGCACCGCCTTAACAACAGTCAATTCGAGAGCAGGTTCACCCGTGGCTAGCAAGAGTGGCGACGTCCGTCCCAAGATCACCCTCGCGTGCACGGAGTGCAAAGAGCGCAACTACATCACCAAGAAGAACCGCCGTAACAACCCTGACCGGTTGGAACTGGCGAAGTTCTGCTGGCGTTGCCGCTCGCACACTGCGCACCGCGAGACCCGCTAAGTCGAGCCTGACCGCTCGCTTTACATCGCAGTCAAGGCCCCTTCCCCTTGTGGCGGGGCCTTCTGCGTTGGCACCCGCCGCTAGGGTTGCGTGCTATGGCTGTGAACCCAGATTTTGCCGGACGCGTCTACCCCCCCAGCGAGCCGTATGCCGTCACCGCGGAGCGAATTGCCGCATTCGCCGAGGCCGTGGGTGCACAGAGCCCCCTGCACAGCGACGCTGATGCCGCTCGTGCCGCCGGATTCGCCGACGTCGTGGCTCCGCCCACCTTCGCAGTGACCATTGCCCAAGATTGCGAAGCGCAGTTTATTGCCGATCCCGAGGCGGGCATCGATTTCGCTCGTGTGGTGCACGGCGAGCAGAAGTTCGCCCATCACAGCCCCATCACCGGCGGCGACGAGATCGTGGCCACCTTGCACGTCGATGCGTTGCGCCAAGCCGGCGGGCACTCGATGATCACTACCCGCACCGAATTGACGCGCCCCGACGGCGGTGCTGTGAGCACCGTGACCTCGATGATCGTGGTCCGTGGACAGAGCGAGGAGAGCGCGTGAGCCCTAGTTTGAGTAGCCTCAATGTCGGTCAGATCGTGGCCGCCACCACGATCCACGTAGACCGATCAAGGCTGCGGGACTATGCCCAAGCCAGCGGCGACCACAACCCGATCCACCACGATGCAGAGTTTGCGCGCTCGGTCGGGCTGCCCGACGTCATCGCGCACGGCATGTGGACGATGGGGGCTGCCATCGAAGTGGTGTCGCAATGGGTCGGTGACCCGAGCGCGGTCATCGCCTACAGCACCCGCTTCACCAAGCCGGTCGTGGTCTCCGCCGACGAAGGCGCCGACATCGAGGTCAAAGCTGTGGTGAAGTCGATCGATGAGGACGCTGGCCGCGTCACCCTCGACCTGGCCGTCACCTGCGGCAGCGACAAGGTGCTAGGCCGTGCGCTCGCCGTGGTGCAAGCCGCGCAGGGGTCGGACGCATCATGACGCGGGCCCTGTCGGAGGTCACCACGATCGGGGTAGGCGGTTTGCCGCAGGAATGGCGCACCGCGACGACCGAGGCTGAAATAGTCGAGGCCGTCGCCGATCTGGACGCTGCGGGCGTGCCGGTGCTCGTTCTGGGAGGAGGGTCAAACCTCGTGGTCGCCGACGGGGGCTTCGCCGGGGCCGTGGTGTCCGTGGCCAACACGGGCATCAAGGTTGAGTCCGACGACATGTGCGGCGGGGTCATCGTGACCGTGGGGGCCGGCGAGCGCTGGGACGATCTTGTGGCCCAGGCCGTCGAAAACTCCTGGTCCGGGATCGAGGCGCTGTCCGGCATACCAGGCAGTGTCGGGGCCACGCCGGTCCAAAACGTCGGTGCCTACGGCCAAGATGTCGCCCAAACCATCTGGAACGTGCGGGTCTATGACCGAGTCGAGCGCCGAGTCCGCACGCTGGCCAGCGCCGAATGCGAATTCTCCTACCGCCACAGCCTGCTCAAATCCTCCATGGCGACCTCGCCCGACCCCAGCCCCCGCTACGTGGTGTTGTCGGTGTCGTTCCAACTGCGCCCCACCGACATGTCACAACCGCTGGGGTATGCCGACCTCGCCCGCGGCCTCGGCGTGGCGGCCGGAGAGCGGGTGCCGCTTGCCGCCGCGCGCGAGGGTGTCTTGGAGCAGCGCCGCCTGCGCGGGATGGTCCTGGACGCAGCCGACTATGACACGTGGTCGTGCGGTTCCTTCTTCACCAACCCGCTCTTGGACTCCACGCAGATGGCCGCACTCCGCGGCGCAGCAGCGAAGCGGCTGGGCCACGACGGGCCCACTCCGCCAGAATTTGCCGGCGCGAGGGGGACCATCAAGACCTCGGCCGCCTGGCTGATCGACAAGGCAGGCTTCACCAAGGGATACGGACTGCCCGGCCCCGCGTCCTTGTCGACCAAACACACCTTGGCAGTGACCAACCGGGGTCACGCCAGCGCTGCCGACGTGCTGGCGCTGGCACGGGAGGTCCGCGACGGCGTTCACGACGCGTTCGGGGTGTCCCTGGTCAACGAGCCGGTGCTGGTGGGCTCTGCCCTATGACCTGGGGGGTGACTCGCCGACCGGGCGTCACCCCAGGCATGGGCCGGGTGTTCAGTGCCGCCGGGATGTTGGTCACAAAGGTGTGGGGGCGGGCGACGCTAGCCAGGCGTGGATCCCGGCCAGCAACGTCTCTTTCGTATGCCGCGGCGCTCGTGAGCCGTTGATCGACCCTCGCGCCAGGTCGGCTAACCCCGCATCGTCGAAACCGTGGTCAATCCGTGCGGACTCGTACTGCTGTGACAGCCTCGACCCGAAAAGCAACGGGTCATCGGCCCCCAGCGCCACGCGGGCCCCAGCGTCGATAAGGGCTCGCAACGGCACCGACGCCGCATCGGGGTAGACCCCCAAGGCGACGTTGCTGGCGGGGCAGACCTCCAGCGTGATGTCTCGATCGATGACGTCCTGCAGGACCGCGGGGTCTTCGGCGCTGCGCACACCGTGGCCGAGGCGATCGGGTGCCAGCGCACCTAAAGTCGCTGCAACCTGATCGGGCCCGCACAACTCGCCCGCGTGCGGCACCGACGCCAACCCGGCATCCCGGGCGATGGCGAAGGCTCGGCCAAACTCGGCCGTTATACCTCGGTGCTCATCGTTAGACAACCCAAACCCGACGACGCTGCCGGGGCCGCTACCAGCGTGGGCCGCCGCCAAGCGGGCCAACGTGCGCGCGTCGAAGGGGTGCTTCATCCGGCTCGCCGCCACCACCACCGCGACGTCGGTGCCGGTCTCTGCGCTGGCGCGCGACGCCTCATCCAGCACAATCTCCAGAGCCGGCGTGATCCCACCGACGAGCGGCGCATACGAGGTGGGGTCGATCTGCAGCTCCAACCATCCTGAGCCCTCGCGGGCATCGTCCTGGGCAGCCTCTCGCACGATCCGACGCATGTCGGACTCGGTGCGCACGCAGGCTCGAGCCGCGTCATACAACCTCTGAAAGCGGAACCAACCTCGCTCATCGCGCGCGCTGAGCGTGGGGGGCCATTGGTTGAGCAGCGCAGGGGGCAGCCGCACATCGTGTAGCCGCGCTAAATCGCGCAGGGTGCCGATCCGCATCGAACCGGTGAAGTGCAGATGCAGGTGGGCCTTGGGGAGGTCCTTGACCGGGCGCGTCATGTGCATAGGTTTACCGCATCGCGGTTAGTGTTTCCTCCATGGGTGTGATTGAGACCAGGGGGCTCACCAAGAGGTACGGAAGCGTCACCGCGATCAGCGGCCTCGACATTTCCGTTGAGGGCGGCGTCACCGGCTTGGTGGGGGCCAATGGCGCGGGGAAGTCGACGCTGATCAAGATGCTGCTCGGCCTGCTCAAACCCACCGAGGGCAACGCGCGCGTGCTGGGACACGACATTGCAACCGGTGGGGCGGGGATCCGCTCGGTCGTGGGATACATGCCCGAGCACGAGTGTCTGCCCCCCGACGTCCGAGCCATCGACTTCATCGTGCACATGGGACAGATGTCGGGCCTTCCACCCACGGCGGCCCGCGAGCGCGCAGCCGATGTGTTGCGGCACGTGGGGTTGGCTGAGGAGCGCTACCGGCTGATGGGCGGCTACTCCACCGGTATGAAGCAGCGCGCCAAGTTGGCTCAGGCGCTGGTGCACGACCCCAAGTTGGTCATGCTGGACGAGCCGACCAACGGTCTAGACCCCGCCTCGCGCGACGACATGATCGAGTTGGTTTCACGGATCGGCGACGACTTCGGCATACCCGTGCTGGTCACCTCGCACCTACTCGGCGAGCTCGAGCGGGTCAGCGATCACGTCATCGTCCTCGACGGCGGGCGGTTGCTGAGCTCCCAGGCGACCACCGACTTGATGCGCGACACGGGGCTCATTCTGGTCGAGGTGCTGGGCGACGGCGACGAACAGCACAAGATGGGAGAAGCGCTCGCGGCCAAGGGACTGCCGTGTCGCCCGCGTCAGCAAATGATCGAGATCGACGGACGGTCACTGCCCGCCGATGCTGCACCATACGACCTGATCCGGGACATTGCGTGCGATCTCGATCTGGGTCTGGTGCGCATCCAAGCAGAGCATGGTCACATTCAGGACGTCTTCTCTGGGGGGAACGTGCATGTCAGCTGAATCAGGCGGTGTCATTCACGACATCGGCTATCGCACGTACGAAGGCCCCCGGTTGGGCAATCGTTCTATCGCGTGGTCGTTGTTCCTGACGGGGCTGCGCAACGCTTATGGCCTGGGGCGGTCCGGCAAGGCCAAGGCGTTGCCGATGACTATGTTGGGATTCGCCCTCATCCCGGCGTTGATCATCGTGGCCATTGTGGTGACGGTCAGTATTGACGAATTCGTCAACTACAGCACCTACTCGAACACGATGTTCGTGCTGGTCATTATCTTCGTGGCGGGCCAAGCCCCGGTGTTGTTTACCCGGGACCTGCGATCGGGATCGATCGTTCTTTATCTGGCTAGGCCCTTGTCGCCCGCGTGGTTTGCCATGGTGCGGTGGGCCTCGTTGGTCGCGGCGATCTTCATCTTTCTCTTTGTCCCCGTGTTGGTCTTGTATGTAGGCGCTCTCGGTGCTGATTTGGACTTTACTGAGCAGAGCATCGACTTTATGCAGGCCATCGTCGGTCTGCTGGTCTTGTCGGTGGTGCTGGCGACAGTTTCCGGCCTGGTGAGCGCCTTTACGCTGCGGCGCGGTCTCGCCGTCGGAGCAATCATTGTGGCGCTGCTGGTCACCAATGGATTCGTGGCCGCGATTAAGGGCATTGCCGTGGGCACCGATAACAAGACGCTCGGGGAATGGATCGGGCTGCTATCGCCTTTCACGCTGTTTGATGGCCTCCAATCTGGCTTGCTAGGGGGCACCGAGTTCTACCCCTATGCACCGGACGACACCGGAATGGTCATTGTGTATGTCGTGTGGGCGGCCCTTGTGGTTGGCGGCGGACTGTGGCTGCTCGTCCGCCGGTATCACCAACAGGGCAACCGATAGGGGGTTGGAACAATGACGATTGTGCGCATTCGCGACGTGTCGAGGTGGTACGGCAATGTAGTGGCCGTCAATGACATCTCGATGGACATCGGTCCTGGGGTCACCGGGCTGCTCGGCCCAAACGGGGCGGGCAAGACGACGCTCATCGCGATGATGGCCGGGTTCTTGGCCCCATCGGCGGGGACCGTGGCCCTCAACGAGACGCCGATCTGGCGCAATACCGACGCGTACAAGTACATCGGTTTGGTGCCTGAGCGAGAGGCCAGCTTCGGGTATTTGACCGGGCGTCAATTCGTGCAGGCCAACGCCGAGCTCCACGGGTTGGCCAACGCCGGCGAAGCGGCGCAGCGGGCGCTGACCGAGGTGGAGTTGGTCGAGCCAGCCGCGCGGCTCATCAGCACCTACTCCAAAGGCATGCGGCAACGGGTCAAACTAGCCTCGGCCCTCGTGCATGACCCTTCCGTGTTGCTTCTCGATGAGCCGTTCAACGGCGTCGACCCGCGCCAGCGCATTCACCTCATGGGTTTACTGACTCGGATGGGCGAGCAGGGCCGGACCGTCCTGTTCAGTTCACACATCCTCGAGGAGGTGGAGCAGATTGCCCGCCACGTCGAGGTGGTGGTCGCGGGACGTCATGCCGCTTCCGGTGACTTTGGTGCGATTCGACGGTTGATGACCGATCGGCCCACTCGCTACCGCATCCGCTCTAGTGACGACCGGTCGTTGGCCGTGGCGATGATGTCGCTGGAGTGCGTAAGCGCCATCACTCTGGTCGGGAACAAAGGCTTGGAGGCCGAAGTGAGTGACTTGCGGGCTTTCGCCATGGCCCTGCCTGGGATCGCCAAGAAGGCCTCGATCACGTTGCGCGAAGTGAGCCCCACCGACGAATCGTTGGAGTCGGTCTTCACCTACCTGGTGTCGGCATGAACACCACCATTGCCCGACTGTCGGTGCAGTCCCTCTTCGGTCAGCGTCGAGGGATCATCCTGGCGATCTTGCCCGCGATGCTGATCCTGTTGTCCATCATCACAGTGGCCGTGACCGATGGGGCGTTGGGCGTTGAGCCGATCACGATGGTCTTCGGCTTTTCGTTGGTGCTGCCGTTGATTGCGCTCCTGATAACCAACGGCGTCCTGGGCCCGGAGATGGAGGACGGATCGATCGTCTACCTTCTCTCCAAGCCGATCTCGCGATATGCCGTGGTGTTCAGCAAGTTCGTTGTCGCCGCCGTGCTGAGCATGGTGTTGGGCGGTGGGTCAGTCTTCCTTTCGGCGTTGATCTTGGAGATCAGCGAGCCGGGCCAAGCCTTCGCGGTCGGCGTGGGCGCCGTCGCAGCAACGCTGGGATACTGCGGATTGTTCATCGCATTGGCAACGCTGACCCGGCACGGCACCATCGCTGGGCTGATCTACATCCTGGGCTTCGAGGGTTTGCTTGCGTCGTGGCTCAGCGGCTTGCGCTATATCTCGGTGGGCTCCTGGGGCCGACGGGTGGTCGGGTCGTTGAGCGATGATGTGGCGCTGGTGGTCCGCGACCTCAACCTGGTGTATGCGGTCCTGGCGCTGATCGTGCTGACGGTGGGCGGCGTGGTGATGGCTGGGCATCGGCTCCGGTCGTTCGAACTGCGCGGGGAAGACTGATCTACACGTAATCCTTGTAGGGACGCCTTGGTGCATCCCACAAGCCCGTCGCTCGGCATACCTCAAAACCTTGTGGTATCGGTGACTGTGAGGAACCTGGGAACTAAAGCACAGTGTGGAGCAGTTCATCTGCGGTCGCTCCCCTGAGCGTTCGTGGCACCACACCGTTGTGGGCTTACGCCTGCACCAGGATCTCGAGGTTCAGACATGTCGACGCAAGTGAAACGCAAGAAGGTTCATCCGGTTGATGAAGTCCTTCCCATTCCCCAACTGGCCGTCTACGGCTTCCAGCACGTGCTTGCCTTCTACGCCGGTGCCGTCTTGGTGCCGATCCTGGTGGCTCGTGCCCTAGGCCTGAACGACGAGCAACTGATTCACCTGATCAACGCCGACCTCTTCACCTGTGGCATCGCCTCGATCATCCAGGCCGCCGGGTTCTGGAAGATCGGCGTCAAGCTGCCCCTGCTTCAGGGTGTGACGTTCACCGCGGTGAGCCCGATGATCGCGATCGGCCTCGCAGCCGGTGGCGGCACGGACGGTCTGTTGGCGATCTACGGCTCGGTCATCGTGGCCGGTCTGTTCACACTGTTCATGGCCCCGTACTTCTCACAGCTGCTGCGCTTCTTCCCGTCGGTCGTGACCGGCACCGTCATCTTGATCATTGGTATTGCGCTGCTCCCCGTGGCCGCCGCCGATGTCGTGGAGAGTTTCGGCCCGCAGGACATGGCCGGTGAGCCGGTCTTCCGTCTCATCGAAGGCAACTACATCGCAAAAGACGCTATCGATATCAAGAACATCGCTTATGCGCTGGGGACGTTGGGCTTGATCGTCATGATCCAGCGCTTCTTCAAAGGCTTCCTGCAGACCATCGCGGTGCTCATCGGCCTCGTGGTCGGCACGCTGGTTGCCACGGCTCTAGGCGATGCTCAGTTCGACGCCGTGGCCGACGCTGGCTTCTTCGGGGTCACCACGCCGTTCTTCTTCGGCACACCAACCTTTAGCATCTTGGCCATCTTCTCGATGATCATCGTCATGATCATCACGGCAGTGGAAACGACTGGCGACGTGTTCGCGACCGGTGAGATCGTCAACAAGCGGATAGGCAAGAAAGATATTGCCGCCGCGTTGCGTGCCGACGGATTGGCCACCACCCTTGGTGGAATCCTGAACTCGTTCCCCTACACCTGCTTCGCCGAAAACGTCGGCCTCGTGCGCTTGACTCAGGTCAAGAGCCGCTGGGTTGTGGTCTCTGCCGGTGTGTTCATGATCGTGCTCGGCTCGATCCCCAAGGCCGGTGCCATCGTCGCCGGAATCCCGCACCCCGTGTTGGGTGGAGCAGCCCTGGCCATGTTCGCCACCGTGGCCGTGGTTGGTATCCAGACGCTGTCCAAGGTCGACTTCAACGACTACCGCAACGTGGTCGTCGTCGGCACCAGCCTCGGCTTGGCCATGCTGGTCACCGCGCAGCCCTACATTGCCGACGCGTTCGACGACAGCGTCAAGATCCTCTTCGGGTCGGGTATCACGCTAGGTGCGGTCACCGCCATCGTCTTGAACATCCTGTTCTTCCACGTCGGCCCCAACATGGGACCGGCCGTGGCCGGCACCCCAGGCAACTCGATCAGCCTGAACCAGGTCAACGAGATGAGCGAAGACACGTTCGTTGGGACTTTCAGCGGCCTCTTCCAGGGTCCAGAATGGCCGGTGCGCAAGGCCTACGGTCAGCGTCCCTTCGCTGACACCCCCGACCTGCGTGCGGCCTTCCAGGAGGCACTGCTCGGCGGCACCGCCGAAGAGCAGCGCCTCCTGATGGCGGCCTACCCGAACCTCGGCACGGTCGATGAAGACATGGGCAACGAATCGGCCACGGATCAGTCGTGGGTCGGGTTGGAATACCTCAGCGAGGAAGAGGAAAACGAGTTCAAGGAGCTGAGCGCGGCATACACCGAGAAGTTCGGGATTCCGTTCATCGTCTGCTTGCGTGACCTCGACAAGCGTGACCAGGTGCTGCGCCTCGGCTGGCGTCGCATGGAGAACTCTCGGGGCCAGGAGCACGTCAGCAGCCTGAACGAGGTCTCACGGATCGCTAGCTACCGCTTCGAAGACCTCGTAGCGGACGCCAACCCGATCTCCTCGTCGCGGACGGCACGTTTCGAGCAGTTGCACTAAACCAAGCGCGACCGCGCCCTGTTTCGAGATCAGAGCGCGGTCGCGTTTGCCCGCAGCGGGCAAACAGCTGTCCGCAGTCACTCCCCGAACCTCCATCACCGTCTGAGAGGCACGCCATGCCGGCACCCGAAGGTCGCAACCTTGACGCCTTCAACAGACTCGACGAAGCGCAAGCTCGCGAAGCGCTCGTGGCCTGCTGTGCCTCTCACCGGTGGGCCAAGGTGGTGGCCGCAGGTCGTCCGTTCGCCAGCAGCCACGCGTTGCTGGCCACGGCAGACGCTGCTCTGGCCGACCTTGGCTCTGCCGATCTCGACGATGCGATGTCGGGTCACCCCCGGATCGGTGACAAGGTCACCGGTCCGGGAGGTGCCTGGTCTCGAGCTGAGCAAGGGGGTATGAGCGAAGCCGACGCCGAGCTCGAAGCCGCGATGGCCCAGGGCAATCGGGACTACGAGGCGAAGTTCGGGCACGTCTATCTGATCTCGGCTAGCGGAAAATCGGCTCAAGAACTCCTAGACACCTTGCAGCACCGACTGGCCAACGAGCCCGCTGCGGAGCTCGAGGTCATCCGTGGGGAGTTTCGCAAGATCAACCGCATCCGGCTAGCCAAACTTATTGAGGACGCGCCGTCACCATAGTGAGGGAGTGCGTTTCGACAGCACCAACGCGCCACGATCACCTACACACCACGATCACCAAAGAACGAGAAACCATCTCTACGTCAGGAGTAGGCATGTCGCAGTTCATTGTTCACACGTGCGCAACCGTCGGAGTCTGCCGATGAGCGCCCAGCCCGAGGTCACCGACGTTGACCGTCAGTTCCTCGAAGAAGCCGTCGAGATTGCCCGCAAGAACGTGCTCGAAGGCGGCGGACCGTTTGGTGCCGTCATCGTGGCCGACGGTGAAGTCGTCGCGCGTGCGGGCAACCGGGTGACTCGTGACAACGACCCCACCGCCCACGCTGAGGTGCTGGTCATCCGCGAGGCGTGCCGGCAACGTGGCGACTTCCAGTTGCGCGGGATGACCCTTTACTCTTCGTGCGAGCCCTGCCCGATGTGTATGGCAACAGCACTGTGGGCCCGTGTCGACCGCGTGTTCTTTGCTGGCGACCGGCACGATGCCGCGCGAGGCGGCTTCGACGACTTGGCCTTCTACGAGTTGTTCGCCACCCCCCGCGATCAGTGGGAGACCACCGTGCTGGAGGTCCGCACCGAAGATCCTGCAGCCCCGTTCGACGAGTGGTTGAATAGCGAAAGCCGCACCGACTACTGAGCGATAGTTATCTCATCTGAGCGCGACACCCCTCGCGCACCACAGACCGCCGCACGTCCGGAGCCTCGATCTCTGGGCGTGCGGCTTTGTGTGCGAATGCTGCCCACGCAGAGGTCGTTGACATACGAAAGTCGCCAGCACACACGAAGGTCGTCGAGACCCTGGCTATAACGCGGCTCTCGGCGACCTTTGAGTATGTCGAGCGATGAAGCGACTATTCGGCGCGGATGAACTCAGCGTCCGGCGACTTCAGCTTTTCGCTGCTTTGGAAGGCGAGCAGCAACTCTGCTGCAACGCTAATGGCGATCACGGCGGGCTCCTTCCCGCTGATCGACGGCCCTCCTATGGGACAGGTGATCCGGGCGATTTCGGCGTCACTGTGGCCTTCGCCGGTCAGCATTGAGCGGAAGCGTGACCATTTGGCGCTGGAGCCGATCAGACCGACGCTGCCCAGGTCATGGCGGCGCACCGCCGCATCGCAGATGGCAAAGTCCTCGGCGTGGTCGTGGGTCATGATCAGCACGTGAGCCCCTGGGGGCATGTGCTCCAGGACGCTCTCGCCGAGCAGCACCCGATGGGCCTGCACGAGGGCGGGGCCTTCGGTGATCGAGGAGAGCCGGAGCTCGTCCATCTGCTCGGCTCGGGAGTCGACGAGGTGCAACCGGACCTCGAGTCGCGACAGGATGCGGGCCAGCTCAAACCCCACGTGGCCCACCCCAAAGATGGCCACGGTTGGTCTGGGAGGCAGCGGCTCGAGGAGTAATTCCATCTCGCCGCCGCAGCATTGCTGCCCGTGCTTGGCGCGCTCGTGGCTGTTGAGGCGCGACGTGAAGTGCTCGACGTCGGTTGCGCCCGCGGCAATGAGCTCGCGGGCGCGCTCGATGGCACATTCTTCGACGTTTCCGCCGCCGATGGTGCCCCACGCGTGGTCAGCACCGACGACCATTTTGGCACCTGCGGCACGGGGCGCGTGGCCGCGCACTGCGGAGACGGTGACGAGCACGCCAAACACACCGTCTTGCCGCAGTTGCGCGACCGCCGCGAGCCAATCCATGTCAGACCCCGGCGAAACTTCCGGCCGGCTCCGACGCCACGTCGGCATCGGAGCCACCGTCCGCGTGGCCATCCGCAGAGGAGTCTTCACGAACGCTCTCGATGGCCCAGTAGACCGCTTCGGGGGTGGCCGGGCTACCCAGATCCACCGAGGCACCCGCGGGCCCGAAGGCCGCCGCCGCTTGGCGCAGGGCCTCACGGACACTGAACGCGTGCATCAGCGGGGGCTCGCCGACCGCCTTGGAGCCGTAGACGACCCCGGACTCCGTGGCCTTCTCGTAGAGGTGCACATTGAACACTTCGGGCATCTCCGAGAACGACGGAATCTTGTAGGTGCTGGCTGCCTGCGTCGCCAGACGGCCACGGTTGGGGGTGTCACTGCAGTCCCAGGTGAGCTCTTCCAGGGTCAACCATCCGGCACCTTGGACGAAGCCGCCCTCAATCTGACCGACGTCGATCAGTGGTGACAACGAGTCGCCCACGTCGTGCTCGATGTCGACGCGGCGCAGTCGGTAGGCACCGGTGAATCCGTCGACCTCGACCTCAGAGACAGAAGCCCCGTAGGCGAAGTATTTGAAAGGCTCGCCCTGCATCCGATCTGCGTTCCAGTGCAGGCCCGCGGTCCGATAGAACCCGGCTGCCCACAGCTGCACGCGCTGGAAGTACGCGTCGTGGACCAAGTCTTTGAACTCGATCTGCTTGTCGTGGAAACCGATCCCCGTGATCACGCCGTCGATGAAGCGCACGTCGTCCGGGTGGATGCCGAGCTTGCCAGCAGCTACGACGTTCAGGCGCGCTCGGATCTGGTCACACGCGTCCTTGATGGCACCGCCGTTAATGTCGGCACCGGAACTGGCCGCTGTCGCCGAGGTGTTGGGCACCTTATCGGTCCGGGTCGGAGCCAACCGCACGACGTCCAACGGAACACCGAGAGCGGTGGCCGCGACCTGAATCATCTTGGTATGCAGGCCCTGGCCCATCTCGACGCCACCGTGGTTGATCAGCACCGAGCCGTCTTTGTAGACGTGCACCAACGCGCCGGCCTGGTTGAAGGCCGTCAGGTTGAACGAGATGCCAAACTTCACGGGCGTGATCGCCAGACCGCGCTTGGTGTCCGGGTGAGTGGCGTTGAAGTCCGCGATCTCCTGCTTGCGAGCCTCGAAATGGCTGCGCTCGGTGAGCTGCTCCCAGATGTCTTCGAGCCGCTCGGCGTGCCGGACAGGCTGACCGTATGGTGTCGCCTGGCCGGGTGCGTAGAAGTTGCGGTGACGCAGTTCGTCGGCCTCGATACCCATCAGTGGCGCGCACCGACCGAGGATGTCCTCGAGCACGATCATGCCCTGGGGGCCACCGAAGCCGCGGAATGCCGTCTGCGACGTCTTGTGGGTCTTGGCGATCCGGCCGTGCACGTGAATGTTGGGCACCCAGTAGGCGTTGTCGATGTGGCACAACGCGCGGGCCAGCACCGGCTCCGAAAGGTCGATGCTCCAGCCACCGTCGCTGGTCAGCGTGGCGTCAAGGGCGACGAGGCGCATGTCCTCATCGAAGCCGACCTCCCACGAGGAGTGGAACGGGTGGCGCTTGCCGGTCATCGTGATGTCCTGGGTGCGGTTCAGACGCATGAGGACGGGACGACCGGTGATGATCGCACCGAGGGCAGCAATGGCCGCAAAGCCGTGCGGTTGCATCTCCTTGCCGCCGAAGGCCCCACCCATGCGCAAACACTGCACGGTGATGTGGCTGCTCGGCAGGTGCAGGATGTGCCCGATGATCTCTTGGGTCTCGCTCGGGTGTTGCGTGCTCGACTGCACGAAAATCTGACCGGCCTCGTCGATATACGCCAACGACGCGTTGGTCTCGAGATAGAAGTGCTCCTGGCCGCCGAACTCGAACTCGCCGGTGAAGCGGTGGGCTGCCGTCTCCATCGCGCCAGCCGCGTCGCCGCGCGCGACGGTGCGCTTGTTCGCCTGGAAGCTCTCCTGCTCGATAGCCTCGGTGATGGTCATGATCGAAGGCAGCGTGTCGTATTCGACCTCGATGGCATTCGCGCCGTTGCGCGCCGCCTCCTCGGTCTCCCCGATCACCCAGCAGATGGCATGCCCGTAGAACATGATCTCGTCGGGGAAGAGGGGCTCGTCGCCCTTGATGCCCGAGTCGTTGACCCCGGGCACATCCTCTTTGGTGAGGACATAGACCACGCCTGCGACGTCATACGCCGGGTCGACGTTGAGTGTGGTGATCGTCGCGTGGGCGACGGTGGACTGCAGCGGCCAGACGTACAAGCAGCCGGCGGTGCGACCGACAAGGTCGTCGGTGTAGAGCGCAGCGCCGGTGACGTGCAGGTTGGCACTCTCGTGCGAGATCTCCAACCCGACCTTGGGGTTGAGGGGACGGTCGGCCAGGGGGCCATGTGACTTGCTCATCGCTTAGACCTCACTCATCTCGTGCTGCGGTGCGGGGGTTGCGTGCTGGTTATAGAACTTCATCAGCGACGTCTTGAGCATCGCCGAGCGGTAGTGGGCGCTGGCCCGGTGGTCGCTCATCGGGGTGCCCTCTGCGCCCAGCAGGGCAGCAGCCGCAAAGGCCGTGGCTCGGTTCCAGGGCTTGCCCATCAGAGCCTGCTCGGTTGCGGTGGCCCGAAGCGGGGTAGCAGCCACGCCGCCGAGGCCGATCTTGATATCCGCCACGATCTGTTCCGACGCGCCGTTGCTGCGGTGGTCAGCGGGCTCTAGGCGCATCGCAAAGGCCACGGCAACACTGGAGATGTCGTCGAAACGGCGCTTGGCGATCTTGTGGAAGCCGGTGATCGGGGCCACTGGGGTGGGAATGCGGATGGTCTTGATCATCTCGTCCGGGCGGCGCACCGACTGCCGGTAACCGGTGAAGTATTCGGCCAGGGACACTTCGCGCTCACCGCCGGTGGAGGCTAAAACCAGCGTCACGTCGAGCGCCATCAACCCGGGGGCGGTGTCGCCGATGGGCGAGCCGGTGCCCAAGTTGCCGCCGAGGGTGGCGCCGTTGCGGATCAGTCGGGAGGCGAACTGCGGGAACAACTCGGCCAGCAGCGGCACCTCGCCGTCGAGCCCTCGTTCGATCTCGGTCAGGCTCAGCGCCGCACCCAGATCGATGAAGCCCTCACCGACGTTGAGCGTGCGCAACTCTTCGAGTCGATCGATACCGATGCTGTATGCCGCACGGGCGTGACGGATGTTGAGCTCCACGCCCCAGTCGGTCGAGCCGGCCACGAGGACGGCGGTCGGGTGCTCTGCCAACTCTTGTAGCGCCTGCGCCAGGGTGGCAGGTCGCACGAAGGTGCCCTGGTCGCTGTCGATGACCGTAGCGGCAGCGGCGGGTGCTGGGCAGGACAAGCGCTGCGCCAGCGGGTCGCCGTCAGCGGGCTGGCCTAGCCCGTAGGCAGCGTCGCGGATCGGTCGGTAGCCCGTGCAACGGCACAGGTTGCCCGATAGGGAGTGCAGGTCGAATCCGTTGGGGCCGTGCTCGTGATCGGGAGCGTGGTCGTCATCCATGAGGCCCTGCTCGCCGGTGACGCCGGGCTCAGCCTCGGGCTGGCGTTCCGCTTGACCGGACTCGGTGGGGGTGCGCTCTGGACGGTAATACTCAGAGGCCATCGAGCAGATGAAGCCGGGCGTGCAGTAGCCGCACTGCGATCCGCCGAGGTCAGCCATGCCCTGCTGCACCGGGTGCAGTGCGTCGGGGGTGCCGAAACCTTCCGCAGTGATGATCTCTTGGTTCTCGAGTCCTGCGGCCGGCACGAGGCAAGCATTGATTGCGGTCCACCGCGAGCCATCCTCGCCGTTGGGCCGGGCCACCAGCACGGCGCAGGCCCCGCATTCCCCTTCGGCGCACCCCTCTTTGCTGCCGGTGTAGCCGGTTTGACGTAACCACTGCAAAAGCGTGACGTGACCTCCTACATTGCCGAGCGGGCGCTGGGCGCCATTGACCAGTACGTGAGGGCTCATGTATTCATCTCCAGTCGGGCAGAACTCAACGTTCTGGCGACTGTAACCATCACACTGCGGTCACTGCTATGGATGTTTCAACAAATCTGACCGCCGATGCGCGTCGGCTTCTGTCCCGCCCTTACGGCATCGATCGAAGCGCAAGGAACACATCGACCCGGTCTTCGAGGCTCGACAGATCTCGGCCGGTTAGTTCTTCCACCCGTTGTATGCGGTAGCGCACCGTATTGACGTGCAGGTGCAACTGCCTAGCGGTGCGGCTCCATGAGCCGGAGCACGCGAGAAACGCTGCCAGGGTCTCGTATAGTCCGGCGTCGTGTTTGGCGTCGTAGTCCCAGACTGCGCCAAGCACACGCATCGTGAAGGTGCGGCGAACGGTGTCCGGCACGGCAGCAAGGAGGAGCACGTGGGAGGTGACCTCGGTGCCCGAGACGACGTTGACGGGCTCGGTGCCGAGCTGTGCCAGGTTGCAGGCGTGCCGCGCTTCCTCCCAGGTGCCGGACAAGGCCGACAGGGGAGCGGCATCGCTGATGCCCACCGCTAAGGGGGTGCGAGCCATACTCGGAGACAGCCTCATCAAGGCGGCGCGCAACTGATGAGAAAACTCCGGGTGAATCGCTTGAACCAGCGCCACGGTCTGTTGATCGGGGCCGCTGGCCACTACGCTCGCGCCAAGGTGGCTCGTCGCATCGTCGAGCACGGCGCGGGCTTCTTCGCCCCACTGGGACGGGCCGAATCGGCAGGCGAGGACGGCCATCGGTTGCTCAGGATCCATTCCCAACTGGCGCAACTGTGTCATCGTTTCGGGGCGGTTGGCGGTCCCGTCCAGCACGGACTGCACGATCTCGCCGGCTACGACGCGATTGATCCGCGTGGTCTCGTCGCGTCTGGCCCGTTCCCATTGGGTGATGGAGGCGAGCTCGCTGACGGCATCCACGGCTGCTACCGGCCAGGTGGTGAAGTCGCCCTCGACGACCAGCATCCAGGACATCGCCCGCTGGCCCAGCGCGGGCCCGACTCCAAAGATCGAGTAGGTCTGAGCAGGTGTGGAGTCACCCTCGGAGGTCGCTGGGGGCGTCGTTACCGTGCACGGCAGGCGGTGAGAGGTCAGGAAGGCTGCGGTGATTCGGTCGAGTTTGATCTCCGGCAGTGGTTGCGGACCAGGCACGACGTGACGACCCGTAGGGGTGAGCACACGGCATACCAACTGGTTGTCCACCGACACCGAGCGGATCAGATCCTCTAGTGCGGTGCCCTGAGCCACGGCCGTGAGCATCTTGCGATAACGACCCAAGGTGGCCTCGAGCCTTTCGCCGCGCGCTGCGGTCGACGCGCCAATGACCGTCTCGTTGATTTGGGTGAAGGAGACCTCTACCGGCACCCCGAACAGCAAAAGGTTGTGACGGCGAAAGGCCTCGATAACGTCGCTCGGGACCTCGCCGAACATCGCTTCCCCGGCGGCCAGGCCCGCTGCTCCGGCGGCCTTGAGGTTGGCAGCAAAGGTTTCGCTATCTTCGGGAGAATTACGCCACACCAACCCACTGACCACCAATTCGCCGCCGCGCAAATACCGGCCTGGGTCGATGAGATCGGACGAATAGGTCAAACGAAGCGGCAGGTCGAGGCTTTCCTCGTCGCCGTGCAGGAGACGCAACGCGAAATTCGGCATGGCCAATAAATCGCGCATCTTCATCAGAGGAACATACAACCGGAAGGTGTCCGACGTCACGGACTTCCGTTTCATTAGAGGGTGTCGCCGAACCCGGGGCAGGCTGTTCAATACAGGATGATCCTCATCGAGAACGTCCATCTACTCACCATGGATACCGAGCGCCACGAGTACGAGCACGGCTATATAGCGGCGCAGGACAAGCGAATAGTCGCCGTGGGCGCGGGTCCGGCGCCAGACGACTTGTTCGCCGATGCGGAGCGAATCGTCGATGGTCGGGGGTGCCTGGCGACACCCGGTTTCATCAATACCCACCACCACCTGTACCAGTGGGTGACGCGCGGTCTCGCGGTCGACTCCACCTTGTTTCAGTGGCTCACGACCTTGTATCCGGTGTGGGCAGGCATCGACGAGGACTGTGTCCGCACGGCGGCATGCGGCGGGCTGGCCCGGCTCGCGCAGACCGGGTGTACCACGAGCACCGACCATCACTACGTCTTTCCCCGTGACGGGGGCGACGTGCTCGGGGCCGAGATCGAGGCCGCCGCGGAGGTGGGTCTGCGGTTTCACCCCACCCGCGGCTCGATGGATCTGGGTCAAAAGGACGGCGGGCTGCCGCCCGACAACGTGGTCGAGGACCGCGAATCCATCCTGGCGGCCTCGGCTGACGCGATCTCCCGATGGCACGACCCCTCCGCAGACTCGATGCTCCGCATCGGCCTGGCGCCGTGCTCACCGTTCTCGGTAACCGGGGAGGTGATGCGCGAATCGGCCGCACTGGCACGCGCCCACGGCGTGCATCTGCATACCCATCTGGCCGAGACCCAAGACGAATCGGCCTTCTGCCGCGAGCGGTTCGGCAAAACCCCACTGGAGTATGTGGAGTCACTCGGGTGGATCGGGCCGGACGTGTGGTTTGCGCACGGCGTGCACTTCAGCGACGCCGAGGTGGCGCACCTCGGAGCCACCCGCACCGGGGTCGCCCACTGTCCGACGTCGAATGCGCGGTTGGGCGCAGGGATCGCCCGAGCCCGGGACTTGCGCGCCGCAGGGGCGCGCATCGGGATCGGGGTCGATGGCGCGGCCAGTAACGAGGCCTGCTCGATGATCGACGACGTCCGACATGCCCTGCTCTTCGCCCGTGCGCGCGGCGGCCCCCAAGCCCTCAGCGTCCGCGACGCCGTCGAAATGGCGACGCTCGGCGGGGCCGACGTTCTCGGCCGCAGCGACCACCTCGGATCACTGGAGGTCGGCAAAATGGCGGACATCGCCCTGTGGGATCTGCGCGGCTATGCCCATGCCGACATCGCCGACCCCGTCGCTGCCCTGGTTATGGGGTCGACGCCACCCGTCAAACTCCTGCTGGTTAACGGCATACCCGTCGTCGAGGACACCCACGTGCTGAAGGTCGACGAGGAGTCGCTGGCGGTCGAGGCCGAATCAGCCCACCGCCGGCTCCTCGAACGGACGAAGTAACTACTTCAGCAGCTCCTGGATGCGACCCACGCCGTCAGCAAGATCGTTGTCGCCGAGGGCATACGAGAGCCGTAGATAGCCACTGGGGCCGAAAGCCTCGCCGGGCACGACTGCAACTTCGGCCTGATCGAGGATGATCTCGGCCAATTCCACGGAGGTCGTCGGTGTGCGACCTCCGATGGCGCGGCCCAGCAATCCTTCGACGTTCGGGTAGGCGTAGAACGCGCCGGTGGGGGTGGGGCACTCGACCCCGTCAATGGCGTTCAACATCGAGACCATCGTGGCGCGACGGCGGTCGAACGCCTCGCGCATCGTCTCCACGGCTTCTAACGGGCCTTGCAGAGCCGCGATCGCGGCCCGCTGCGACACGTTGGCCACGTTGGACGTGGAGTGAGATTGCAGGTTGGTCGCGGCCTTGATGACATCCTTGGGGCCGATCATCCAGCCCACCCGCCACCCGGTCATCGCGTAGGTTTTGGCGACTCCATTGATCACCACACAGGTGTCAGCGAGCTCGGGAACGACGACCGGCATCGACGGGGCGACGGCACCGTCATAGAGCAGGTGCTCGTAGATCTCGTCGGTGACGACCCAGATGTCGTGCTGCAACGCCCAGCGACCAATCGCTTCGACCTGGTCGGGGGAGTAGACGGCACCGGTGGGGTTGGACGGACTACAAAATAACAGGACCTTGGTGGCGTCGGTGCGGGCTGCGTCGAGTTGTTCCACGGTCACCAGATAGCCCTGGTCGGCCCCGGCAAACACCGGCACGCTCACTCCGCCGGCCAGCGCGATCGATTCTGGGTATGTCGTCCAGTACGGGCTGGGCAGGATGACCTCGTCGCCGGGGTTCAACAGCGCGGCGAAGGTGTTGTAGACCGCCTGCTTGCCGCCATTGGTGACGAGCACGTTGGCCGGGCTGACCTCATACCCTGAATCCCGCGCCGTTTTATCAACGATGGCTGCTTTCAGTGCGGGCAGCCCGCCAGCGGGGGAGTACCGGTGATTGACCGGCTCTGCGGCCGCTGCGACCGCCGCCGCAACGATGTAATCCGGGGTCGGGAAGTCAGGCTCTCCGGCTCCGAAGCCAATCACGGGAGCGCCCTCGGCCTTTAGCGCTTTGGCTTTGGCATCAACGGCCAGCGTGGCCGATTCGGCGATGGCGCCGATCCGACGCGACAAGCGTGGGCGGTTGGAAAGGGTCTCTTCGGCAGTCACCGGTCTATCCTCGCACCCCAGGGGCCGTGGCCGTGGATCTGAGCCACACAACGGCGTCCGGCGGCGGTTAGCGCTACGCAGTCTTCTCACGTAGACTCGCCTGCTGGGTATGCGCAATCACCCACAGCTGAGTCGCGCCCCGCGGCAAGGCATTGAAGGGCAATAGCTCAACTGGTAGAGCACTGGTCTCCAAAACCAGCGGTTGGGGGTTCGATTCCCTCTTGCCCTGCGTAGTAGAACGACGCAGATTCACATGAGTGCATCTGCACTGCACATCGAGATTCAGGACTGAGGCCGCACCGTGAGCAATCCAAGTGCACCCGAGACGCAGGGCGCCGACCGCTCGCGCTCCGGGCAGCCCGCTCGCGCCGGATCGTTCGTCGCTCAGGTGCTCAACGAGACCCGCAAGGTTGTGCGTCCGACTCAGCGCGAGTTGGTGACCTACACCATCGTCGTGCTGGTGTTCGTCAGTGTGATCATGGCCTTCGTGTTTGGTATAGATCAGGTCTTTCAGCAACTCGTCGCGTTCGTCTTCGGCTAGAAGCGCAAGCCGGGCATGGTGCCCGGGTCAAGGTCGATCCGTCGGCCGTCCAGGCCGCCCGCGGTCAACGCAGCAACGTAAGGAAGTAGTTCATGTCGCAGGAAGTGGCTCCCGAGACCGACGAGACACAGTCGTCGCCGGTTGAGGTCGAAGACACCGACGTCGAACAGAGCGAGGAGGTCGCGGCGGCGGAAGAGATTCTTGACCCCGCTGAGGAGTTCCGGGCGACCTTGAATGCTCAGTTCGGCGACTGGTACGTCATTCACTCCTACGCCGGCTACGAGAACCGGGTTAAGCACAACCTGGAGACCCGCATCACCAGCCTCAACATGGAGGACTACATCTTCTCGGTGGAAGTGCCAATGGAAGAGGTCACCGAGATCAAGTCCGGTGTGCGCAAGCTGGTCCGCCGCGTGCGGATGCCCGGGTATGTCCTGGTCCGCATGGAGCTCACCGACGAGTCCTGGGGTGCGGTGCGGCATACCCCCGGTGTGACTGGTTTTGTCGGCAACGCACACCAGCCGGTGCCGCTGAGTCTCGACGAGGTCATCAACATGCTGGCTCCCGTCTTCGAGCAGCCGGAGCAGGCCAAGGCCGGTGGCGGCACGGGCGGCGGTGCAAGCGGTCGCCCAGCGCCCGAGATCGACTTCGAGGTCGGCGAATCCGTGACCGTGATGGAGGGGCCGTTCGAAACGCTGCCCGCCACGATTTCGGAGATCATCCACGAGTCGCAGAAGCTCAAGGTGCTGGTCTCGATCTTCGGTCGCGAGACCCCTGTCGAATTGGCCTTTAACCAGGTCGCCAAGATTTAATTTCCCACGGGGCCCTTAGCCCCACCGTGTCGCGCACCAACCGGTGCCTGGCACTGCAACCGGGTCATCGCCCGAGGCGTCGGCCCATCACCACAGAAATGAGATACGCATGCCCCCCAAGTCCAAAAAGCAGTCCGGCTTCATCAAGCTCCAGATCCAAGCTGGCCAGGCCACGCCTGCGCCGCCCGTCGGCCCAGCCCTCGGTCAACACGGCGTCAACATCATGGAGTTCGTCAAGGCCTACAACGCGGCGACCGAAGGCCAGCGTGGCAACGTCGTGCCCGTGGAGATCACGGTCTACGAAGACCGTTCCTTCACCTTCGTCACCAAGACCCCACCGGCCGCCGAGTTGATCAAGAAGGCTGCCGGTGTGCCCAAGGGGTCCGGTGAGCCGCACAAGACCAAGGTCGCCAAGCTGACGAAGGCCCAGGTCCGCGAGATCGCCGAGACCAAGATGGCCGACCTGAACGCGAACGACATCGACCAGGCCGCCAAGATCATCGCCGGTACCGCCCGTTCTATGGGCGTCACCGTCGAGGTCTGATCCACCCGGTGAGCACACGGCATACCCGTGGGTTCACCACCAGCACGCACCGCACCACCCGCACCGCACCACCCGCACGTCAGTACCGCACCCATGAGCACCACCCGCACGACTTGTACGTGAACTCAGCACGATGTGGCAGGGCCAGCGCTGGTCCGTCTGACCACACCTCCGCACCACCAACTAGGAGCACCCATGAAGCGCAGCAAGGCATACCGCGCCGCCGCCGAGAAGATCGACGCCGACACCCTGTACCCGCCGGCCGAGGCCATTGCCCTGGCCAAGGAGACCTCGGCCACCAAGTACGACGCGACCCTCGAGGTCTCATTGCGACTGGGCGTCGACCCCCGCAAAGCGGACCAGTTGGTCCGTGGCACCGTCAACCTGCCGCACGGCACCGGTAAGACCGCCCGCGTGCTGGTCTTCGCCAACGGTGACCGCGCCGAAGCAGCCCGCGCCGCCGGGGCCGACTACGTCGGTTCGGACGAATTCATCGACAAGGTGGCCGGTGGCTGGGTCGACTTCGACGCCGTCGTCGCCACCCCGGATCTGATGGGCAAGGTCGGTCGGCTCGGTAAGGTCCTCGGACCCCGTGGCCTCATGCCGAACCCGAAGACCGGAACCGTCACGATGGACACGGCCAAGGCCGTTACCGACATCAAGGGCGGAAAGATCGAGTTCCGCGTGGACAAGCACTCCAACTTGCACTTCATCATCGGCAAGTCGTCTTTCGCGCAGAAGTCGCTCGCCGAGAACTACGCGGCCGCTATGGACGAGGTGCTTCGTCTGAAGCCGTCAGCTGCCAAGGGTCGCTACATCACCAAGGCCACGATGAGCACCTCGATGGGACCGGGCATCCCGCTCGACTCTTCGAAGAGCGCCATCGCCGCCGACGCTGAGTAGTCCTCACCCCCCAGTTTTCCCGCCTGGGCAAGGTTATGCCGCGTTAGTTGGGTGCGATTTGCCCCGATCTGCGCGCATAACCTTGCTCAGGCTTCTTGCTGTGGATAACCGCTGACGTCGTCGCCCCATTTTTGCGATGGTCCAGAGATGAAGCGCGAAGTGTGTGAAGGTCTGGGCGCCCAGGGCGGCGTCGCCTCCGTTGGACAAATGGGGCGGCTTGGCGTCTCGCGCCAAACCGTGGACCGTTTGGTCCGGAGCGGCGCGTTGGTCCGGCTGCGCCGGGACGTGATCATTGACGCTCAGGTATGGAGTGCGGCTCAGCCGTGGGATAAGCACGCCTTGCGGGCGCGGGCAGTGATGCACAGTCTGAACCCAAACTCCGATCAATCCTTGGCGCTGAGCCATCACAGCGCCTTGGCCGTTCACGGGCTATCGATCTTTGGCGGTGACGATCGGGTGCACTTGGTTCGTACTGACGCTCAACGGGGACGCTCGGACGCGGTGGTGCAGGTCCATGCTCCGATTGCACCATCATCGGTGCAGGTCGTTCAGGGGCTGCCAGTCGTCGTGCCTGCCCTCGCGGCGCTGCAGATGGCCGGCTCGTTCGGTGCCTGCGCTGGTCTCGTCGCAGCAGACTCGGCGCTGCATGTAGGGGCGTGCAGCGAGGGTGACCTCGCATGTGCGGCGCAAAACCATAATTTCGGAGCCGGCATCAAAGCGGTGCGATTGGTGGCTGCGATTGCCGATGCTCGGATCGAATCAGCGGGGGAGTCGCGGGCACGCTGGGTGATGCGCTCGTGTGGATTTCCGGACCCGGTGCCACAGGTGCTCATTCGGACGGGCTTCGGCTTTGCGGCTCGGGTCGACTTTCTGTTTCCTGCGCAATGGACCGTCGTCGAGTTCGACGGGATGCTGAAATATCAGACCGCCGCAGACGCCCAGCAGGAGAAGGTGCGAAGACCGGCTACGCGCAATGGGCTATGAGGTGGTGCGGCTGACCTGGGATGACCTTCGACACCCCGACCGAGTGCGCCACCTCATCAGCGCGGCCTTCGAGCGTGCCGCACGCTCTCGGGCATCGTGAGCAAGCGGCGAGACAGCCTTAGGTGAACAGCGAATCGGACATTTGGGCATCGACGTTCACGATCTGAACGTCGAACGCCTCACCACTCTCGGAGCCGTCGAGGTGCTTCACGCCGACGCACAGGCCGGTCGCCATATCTAGGGCAATCTCGAACCGAGTGCTGTGGGTAAAGGTGTCGCCCTTTCGCTGAGAGGGCTTCGGGTTATCGCCGTACTCCATCGCCTCTGTCGCTGCGTTGAAGAGAAGTGGGCAGCAACGCACTGAGGCTCGTAGCTACGCGGATCGAGGGAAACCTCAGCCCACCACGTGTCCCGACCGTGCCTGTCGTCCGCCCACACGTGGTGAATGACTACACCCGGCGCTGGCATGGCTGCGTCGACGGCGGTGTTGTCGTTCCCATCGTTGGGGCCTCATCGTGCCACAGGCCTCGACCGAGTTCGTGCGGTCGGAGCATCGCTACCCATTCGTAGTTTTCGTACATGGGGTCGTGGTCGGCGGGAGCAGCCCAGGAAACCTTTACCCCTGCTGGCGGCGGAGTGCCCGCATACAAGGCGTCTTCGGCCTGTTGCGCCAGAGTTTCGTCGCCTTGGCCAGTGAAGCTCATCTGCTAACTAGCCCCCGGTGTGCCCGGTCGCTGGTTTTCCACGAATATCGTGCCGTCACCTGCTTCGACCCTCAGATCGTAGGGGCGTCGCAGCCAAGCGTGGACGGTGCCGCGGTCTGGGTTGGTGTGACGGAACTCGAGCGTCGACCACAGGCGATGTGAGTCCTGAGCCAGTTGACGGAAGTCGGCTTCGGTGGGCCCAACCTGCGAATTTTCACAGTTCACCGGCTCAGTGGAGCACGGAACTCAGCCCGGCACCATACCCCTATCGCAGCCTGGGCAAGGTTATGCCACCTGGGCGGGGGAAATCGTGGCCTCAAGGGATGCATAACCTTGCCCAGGCGGGAGGGGAGGCGAGATTTGGGTGGGGGAGCGTGGGGCGCTACTCTTGCCCGGACCAATGACCGCCGGTTCTCGGCTGCTCGCAAGAGCATCTGAGCCAAGGTCCCGGAATGCACGGGCGACCAGCGTAGGTGTTCGAGTTTGATGCAGGTTCGTCTTGCCCAAGCCCTGGCTCCTACGCTAGGGCTTTTTGTATGCCGGGGGCTGGCCGGCATACAGACGAAGGAGGCTTCATGGCGACACCTGAGAAGGCTGCAGCCATTGCCGAGTTGACGGACAAGTTCCGCACCTCGGAGGCGGCCGTGCTGACCGAATACCGCGGGTTGACCGTGGCGCAGATCACCAAGCTGCGTACATCGATGCGTGAGCACGCGACCTACGTCGTGGTGAAGAACACGCTGACCAAGCGTGCCGCCGCCGAGGCTGGTCTGACCAGCTTCGACGAGCACTTGCAGGGCCCCTCGGCTATCGCCTTCGTCACTGGTGACGCAGTCGAGGCAGCCAAGGGCTTGCGGGACTTCGCCAAGGCACACCCCGCATTGGTGATCAAGGCAGGTGTGCTCGACGGTAAGCCGTTGACCCCGGCCGAAATCGCCAAGTTGGCAGACCTGGAATCGCGCGAGACGTTGCTGGCCAAGTTGGCCGGCGCAATGAACGCCTCGCTGAGCCAGGCCGCCGCACTGTTTGCCGCACCGCTTTCGCAGACCGCACGGGTCGTCGAAGCGTTGCGCGCCAAGGTTGAGGAAGAAGGTCCGGCAACCGCTGCGACCGCCGACTCTGCGCCGCAGGCTCCGGCCGACGAAGCAGTCGAGGCATCTGCCGACACCGCCACAGACGTCGCCGAGGGTGGCGACAGCACCACCGACTCGGAGTAATTCGGGCAAGCGTGAGTCCGCCACCGTTCGGCGTGACTGATGCAGCACCACACCACAAGCCACTCAAGGCATGACAAGGAAGGAACGCCCCATGGCGAAACTGAGCACCGAAGAACTTCTTGAGAACTTCAAGGAGATGACCCTGATCGAGCTGTCCGAGTTCGTCAGCCAGTTCGAGGAGACGTTCAACGTCACCGCTGCGGCCCCCATGGCCATGGCTGCAGCTCCCGCTGCCGAAGCTGCTGTCGAAGAAGAGCAGGACGAGTTCGACGTCGTCCTCGAGTCCGCTGGCGACAAGAAGATCCAGGTCATCAAAGAGGTCCGCACGCTGACCTCGTTGGGTCTGAAGGAAGCCAAGGACCTCGTTGACGGCGCCCCCAAGGCCATCTTGGAGAAGGTCGACAAGGACTCCGCGACGAAGGCTAAGGAAGCGCTCGAAGGCGCTGGAGCCACCGTCACGATGAAGTGAAGTCGGTCCCGGGTATCCCGGGATGCACCGCTGACGCGGGTGTACGGCCCCATGGTCGTATGCCCGCGTTTTACTTTTTTACGCAGATTTTCCGCGTGTCGTACCCGCAAACACTTGACGGGACCGGCTGGACGGGGCACGATCATCGGGTTCAACGCCGGAATCCGTGGTCGGCGTCTCAGCACTTTCGGCGGGGACGGAAGCGTGCTAAGGGGGCCGGGTGGACGGAGCCTGCCCGCGTGTGTATGGTAGATCCTTGCGCTGCCTACTCTGCGCCCCTCCAACGCCGCCCACCGCTTAGCGTCCGATCATTGCTTGATCTGACATATCTAAGCGTTCGAGCGATTGCGGCAGGGTCAATGTGGGGGAGCGATGACCTAGCCGCTTGTACAGGCCCGTGGAAGGACCCTCCTTGGCTGCCTCGCGCACTGCGAAAAAGACTGTATCCACCGCTCGCACGGCTTCTGGCCGATTGAGTTTTGCAAAGATCCGCGAGCCTTTGGAGGTCCCGGACCTCCTTGCCTTGCAGACTGACAGCTTCGATTGGTTGCTCGGAAACGAAGATTGGCAAGCGCGAGTCGCTGCCGCGGAAAAGGCGGGGCGCACCGACGTCCCCGACCGCTCCGGTCTCGAGGAGATCTTCGAAGAGATCTCACCGATCGAGGACTTCTCCGGCTCTATGTCGCTGTCGTTCCGCGATCACCGATTCGAAGAGCAGAAGTACTCTATCGACGAGTGCAAGGAACGGGATATGACCTATTCCGCCCCGCTCTTCGTCACCGCTGAGTTCATCAACAACTCCACCGGCGAAATCAAGAGCCAGACGGTCTTCATGGGCGAGTTCCCGCTGATGACCGACCGAGGCACCTTCATCGTCAACGGCACAGAGCGTGTCGTCGTCTCCCAGTTGGTGCGTAGTCCCGGCGTGTATTTCGAGCGATCGCTGGATAAGACGTCCGATAAGGACATCTACACCGCCAAGGTGATCCCCAGCCGTGGTGCCTGGTTGGAGTTCGAGATCGACAAGCGCGACATGGTGGGCGTCCGCGTCGACCGCAAGCGTAAGCAGAGTGTCACCGTTCTGCTGAAGGCGCTCGGCTGGTCCGAGGCCCGCATTCTTGAAGAGTTCGGCCACTACGAGTCGATCCGCCTCACGTTGGACAAGGACAACACCGCCGATCAAGATGAGGCGCTGTTGGACATCTACCGCAAGTTGCGCCCCGGCGAACCGCCGACCAAAGAGGCGGCCCAGAACTTGCTGGAGAACCTCTACTTCAACCCGAAGCGTTACGACCTCGCGAAGGTTGGTCGCTACAAGATCAACAAGAAGCTTGGTCTCGAGGCCCCGCTGAGCGAGTCGGTGCTCGGTGTCGACGACATCGTTGCAACCATCCGTTACATCGTGGCGCTGCACGCTGGCGACACCAGCATCGAGGTCACTCGTGGCGGCAAGCGCGAGGACCTCCTGGCTGAGGTAGACGACATCGACCACTTCGGCAACCGTCGTCTCCGCAGCGTGGGCGAGCTCATCCAGAACCAGGTCCGCACGGGTCTGTCCCGGATGGAGCGCGTCGTTCGCGAGCGAATGACGACTCAGGACGTCGAGGCCATCACGCCGCAGACCCTGATCAACATCCGGCCCGTCGTTGCCTCCATCAAAGAGTTCTTCGGCACCAGCCAGTTGTCGCAGTTCATGGACCAGAACAACCCGCTCGCCGGCTTGACGCACAAGCGTCGTCTGTCCGCGCTGGGCCCGGGTGGTCTGTCCCGTGACCGCGCAGGTATGGAGGTGCGAGACGTTCACCGCTCGCACTACGGCCGCATGTGCCCCATCGAAACCCCGGAAGGGCCGAACATCGGTCTAATCGGCTCGCTCGCGTCATACGGACGGATCAACCCGTTCGGCTTCGTGGAGACGCCGTACCGTCGGGTCGCTAACGGCAAGGTCAGCGACGAGGTGGACTACCTGTCCGCTGACGAAGAGGACCGTTTTGTTATCGCGCAGGCTAACGCGCAGCTCGGCGACGACGGCACCTTCTTGGAAGAGAACGTTTTGGTGCGTGCCCGCGAGGGTGACGCTGTCGACGTTCCGTCTGCGGACGTGGACTACATGGACGTCTCGGCTCGCCAGATGGTGTCCGCCGCGACCGCCATGATCCCTTTCCTCGAGCACGACGACGCCAACCGTGCCCTGATGGGTGCCAACATGCAGCGTCAGGCTGTGCCGTTGGTGCGCGCCGAGGCGCCGCTGGTCGGAACCGGTATGGAGTGGCGCGCTGCGCTGGACTCCGGTGACGTGGTCCGGGCCGACAAGGCCGGTGTGGTGCACGAGGTCTCTGCTGACATCGTGTCCGTCACGAACGACGACGGCACCTACACCAGTTACCGCATCGACAAGTTCACCCGTTCGAACCAGGGCAACTGCTACAACCAGCAGGTCCGGATCAACGAGGGTGACCGTGTCGAGAGTGGACAGCTCATCGCCGACGGTCCCGCGACCGACGGCGGCGAGATGGCGCTAGGTCGCAACCTGCTCGTGGCGTTTATGCCCTGGGAAGGTCACAACTACGAAGACGCCATCATCTTGAGCCAGCGACTGGTGCAAGACGACGTGCTGTCCTCGATCCACATCGAAGAGCATGAGATCGACGCTCGCGACACCAAGTTGGGCCCGGAGGAGATCACGCGGGATATCCCGAACGTCTCCGACGAGGTGCTGGCTGACCTCGACGAGCGCGGCATCATCCGCATTGGCGCCGAGGTCCGCGACGGCGACTTGCTGGTCGGCAAGGTCACGCCCAAGGGTGAGACCGAGTTGACTCCGGAAGAGCGTTTGCTCCGTGCGATCTTTGGCGAGAAGGCCCGCGAGGTGCGCGACACCTCGATGAAGGTCCCACACGGTGAGACCGGCACGGTCATCGGCGTCAAGGTCTTCGATCACGAAGAGGGCGACGAACTGCCGCCGGGTGTCAACCAGTTGGTGCGCGTCTACGTGGCCAACAAGCGCAAGATTACCGACGGTGACAAGCTTGCTGGTCGTCACGGCAACAAGGGCGTTATCTCCAAGATCCTCCCGGTCGAGGACATGCCGTTCATGGAGGACGGCACCGCCGTCGACATCGTGCTCAACCCGCTGGGTGTGCCCGGTCGAATGAACGTCGGGCAGATCCTTGAGTTGCACCTCGGCTGGGCCGCCTCACAAGGGTGGAACATCGAAGGTCAGCCCGAGTGGGCCGAGCTCATTCCGGACGACGCTCGCCAGGCACCACCGCGCTCCCGCGTCGCCAGCCCAGTGTTCGACGGCGCACGTGAAGGCGAAATCACCGGCTTGTTGGAGTCCACGACTCCGACCCGTGACGGTGTGCGCCTGATCGGTGAGTCCGGTAAGACACGCCTCCTCGATGGCCGCTCCGGCGAGCCGTTCCCCGAGCCAGTGTCCGTGGGCTACATGTACATCTTGAAACTTCACCACTTGGTGGACGACAAGATTCACGCACGTAGCACCGGCCCGTACTCGATGATTACGCAGCAGCCGTTGGGCGGTAAGGCCCAGTTCGGTGGCCAGCGATTCGGTGAGATGGAGGTCTGGGCGCTCGAAGCATACGGAGCGGCCTATGCCCTGCAGGAGTTGCTGACGATCAAGTCGGACGACGTCACCGGCCGCGTGAAGGTCTACGAGTCGATTGTCAAGGGCGAAAACGTCCCCGAGCCCGGCATTCCCGAGTCCTTCAAGGTGCTCATCAAGGAAATGCAGAGCCTGTGCCTGAACGTCGAGGTGTTGTCCAGCGATGGCACGCACATCGACCTTCGCGACAGCGACACCGAGGTGTTCCGCGCCGCCGAAGAACTCGGCATTGACCTGTCTCGCCGCGAGCCCAGCAGCGTCGAGGAAGTTTAGTTTGGGTATGCCGTCCGCTGCGTGAGCGTGGCGGACGGCATATCTCCTTTGGCACAGCAAATAGCAGTTACGAACTACCCGAGATTTCACGAGATCTCAGGAAAGAAGGACCCACGTGCTCGACGTCAACTTCTTCGACGAGTTGCGCATTGGCCTGGCCACGGTGGACGACATCCGCCGCTGGAGTCATGGGGAGGTCAAGAAGCCGGAAACGATCAACTACCGCACGCTGAAGCCAGAGAAGGACGGCCTCTTCTGCGAGAAGATCTTCGGCCCCACCCGTGACTGGGAGTGCTACTGCGGTAAGTACAAGCGAGTCCGCTTCAAGGGCATCATCTGTGAGCGCTGTGGCGTTGAGGTCACCCGCGCTGCCGTGCGCCGTGAGCGGATGGGCCACATCGAGCTCGCCGCACCCGTCACCCACATCTGGTACTTCAAGGGCGTTCCGTCGCGCTTGGGTTACTTGCTGGACCTCGCCCCGAAGGACCTGGAAAAGGTCATCTACTTCGCGGCATACATGATCACCAGCGTCGACGTCGACGCGCGCCACACCGACATGCCCTCCATGGAGGCGCAGATCGAGGTGGAGCGCAAGGAGATGGAGAGCCGCCGAGACGCGGACGTCGAGACTCGGGCTAAGAAGCTCGAGACTGACATCGCAGAGCTCGAGGCCGAGGGCGCCAAGGCTGACGCACGCCGCAAGGTTCGCGACTCTGCCGAGCGCGAGATGAATCAGATTCGTCGTCGTGCGGATCAGCAAATCGAGCGTTTGACGCAGGTCTGGGACCGGTTCAAGAACCTCAAGGTCCAAGACCTCGAGGGCGACGAAATCCTTTACCGCGAAATGCGTGACCGTTTCGGCATGTACTTCGAAGGTGGCATGGGTGCCGCGGCCTTGCAGGCTCGCCTGATGACGTTCGACCTGGACGCTGAGGCCATCCTGCTGCGCGAGATCATCGCGACCGGCAAGGGCCAGAAGAAGACCCGCGCCATCAAGCGTCTTCGCGTGGTCATGTCCTTCATCCAGACCAAGAATGAGCCCGTCGGCATGGTCCTGGACGTCGTCCCGGTCATTCCGCCGGACCTGCGGCCGATGGTGCAGTTGGACGGTGGCCGCTTTGCGACTTCCGACCTCAACGACCTCTACCGTCGCGTCATTAACCGGAACAACCGGTTGAAGCGTCTCCTTGACCTCGGTGCACCCGAGATCATCGTGAACAACGAGAAGCGCATGCTGCAGGAAGCTGTCGACTCTTTGTTCGACAACGGCCGTCGTGGCCGCGCCGTCACCGGACCGGGCAACCGTCCGCTGAAGTCGCTGTCCGACATGCTGAAGGGCAAGCAAGGACGTTTCCGTCAGAACCTGCTCGGCAAGCGCGTCGACTACTCCGGCCGTTCGGTCATCGTCGTCGGCCCGCAGCTCAAGTTGCACCAGTGCGGTTTGCCCAAGCAGATGGCGCTCGAGTTGTTCAAGCCGTTCGTGATGAAGCGCCTAGTCGATCTGGACCACGCGCAAAACATCAAGTCGGCCAAGCGCATGGTCGAGCGCGGTCGCTCCGTGGTCTGGGATGTCCTCGAAGAGGTCATCACCGACCACCCGGTGTTGTTGAACCGTGCGCCCACCCTGCACCGACTGGGCATCCAGGCGTTCGAGCCTCAGTTGGTTGAGGGCAAGGCCATCCAGATCCACCCGCTTGTCTGCACCGCGTTCAACGCAGACTTCGATGGCGACCAGATGGCCGTGCACCTGCCGCTGTCCGCTGAAGCACAGGCCGAGGCGCGCATCTTGATGTTGAGCTCCAACAACATCCTGAAGCCGGCCGATGGACGTCCCGTGACCATGCCCACCCAGGACATGATCATCGGTTTGTTCCACCTGACCACCGAGAGTGCAGCCCGCACCATCACTGACGACGAGGGCAACGAGCGCATTCGTAGTTTCTCGTCGGTCGCCGAGGCCCAGATGGCCTATGACGCCGGTCAGATCACCGTCGGCACGCCGATTCGTCTGCGCGTTTCGGACACTGCAGCCCCGCTGGGTCTGGAACTGTCCGACCGCACCACGGTCAACGATGAGGGCATCGCCGACACGTTTATCTTCGAGACCACGCTGGGACGTGCGCTCTTCAACGACACGCTCCCGCCGAACTACCCGTTCGTCAACGAGGTTGTCGACAAGAAGCGTCTGTCCGGAATCGTCAACGACTTGGCCGAGCGCTACACCAAGGTGCAGGTTGCCGCGTCGCTGGACTCCCTAAAAGACACCGGGTTCCACTGGGCCACGCGCTCAGGCACCACGGTCGCCATCTCGGATGTCGTCCCGCCGGCGCGTAAGCCGGAGATCTTGAAGGTCTACGAAACCAAGGCCGCCAAGGTGCAGACGCAGTACGAGCGCGGACTCATCACCGACGACGAGCGTCGCCAAGAGCTCATCGAGATCTGGACGCAGGCCGGTAACGAGGTCGCCAAGGAACTCGAAGACACGATGGACAAGAACAACACCATCTACCGGATGGTGACCTCGGGTGCTCGTGGTAACTGGTTCCAGTTGCGGCAGATCGCCGGTATGCGTGGATTGATGGCCAACCCTAAGGGTGAAATCATTCCGCGACCGATTAAGTCCAACTTCCGTGAGGGCCTGTCGGTCTTGGAGTTCTTCATCTCCACGCACGGTGCTCGTAAGGGACTGGCTGACACCGCGCTGCGGACCGCCGACTCGGGTTATTTGACCCGTCGTCTGGTGGACGTCAGCCAAGACGTCATCATCCGTGAGCTCGACTGTGGCACGGAGCGCGGCTTCGTGATGCCGATCGCGGTGGCAGGCGAGGACGGTGTCCTGCGCGAGCACGACGACGTCGAGACCTCGGTCTACGCCCGTACGTTGGCAATGGACGTCGAGCACGATGGTGCAGTGTTGGCTGAGGCCGGCATCGACCTCGGTGACGTGGTTATCGACGCGCTAGTGCTTGCTGGTGTCCAGACGGTCAAGGTCCGCTCGGTGCTCACCTGTGAGTCGCTGGTCGGCACCTGCGCCTACTGCTACGGCCGTTCGCTTGCCTCGGGCAAGTTGGTCGACATCGGTGAGGCTGTCGGCATCATCGCGGCCCAGTCGATCGGTGAGCCCGGCACCCAGTTGACGATGCGTACCTTCCACACCGGTGGTGTGGCTGGAGATGACATCACGCAGGGTCTGCCCCGTGTGGTCGAGCTGTTCGAGGCCCGCACACCCAAGGCGGTGGCCCCCATCGCTGAGGCCAGCGGCCGGGTGCAGGTCGAGGACACCGACAAGGCACGTCGCTTGTTGTTGGTCCCCGATGACGGCTCCGACGAGCACGCCTACCCGGTCAGCAAGCGTGCGCGTTTGCTGGTAGCCGATGGCGATCACGTCGAGACCGGCATGCAGTTGGTGGTCGGCGCGATCGACCCCAAGCAGGTGCTTCGTATCCTGGGACCCCGCAAGGCTCAGCAGCACCTGGTGGACGAAGTCCAGCACGTGTACCGCCAGCAGGGTGTGTCGATTCACGACAAGCACATCGAGGTCATCGTGCGGCAGATGCTGCGCCGGATCACGGTCATCGAGGCTGGCGAGACGGAGATGCTGCCGGGTGAGCTTGTCGAGCGTGGTCGCTTTGAGACCGAGAACCGTCGCGTGATCGCCGAGGGTAGCCAGCCTGCTTCCGGTCGTCCCGAATTGATGGGTATCACCAAGGCGTCACTGGCCACCGACTCGTGGTTGTCGGCAGCAAGTTTCCAGGAGACGACACGGGTGCTTACCGAGGCGGCCATGCAGGCCAAGTCGGACCCGTTGCTCGGCCTTAAGGAAAACGTCATCCTCGGAAAGCTCATCCCCGCGGGGACTGGCTTGCCGCGCTACCGCAACGTCACGGTGGAGCCGACCGAGGAGGCCAAGGCTGCGGCGTATGCCGTTCCCGCCTACGACACGTACGACGAGTTCGCGAACTTCGGACCCGGCTCGGGTGAGGCAGTGCGCCTCGACGACCTGGCCTCCGACGAGCGTCGCCGCTACTGATCCGCTAGCAACAGCACAACGGGCGGGTATGCCGGGACTTAGGTCTCGGCGTACCCGCCCGTTTGTATATACCGACGTGAAATGCGGCAGAGGTCATGCCGGGTCGGATTTGGTCGAGTATCACCTCCCCGGTACTCTTGCAGATCGTGTGTGGGCTAGGCCTCACGCATGTGTCGATTGCAGGTCGAAAGATCGCTCGCAACCGGCAGCCTCTCTCGCCGGGCATTCTGACCACCATTGTTCAGCAGTGCTGACCGTGTCATGTCAGAAAGTGCAGGGGAGAGGCTGAGGGTCGCCGTGCATAGCGGCGACCTTCGGCAGAACACCAAGGAATCCGAGAAGCCCCGCGATCGCAGGGTGTACCGGAACGACATACCTCAAGCAATGGAGAATCAGTGCCCACGATTAACCAGCTGGTCCGGAAGGGGCGGCAGGACAAGGTCAAGAAGTCCGACAGTCCCGCCCTCAAAGGAAACCCGCAGCGACGCGGTGTCTGCACCCGCGTCTACACCACCACCCCTAAGAAGCCGAACTCTGCTCTGCGCAAGGTCGCCCGTGTGCGCCTGACCAGCGGCATCGAAGTGACGGCATACATCCCCGGGGTCGGTCACAACCTGCAGGAGCACTCGATCGTGCTCGTGCGTGGAGGCCGAGTGAAGGACCTTCCTGGTGTGCGTTACAAGATCATTCGCGGCTCCCTTGACACCCAAGGCGTGAAGGGTCGCAACCAGTCCCGGTCGCGTTACGGGACCAAGAAGGAGAAGAAGTAATGCCTCGTAAAGGCCCCGCGCCGAAGCGCCCCCTCATCGACGACCCGGTATACGGCTCGCCCTTGGTGACGCAGCTCATCAACAAGGTCCTCGTCGACGGCAAGAAGTCCGTCGCCGAGACCATCGTGTATGGCGCCCTCGAAGGCTGCCGCCAGAAGACCGGCACCGACCCGGTTCAGACCCTGAAGCGTGGCTTGGAGAACGTCAAGCCCGCGCTCGAGGTCAAGAGCCGTCGTGTCGGTGGTGCCACCTACCAGGTGCCCATCGAGGTCAAGCCCAATCGCTCAACCACCCTGTCGCTGCGTTGGTTGGTGGGTTACTCCCGCCAGCGTCGTGAAAAGACGATGACCGAGCGCCTCATGAACGAGATCCTCGACGCGAGCAACGGCCTCGGTGCCGCTGTGAAACGCCGCGAAGACATGCACAAGATGGCTGACGCCAACAAGGCGTTCGCTCACTACCGCTGGTAGATCGCTTCTGAGCCTCAGCGCCGCTTCGGGTGGCGCTGAGGCCACGGCATCACCCCAGCACACACCCCCGCAACTCAGCAGAGAAGAGAGACAGTGGCACTCGACGTCCTTACGGACCTGAACAAGGTCCGCAACATCGGCATCATGGCGCACATCGATGCCGGCAAGACGACGACCACCGAGCGGATCCTGTTTTATACCGGGATCAACTACAAGATCGGCGAAACGCACGATGGTGCGTCAACGATGGACTGGATGGAGCAGGAGCAGGAGCGCGGCATCACGATTACGTCGGCCGCGACGACGTGCTTCTGGAAAGACAGCCAGATCAACATCATCGACACTCCGGGTCACGTGGACTTTACCGTCGAGGTGGAGCGCTCGTTGCGCGTCCTCGATGGTGCCGTAGCCGTCTTCGATGGCAAGGAAGGCGTCGAGCCGCAGTCTGAGACCGTATGGCGTCAGGCCGACAAGTACGACGTGCCTCGTGTGTGTTTCGTCAACAAAATGGACAAGCTCGGCGCTGACTTCTACTTCACGATTGACACCATCAAGGATCGCCTGGGCGCGACCCCGTTGGTCATTCAGTTGCCGATTGGTGCCGAGAATGACTTCATCGGGGTTGTCGACCTGATCAAAATGCGCGCGCTGACCTGGCGCGGCGAAGTTGCCATCGGCGAGGACTACTCCGTCGAAGAGATCCCAGCGGATCTGGTTGACCGTGCCGCAGAGTACCGCGAGGCACTCATCGAGCAGGTCGCCGAGCAGGACGACGCGATGATGGAGCGCTACCTCGGTGGCGAGACAATCACCGAAGAAGACCTCGTTGCTGGCATTCGCCACATGACGGTGAACTCCATGGCCTACCCGGTCCTGTGTGGTTCTGCCTTCAAAAACAAGGGCGTCCAGCCCATGCTCGATGCAGTCATCGCCTACCTTCCCTCGCCGCTCGAAGTGCCCCCAATGGTGGGTCACGACGTGCGCGACGAGGAGAAGGAGATCATCCGCAAGCCTTCCGCCGACGAGCCGTTCGCTGCGCTGGCCTTCAAGGTCGTGACCCACCCCTTCTTCGGTCGTCTGACCTACGTGCGGGTGTATTCCGGCCGTGTCGAAGCCGGAACTGGGGTCATCAACTCGACGAAGGGCTCGAAAGAGCGCATCGGCAAGTTGTTCCAGATGCACTCCAACAAGGAGAACCCGGTCGGCTTCGCCACGGCGGGTCACATCTACGCGATGATCGGCCTGAAGAACGTCACCACCGGTGACACCTTGTGCGACCCCCAGCATCAGGTGCTCTTGGAGTCGATGAGTTTCCCCGAGCCGGTCATCCACGTGGCGATCGAGCCCAAGACCAAGGGCGACCAGGAAAAGCTGTCGACCGCGATCCAGAAGCTCGCCGAGGAAGACCCGACCTTCTCCGTTCGTCAGGACGAAGAAACCGGTCAGACCGTCATCGGCGGCATGGGCGAGTTGCACCTGGACATCCTGGTTGACCGTATGCGTCGCGAATTCCGCGTCGAGGCCAACGTGGGCGCTCCTCAGGTGGCGTACCGCGAGACGATCCGTCGTCCTGTGGTGAAGTACGACTTCACCCACAAGAAGCAGACGGGTGGATCGGGCCAGTTCGCCAAGGTGCAGATCACGTTGGAGCCACTAGACACCTCCGAGGGCGAGATGTATGAATTCTCCAACTCGGTCACCGGTGGTCGTATCCCCAAGGAGTACATCCCTTCGGTGGACCACGGAATCCAGGACGCGATGCAGTTGGGCATCTTGGCCGGCTACCCGATGGTCGGGGTGAAAGCTACCCTTCTTGACGGCGCCTACCACGACGTTGACTCCTCGGAAATGGCGTTCAAGATCGCCGGCTCGATGGTGTTCAAAGAAGCCGCCCGCAAGGCGGACCCGGTTCTTCTTGAGCCAGTCATGGCAGTCGAGGTTCGTACTCCAGAGGAGTACATGGGCGACGTCATCGGCGACGTAAACTCTCGTCGAGGCCAGATACAGGCCATGGAGGACATCAGCGGGGCCAAGGTCGTGAAGGCGATTGTTCCGCTATCAGAAATGTTCGGATACGTTGGAGACCTGCGGTCACGTACTCAAGGTCGCGCTAACTACACCATGCAGTTCGATTCCTACGCCGAGGTTCCGCGGAACGTCGCCGAGGAGATCATTAAAAAGATCCGTGGCGAGTGACTCGTTCGCTGCGCGCGGTTCAATAGTTTCAATCAGTAATACACCCACGTCGAGCACTGCGTCAGAGTCAGTGTCGAAACGCAACAAGTCCAACAGGAGGACCCCCAGTGGCGAAGGCTAAGTTCGAGCGGACCAAGCCGCACGTCAACATCGGCACCATTGGTCACATTGACCACGGTAAGACGACGTTGACCGCTGCGATCTCAAAGGTTCTGCACGACAAGTTCCCGGATCTGAACAAGGCTTCGGCCTTCGATCAGATCGACAAGGCACCTGAAGAGAAGCAGCGCGGCATCACGATCTCGATCGCGCACATCGAATACCAGACGGAGAAGCGTCACTACGCTCACGTTGACTGCCCCGGACACGCTGACTATGTCAAAAACATGATCACCGGTGCGGCGCAGATGGATGGCGCAATCCTGGTGGTGGCTGCGACCGACGGTCCGATGCCGCAGACCAAGGAACACGTGCTCTTGGCTCGTCAGGTCGGAGTGCCCTACATCGTCGTCGCACTGAACAAGTCCGACATGGTCGATGACGAAGAAATCATGGAGCTCGTTGAGATGGAGGTCCGCGAGCTGCTGTCCTCCTACGAGTTCCCCGGCGACGACCTTCCCATTGTCCGCATCTCAGCGCTCAAGGCGCTCGAGGGCGACGAAGAGTGGGCCAAGACCGTTGTCGAGCTCATGGACACCGTGGATGAGTACATCCCCGAGCCCGAGCGCGACTTGGACAAGCCCTTCATGATGCCCGTCGAGGACGTCTTCACGATCACCGGTCGTGGCACCGTCGTTACCGGTCGTATCGACCGCGGCGTCCTCAAGGTCAACACGGAGGTCGAGATCGTCGGCATCCACACCGGCCCCCCGGCCAAGACCATCGTCACGGGCATCGAGATGTTCCGTAAGTTGCTCGACGAGGGTCGCGCTGGCGAGAACGTCGGTCTGCTGCTTCGCGGCACCAAGCGCGAGGACGTCGAGCGCGGCCAGGTTGTCTGCAAGCCCGGCTCGATCACTCCTCATACGGAGTTCGAAGCTAACGTCTACATCCTGAGCAAGGAGGAGGGCGGCCGTCACACGCCGTTCTACGACAGTTACCGTCCCCAGTTCTACTTCCGCACCACGGACGTAACTGGCGTCGTGACGCTGCCTGAGGGCACCGAGATGGTCATGCCCGGTGACAACACCGAGATGGTCGTCACGCTGATTCAGTCCATCGCGATGGAGGAAGGCCTCATGTTCAACATTCGTGAGGGCGGCCGCACCGTCGGAGCTGGACGGGTCACCAAGATCCTCAAGTAGTACCTGAACACCCGAAAGGGCCCACGTCGTTCGTTCGACGTGGGCCTTTCGTTTCCCCCTTTGGCGCCTGGGCAAGGTTGTGCCGGGCAGTCGGGGAAAATCGCACAGTGTTGTGCGGCATAAGCTTGCCCAGGCGCGGAAGTATGCCGAATGCTGCGGGGGTGGGCGAACGTGGCGCAGACCACACGATTGACTCCCTGCACAATTTGGGCGTGAGCTGGGGCTATGGCACACTAGACAGGTTGCTTGATGCGCTGCGCGGGCCCATGTCTGTGTAGCCGGTTATCCAGCACGCCCCTTTGTGTCTCGCTGAGTTGACAAAGGGCGGGCGATGACAGCTCAAGTCCCGGCTCAGCCGGTTTCGTACAACCCACGGATGAAGATGACCGCGGGATGCCCTATGGGGCGGGCGACACGCCCGACCTCGGGGGTCGGAGCCTTGAGCAGGGTTTGAAAATGGAAGAGGACGACGAGAGAGAGTCAGACAGCGATGGCGGGACAGAAGATCCGCATCCGGCTGAAGTCATATGACCACGAGGTCATCGACAGCTCGGCGCGAAAGATTGTCGACACGGTTACCCGTGCCGGCG
>JAABUN010001096.1_pt1 | contig 64008 bp, 59 predicted proteins | sample 5559311 | NCBI WGS metagenome assembly JAABUN01 (sample SAMN10711877, study PRJNA513370) | rock metagenome | isolation source: Antarctica rocks | place: Antarctica: Victoria Land, Siegfried Peak sud
AGCTGGAAATATTTTTTTGTCATCGCAACACAAAATTAGGTTTTCAGTTTCACCCCCCTTTGAGCGGGCTAGCCCGCTCAAAGGGGGGTGAAACTCCCTGTTGCACTTATGACTTGAACTTACAATTAGATTATTCTTCAATCAATATTATTTCTTCAACTTGTATAGAATCATTTTCTATCGAAAATTCCAAACGGTATTGTTTATTAATTCTTATTGAAAAAAGTCCTTTTTTATCACCTTGTAAAGCTTCGAAATGCAAACTCTTAAACTCCCCAAGTCCTTTTGTACTTTCGACCAGCTCCATTAAAAGTATTCTTTCCTGAAATTTTTTTACTACTTCTTTATTATAAAGAGGTTTTCCTTTCACAGGTTCGTCTGCGTATAACTTCCGTAAATAATCATTTTTCAATTTAACTATCATAAATTATCTTTTTCATTAGCTATCATGGTTTTTATAGAGTTACCATCTCTTCTATTGCATTTATTTTACTGTTGAATTTCTACCGTTTTTAATTTATTCCATAAAATATGTTTTAAAAAATTAAAATTACCAAATTTCGGTAATTTTAATTTCGCCTTTAATCCAAAAATCATTAAACCCAATATTCCTCTATCTTTACCGCCCGTATTTTTTAAAATCTATGTCTCAAAAAAGAATAGCAATATTTGGTTCAACCGGTTCAATTGGCACACAGGCTCTTGAAGTAATTGAGGCCAATACTGATAAATTTTCAGCAGAAGTTCTGACTGCTCATACAAATGAGGAGTTACTTATTCGGCAGGCAATTAAGTTTAAGCCTAATGTGGTTGTGATTGTTGATGAGAAAAAATATACTAAAGTAAAAGATGCGCTTTCAAGAACAGACGTAAAGGTTTTTACAGGAGAAAAGGCCCTCGAACAGGTAGCTGCGATGGATTGTTACGATCTCATGCTGGCGGCAATTGTAGGTTATGCAGGTCTGAAACCAACTTTAGAAGCTTTAGAAAACGGCAAAGCAGTAGCGCTGGCAAATAAAGAAACTCTGGTTGTTGCAGGTGATATCGTCATGAGAAAGGCAATGGAGAAAAGAGTGCCTGTAATACCTGTGGACAGCGAGCATTCTGCAATATTTCAATGTCTGGTAGGCGAAACAAGAAATCGCATAGAAAAAGTTATACTTACTGCAAGTGGAGGACCTTTTCGGGGTAAAAAACCGAATTTCCTGGTAAACGTGAAAAGAGACCATGCATTGCAACATCCTAACTGGACGATGGGGGCAAAAATAACCATCGACAGTGCAACGCTGATGAACAAAGGATTGGAGATGATTGAAGCCAAATGGTTGTTTAATTTAAAACCTGAGCAGATACAGGTTGTTATTCATCCGCAAAGCATTATCCATAGTATGGTGCAGTTTGAAGACGGCAGTATAAAAGCACAAATGGGCCTGCCGGACATGAAGTTGCCTATACAATATGCTCTAGGCTTTCCTAACCGCATTGCTAACAATTCACCACGTTTAAATTTCCGTACATTTTCGACACTCAATTTTGAGGAGCCTGATCTTAAAACCTTCAGAAACCTTAGTCTTGCTATGGAAGCCCTGAATAAAGGCGGAAATATGCCAAGTATTTTAAATGCAGCAAATGAAATAGCAGTGTATGCTTTCCTGCGAAATCGTATCGGATTTTTAGATATGACCGAAGTGGTAGAGCAAACAATGATAAAAATTCCTTATATAGAGGCTCCAACATTAGAGGAATACTTTGAAAGCGACGGTGAAGCACGGAGTTTTGCCGCCTCACTTATACAGATGTAGACGTTGATACAGATTATAACTTTTTATACATAACCCCATAACCTTTATCAATAACTTCTACTTCCATCCACCGCCTAAAGCTCTGTATAAATCAACAATGGCCAGCAACTGCTGCAAATGGTCATTAATGCGGTTAAGTTCAGCCCCCAGCAGACTCTGTCTTGCCTGGATCACTTCTATGTAGTTTGCTGAACCATAACGCAGTAACTCGCGGCTGTACTCAACTGACTTTTGCAACGCATTTAATTGATTCGTTCTCACCGTCATTTTATCCAATGCCGTTTGATATAACGACATAGCATCAGACACTTCCTGGCCTGCAGTTAATAGTGTACTTTGAAAACTTAACAAAGCTTCCTGTTGTTGTGCACGTGCTGCCTCTAACCTTGTTCTGTTAGCTCGTCCATTAAAAATAGGTTCCGTCAGCCCTGCAGCAATGCTTCCAAAAACAGAAGCTGAATTAAAAAAAGTCCGGAGAGATAAACTTGATAGTCCACCTGATCCTGTAATGGTTAACGAAGGATAGAAATAAGTACGCGCTATATTTGTCTGTTCAAAAGAATACCTGAAGTTATATTCAGCTTCCTGCACATCGGGCCGGTTACTTAACAGTTGGGCAGGTACACCTGTTTGCAGCAAAGTAATGGGTATTTGATCATCAATATTGCTGCGACTAATGCTTCCCGAAGGTCTGCTGAGTAAAATACTTAACGCATTTTCTATTTCTCTTATGTTTTGCTTTAGATCAGGTATGGTCACTTCTGCTGCATACCGGCTTGCCTCGCTTTGTACAACTGCTGCCCCTGTTACTATCGCAGCTTCCTTCAAAGCTCTCATTGTAGTTACCGTCGTATCCCAGTTTTTAACGGTTTCCTCTGTTATAGCAAGTTGCCTGTCTAATGCAAGTAACGAATAATAATAGTTTGCTATTGATGCTACCATTCCTGTTTGCACTGCCCTTGCAGCAGCTTCACTTTGCATCAGGGAAGCAAGGCTTGCCCTTCTCGCACTGCTTAACCGGCCCCATACATTTACTTCCCAGCTTGAACTTAGTCCTAACTGGTATTGTGTAGCTGAGTTTCTTATTCCAAAACCCTGCACCGCTGACAACTTCGATTCGGTCACTTGTGCATTTGCATTGAGTGTAGGTAAAAAAGCTGCACGACTTTGCGAATAGTATGCTTCTGCCTGTTGTATTCGGGTATAAGCTATTTGTATGTTCAGGTTTTTAGTAATCCCCTCAGTTATCAGGCTTTGTAATGCTGCATCTGTAAACACCTGATTCCAGTGCAGGTTAGCTATACTGTTCGTGTCTGATGAAACAGAGTCCCGGTAAAGTCCTGCGGCTGAGATTGAAGGCGGCTGATACTTTTGTGTCACTTTACAAGATGATATAATGAATGCTGATGATAGAAATATCATCAGGTATGCAAAAACTTTTTTGTTCATAATCCTATATTACAGAAAGTTGGTTTTAGTTTTTAATTTTTGGTAACCATCTTCAGAAACTTTTATGCTGCCGTTGCGTCGCACACTTATACTATTTATTTGTCTGAACCATGATTTAGGGGATTTTTAGGATTATTGAGATTAAAACTTTTTAGTCTGTACATCCACTAAAAGTTTAAATAACTATGATTGGAGGTCCTTTAATTAATGCTGGTTTTTATTTCCTTAATCTCTTAACTCCTTTGCAACTATAATTTATTTGATTTTTTGAATTATTGAGATTAAAACATTTTGTCCACAACCACTGGAATCTAAATAACCGTGAGGGAGACGTCTTTACTATCAAGCTATTGCTGGTTTTTATTTCCTTATAATCTATTAAATCCTTCCAAATCCAGGTTCTGACATTCACGTTGCTGGCACTAATCTTCGATTGGAAATGTTGGAGATCTGTTCATCCCCGCTTTCGTTTTCTTCGGCAAGAGGTTCTTTTGGCGGTCCACTTATTCTTTCCTGCAATGTTTGGAAAATGATAAACAAAACAGGAATTACAAACACGCCGAAAATTGTTCCTATCAACATACCCCCAACAGCTCCGGTACCAATGGATTTGTTGCCGGCAGCACCTGCGCCAGAAGCTAACATTAACGGAACCAAACCAAGGATAAAGGCAAACGAAGTCATTAAAATAGGACGCAAACGAGCCTTTGCGCCTTCTATAGCAGCCTCGACCACCGGCATTCCATTTCGCCTTCTTTCTACAGCAAACTCAACTATCAGAATGGCATTTTTAGCAAGTAGACCGACCAGCATTATAAGTGTGATCTGAAGGTAAATATTGTTTGTCACCCCAAAAAGGGATGCAAAAATAAATGCTCCGGCAAGGCCCACAGGTAGTGATAACAATACGGAGAAAGGCAATATGTAGCTTTCATATTGGGCGCTTAACAGAAAGTAAACAAATACAAGAACGAGCATGAAGATAAACACAGTTTGTCCGCCGGCGGAAAGTTCTTCCCTGGTAATACCCGAAAACTCATAGCCATAACCTGCAGGCAGTGTTTGCGCTGCTACTTCCTGCACTGCTTTAATCGCATCACCAGAACTGAAGCCGGGCTTAGGCGAACCATTAACCCCAATAGAAGTAAAAAGGTTAAATCTTGAAATAGCCTGGGGGCCATATACCCTGTCAAGTGAAATAAACTCACTGATAGGGGCCATTGTTCCGTTGGCATTTCTTACATAAATGTTATTCAGGCCTTCAGGATTTGCTCTGAAAGAAGCCTCGGCCTGGTACATAACGCGGTATTGCTTACCAAACTGATTGAAATTCGATGCATATACTCCACCATAGTAACCCTGCATTGTATTTAGAATATCATTTACTGTTAAGCCAGCCTCTTTAACCCTTGCAACGTTTACATTAATCTGAAACTGAGGAAAATTTGGATTAAATGAAGTAGATGCAAATTGAATCTCCGGACGTTTGTTTAAAGCCCCAAGAAAATCGGTGCTTACTTTAGCGAATCGTGTAATATCACCGCCGCTCTTGTCCTGCAACTGAAATTCAAAACCACCCGTTGCTCCAAAGCCCTGAATAGTTGGAGGTGCAAAAAATATTACTCTCGCATCTCGTATTCCTGCTGTTTTAGCAAACATCTGACCTATTATTGCCTGCACATCCTGTCCTTTATTTTTACGCTCATCCCAATGCTTTAATCTCATGATCACCATGCCGTAATTACTGCCTGTTCCGCTAAGCATTCCCCTGCCTGTAATTCTCAAAATATTTTGAACCTGGGGAATGGTTCCTGCAACTTTCGCTATCTCCTCAGTTACTTCAGTTGTACGTTCCATCGAAGCGCCGGGCGGTAAACTTATATCCGACATAACTGTTCCCATATCTTCGTTTGGTACAAAACCGGTAGGAGTAGTTTTCATCAGCAAATAAAAAATTCCTCCAAATACTGCTATACCAAGCATTGCAATCCATTTGCTGCGTGCAAGAAACGATACAGACCTGGTGTATTTATTAGTTGTAGCTTCAAATGCTGTATTGAAGGCAGTATAAAACCTTTGAAGGATGCTTTTTTTCTTATGATCTTCTTTATGAGGCTTTAAAAATATTGCGCATAAAGCCGGGCTAAGCGTCAGGGCATTAACCGCAGAAAGAATGATAGCTATAGCCAGTGTAAGACCAAACTGTTTATAGAAAACACCTGCCGAGCCGGTGATAAAACTTACAGGTATAAACACTGCCGCCATTACAAGTGTGATGGATATAATTGCGCCTGAGATTTCACTCATCGCATCAATCGTTGCTTTACGCGCCGATTTGTAGCCATGATCTAATTTTGCATGAACGGCTTCCACAACCACAATTGCATCATCCACCACAATACCAATAGCTAATACCAGGGCAAATAAAGTAAGCAGGTTAATAGTAAAACCAAATAATTTTAAGAAGAAAAAAGTACCAATAATAGCAACAGGCACTGCAATAGCGGGAATGAGCGTTGAACGAAAATCCTGCAGGAAGACAAATACTACCAGGAATACTAAAATAAAGGCTTCTATAAGCGTATGAATTACTTTTTCAATAGATGCATCTAAAAAGTCGTTAACATTTATCAGGGTAACGTAGTGAATACCGGCAGGGAATGATTTTGAAGCATCATCCAAAACTTTTATGGTTCCTTCAATTACTTCCTTAGCGTTTGAACCGGCGGTTTGTGCAATCGCTACACCAATTGATTGTTTTCCATTGGTTTTGGTTGTACTTGAATAACTTAATGCACCTAATTCTATTCTTGCAATATCTTTTAATCGCAATAATTGCCCGTTACCTGCCGACCTGATCACAATATCACCAAATTCTGATGCATTTTTCAGCCGTCCACTGTATTTTATTACATATTGAAATGACTGCTCTCCCTGCTCACCAAATTGTCCTGGTGCAGCTTCAACATTTTGTTCTGCCAGTGCAGCATTTATATCAGAAGGTACAAGGCCATAACTTGCCATTACATCCGGCTTTAACCAGATACGCATAGAATATTCCATCTGGCCGAAAACCGTTGCATCACCAACACCGGGAATACGTTTTATCTGAGGTATAAGGTTGATAGTGGAGTAGTTTTGAAGAAAGGTCTGATCATAAGCAGGAACGTCACTATACAAAGAAAAGATCACCAGGTTACTGCTTTGCCGTTTAACAGTAGTTACACCTGCACGGGTAACTTCGGCCGGTAGCAAGCTTGTTGCACGTGTTACCCTGTTTTGTACGTTTACTGCTGCCAGGTCTGGGTTTGTTCCTAATTTAAAATTAACTGTGATGTTAGCTGTTCCATCATTACCGGCAGAAGATGTCATGTAAGTCATATTTTCTACCCCATTGATCTGTTCCTCAAGAGGAACAACAACACTGTTCATAACCACATCTGCATTTGCACCCTGATATGAAGCCGAAACCTGTACAGTTGGCGGGGCAATGTCGGGATATTGTGATATGGGTAACGAGGTTAATCCCAGTATACCAAGTATAACAATGATCACGGATACCACTGTTGAAAGTACAGGTCGTTCTATAAATCGTCTAAGCATATTATATTTTTAATTGGGTTACTGGTTTCAGGTTACCGTTACTCGTTACCAGTTACCAGTTACCGGTTACTTGTTTCCGGTTACTTGTTTTTTATTATTTATTTTCTTATTATTTGTTTACAGTAACCATTGATAACATTCAACCTTAAATAACGGTTTTGATTTTCTGCTTGTCCTACTGGCAACCTGTAACTGGCAACCTGCCACCGCTAACTGACAACTCCTTCTTAAAGCATTGCCTGTTGATACACACTGTCTGTACTCACTTCTCTTGGTTTTATTGGTGCTCCTTCTTTTAAACCAGCCACACCTTCCAGTACAATTTTATCATTAGGATGCAAACCTTCCTGAACAACAAAATACTGACCGTTACTGTTTTCCATTACTTTTATTTCTGAACTTCTTACTGTTCCGGTGCTTTCTACTACATACACAAACTTTTTACCCTGCACCTCATAAGTTGCTTTTTGCGGTACTAAAATGGCAGAATCAACGGTTCTCGGAATTCTTACAATTCCGCTGCTTCCACTACGCACGATGTTGCCGGGGTTTCTAAAAGTAGCTCTTACACTTACAGAACCGGTTTCTGTATTAATAAGGCCGCTGGCAGTTTCTACTCTTCCTTTTTGAGGAAATTCAGAACCATTAGAAAGAATAAGTGAAACAGGTGGAAGCGTTTTAAGCCTTGCCTCTACAGTTACACCTTTGGTAACTTTTGAAAAATCAAGTGCCTGTTTTTCATTGATAGAGAAATAAGCATAGATATTACTAATATTAGAAACTGTAGTAAGAGGCTGGGTTGTATTACTGCTTACAAGGCTTCCGATTTTATAAGGAATAGTTCCTACAACACCATTTACAGGACTGGTAATGGATGTATAGCCAAGGTTTGTTCTTGCATTGACTAATGTGGCTCTGGCTTGTGCAAGTGCTGCCTGCTTAGCTTCCAGGCTATACTCCGCAGACTCCAGTTCAAAATGGCTAATAATATCCTTTTCAACCAACGGACGCACCTTGTTTACCTGCATTCGTGCAGCATCAACCTCTGCCTGTGCTATTTTTATGTTTGCCCGGGCAGTACGGACCTCCTGCTCATATTGCGGAGCACTGATACGAAAAAGGGGCTGACCTTTTCTTACCGTTGCACCTTCATCTACGTACATTCTTTCCATGTAACCATCTATTTTAGGTCGTATTTCAATATTTTGCTGACCCTGTATGGTAGCCGGATAGTCAGTATTTAATGTAGTGGTACGTGGAGTGATAGTAATAACCGGGTAATCTTTAACCTCATTGGCACCTGCTCCCCCGGGAGCGGAAGGACCACCTGCTTTCTGATCTTTGCTGCCTCCACACGAAATAAAAACCAATACTGATGATAATAATGAAACAAATACAAGTGGTCCTCTTTTACGCATAATGAATTCTACAGTTAATAGTGCTCAGTTTATAATATTGTATTTATACAATTTGCAGGCAGGCAATCAGTATTAAAATTTTAAAGAATGAATAGTAACGATGTAAACTACAACTGGCATTAGGTGTTTCTGCCATACTATCAGCTACAGGATGTTTCCTTTACCAAAAAATACCAATTGTGGTATCTTTAATAGGTTATTTAGTTTAATCCTAAGTTACCTGAGGCTACTCTATTTGTCTTAAAAATTTATTTCGCGAAGGTATAAGAAAATTTAAATCTAAGAATAGTTGGTTATAGGCAAATGCGTTAAAGATTTAACCAGTTTTAGCTTTACCGGGAATTGTGATTAAATACTCGTTGCTTTTTTTCGTTTTTTTTCCTGCTCACTTTTCTTGCTCCTATTTTATAATCATTCTTAATAAGCAGGTTAATGGCTATTTTACTTATAACGAGAAATTTTCTGCTGCTGTTCCTGCTCTTTTAGTACTTGCGTCTTCACCAAACACCGCATTAAGAGCTCAGCCCAGTTTTCTTGATTTTATTTTAGCAGATGCGAAAGAGTCTATAGAGTAATTGCTGTTAAATGCAAATAGCTCTGATTTGACTGTTTACATTATCGATAACGCTCCCGTTGATATATAGTTAATATATAATTATTCCTAAAGTTAAGGTTGCTTCATACACTAATTTACGTTCAATTTAAAGAGTAGATGATTTTAAAAGGTTTATAAAGTTACTCTTTAAATCTGCTGCGTCATGAGATAACAGGGATGTAGATTATTCCACGGCATTACGTTTACTTTGGACGTCTTAATTATGATTACTCATAAAAATACTTTTTTGAGACCAATGCCATTGTGATAGATCATCGCGGTACACCGGCAAGAATAAGTATAGTTTCTTAACTTGGCTCTCTGGTGCCCGGTGACTACCTGAAAAGTAGCCAGGAAAAGGAAGGGTTACGAAAGGAATTGTATTGGCATTCAAAGCGCGGGTCCATGTTGTATGCAAAACGTTATGCAGAAGCGAAAACTGAGTTTAATCAAATTGATCAGTCTGTTTATGATGCAATCAATGAAGTACGTCAGCGAGCAGAGTTAAATTTGCCACCAATCACGGGCACAAAATCACAGGAAGAAATCCGGCATATTGTTCGTCATGGACGTATGGAGGAACTTGCATTTGAATGACGACGCTTTTTTGATATACGCCGCTGGAACATTGCAGATCAGGTGATGAATCAGCCAATCTTTGGGATGACTTACACCGATAATACGGGCAACCTGGTCACTATTAAGGATCCTTCTGTCCCGCCATTTTTATCCAAATCGTGATTACTCATGGCCGATACCTCAAAAGGAATTAAATCTGAATAAGAAACTTGAGCAAAATTCCGGATGGTAAAATAAATACCTTCAATGCCTGGTGTCCTTTTGGTAAACGCATCAAAAATAAAAATCGGTGAAACAATAGTTTTTTAATCCCAAAGGAGATGATATATTGATAGAAAATCAATTATCTGTACTGTTTAAAACTTAAAGAATTAATAAGATGCGTTGGTCCTGATTAGAATATGTGCAATCAAAACCTGTAATTTTATAACATGATTAATCATTAAAATAACGATCAACATGACAGAAAGAAGAGATTTTATTAAAAAAAGCATAGTGGGGGCAGCCGGGGTGGCGATAGGATTTAATGCTAAATCTTATGCTTCTATTATGGGCGCTAATGATCGTATCAATATGGCCGTAATTGGTATACGTAACCAGGGCAGTGTACACATTGATTCGTGGTGCAAGCTCAAAGACAGTCATAATGTTCGGTTGAAAACTCTCTGCGATACTGATGAACAGTTATTTGCTTCAAGGTCAAAAATGGTAGTCGACAAGACAGGTGTGAAGCCTGTAACAGAATGGGATATGCACAAGGTTCTCGCTGACAAAGAGATTGATGCTGTGTCCATCGTCACACCCAATCATTGGCATGCACTTACGACTATCTGGGCTTGCCAGGCAGGTAAACATGTTTACGTTGAAAAACCAGCTATGCATAATATCTGGGAAGGAAGAAAAATGATTGAAGCTGCACGCAAGTACGACAGACGGGTGCAGGTCGGACTCAATAATCGGTCAATCATAAACGTTAGAGAAGCAATTAAATTTCTTCATGAGGGGGGTATAGGAGATGTGTATATGGCACGTGGAATTTGCTACAAAGCACGTGATTCATTTGGCATGGCAAATGACAGTACGCCGCCTGCAACCTTCCATTACGACCGTTGGTTAGGTCCTGCTAAGTATCGGCCGTATAACGAGAAACGAAGTCATTATAACTTTCACTGGTACTGGGATACCGGCAATGGAGATATTGGTAACACAGGCCCGCATCAATTTGATTTAGCACGCTGGGGACTGAATAAAAACGAACACCCGGTTTCTGTTTATTCGGCAGGTGGCATTTATGGTTTTCACAAAGATGAGAGCTCAAATAAAACACCAGGAGTTTTAGTATATGGAGGAGTAGAGACTTATGGTCACGATAAAACTTCGCAGGAAACTCCAAATACACAGACCGCGGTTTTAAAATATAGTGATGATACAATGCTTGAATTTGAAGTCAGGGGCCGATATACTTATCTTGAATCAAGCCTCGGTATTGATGTTGGAAATACTTTTTTTGGCTCAGATGGATACCTTGAATTAAATGGAGGTACCTGGAAAGCTTTTCGTAAGAGGGAAAAGCAACCTTTTGCAAGTTCAAAAGCTGAAAACAAGCAAGATGGTACCGAGCATTGGGCTAATTTTCTTGATGCAATACGCTCAGGAAAAAATGAGACCCTGAACGGTGACATCAATGAGGGGTTTTTCTCATCTGCACTTCCCTTGTTATCTAATATTTCATATCGCCTCAAACGTGAATTGTATTTCACGGGTGCTGATATTGATAGGGAAAGATTCATGAATGATCCTGAAGCAAACGAGATGTTAACTCGTATCTATCGTCCTCCATACGTGGTTCCGGACAAAGTATGACCGAACAGAAGCATTTCTACAGTCCTCTTAATAAAACGGATTTAAGTTAAATATATATAGCTAATGAGAGTAAAACTATCACGTCGTAATTTTCTACAACAAAGCGTTGTGGCAGGTATTGGCCTATCAGCAATGCCATCTTGTTTATCAGCCATTGCAAAGAAGCATAACGCTAATATGAAATTAGGACTGGTAACTTATCAATGGGCCAGTGAGTGGGATTTGCCCACCATAATTGCCAATTGTGAAAAAGCAGGTTTGCTGGGGGTAGAATTACGCACGCAACATAAACATGGTGTTGAAACCAGTCTTAACGCAGGCCAACGGATGGAAGTAAAAAAACGGTTTGCGGACAGTGCAGTTACCTTGATAGGCTATGGCTCTAATTTTGAATATCACAGTCCTGAGCCTGTAAAACTGCGCGAGAATATTGAACAAACAAAAGCCTATATTAAACTATGTAAAGACATTGGGGCGACGGGTATCAAAGTAAAGCCTAATGGACTTCCTGAGGGTATTCCTAAAGAAAAAACGATCGCCCAGATTGCAGCTTCACTTAATGAGGTTGGTAAATTCGCAAAGGATTACGGCCAGTTGGTTAGAGTGGAAATTCATGGGAACAAAACTCCGGAATTACCAAATATGAAAGCAATTTTTGACCAGGTTACAGAGACGAATGTAAAAATGTGCTGGAACAGCAATCCACAGGATTTATTGCCCCCTGGCCTTGAGAAAAATTTTAATATGGTAAAAAAATGGTTTGGGGATACAGTCCATGTACGGGACCTGAATACCGACCAATATCCATACCAAAAGCTTATTAAACTGTTTACAGATATGAATTATGACGGCTGGTTGTTGCTGGAAGAAAGCTCAGATCCACAAGATAAAGTTGCTGCTATGAGAGAACAATTAAATCTGTTTAATGAACTTAAAGCAAATGCGAAAAAGGGTTGATTTATGTATCGTTACATCATATAATGCATTAGTATCTATCGCTTCATATACCCGTTTTTAATAATATTAAGGGTCACAATTAAAATTACTTTATAAATTGAAATACCCTATAATTAGTGTGCAGATAGTTATGATTATATAAATTTATTGAAACCAATGCACTATTCCTTTAATGCTAAATAATTAGTATGCAATATCGATATTCAATGAAATAACAATAATCAATGCGAAATAATCAATAGACAATCGAATTGCAATTCGCATCTTGTTCAACCTGTAATTTGTCATCTTTTTCTAAAATACTAAGGATATACTTTTAATTTTGAAAAACTTTTATCTGCGATTCTTAATTATTATTTTATAATATTACACCTATGGATATAACTGCATTAAAGGAAAGTTTATCAGCCGACAGTCCTCCCTCTGCTGCATCAGTCTATTTAGAGGCGTTATGGTACGATGCAAAAAACAACTGGAAGAAAGCGCATGAACTGATACAAGACTTTCCTGATAAAAATGCTTCCTGGATACATGGTTACCTGCACAGGAAAGAAGGCGATATCCGGAACGCTGATTACTGGTATACCAAAGCAGGCAAAAAAACACCTGCTGTTTCATTACAGGAAGAGTGGGAACAAATAGTAAATGCTTTTTTGTAAAAAGTCCAGTGATATCTTAAGAAGATTTAATTATCAAAAACAACTCTATTTAGCTGCTGTATCACTTTTCCTGATATTTAATTTATATCGCATAATAACGTCATCATTAAAAATGACATTCAGCCATTCGACATCAGGAGACGGAACTATATATTTACAAAAAACTCTGTTTCCGATAACAGTATATTTTTGTTTAGAGGAGTCAGGTAAGGTGGCTATAGATATAACAGCAGAGTCAACGTACGGAGTATCTATAACAAATAATCGTTTTTCTGCACTGCCTGTTTCCAGTTCAATTTGTATGGTGTCTCCAGGTAAAGCATCTATAATACCCGTCTGGGGTTTGTAAGATTCGATTTTATATTTTATGAAAGCATTATTTTTGAAAGGAGAATATTTATACTCACTTATTGCAGGGGGTTTAGGAAGCAGTGTCCATTGCAGTTCTTCAGGATAATGATCGCGTATGAAGTCTTTAGCAGGAGTTAAAAAGTAAGAATTATTATAATTTTGTATAAAATCGTTAGAACTATACGTTACAAAGCCACTTGCCCAGGTGGCATCAAGCAAATACCACGCACTATCAAGATAAACGGCATTCCATCTATGGTTAGATGTAAATTTTAAACGCCTGCGCCCCATGCCTCCGTCTGCATACCCAGATACCACTTCTGATTTTATACCGGCATAATCACATAAAGTTTTAAAAAGCCGGGCATAGCCATCGCAAAAAGCTATTCTTTTCCTTAATACCTCTATTGCTACACGTTCACTTAAAGGTTTCAGTGCTCCCGTATCTTCATCATCATAGAGATGCTTAGATGATGAATGGGCAGCATTATAATAAGGCCTTACATTGTAAGATATGTTTTCGGTTATCCACCGAAAAATCGAAGTTACCTTTTCACGGTCGGTTTTATACCCACTTGTAAGCATGCGCGACAAAGAATCCGGCGTTAATAAATATTCTGCTTTGCCGACATAATTCCTGCTCAAATCCTGGGCAAAAGAACCAACAGGTAATAAAGTAAAAAAGAGTCTGATTAACAATTTCATACGATAGCAATAATACTTCTTCGAAGGTACAATTTCCTTATTTATATTATCACTTTCTATCCCTTTGTATTGATAAATATCTTCAAACCTCATCAATAAACAATTTTAACTTATTTAGATATTAAAACATCCATCATTTTTTGTGCAACAAACGTATTTCCCTTCTCATTTAAATGAACCCGGTCTGTGGTAAGAATTCCGGACTCTTTATTTTCAGGATTATTTTTAAGGTTGTAATCAATAAATTCTTTACGAAGGTCAACAAGTTTACAATTATTTGTTTGAGCTACTTTACGGATAATGTTTGAATATAGGTTTAAATCCCCATCCTGCTGGTTTGAAAAATCATTTCTTTCACCAATAGCAGCGGGGGTAACAAGAACAACTTTGATATTTTTTGCCTGAAGCTTTTTTATAATTGCCATATAAAACTTTTCAAACTTATCAGGATCTGTACCTGTACCATATGATGCTTTATGCCAAACATCATTTACTCCTACCCATATGGCCACTACATCAGGATTTTTAGCAAGTACATCGTCTTCCATACGTAAATATAAATCATACACTTTATTTCCGCCAATACCCGCACCGATTAGTTCATATTGAGTTTCTGTTCCATTTTTTTGAATAGCTTCCTGCATTCGTGTTATATATCCGCCGGGATTAACACCAGCCTGTGTAATTGAATCTCCGAAAAATACAATTCTTGTCTTTTTTTGTTTTGTCATTGATACGGCTGTTATAAAAAACAACATTAAAAAAATAAATCTTGCCAATTGTTTCATATGATGTTTTATTGAATTAAATATGCTGTGGTGTGTCTTGGAACTGAACTATACAAATATAAAAGAGTTGGGGAAATTTTTATTATAATCTCTTATATGGGGTAGTATAAAAAAGCATTATTATATGGAAGCTGTTTAAGATTTTTAAAAACAACTTGTAATAAAGGCAAAAGTTGCACAATGATCTACGAAGGACCAAATGTGTTGTCGCAACGATGATGGATGAAAAAATGCGGGTATAAAAAATTGATTTTAGACAGTTTATAAAAAAACTAGAAGAAGGAACATAATTTCTTTCGTCACACGTGTCTGCTGATGACAGGTGAAATGCTATCTGAAAAAATTTGCCAGATTTCTACAAAAATTTTAAGAAACAAAAATCCCACTATAAATTCAGTCTTGAGCTTACACAAAATAGGTGTAAAACATGTATCTGATACCCTCCATACAAATTCATCCAACTAATCTTCAAGCAGCTTGCTCAAGGTCATCAACTCGTTGTATTTATATTCGTATTTCAAATTTTTAAAACATTTGGCAAGCTCTTCCAGTTGAACCTGAATAATCCGTTTATGAGAAAGCGGTTTAAAATAAAATGAGGTTATGGGCACCGATATACGTTTGAAATAAGCCTCCATATCTTTGTGCGAGAATATCTGACCAGTTATAGCATCAATATAAAAATGAATTTTTTGTTGGGGGTTAGTATCAATTAACTGGTCGTAATCCTTATGGAAAAAAGCAAGGATAAACTGCTGGGGAATATTAATAGCTTTTACATTAAGATCAAGCATTTCGCAAAGCAAGAGGTATAATACGCCATTGCTTAGTGCATTGCCTTTCTTGCTTTCTATCACCTTATGTATAAAAAAATCGTCAGGGTTATTATAACCTATTTCAACCCCCTTGAGGTTGTAATAGTTATATACAATGCTCGATATTACATTTGCCTGTTCTAATGAAGTAAGAAAGCTATTTAGTTCGAGCCAAACGTTTCTGCGAATTCTTTCCAGTTCCTGTAAAACGGGTGCTGTAGCCAGTTCGGGATATTGAAATTTAGCAACAAGGAGCGAACCAAATAACAAGTCGTGATAAGGGTTATTTTTCCAGTCGTTAAAATCACGGGTAAGGTCATTAAAATGCAGTTTATGAATTAGTAATTCTATACGTTCCTGCACTTCTTCGCTCAGCGTATTTTCCCAAAGATTCTCAAGGTTGGGAATAATACCACGACCATAATGAACAATCCGGTTTGATACGGTTGAAAAAACTTCCTGATCGGGATCATCGATCAGGGAAAATAAAGCTGATATCTCCCGGGTTTCCTGCATTCAAAACATATTTTTTATTATTCTAAAATCTTCCAAGAAAGGGTTTTATACCCTTCTTCAAAAAAAGGTATTTTTTATCTAATAACCAAGACAAGTTATCCGATTGATGTTGATTAAAAATTACTAAAATTTTTGTACTTTAACTATTTATTTAAGAAAATTATAGTTTATGAAAAAATTTATAGTTGTAAGTACAACATTTACCAGCAGAGTCTTTTTTAAGCATGTCAATCGTAACTTACAGTGGTTGGTTTTACCATTTGCTACAGGAGCATTGGGAATTGAAAGCATGTATAAATATATTAATGATATATAATAGGAGCTAAAGGCTCAAATTACTATGTAGGCGGCGCTATAATAGTGTTTTTACAAGAAAATATGCAAGTAATGATGTTGGATTCGGTATAAGAGGCACACTCGGCCTAATTACAAAATAACACCGCGTGACTAATTTAAAATCCCGCTTATCAAGCGGGATTTTCAGAAAGCATAATGTTTTGCTTTAATTATTAAATATTAAAGCTTTATCGCCAATAAAGTATAATACTTTTTACAATAAAAGTATTAGTAATAAAATAATAATTACAAGGGCTCCAAGAGAAATATAAATACCACTACCGCTAATAGCTTTAGCTTCCTGGTTCATATCTTTTAATTCAGTGCGTAATCTCTTCTTTTCTGTTCTACCAAGAGAAGACTTATCCATATTTCTTATTTCTATTACACGCTGTTTCATCTGTATTAACCGGGCTTCTTTTTGTTCCTTGTTCATATTTTCTACCCGTGCCAGTATACTTTTCTTATCTTCTGCTTTTGCAATAAAAGAACTAAAAGTTAATAGCATTAAAAGTGCAGTTACATAAAATCTTTTCATAATTTAAATTTTAAAAGTTAAATAAAGAGATAAACATTCCAATGTGATCAATGATTTTTCGTAAGAAGATACATTATGCGGTCAGTTTATAAAAATAACAACTTTTTCATAAAAAGACTTTTATTTTATAATCGTTAGCAGGGCTACTAATTCTTATTATAAGATGTACCTATTCTTCAAACAAATTTTATTCTTTTTTGTCAATTTCTACGTTTTCTTCTAAACCTTAAGTGAAACAAAGAACAAAAAGGGTTAACATGAAAATTTAAAAAAAGCAAACCGGAAAAATTATATTTGCTTTTTTTTATTTTTCAATCTTTTCTTTTTATAATCAAGATGTTCAGGCTTCTTTTTTCAAGGCTGATTTCTTTGCAGAGGCTTTCTTTTTGAATGCATCAGGCAATTGCATTTCTATCATTTTCTTTACTTCATTAAGCGAAATGCGGGCAAGTTCGTCCGTCGTATATTTTCCTTTTTCACCTTTCCCTGTCACTTTCAGCATTTTTTTACCGAAACGTATAAAAGGACCCCAACGGCCATTTTCAATAGATATTTTCTCTGCAGGCCATTGCTGTATGAAGCGGTTTGCTTCTTTCTCCAGCTTTTTTTCTACCAGTTCTTCAACGTCTTTTTGCGTAAGCTTTTCAAAGTTATAAGCTCTTGGGACATTTATAAATAAATCATTCCATTTTATAAAAGGGCCAAATCGTCCTTTTCCTTTGGTCACAGGCTGACCTTCATAGGTGGCTATAGGGGCATCTGCGGATTGTTTTTCACTAATTAATTCAATAGCCCTGTCAAGGTCTACAGTCAGCGGATCTTCTCCCTTTGGCAGCGATACAAATTCTTCTCCCCACCGAACGTAAGGACCAAACCTTCCCATATTTACCGCTACTTCTTTGCCTTCATACTCGCCAAGCGATATTGGAAGCTTAAACAAATCCATTGCCTCCTCCAGAGTTATAGTCTCGATACTTTGATTCACCTTTAGCCTTGCAAAACGAGGTTTTTCCTCTTCATTGTTTGTCTCTCCTATCTGTACCATAGGGCCAAAGCGACCCATTCTTGCGATCACTTTTTTACCAGTTTCAGGGTCAATGCCTAATTCCCTTTCGCCTTTTGCCCGCTCAGCCTTTTCGAGCGTTACCTCAATCGTGCTGTGGAAAGGTTTATAGAAATCATCGATCATATTATTCCATTGCATCTTACCTTCTGCTATTTCGTCAAATTCTTCTTCGATCATTGCAGTAAAACTGTAATCCATTACTTTTTTAAAGTGTTGCTTTAAAAAATCCGTTACTACCATTCCAAGGTCGGTAGGAAATAGTTTTCCTTTTTCTGCACCCGTATTTTCGGTGATAACTTCTTTTTTTACCTGGTCGTTTTTTAGCTTCAAAACATTTACTTCTCTTTTTACCCCTTCTTTGTCACGCTTTTCTACATAATTGCGTTTCATTATTGTAGTAATGGTAGGCGCATAAGTCGACGGACGGCCAATACCCAGTTCTTCCAGTTTTTTTACCAAAGAGGCTTCCGTATATCTAGGGGCAGGCCGGGTAAATTTTTGTGTAGCTCTCATTTCTCTCAGATCCAGCAATTGCGATACCCTCAATGGAGGCAGTATACCTTCAGTATCTTCTTCATCTTCATCATCTCTTCCTTCATTATACACTTTGAGAAAACCATCAAACTTCATTACCTCACCTGTTGCAGTAAGATTTTCCTTGTTTGTGGATATATCGATTTTTGCAGTAGTTTTCTCAAATTCTGCATCACTCATTTGAGAGGCAATAGTCCGCTTCCATATCAGCTCATACAACCTGCGCCCCTCTTCATCATCTGCCGTATGATTTTCCATATAAGTAGGTCTAATAGCCTCATGGGCTTCCTGCCCGCTTTCGTTTTTATTCTTGAATTTGCGTGCCTGGTAGTATTTAAAGCCGTAACTGCCTTTAACCTCCTTTTCTATATCCTGTATAGCTGTTTCGCTCAGGTTAATGCTGTCGGTACGCATATAGGTTATTTTCCCCCCTTCATAAAGCCGCTGAGCAAGCAACATAGTTTTGCTTACGCTGTATCCCAATTTCCGGCTTGCTTCCTGTTGCAGTGTCGAAGTTGTAAACGGGGCGGCAGGAGTTCGCTTTGCCGGCTTAACGGTAACATCTGCAACCGTATATTTTGCCCCTTTGCAACCGTCGAGAAATTTTTCGGCATCTTCCAGTTGTGCAATTTTACCCGGACCGTCAGCTTTAAAAACTACCGGTTTACCATTAATATCATCAGAAGAAAATAAGGCTTCAATCTTATAGCTGCTTTCAACTGCAAAATTGTTAATTTCTCTTTCCCTTTCTACAACCAATCTTACTGCAACACTTTGTACACGTCCGGCACTCAGGCTGCGTTGCATACCTATTTTTCTCCATAAAACCGGGCTTAGTTCAAAACCTACCAGCCTGTCTAAAATGCGCCGGGCCTGTTGCGCATTTACGAGGTCCATATTTATAAGACGAGGGTTTTCAACCGCTTTTCTGATAGCAGGAGCAGTAATTTCATGAAATACAATACGCTTGGTTTGTTTTGGGTCGAGGCCAAGCTCTTCAGCAAGATGCCAACTGATACTTTCTCCCTCGCGGTCCTCATCCGATGCAAGCCAAACCTCTTTGGCTTTTTTTGAAAGTTGCTTTAGTTCCTTCACCACCTTTTGCTTATCTTCAGGAACTATATAACGCGGCTTATAATTATTATTGAGATCAATGCCCATATCGTCTTTTTCAAGATCGCGGATATGGCCGTAGCAACTTTTTACCTCAAAATCTTTACCCAATATTTTCTCGATAGTCTTCGCTTTGGCAGGAGACTCTACTATTAACAAATTTTTACTCATTCACTGGTCTTTTTAAAGCTCTTGGATTAATGGCTGATAACTTTGCTCAGCTAGTGCAGCCTATCCTGAAAACATTCCAGAACTACTCACTTTTACCTGTATTTTTCTATTCAGCAATACACTTCGACCCATGCAATATTACAGCAATACTTCAAATACCAAAGTTTTTGATATGTTTTAGGAATTTTTTTGTGGCTGATTTAGGATTTTTTGTAGCTAAATAAGATATAGTTAACAGACGTATTTGTTACAATATTGAAAAGTTACAGTACTTTACCCAACTTCTACTAACTAGTAAGATAGAAATGAAAAGACCAGGAAAGCATATTGTACCGTTCAGTCGGAAAAGTACTGATTAAATGAGGCACCAAATTTGGTGAAAATCGGAACTTTACAGATGATTTGACGAAAGAAATGGGGAAAAATAATTTGAAGCCTTGAAAAGCCTATGCAATTAGGAAAAGATAATAGTTGAATAATTGAACAGTCTAATTGAATTGATAATTAACAATCTGGTTCATCGCTTTATATGCCAAAATTAAGTGCCGGAATAATAGCTTACAAACGAAATGCTGCTGGTGAATATAAAGTACTGCTCGTACATCCCGGCGGACCTTTTTATAAAAATAAAGACGATGGCGCGTGGTGCATACCTAAAGGGGAATATACAGAAGGTGAGGATGCTTTATTGGCAGCCAAACGTGAGTTTACAGAAGAGACGGGTAATTCTTTACCTTTAGTTGAGTTTATACCTTTAAAACCAATAAAAATTAAATCAGGTAAAATTATATCAGCATGGGTAGTGGAGGCCGATTTTATTGAACCTCTTATACACAGTAATCATTTCGATATTGAATGGCCACCACGATCAGGTAAAAAACAATCCTTTCCTGAAATAGATAAAGCTGAATGGTTTACTTTAAAAGAGGCGAGGCATAAAATAAATGTGGGGCAAACAGATTTGATAGAACAATTAGCGAGAATTATTGAAAGCCGCACGGTTAGTAATTGATTCAGTAGTATTTACCAGTAGAATATTTTTAAAACCGATACTTATTGAGGGGGTTATTTAATATACCCGTAGCATTCTTTAAATATAACAGAAAGCGAGAACCTTTCCTTCAAGGAATTTCTAAATGTTTAAAATATTAGTTATCCTATTGTATAATTTTATTTTGGGCTAAAGTCCATTACAATATTTCATTTTATTAACTATAGCTTTATACCACTTTTCTCTAATAATAATTTTTAAAAAAGATATCCAAATTGAGGAAAATCAGAAGAATTTTTTTCTTTTGTTTCATTCTCCACTATAGCAAAATGAATATGCATACTTATCTCGTTAAACCATGCCGGCAAAGGCTCAGTTTCATTAACACTCCACATTCCTCTCTCATCTTTTTGCAAAGATAATACTCCTTTAAAGTCTACATTTTTTGATGAAACGTTGTACCCTGTTGGATAAACCTGCTTAAACTCTAACTGATGCCCTTGAATTGTTTTAATAAAAGTATTCTTCATATAATTCTTACCAATGATTTATTTACTTGCCCTATTGCTTATATTATTAAGAATTGTACCAGACTTTTTTTAAGTGTATTTGCAAACAACACTTAAAAAAAAGTGTGGTTGTTATTACCCATGTTGCAACATTAAAATTTAAATAATTGATATTATTGTTTTTTCCAAATTTATTTTCAAACTATAACTTAAGCAAGAGTAGTGTCTTGCGTGCAATGAGATAAAGCATTCAGTAAGACAAAACAAGCTCTTATCTTTGAACCATAATCTACAATAATGAATGTTGCAAGGTGGTTACAGGAGGCAGACCGAAAACTTTTTTACCTGATCAATACAAAGCTTTCTGTTAGCTGGCTCAATGATATAATGCTGTTATTACGCCAGGCTTTTACATGGATACCCCTGTATTTTTTCTTCCTGCTTTTTTTTTATGCTAATTGCCGCAAATTTTTATTCCCGATTATTGCACTTTCCCTTGTCACTTTCACCTTTACTGATTTTACAAGTGCAAGTATTTTAAAGCCTTTGATAGGCAGGCTGCGCCCCTGCCACGATCAAGCCCTTCAATTTTCTATAAACAATATAGCAGCCTGCGGCGGAGTTTTTTCCATGCCGTCATCCCATGCATCCAATCATTTTGGTCTTGCTACTTTTTGGTTTTTTGTTATTAAAGAAACGCTTAACAGAAAATGGTATTGGCTATGGCTTTGGGCTTTTATAATAGGTTATTCCCAGATATATGTAGGCGTACATTATCCCGGCGACATTGTGACCGGTGCATTGCTTGGTATAGGAATAGGCTCTTTTACCTGTTACCTCTTTAGAGGCTGGATGGAAAAACTAAATACAGATACTACACAAGAATCTTAATTTTTGTACCTGTTCATGAAATCCTTCGACAAATTATTTCCCTATTTTCTGACCGCAGGAGTATTGATAAATGCAAATGGTTTACTCAATGATATTCTTGAACCAGACGGAGCGTTATATGCCACTATTTCGAAACACATTGCTATATCCGGTGACTGGTTCAATTTATATGGAGATGGACACGACTGGCTTGATAAACCTCATTTTCCTTTTTGGCTTGCTGCATTTAGTTTTAAACTTTTTGGCATAACAGCCTTTGCATATAAGCTTCCGGCTTTTATTTTCTGGTTAGCAGGCATCTGGTTTATTTTTAAGCTTACAAATCATCTATATGATACGGTCACGGGAAAGGTTGCTGTACTTATTTACATATTTTCATTGCATGGCATTCTTAATAATTTTGATGTAAGGGCTGAACCTTATTTAACCACGTTATCCGTTGCTGCCATTTATTATTTTTATAAATCAATCAACTCCGGCAAATGGTCTGAAATTGTTTTAACGGCATTAATGGCAGCTTGTGCTGCAATGACAAAAGGAATTTTTGTACTTATCACTATTGGTGGAGGCTTTATCATTTATTGGATTATATCGAAGCAATGGAAACAATTTATAAATTACCAGTGGTGGTTGATGATACTATTAATATTGCTTTTTATTATACCGGAATTATATAGCTTGTACGTACAGTTTGACGTCCATCCTGAAAAAGTTGTATTTGGCAGGACTAACGTATCAGGGTTAAGATTCTTTTTTTGGGATAGCCAGTTTGGAAGATTTTTCAATACCGGTCCGATTAAAGGTCAGGGAGATCCTACATTTTTCCTGCATACTACCCTTTGGGCTTTTTTACCCTGGTCAGTCCTTTTATATCCTGCAGTAATACAATTAATAAGAACAAAAAACAAAAGCCCTGATCTTCAAAAGTGGATTATTTACGGCAGTGCAGGACTTACTTTTATACTATTTTCATTTTCAGGTTTTCAGCTACCTTTTTATATTGTTATAATCTTTCCCCAGTTTTCAATTATAACAGCCGCCTACCTTACCTCTTTACAAACAGAAACTACTTTTAAAAAAATTGCTATACTTCAAAACGCCTTGCTCATTATTGCTGCTTTATTCGTTGGTACACTCGCATTTTTTTCAAAGTTTGGGAATGTCATTTTAATAACAATCATTTCTGCCGGAATAGTTACTGTAAATTTTCTCTTTCTTAAAAAACATGGAATTAATCGAATCATCATGTCCGGAGCTGCTTTTTCTTTTGTTCTGTTTCTATTTCTGCATAACTTTTTTTACCCAAATCTTCTCAAGTATCAGTCGGGAATGATGGCTGGCAAATGGTTAGCAACCAATAAAAATAATAAAACTCCGGCAATGTTCAGGTCATGGTCTTACTCATTCGAATTTCATGCACCGGGATATGTACAAAGGTTAGAGACATTTACAGACCTAAATAAATTTTTAGAGGAAGATAGTAACAGGGCCGTTTACACAACAAACAGTACCCTGCAGAAATTAAAGCTTCAGGGTTATCAATATAATATACTAGCAAACTTTTCTGATTTCCATATCAGCATGCTGACCCAACGATTTTTAAACCCTTCTACCAGGAACAGCCAACTGGAAAAAACGGTTTTGATAACGGTGCAAAAGAAAATTGAATAAATTAAGGATATATATTTAAAGATATTCCCGGCAGTACATTTAGCTTAAATTTAAAATAAAATGAATACATTCGTATATGAGATTTCTTAATAGCATTACTTTTTATATCCTTTTAAAAAAACAAATACGATTTGCGTAGCTTTGCAGTAACAAAGAAAGATGACTGAGATATTAATAATTTTTGGATTAATTGTATTAAACGGCGTTTTCGCAATGGCAGAGATAGCATTAGTATCTGCCCGCAAAACAAGGCTTGAGCTACAGGCAAACAAAGGAGATGAGCGGGCAAAAAAAGCCCTTGAACTGGCAAACCACCCTGACACTTTTTTATCTACAGTACAGATAGGAATAACATTAATAGGAATTTTAACCGGTATTTACTCAGGCGAAAACCTTAAAGGAGCTGTAAAAGGTTTCTTTGAGCAGTATCCTTTGCTGACACCTTACAGCGGACCAATTGCTACTACAGTAGTGGTAGTATTACTTACTTATTTCTCGCTCGTAATTGGTGAACTGTTGCCTAAAAAAATAGGGCTTTCAAAACCTGAAGTAATAGCCAAACTGGTGGCTGCACCTATGAGGTATATTACTTTTATTACCTATCCTTTTATTTGGCTGCTGACCAGGAGCGCAAATCTGCTGGTGAGGATTTTTAAAATTAAATCTGTCGAAAATGGAGTAACAGAAGAGGAAATAAAAGCAATCATAAACGAAGGAACTGAAGCTGGCGCTATAGAAGAAAAAGAGCAGGAAATTATCGAAAGGGTTTTTCATCTTGGCGACCGCAACATCACTTCATTAATGTCGCACCGGAGCGATATTGTTTGGATGGATGTAAATGCTAAGGTTGCGGATATTAAACAAAAAATGCGTGAAGTAGTGCATACCAGTTATCCACTATGTGAAGGAGTCATTGACAATATAAAGGGAATTGTTTCGATAAAAGACATTTTGCTTGCCAGCGATGACACTTTGCTGCGAAATTTAATGAAACCCGGTTTATATGTGCCAGAAAATAATTCTGTATACCAGGTATTGGAAAAATTTAAGCAGTACAATGCTAATAGCTGTTTTATTGTAGATGAATACGGAAGCCTGGAAGGCATGATGACCTTAAACGATATTCTCGAAGCAATTGTTGGTGATATTGGGCCAGTAGATGAAGACGATTATGAAATAGTGAAAAGAGAAGACGGAACGTATCTTATTGATGCGCAGATACCTTTTTATGATTTTTTAAGCAGGTTCGAAAAAACAGAGTTTATGAATGAGGGTGAGCATGACTTTAACACGCTTGCCGGGTTTATTCTGCACCAGTTAAAAACTATTCCTAAAACCGGCGATAATCTTCACTGGAAGGGCTTCGACTTTGAAATAATTGATATGGATGGAAACCGCATAGATAAAGTCTTACTAACTATCTCTGAAGAAATCAAAACAGAACTTCAGGAAAACAGTTAATTTAAATATATCGGGCAATATCTCCTGCTGCGTTAAATTCATTTAAACTATTCTTTCAGGATAAAATTTGTGGTACCCGGTTTTGTACCTTGATTTTACTTTGGTTGCGACGCATTCCGTTCGTCAGCAGAATTTCTATTAAGCTTTTTTCACCTTTTATTCGGCCAAATCTCCATTTTAATCTTTTAATTTAAATTAACTACCATCTTTATAATTATTGCCTTCTCCTTTATCTTTATCCTCCTTCAACAAAAAGTTTTAATGTTTTATGCAAAGAACTTACTTATTACTTATTCTTAGTTTTACTTTTTTCAGCAGTTCTTTTGCTGCAATAGATACTGTAAGTATTTACAGCGCCGGCATGTTTAAGAATGTAAAATGCGTGGTAATAACCCCCTCTGACTATAAAAAATCCAACAATCGTTATCCGGTTGTTTACCTGCTGCATGGCTACAGCGGCGATTACAGTGACTGGGTTAAAAAAGATCCGGATATGCAAAAGCTCGCAGATGAAAACCAGTTAATGATTGTATGCCCTGATGCTGCTTTCAGCAGTTGGTATTTTGATAGCCCTGTAGATCTGACCATGCATTATGAAGCCAATGTTGGTGTTGAAATTCCTGCTTACATTGATTCTGTTTATCATACTATAAGAGACAGAAAAGCACGGGCAATTACAGGCTTAAGCATGGGCGGGCATGGCGGCTTGTTTATTGGGTTCAGACATGCACAAACCTTTGGTGCATGCGGAAGCATGAGTGGCGCCTTAGACGTCAGCAGAATGACGAAAGGCTATGATGTTGAAAAAAGATTAGGCGACACAATTGTCAACAAAAAGTATTATGATGACTGGTCTGTTATAAATGTTATAGAAAAATATCCTAAAGACTCACTATCAATAATTTTTGATTGTGGTACCGAAGATTTCTTAATAGAGCCAAACAGAAGAGCGCATGAAAAAATGCTGCAACTAAAAATTCCACATACTTATACTGAAAGACCAGGAAAACATGATTGGGATTACTGGAATAAAGCCTTATGGTATCAACTGTTGTTCTTTAAGCAATACTTTAATAATAAAATTTTATAAAATGTATTGCTTTAACGGTAATAGCAGCGGGATCCTGTCTAGAACCTCTTGACTGTTTCACATTTTACCTGAAGATTCCAATAACCGGTAAAATAGAGTTCTATCTAGAGGTAAATGACGTCACTTTGACATATTTCAGTATGCTGCACACTTTTATATTAACGACAAAAACAACATCGTCGTCAATTCTGATACGCGAAAAGACAGGTTTTAAAACTACAAGACTACTTCCTAAGGAAAGCTGGTACAAAGCTTCAAAATTTCAGCCTGAAACAAATCAGCTGCGATTAATAGGTTGTTCCATCAATTACCTTTATCTTCTTTTTTCCAACTTTCTTTTCAAAATCCAATACCTCTTTTGGTTTGGTCTTAGCAGGAGCTTTTGCCGTGGTTGAGTCTGATGAGGAGACATCTCCATTAGCAACAGTTTCCATTTTCGTTGGATCTTCCAGTTTGTCGAGAAAATAATTTTCTGTTTTTATAGTTGCACCGGATGAGTTGTCAAAGTATCTCCATGTACCATGCTTCACTGCGGTTCCTTGAATTTTGACCACTCTTCTTTCTACTTTATAGGGATCTACCGGATCAACGACATCTACTGTATCATATGGATTTGCAGGGTTTACTGCTTTCCAGCTTTCTTCCCTGACTGGTCCCGAAATACTATAATACAGGCTTTTGCCATCTTTATTTCCCCAACGGTATCTTTCGACAGCGAATAAATCGCCCATAGAAGTATACACTCTCCACACACCTTCTTTTTTTCCGTCTTTATAAAAACCCTCTTCTTCATAACCTGGTTCACCTCTTACCCCTTCAACTTTAACGGACCATTTCCCTTGCTTCAAATCGTTTTGATTTATACAATTAATGGTATCACCATTATTTGTCAAACGATAGCTTTTACATTGAGAAGATGCGGAAAAGGATATAAAAACCAAGGAGAAAAACAGCCACTTCATTTGTACTCTATTTTAACCTGTAAATTAAAATCATTTAAGGAGAAAATGGGGAATAAGCTGTTAAAATACGCATACTACTTTTAATTGTGAAGTAATAATCCGCAATGGAAAATTTAAACAGCTTGCTTAGCGATCTATTAAACTAAGTATAGCTAATTCATATCCCTTTAATCCTAAACCACTTATCGTGCCTTTACACTTTGCAGAAACATGACTTATCTTTCTGAATTCTTCCCGTGCAGCCACATTGCTGATATGAACTTCAATAACCGGTGCAGGAATGGCAGCAATGGCATCGCCTATCGCAACTGAGGTATGTGTATATCCGCCGGGATTTATAATTATGCCATTGTATTCAAATCCATATTCCTGAATTTTGATAATCAACTCTCCTTCTACATTACTTTGATAATATGAGAGTTTTATTTCAGTAAACCTTTCTTGTAAATCCTTAAAATATTGATCAAAATTCTTATTGCCATAAATCTCAGGCTCCCGTTTACCAAGCAAGTTTAAATTAGGTCCGTTTATGATCGCGATTTTCATACCCCAGCCCCCTAAAGGGGGAATTTTAAGCCTCCCTAAAGGGAGATTTTATTTTGAATAATAATGATAAATATAAAAGCTTATTTAAATACAAGCTACTTGTTGTTTGTTGCGTTATAAACCTCCCCTTCAGGGGAGGTTTGGAGGGTGTTTCTACTTCATCATTTCTATAAACTCATCAAACAAATACCTGCTGTCGTGAGGGCCGGGAAAACTTTCAGGATGGTATTGAACACTAAAAGCGGGTTTACCTTTTACCCTAATTCCCTCAATGCTGTCATCATTCAAATTTACATGCGTTACTTCTATATCCGGATTATTTCTTACAGCTTCAGGATCTACACCAAATCCATGATTTTGTGTAGTTATTTCACACTGTCCTGAAATAATGTTTTTTACAGGATGATTTAAACCCCTGTGACCGTGATGCATTTTATAAGTAGGAATGTTATTTGCCAATGCAAGTAATTGGTGACCAAGGCAAATGCCAAAGACGGGTTTATTCTCTTCAAGGATCTCTTTTAATGTATTAACTGCATATTCCATTGCCCCGGGGTCACCAGGACCATTTGAAATAAAGTAACCATTGGGATTAAAAGTCTTCATATCACTTAAAGTAGCAGAGGCAGGAAAAACTTTCACATGGGCTCCCCTATCAGTCATACACTTAAGGATATTTGATTTAACACCATAATCAACTACAACAATTTTTATGTCAGAATTAGCATTGCCTGCTTCATATGGCACTTTTGTCGAAACTTTTGAGGCAAGTTCCAGTCCGCTCATACCGGGCACTTTGGCAAGCTCTGCTTTTAACTGCTCAATATCTGTTGTCTCAGAGGAGATGATACAATTCATTGCACCTTTTGTACGGATATGCGAGACTAACGCTCTTGTGTCAATATCTTCAATACTTACAATTCCGTTCTCTTTGAGGTAGGCGTCCAACGAGCCCTTCGCCTGTTTACGACTATATAATTCTTCGAGGTTCCGGCCGATTAATCCCTGTATTTTTACTGTATCACTTTCAACATCAGTCTCTTTGACACCATAATTACCAACGTGTACGTTGTTCATTATTATTATTTGTCCAAAATAACTGGGATCAGTAAAAACCTCCTGGTAACCTGTCATACCAGTATTAAAACAAATTTCGCCGGTGGTTGTTCCTTTTTTGCCAAAGGCTTTACCATAATACAGCGTACCATCTGCGAGAAGTAATATTGCGATAGGTTGATTATTCATCTTATTTTTTATCCCTGGTGTTATTTAATATAATATTAATGCTTGCGTGATTTTGCAACTGAAGTGCCACTGACTTGTACACACCCTTATTATCTTCCTTTGAAGCTGTTTTAAATTTTAAAAAAGTTGATAATAAGCCAAAAGATGCACAATGATATGCTGATGAACGAAATGCGTCGCAACGATGATACCATTGAAACAAATGTTGGTACCAAAAATAAAATTTAAACAGCTTCTTAAAGGATCAAAATTATTATTTCATTAAAAACAATACCTAAAACCTACTAACACTAAAAAGGCAAGGTTATTAACAACCTTGCCTTCCATTATTTTGTTAGCTATCCATTATTCTGAAGCTTTATTTTGTTCTTCTATGTTATTGTTAATAACCGCTTCGTCAGATGAAGTGTCGGTCGCAGCAGGAAGTTCAGCAGCAGATGTAACTTCTATAGCTGCAGCGGGCGGAATTGCCGATGCTCCACCACCACCTCTTCTGCGGCCACCCGCACGACGGGTTCTTTTACCTGTAGCATCTTGTGGTGCGGCAGTACCTTTGCCATAAACCTCGTTGTAGTCTACCAATTCTATAAGTGCTAACTCAGCATTATCACCTACACGAGTTCCTAACTTAATGATACGGGTATATCCGCCTGGACGTCCTTCTATTTTCAAACGAACTACATCAAACAACTCTTTGATGGCTTCTTTATCCTGTAAATAACTGAAGACGACACGGCGCTGATGCGTAGTGTTGTCTTTGGCTTTTGTAATAAGAGGTTCAACATAAGTTCTTAAAGCTTTAGCTTTAGCTAATGTTGTAGTGATACGCTTGTTAGCTATCAATTGACTGGCCAGGTTGCTAAGCAGAGCAGAGCGATGGCTTGCTGTACGGCTGAGATTGTTAATTTTGTCTCCGTGACGCATGACTTTTGTTTTTTATAGATTGTACCGTGTCAGGAATTACAACCTTGTTAATTTGAAAGTAAAAAGTAAAAAGTAAAAAAATAAGAGCAGTCCATATTTACTTTTTATTTTTAATTAATAATCGTCTTTATCTACACCTAATTTACCGAGATCCATTCCGAAGCCTAAACCTCTTTCATTCAACACTTGTTCAATCTCACTCAAAGATTTCTGCCCAAAGTTTCTAAATTTCATCAAATCTTCCTGCTCATATTGAACCAATTCACTAAGACTATTGATTTTTGCAGCTTTTAAGCAGTTAAATGCGCGAACGGATAGGTCAAGATCTTCCAATGGAGTTTTAAGAACCTTACGGAGTTGCAGGGTTTGCTCATCTACCAGGTCTTCTTTTTTCTCTTCTTTGCTATCGAAAGTGATATTTTCATCAGTGATGATCATCAGATGCTGTATCAAAATACGTGAAGCCTGTTTTACAGCTTCTTCCGGATGAATAGTACCATCCGTTTGCACTTCCATAAGCAGTTTTTCAAAGTCAGTTCTTTGTTCAACACGTGTATTTTCAATAGTGTACTTCACGTTTACAATAGGCGTATGAATACTGTCTATAGGTATATATCCAAAAACAGAATCCTTTACCCTGTTATCTTCCGCAGGTATGTATCCGCGTCCTTTGCCGATCGTTATTTCAATATCAAGTTTAGAGCTGCTATCCATTGTACAAAGAAGTAACATTGGATTCATAACTTCAAAAGCCTGGGTGGCATCACCAATCATACCGGCAGTAAAATCGGTTTGATTTTTAATGCTAAGCGTTACTTTTTCTGAGTTAATTTCACTATCAACTTTCTTTTTAAAACGAACCTGTTTCAGATTCAGAATAATTTCCGTTACATCTTCTGTAACTCCTTTCAGTGTAGCAAATTCATGCTCAGCACCTTCTATTTTTATTCCCACAATGGCATAACCCTCCAGTGAACTTAATAACACTCTGCGAAGTGCGTTTCCAATGGTAAGGCCGTAACCTGGTTCCAATGGGCGAAATTCAAACTGTGCCTCAAAATCATTAGCTTTTTGTAAAACGATTTTGTCGGGTTTCTGAAAATTTAATATGGCCATTTAATATTTACGATTTTATTTTAATTTAATATATTTAAGTCACTTAGTCATAAAGTCAATAAGTCATTAGGAAGAAAAAAACTATTGACTTAAACACTTCATCATTTAGTTATTTAATCACTTTATCATTAATTCATTTTTTCAAAAAATATTTTCCTTAATGACTCCAATTAGATTATTGACCTAAAGACTCCACTTACTTACTATATAATTCCACAATAAGTTGTTCCCTGATATTTTCAGGAACACTTTCTCTTTCAGGATAGGCAACAAATGTTCCTTTAAGTTCTGCTTCATTCCAGTCTAACCAACTAAACTTTTGGTTTTTACCACGAATATTGCTGGTAACGGCTGTATTAACAGCACTCTTCTCTTTTAGACCTATAATATCACCTGGCTGTAACTGAAAAGAAGGTACATTAACTACAAAACCATTTACGGTAACGTGTTTATGAGAAACTAACTGCCTGGCAGCAGGGCGGCTTATAGCAACACCTAAACGGTATATTGTGTTATCGAGACGAGCTTCCAATAATTTGATCAGGTTCTCACCTGTTACACCTTTACGACGTGCGGCTTCTGTAAATGTATTGCGGAATTGTTTTTCCAATACACCGTAAGTGTATTTGGCTTTTTGCTTTTCTTTCAATTGTGTAGCATACTCACCTAATGTTTTACGCTTGCGTTGAGCCCCATGTATACCAGGAGGATTGCTATTTTTGCTTAACCATTTTCCGTTACCTAAAATAGGCTCTCCAAAAATTCTTGAAATCTTGGTCTTAGGACCAGTGTACCTTGCCATTTATCTTTACTTTTTAGATTTTTTTGTTCCCGGTACAGTTCCTTTAAAAATCTTAAAATTCGAATTGCACCAGCTTTAAATAACTTTTTATATCCCCTTTTAAAACTAATATTTTTTATTATCCCCCTTTAGGGGTTACACTCTACGTTTTTTTGGCGGACGACAACCATTGTGAGGCAAAGGAGTTACGTCTTTTATCATTGTTACTTCCAGACCGGAGTTGGCGAGGGCACGAATGGCACCTTCCCTACCTGATCCCGGACCTTTCACATACACATCTACTCTTTTTAAACCTGCATCCAAAGCTACTTTAGCAGCGTCCTGCGCAGCCAACTGTGCAGCATAAGGTGTGTTTTTTTTGGAACCTCTGAAACCCATTTTACCTGCACTACCCCAGCTTATAACCTGGCCGCTTTTGTTGGTGAGACTTACTATGATATTATTGAAAGTAGCATTGATGTGGGCATCCCCATATGCATCTACTTTCACTATTCTTTTTTTTGCAGCAGCTTTTGCGCTGTCTGGTTTTTGTTGTGCTTTCGCCATTATTCTTTGTTTGAGGTAATCTTCTGTTTAAAATTAGCCCCTCCCTTTTACTATAATGTAAAAGATCCGGTGACTTGTATAAAATACTAATTTCAGGTTACAGATAAAAACTTGTAACATGCAACCTGAAACCTGTAACTACTATTTCTTAGGCGCCTTCTTTTTACCGGCAACTGTTTTACGTTTACCTTTTCTTGTGCGGCTATTGGTACGTGTACGTTGCCCACGCAAAGGCAAACCTTTACGATGACGCAGACCACGGTAAGAAGCTATATCCATTAATCTTTTAATACTCATCTGCACTTCACTGCGCAAAGCACCCTCTACCTTAATCTCACTGGTGATGATATTTCTGATAGCAGTCTGCTCCTCATCATTCCATTGATTAACTTTCTTATTTCTGTCAATATTGGCAGAGTCAAGAATATGTTGAGCTGTAGAAAGACCTATACCATAGATATAGGTAAGACCTATTTCGCCTCTTTTATTTTTTGGTAAATCTATACCGGCAATACGAGCCATACTTTAATTTGCCCCTGCCCTAAAGGGTGAAGGAGAATTTTTTATTTTTAGTTAATCAAATTTTCGATTGTTCAAAAAGCCCCTTTAGGGGTTCGGGGCTTATCCCTGGCGTTGCTTAAAACGAGGATTCTTTTTATTAACAATATACAGCTTGCCTTTTCTTCTCACGATCTTGCAGTCTGCACTGCGTTTTTTAATAGATGCTCTTACTTTCATAATTAAGTTTTCTTTTGCTACGCGTTAAGCTGCATCGCCTCAAGCGTTAATTTTTATTTGTTTTAAACAAATCTTAAGTGTTTATCGACTTATTTCATATGTATTTCGCCCCTATACCTTACACCCCAAACCTTATACTTTTATTATTTATAACGGAAAATTATTCTTCCCCTGCTTAAATCATAAGGGCTCATTTCCACTCCCACTTTATCTCCCGGTAGAATCCTGATATAGTTCATTCTCATTTTGCCGCTAATTGTAGCTATAATTTCATGACCATTTTCCAGTTTAACCCTAAACATAGCATTCGAAAGGGCTTCAATTATAGAACCATCTTGTTTAATCAGTGCTTGTTTAGACATATTTTTGGGAGCGCAAAGATATAAGTATATAGCTAATAAGAGAAAAAATAGTGGAAAACTTTAAGAAAATTGTTGCTAATTCTGTTGTAATTCTGTCAAATAAGCAATTATTTCAATAAATTGCTGTTATAGTTGAAGTATTTTTATCATTAGACCGTCCTTAATTATAATCAGCAGCAATGTAAAGAATGAATTTCTCTAAATAAAGCTGCTTTTTGTTTAGCAAATGGTTCCCTTAATTTTTGTTGCATTGAGATGATTGCATCAGGGCTAAACTGAAGAAGCAATTCTTTGACGGTTGCATGAAGGTGAGAATAAATTTCGGAAAGCGTCTTTAAATCAAAACTGCTAATCTTATAATTAATACTTAGAGCTGACTTTTCAATATTTAAGAATTCAAGCAGTTTGAATTTATTATTTAATTCAAGCGGGCACAATAATACCACAACTTTATTTTCTGCTTTCACTTCCGCCATTTATTCCTAAAATTTATAACCCGCAAACACAATATGTTCAGAAAGATGTCAGGAGTAAAAAATTATCGAGAAGATTCCTATGTTCATATCTTGTTAGTTCTTTTAAAATTCAAAAATTAATTCAGAAACACCTTACCTAAACAAAGGAATAATTACCAGGCGGATAATCATAATGATAAGCGCAATCAAAAATATCAAAATAGAAAGCCTGTTCATACCATGCATATATTTCATCCATGGAGTACGTGGAGCATTAGGATTTCTTTTTTTTAAGTATAAATATTCTGCTATCTGTTGCCATACTCCCATAATATTGATTTTAATCTTAGAAACTTTTTAAAAACTTTTTGATGCCGGCATTTGTTTTCATTGCATCATTGTTGCGACGCATTTCCTTCATCGGCATATCGTTGTGCATCTTTTGACTTTATAATAAATTGTTTTAAAATATCCTAAGGAGCTTTTAAAGAACAAAGTTACAGTTGTTACCTACCTTATTAAGCAATAAAGCATTTTGATTTATTATATAAACATTAAAATTATTACATAAACATTAAAAGGGTTAGAAAGGTTGTAATTGTATAAGTAAATAGCTTTTAACCGAACAGCTTACATTTGTTGTATGACAAAAGCTTTTCAATTTATCCAAATTTCAATATGTTTTAGCATGCTTATATGCAATACAACTTTTGCACAAAGCGATAAATATTTTTTGTTGAAGGCTGAGCGTGTTTTTGATGGAGAAAATATGCATAATAACTGGAAAGTTTTGGTGAAGAATAATTTAATTGATGAAGTAGGTGCTATAGAAAAATTACCGTCAAATACAGAAGTTATTAGTCTGCCCGGAACTACACTAATGCCGGGAATGATAGAAGGTCATTCACATGTATTTCTGCATCCTTATAATGAAACTTCGTGGAACGACCAGGTGCTTAAAGAAAGCCGGGCAGAAAGAACTGCAAGAGCAGTAAATCATGCAAGAGCAACATTAATGGCTGGTTTTACAACTGTGAGAGACCTGGGAACCGAAGGCGCGATGTATGATGATGCCGGACTGAAAAAAGCTATTGAGAAAGGTGTTGTACCGGGACCACGAATGATTATTGCCACAAGAGCTATAGTAGCAAAAGGAACTTATGGTCCGCAACCTGAATCAGCTGATGTTGTATTACCTCAGGGTGCAGCGGAAGTTGCAGGTATGGAAGACATGGCAACCGAAGTAAGAACACAAATAAGTAAAGGTGCAGATGTTATAAAAATTTATGCAGATTACCGGTGGGGGAAAAATGGTGAAGCACAGCCAACATTTAGTACCGAAGCAATAGCATTGGCAGTATCAATTGCAAAAAGCGGGGGACGACAGGTTACAGTGCATGCAACTACCCCTGAAGGAATGCGAAGAAGTATGATGGCAGGGGTTTCGACTATCGAGCACGGAGATGATGGAACCATAGAGATTTTTAAAATGATGAAAGAAAAGAATGTCGCACTTTGCCCGACACTTGCAGCAGGAGATGCTATTTTGCAATACAGAGGTTGGAAAAAAGGAACAGATCCTCAACCATCAGAAATTGTAGCAAAAAGAAAGTCTTTTCAAAATGCATTACAGGCAGGCGTAACAATTTGCATGGGCGGAGATGTAGGTGTATATGCCCATGGAGACAATGCCCGGGAAATGGAGCTAATGGCAGAATATGGAATGAACGCTTTGGATGTATTACGATCAGCAAATTCAGTAAATGCAGATGTATTTGGTTATGCAAATAAAATCGGCAGGATTAAGAAAGGCTTGTTTGCTGATATTATAGCCGTCCGGGGTAATCCAACTGATGATATAAAGACTGTAAGAAATGTTGTCTTCGTGATGAAAGACGGGAAAATTTATAAGACAGCCGGTTATTGAGGGATCAACGATGCTTAAAGTATTTATTAAAATAAATATTAAAAAGCTAAAGTGCAGTATTCCTTTAGCATGTATTTTACCAGCAAAATTGTTATGTATTTAAAGGGTTGTTTACTTATTCTCTTTTCCCTTTAAGTTATTTGCTGAGAAAATATTTTTTTTCAACGCTATTAAATGTTTAAAACATATTGTATTTTGACAAAAATTTTTACCATGATAAAAACTTCTTTTGCTACACTGCTTGTTTTATTTACTGTTTGTTTGTGCCCGGCTTCTAAAAGCTTTTGTCAAACAAATATTGCCGGTGATTCAATAAAAAGTATGCTTATTAAAGATTGGGAACGGGCCAAGGCATATACGCAGGATTATATGAAGGCAATGCCGCCAGGTAAATACTCTATAAAAGCTACTGATAGTGTGAGAACCTTTGCACAGCAATTATTGCATATTGTACAAGCTAATATGTTTTTAGTGTCTACTGCCACAGGAGACAAACCTTCTAATGCCGGCCCTGACCTTGAAAAAAGCGCTTCTGCCCAAAGCGCAGATTCTGTTATGTACTATGTAAACAGGGGTTATGATTTTGCTATCGACGCAATTAAAAAATTAAGCCCTTCTTCTCTCATGCAACCCATTACAATTAATATGGGCCAGTCTTTTACTGCATCAAGATTAAGCTGGCTGATGAAGGCATTTGAACATCAAACACATCATAGAGGTCAAACTACTGTTTATCTGCGTTTGGCAGGTGTTCGTCCACCCGATGAAAGATTATTCTGATAAAACAAAATAGATTAGGAGCAGAATTAACAATGCCGCCTTTTTCTATTTTGTAAAGTAAATACTACAGCCCCTAATAGTAAAATGCGTATTTTGCCGGGAATGGTCAGATATTCGGTTTATAATAATATACAAAAACCCTTTTTTCTGGTATGTATACTTATACCTGTATTGCTACAGGCACAGTCTCCTGTTGACAGGTATAATCCTTACCTGTCAGCGAGCAACCAGGTTGTATTTGTAACAGCGCACGGCTGGAATGCTACACAGGGTTCAATGAAATTGTACCAGCGTGCAAACAGCCATCATCAGTGGAAATTAATACATCAGTTTGCAGTAACATTGGGAAGAAACGGACTGGCATTTGACAGGCATAGTATTTTGCCTAAACCGTTTCCTGCTGTTATCAAACGGGAAGGCGACGGAAAATCTCCGGTTGGAATATTCAGGCTGGGACCTGTTTTTAGCTATTATTATCTAAGGGTTTAAAGATGCCTTTTAAAAAAGTTGATGCAACCGACATTTGCGTAGATGATGTTCAATCTGCTTATTACAATACATTAGTAAATACAGATACTGCATCCCGTAAAGACTGGAACAGCTTTGAACACATGAGAAGGAAAGATGAAGCGTATGAATATGGCGTGTGGGTAAAATACAATTCAGATAAAATATTTTCCGGCGATGGTTCATGCATTTTTCTACACGTTTGGGCTGGCAATACCTCTCCTACCGCAGGTTGCACTGCTATGGAAAAACAAAATATGATTACTGTAATACATTGGCTGGATGATAAACAGCAACCGGTTCTTTTGCAGTTAGTTGAGAAAGAGTAAAATAAAAAAGTGAAATATGACTAGTTTTTTTGTAACTACTCAGGTTCTTTTAGTTAGCAGTTTTCCCCGTAGTGTTTATAAAATAATGTCATTATATTGAATTAAAAGATTTCTTTTAAAAATAGAAGCAACTATTACCTATACCACTTTCACAATACGATCAGCTCTAAGAGGATAATTTAACGCTTAAGAATCGGGTATCTGAAACTTGAGGGTCAGTTGTCGGTGATGATGAAAATAATAGAAGCGTTACTAATGGCGTGGTAAAAAAAGGTTGCCCATGCCAATAGCAATATAGTTATAAGCAGATTTACTAACATTTAAAAAGGAAAGAATTAGCATTTAACTGTTCCTTTTACTAATTTTTCTGCAATTACTTCTTATATAAAATGAAGCAAGTGGAACAAAACACTATTGTAATTCCTAAAAACGAACGTATTGTTTCTATCGATGTTTTAAGAGGTTTGGTGATGATAATAATGGCATTGGATCATGTGCGGGATTTCTTGTATTTTTGACCCGGTGGATAACACACTTTTGTGCACCGGTGTTTGTTTTTTTAGCCGGTACTTCTGCGTATTTAACTTTAGAGAGAAAAGGAAAGAAAGGCTTATCAAAATTTCTTTTTACACGAGGACTGTGGCTGGTTATTGCGGAAGTAACCGTTGTAAACTTTGGTTTAGACTTTTTCCACATATTTTCATTTATACTGCTTCAAACCATCTGGGCCTTGGGCTTTAGCATGATTGCTTTATCTGTATTGATTTATTTACCTAAGCGTTTGTTACTGGTTGTTGCTCTTGCTATTATTGCAGGCCATAATGCTTTAGATCCGGTTCAGATACCTGGCAACAATATACAAGCTTTGGGCTGGTCCTTTTTGCATGACCAGCAGATATTTGTTTTTGGCGCCTTTCGGTTATTAGTTGCCTATCCTCTTCTGCCGTGGATAGGTGTAATGAGTGCAGGCTATTGCTTTGGAGAAGTGTACACACGGCTTACAGGAGCACAAAGAAAAAGGATACTTGCTGTAACCGGGCTTATTTGTATTATAGTTTTTATAGTCCTTAGACTAAGTAATAAATATGGAGACTTGAATTTATGGTCACAACAAAAGAACTTCCTATTTACTCTACTCTCATTTATAAATACAACAAAGTACCCGCCATCATTATTGTACATACTGATGACATTAGGTCCTGCAATTCTATTTCTTGCATTTGCTGAAAAGCCCCTAAACAAAATAACCAATATTGTTGCTGTGTACGGCCGGGTACCTTTTTTCTATTATGTACTGCATATTTACGGTATTCATATAGCTTTCCTTGTTATAGGATATATTACCGGGTTCAGTATGAGTGAGCTTTTTAGCAGTTACATCTTAAATCCTTTACCAGGTTTTGGGTTTACATTGCCTGGAATATATGTAATCTGGATAGGAATTGTTTCACTGCTATACCCATTGTGCAAATGGTATGATGCTTACAAAATAGCGAATAAGCATAAATGGTGGCTGAGTTATTTGTAAAAAACTTTGAAGCTTAAGTTAATGTAAGTTTTAGCTGTTGAAGGATTTTTAAACTATAAGGTGACTCAAAAAAGGTCAAATGTTTACAGAAATTAAGAATGAACCTTTTGGTCCGACCCCTAATGTCATATCGGGACAGGCCTAGGGAGGTTTACTATAAACATTAACCCTTTCAGCGTCATAAGACCCAAAACTCATTTTAAGTTATCCCTGTGTTGAACAATTTCATACAGTAAAGTTAAACGTTCCTATTATTGTTCTACCACAGGATAGATTATTACCCAATTTTGATTATTTATTTAGCTATAGGATATTTGACTTCTCCTTTAGCATCAAACCACAAAATCCTGTTCATATTATCATCATCGCCTCCGTCAACTTCTTTAAAAGCTGTATTGACTGATAGATTTGCATAATACTTTGCCTTTCCTTTCAATAAACTTAAAGGCTTATTCATTTCATTCAGCGGTATTTTATTCAGTATTGTGCTATAACTGTAATTTGACTTTTTATTAGTAAAACAATCAAACATGGGCAAAGCAGTAGCATCAATAATGTTCATAGGAGGTAAACCTAAAATTTGCTCAATTGTTCTTACCAAAGAAGTCTGGTTGTAATTGGTGTGAATGGTTCTGTTAAGACTGGAATATGGACTTATTACTAAACCTATAGTTCTGTATGATGAAATATGATCCCAGCCTGATTGTGAATCATCTTCTGTTACAAATACGACAGTTGAATCCCAGAAGCGACTATGAGTAATGGTTTCAATAATTCTGCCCAATGCCAGGTCGTTGTCTGCAACCATAGCACGGGGTGTTGGAAAGCCAGGCGAAGTACCTGCAGTATGATCATTTGGCAATGAAAGCACTATAAGATGAGGAAGACTGTCACCGGGAAGGCTTTCAAAATTTTTCCATTCTTTTATAAAATTATCAGCACGCAACTGGTCTGTGAAAGTGATATTATCACAATCAGGGAAATCAGGTGACATGACCGGTCTTATTCTGGCAATGGTCGTTGTGTTTTTAAAATCAAGTGGTTCTTTATTAATATATTTATTATAGATATCAATCCATTTCAATTTAGTATCATAATGGGTAAGACAAGCTTCGCCGTAAATACGAACTTTCTTACCATGATCCATAGCATTGTTCCAGATAAAACCGCTTTTATTGTATGCCTGCGCATCTGCAAGGCGATGAGTATAACTTCTGAACCAGGCACGCACATTTTTTTCAATATAGTCTGAAACCATGGCTGCATCTGTCCATAAATGCCCTTCTGCCGATGACTTGCCAGATGCATAGTAATTATCTAATAAAGAAAAATCTCTTGCAAGTTTATGCTGATTGGGTGTAATGTTGCTGCCGAAAATACATAAACGGCTATCCCCTCTGCCTTGTTTAATATCTCCAAAAACCTGGTCGTACGTTTTGTTTTCTTTTATAATATATACCACATGTTTAAATACAGAAGGTTCACCAATTCTTTCTGGTAAAGGTCGCGGCGGTATATTTTTTCTTGCAGGCTGGTTAGTTAAAGCTATCCTGTAAAACATATTTAATTTTCTTACTTTTTCTGTATAGCTTTTTAGTTCTTTCTGGCCAGGCAGGGAAATAATGCTGAGGGAAGCCAGTTCTTTATGAATAGTATAAGCATTGATAAATGAGCTTTCTGGTTGTTTTAGCTCTTTAGCTTCAGACAAAACTCTTGCACCTTTTGCTTCGAGGTTAGTAACATATAATTTTCGATTGATTAAAGCGATGCCCGATGGATAAGCTTCGGTTGGAATATATCCTTGCACCTCAGTGTTACCAACGCCTTTTGACGAAACATTTTTCCCCAATTTTATTACAGCAATGGCATTGTCCAATCCGTTTGCTACATACAAGGTGTTGCCCGATGAGTCAATCAGTAAGGCATTGGGACTGCTGCCATAATAAGCATAATGTTTAGAAAATAGCCCTGTCTCAATTGAATCTACAACTTTTTCATTGTCTACATCAATAGCACTTATATAATCGCTGTTACCATTTGCAACATATATATAATGACTATCAGCACTGCTGACAATAGCATTTGGATGGAGACCCAATTGCAGTTCATTTATTAAAGTTCCGTTGTTTACATCTATAACTGACAGACTTCCATGCTTTGTAGCTCCTGTAACAGGGTCGGTATAGGCACTCCCCCACGGTGTACCTGCATGCTCCCTGGTACTGTCTGTCACAAGAGAGCCTGCCCAGTTGGTTACATATGCTTTATTATTGATAATACATAAACCAAAAGGAGCATTTCCTGTATTGGCCGTCCAGACAATTTCCTTAGTTGTAAAACTTATTTTAAGCAGTTGATTATTGCCGTTTAATACTACATATAAATAGGGATTACCGGATTCAAACTTAATATTAATTTGATTGGGTAAAGCAAATGCTGCAGGAGCAATTGCTTTTAATTGTATTGATGATATATTTTTTATAGATGACTCATCCCATTCCGCAATCATAACAAATGATTGATCTTTACCCTTGTCGACTGCACTCCAGGTAATATAGGTAACCTTATTATAGATAAAAGATGTAATGCCTGAGTATGTACTCATCAAACCTTTATAACCTGTACTATCCGAAAAACTCCATCTTATTTTTATCTTTTCCGTCTTTATGTCAAGTATGGCAATGCCGTACCTGTCTTCGACAGCAATATCTTTTTTATCAGGCAAAACAGTAAGGTCTAATGCATGGTTTTCCAGCTCAGGGTTCCCATAAGTTACTACTTTTCCTGCAGATTGTATTAGCCTGTTAAAGGGCATTTCTATAAATTTTCCCTTTAAGTAGAGTATATCTTTATTAGCTGTTGCGGAATAGCGCTGGGTTGGTTGAGCCTTTAAACTTATGATAAAAAAGAGAAAGGCGGTAAGCAGTATAAATTTCTTCATTTTATAATGTTTCTAACAATAGAAATAATAGACATAGTATAAGTCGGATTCTTATTGTAAATATTATAGCTTTTTTGATTATTAATTATTATTGATTTTTTATTACAGCTAATTGTATTTGATAAAACAGCTTCGGAAGACTTGATATAATAATCGTTGGCCTCCACTTAACTTTATAAAATGAAATTAAGTTATATTTTTTATTGTTGCCTTGAACTCTTGCGCTCATTTTGTTTCAATCTTAGAATTGGTAACATTAAGTTATTTTAAGATTATACAAAGCCGGTTTATTTTTGGATCTCAAAGAGGAAAAATGCATTAGTCATTGTAACTTATGTCACAAATTATTGTGGTAATAATTGAAATTTAAATAAGCATATTTGTACTTTTTTTATATAGCAAGCATTCGATAAAAGCTCCTGTTTCTACAGGAGCTTTTTTTTGATGAAATTTACAAACTTAAATTTTTTAAACTTAAAACGGCTTTTACGGTAACGTTATTAAATAGAAAAGCAACAAGCATTTCTTTCAAACGTTTTGGGATGTAATGTTGTAACTTTTACATCCTTAAAATTTATTTCACGTTCAAAACTTATCTGTTGCATTTTACCTGATCGCCTTCGAGCCAGAAGACATAAGTGTTCTTAGACTTATCGTTATCATCTTTTCTCTCATAAGAAATTTTACCACCACCTAAGGTTCTGAAAAACTCTTTAAGTGTGTTTTCCACTTCAGCTAATTCTTCATTAACTTCTTTTCTTCGTTCCTCATATTTCCTGATCTGACTATGAAATTTAAATAAATCTTCTGCGTCTGAAGACTTATAAGTAATGTCGCTTTCTGTCGAAAGATGCTGATCAAACTTTTTCTGCGCTTTTTCTATAAACAATGGAAGTTCTATCTGTTCGTCTGATAACTGAATATATTCGTCGAACAAATCTTCCACATATTTATGTTTCTTTTCCTTCATAAAATTTTTTTTTTGTAATTATTATTGGTAGCCGGACACAAATTTCGATAATTATTTATTCTTTCAATGTTAACTCTGCTTTATTCGTTAATTAGTCAGTATAAGTAATAAGTATTATTATCCCAATACTTTTAGGTTCTTCGGTAAAGTTAGTGGAACTCAAACGTCAACATTTACCCTATAGCAGGTATTGAACCTCAGTAGAAAATAGTTCAGGGAGTGCTTACCATTACCTTATCACACAGATCCTGTTTTAAAAGCAAGTGACGTCACAAAGCAAACGAAGCAGATAAGGTATTAAGGTGCCCGGTGAAGTTTAATTTGCCTGTTTTCTACTAAGGTTAAACAGTCAAAAAAATCTAATCCACTAACTTCACCCAGGAACCTACTTTTATTACTTCTTTTAAAGCTGTCTAAAATAGAAATCTTGATTACAGTAAAAACCTTCATAGTAGAAACTTTAATAACAACTTTTCAGTCCGGTATATAAAAATATGTAGTGCAAACCGCGCAAATTGCTGTACATTATAAACATATATTTGCCAAAAAAGGTATTGAACAAAGATTTGAATAAGTACGAAGCAGGCGAGGTTATATTGGTAGATAAACCCTTTAACTGGACATCCTTTGATGTAGTTAGGAAAATACGATCTCTTATAAAAATCAGGAAAGTTGGTCATGCAGGTACTTTAGACCCGCTTGCAACAGGATTATTGATTGTTTGCACAGGAAAATTTACGAAAAAGATTAATGAATATATGGGTATGGAAAAGGAGTATACGGGAAGCTTTACATTGGGTGCTGTTACGCCTACCTATGATCTTGAAAGCGAGCCGGCAGAGATAAAAGACCTATCCTGCATCACACAAGAACAGATACATGAGGCGACCAGACATTTTACAGGAGAAATTCAACAAGTGCCGCCAATTCATTCAGCTATAAAAAAAGATGGCAGGCCGGTGTATCTTATGGCAAGAAAAGGCATAGACGTACAACTGGAACCAAGAACAGTTACTATAAGCAGTTTTACGATCGAGAAGATAGAATTGCCTACTGTTTATTTCAGGGTAGTGTGTACAACAGGAACTTATATAAGGAGCCTTGCAAATGATTATGGAAAACAATTAGGGTGCGGAGGTTACTTAAGCAGTTTGCGGCGCACACGTATTGGAATATTCACAGTGGAAAATGCCATGCAAATGCAAGAACTGGAATATCAAATAAAAATAAAAACCTCATCAGAAAGGTAAACCAATACCTAATTGAAAAGAAAAATTATTCCTTTTTAGTATTACTCTGTCTTTGTCATCTTTTCTTTCATATTCCCTGTTTCTCCATTCAAAATCACGAATGCTCATCCAGCCGTTATTACTTAGGCGTGCAGGGTCTTTTACCTTGTATGCAAAGTCAATTCTGACCAGGAAATAATTAAAGTCAAAACGGAGCCCCGTTCCCGCACCGATAGCAATATCAGTCAGTAACCTGTTAAGTGCAAGCTTACTGTTTGGGTTGTTTACATTATTCTTAAGATTCCAGATATTACCCATATCGACAAAAATAGCGCTGTTAACTTTCACGCCTCCTACAGATGCTATGGGGTATCTGTATTCAATATCTGCCTCAAGTTGAATATCTCCGAAACGATCCCTGAATTTAGTTGAAGTATCGCTTAACAGTGAAGATCCTAACCCGAGTTGGCGCACACCCCATGCTCTCATGCTGTTTGGTCCTCCTGCAACAAATTGTTTAAAAAACGGAAGCGACTGGCCTATAACAGGATCATGACTGTAGTTATAACCGATGCCGGCAAAAAGTCTGTATGCAAATGATGTTTTTCTCCATTGAATAACTTGCCTGAACTCGCTTTCCACTTTTAAATATTCATATATTTTGTCTGCCAAACCTCTGAACCTTCCAAAAATAGCACCGGCTTCTTCCCCCGAAATTCTTAAGTTATTAACAACATTAGGATGTCGGCTGCCGGGAAAAGTAACGCTATATGTAAGGTTTTGACTTATTACGTAACCGGTATTAAATGCAGTTCGTAAAAACGGATTTATGTCAAAGGCATCTGTCAAACCCTGTAAGGTATCAAGGCTGTAGAGTTCAACATTTAAGGGCTTGTACAACCATGCATGATTGTTTCTTTTCCATTCATAACCCCATGATGCTACTGCTGATCTGAGACGAAAAAAATTTTTTCTGTCGGTATATGATGCATTGAAATTTATTACCGTTTTATAGTCATCAAGTTTTTTTACACCTCTTATCCGCCACGGAGTTATAAAGCGGGGAATGCTATAGGTTTGGGAGACACTTGCCTGGAAAGTTTGTAAGACAGTATCGGTAAAGCCAAGCTCTACACCTGCACGAATATTTGTGCTCGATTGAATGGCTTGTTTCCATACATTTCGGTTACGCAAAGTAAGCACGTTTGTAATACCTAAGAGATTTCCCGAAATAATGCTTCCGCTGTTACGACTGACTTCAATATCATAACCAAAAGAATATTTAGGTGCAGGTGTCAGAAAGAAATGAAAGTCAAGAATATTTACAGAATCTTTTCTATTTACAGTTCTGACCTCTGCCTGGTTCCATGGACCTAATTGCGAAAAAGCACTTAGGGTTTTAAAATAATTCTGATCGTCATATATTGTTCCTTCTTTCAGATAAGTATGTTCACGCAAAGGTCTCATGCGTATATCAGGATCTTTTTGTTTCAGAGTAAACTCTCTTTGCGTAGTAACCACCGGAAACTTTTCTGTCATTAAAGAATCAGGTGTCTGGTTTATCAAAGTTTCAGGATAGTAATATATTTTTCCTATATAAAACTCAGTAAAGGCATTGCTATCTGCAGACGGACGTTGTTTTATAACTATATTTATCCGCGGATCAGCTTTTCTGCGGGTTTCGGCTTCTGCAATTCTTCTTGCCTGCTCAAAAGGATCGAGTGTAATTTCTAAAAGAGAAATGTCAGTTGTATCTACTTCAGCAAAAATATTTTCTCTTGTAAATTTATAAAATCCATTTCTTCGGATTAATGTTGTCAGCCTGTCTAATTCACTTGAGATTAAGCCTTTTGTAAATGCTTTATTTGTGGCTAAAAGGCTTTCTTTCCTGTTGCTTATTGCCAATTGTTTTATTTCAGGTGTTACCAGGGAGTCATATGAAATGGAGCCGATTTTTAAATTTTTATGTACGTCAATATCCATTAGTACAGTCGTCCTGTACTGATCTTTTACTGTATCAATATCTGGTGCAGCAGGGGTAATTAGCGGATCATAATATCCCTGGGAATTAAGATAGGAGTTCATAAAAACAATACTTCTTGCAATGGCGCTGCTGTCAAATACATTTGGATTTTTAATAACAGTGCGAACCCCGAATTTCAGGATGGAATTTACTTTCAAGCTGTCGTCCCAGTAATTATAAAGTTCAGTTTGCAGCCTTTTTTTCTCATCTTTGGATACCTCGCCTTTAACAGTAATCTTATTAGCAAAAACAAAAGGCGTGTTTACAGGATAATTTTTGACAACGGTACATGAAGCCAGCAGTACGATTGTAATAGTGTATAAAAATAGAGTTTTTGCAGGCCTGAACAAATGAAACATATAGATATGCTGACTAAAAATGAAATCAAATATATTCAATCTTTACTCCTAAAAAAACAAAGGGATGAAGAGAAGCTGTTTGTGGCAGAGGGACCCAAGCTTGCAAGTGAACTGTTGAATAGTCAAAGTGAGGTAAAGCACATTTATGCCACCGCTAAATGGTTACAAGATAATCCGGCACTAAAAGTGCCTGCAACAGAGTTATCAGAGATTGAATTAGACAGAATAAGTAACCTGCAAACACCTAATGAAGTAGTAGTAATCGCTCACCAGTTTATACCTGCAGGCGAGCCGATATTAAAAGAGCGCCTTACAATAGTTCTCGATGGCATCCAGGATCCGGGAAATATGGGAACCATTATAAGAATAGCAGACTGGTTTGGCTTACAACAAATTATTTGCAGCAATGACTGTGTAGAAATCTATAATCCTAAAGTGGTCCAATCAACTATGGGCAGTATTGTAAGAGTAAGATATTGGTATAAAGACCTGCACGAATGGAAACCTGATATTAATATCCCTGTTTTTGGCGCATTACTTAATGGCCGAAACATTTATTCTATAGGAAAAGTTAAAGAAGGATTGCTGGTGATAGGCAATGAGTCGAAAGGCATCCGTGAGCCTTTGATCTCAAAAATAACTCACCCCGTTACAATCCCTAAATCAGGCCATGCCGAGTCGCTAAATGCTGCAATAGCAACAGGTATTATTGTGGGATGTATGGTAAATGGTCAGGTCTGAACTGGCATAAATGGAATGTTTGGGATTATTGGAATGAATGAAACAAAATTTTATCTATTAAAAGCTCCGGCTTTTTGCAAATACCTTAATCACCTATTGACTCAATGATCTATTGGCTTAATGACTTAATTATCACACTAAGTAAATGAGGGTAAACATTAAATGGTCAATAATCCGTAGTCGGGAAAAGTAAATAGTTATGTTCTTGTTAGAGCATTAAGTCAATGGGTTTATGGCAAAAAGGCCCGAGGCTCGAAGCTTATAGCTAAAAGCTTATTTTATTATCCCAATAATCCCATAAATCCCGGTTCAGACTACTATCTAAACTGTATCGCCTTTACTGGCTGCACGCTCTTTACAAGCAAAGTAGGAAGAATTAATGAAAGAAAGCAAACAACAACAGTTCCTGCACAAACAACTGCCACTTGCCACCAGATCAGCTTTACCGGCGCCACCGATACATAGTAAGCAGATTCGTTGAGGGTAATAAAACCTGTATGTTGTTGCAAAAGGCATAAGCCAACGCCAAAAATAAAACCTGCACCTGCACCAATCAATGTTATGTAAGTCGCATTAAATAAAAATATTTTTTGTATGGTCGCATCATCGCTTCCAACTGCTTTTAAAATGCCTACCATCCTTGTTCTCTCCAGCACGAGAATGAGCAGACAGGTAACAAGGTTGATGATTGCAACGACAGCCATAACGATAAATATAACATTCCTGTTTACATCCTGAATACCCAGCCAATCAAAGATATTAGGATAGACTTCTCTCACTGTTTTACTTATCCAGTTTTGCGGAATAAGATCACTGTTAAGAATAGCTGCATTAACACTGTCCATAGTTTTGTAATTATGAAGAAGTATCTCGTAACCGCCTATTTCTTCACGATTCCAGTTGTTAAGCCGCTGAATGAGCCGGAGGTCTCCAATAGCAAAAAGATTATCATATTCTTCAATACCTGTTTTAAAAATCCCGCGTACCCGCAACCTTCTGAAACTGCTCTTTCCACCTGCTGCATCTATAAAATGTATCTTAATACTGTCGTTAAGTTTTATTTGTAACTGATCAGCTATTGACCGGGATACTGCAATATCGTGACTGTACAAAGTATCTGTAAAGTCTGGCCACGTGCCCTCCAGCAAAAAGTTTTTCAGGTGAGCAAAGTTGTAAGTTTGCTCAACGCCTTTAAACAAAATTCCCTCAATATTCGTTTGCTGCTGCAGTACGGCACTTTTTGTGGCAAAGGCCTGTATGGTTTCTATTTCAGGCAACTTTTTTAGTGCATTTATAATTGTATCATTCTTTTTCAGCGGGCTTTCTTCTGCCACCAAAGCTTTATTAGACTCATACTGCTGCAAACGTACATGGCCCCAAAAACTAAAAACCTTTTGGCTGACTGTTTCCTGGAAACCATTTACAAAAGCAAGCGTAATGATCATAGCGGCAACGCTTACAGCAGTTGCAGTTACGGCAAGCCTGATAATAAAACGTGAAAATGATTGCTGTGAATTAAAGGCAATTCGTCGGGCAATAAAAACAGGAACATTCAATCGGCATGATTTTAGATTATTGTCAAAACTACATTGATGAAATGAATGCAACAAAACCATTTATATGTTGTAGGTTAGAGTCTTCATAATCTTTTTACATGCTTCGAATATTATCTTTTTTGCTTGCCCTTGGGGTTTCTGTATGTTACGGACAAAGTCCTGATGTTACTTATATGCGAAATATACAAGGCATAAAGCTTTACCTGCAGGGAAACCAGTTAGGTTATCCTATTATAAGCCTTAACAGCGGTGACCTACTCGAACTGCATTTCGATGATCTCGACGGACGGGTAAAAAATTATTATTACACTTTTCAGCTTTGCAATGCTGACTGGACACCCGTTAACTTAAGCACTTTTGATTATATAGAAGGCTTTAGCCAAGTGCGGTTAAACCAATACCGGCTTTCTTCAGTATCGCAGGTAAAGTATGTTCACTACCAGGCTGTGCTGCCAGACCGCAACTGTGTACCCAGTAAAAGCGGCAATTATTTGTTAAAGGTTTTTTTAGATGGTGATACAAGCAAACTTGCTTTTACCCGTCGTATCTTAGTTTATGATAAGTTGGCCGAAGTAGGTTTATCGGTAACACAGCCATTTAATGCAGAATTATTCAGAACACATCAAAAGGTTCAGTTCCAGGTAAATAAAGGTCAGTTAAATGTTGTAAATCCAATACAACAGATTAAAGCTGTAGTGCTTCAAAATTACCGGTGGGACAATGCGAAGGTGAACATACCTCCAACATTCATTCGTAACAATGCAATGGAGTTCAATGTAGAAAACACTCTTGTTTTTCCTGCCGGAAAAGAATTTCGCTGGGCAGACCTTCGCAGTTTTCGATTGCAAACCGAGCGGGTGGCCAGGGCTGATTATACACCGGGTAACATTCATGTTTACCTGCAACCTGATGGTGAAAGAACGCAGGCACGCTACCTGAAATTTATAGATTACAATGGCTTTTATTTCGTAGAGTCGAGAGAAGTCTCTAACCCCTGGTGGCAGACCGACTATGCAACTGTGCATTTCACTTTTGTACCGAAAGGCAATCAGCCTTTTCCTGATAAAAAAGTTTTTGTTGTTGGAGAGATGAATAAATATAATCTCGATGATACCAGCGCCATGACTTACAATGCAGATAAAGGAATGTATGAAAAAACGTTGTACCTTAAACAGGGTTATTATTCTTATGCCTATGTTACAAAAGACCCACACAATCCAAATAGTGCAGCAATGACCGAACAGACCGAAGGCGACTATTGGGAAACGGAAAATGACTATACAGTATTGATATATTACCGTTCACTGGCAGGCAGACACGATGAATTAGTAGGTGTATCCAGCATCAACTCACTTAACAGCCGGCGGGTAGGATTTTAATAATGAAAAAACTCTTAATTATATTTTTGGTGTTATTCACTTTTACTGCTAAAGCACAAAAGGTAGAAAATATTTATTTTAACCTTTACACCGACAGCCTCAAAAAAGGCGTTTACAATTATATAAACGTTGATGGCGAGCTTACCAATGGTAATTATCTGCCCTTAACGGACAAAGAAATCACATTTGCCAGTTCAGCAGGCAGGTGGGATGGCAACAGCCTTATCATTGACAGTGCATATAAGCAAGACTCTGTGGTAGTAACCGCATCTCTCAAAGAACATCCCGAAATAAAAAAGAATGTCACTATTTATCTAAAAAAAATACTGACAGAGCCTCCGCTCAAAACAGAAAAAGAACTTCTTGAAGAGTTGAAAAGAAAAGGGCAGCATAAGAGTTAAAAAAGATTTTTTGGTAACCAACATTATATCTCTTTGCTTCATTTGTGGCGACGCTCCATTCGACTGCAAATCTTGGAGGGACTTTACAGAACAATACGTTGAACGAATAGAATTTTATACCAAACTATAATTTTCATGCAAAGAATTATTCACGACCAGTGAGCAGAATACTTTTGTATTGTGCTTTTAAGCTCATCAATATCAATGTCTGTCTTAACTGTAAAAACACCTAATCTTGATTTAGATTCAATCTCATCTAAGAAGTTTAAAAGTACTTTATACTCTTCTCTATTCCAGAAATCATGGATCATAAAAACAGTTTCTTTCCAGTTGTTCTCAAGAACTTGTAATATAGAATAAGCGCAACAGGAAATTCTAAATCTCCCATCAATAAAAATTATATCAACTTTATTTTCATTTTGAATAATGTCATTCCAGACTTCTGTATAGTACCGGTGCCAATTTTCTTTTCTTTCCAAAGAAACAGGACGGCCCCATGTATCGGTATTTCCCAAATCTATTAACTTCAGGAATAAAGATTTCCCAATTGCTTTTTTAACCATACCAATAGACCTCATGTATCTATAGAAATCCGGATTAGAATCTACTGTGTATATCTTTTTTTTTTGCTTTATAAATTGAATAGTTGAACCACCTGAGCCATATTCCAAAACTACCTTTGTCTTATCGGTTATTTTATTAAAAAGCAAATACTCATCAACCTTCATGTGCGGAAAGAAAAACAGCGAAGGGAAATTTTTACATAATTTCCATTTCAAGGAAGGACTTATAAATCTTTTAAAAAGTTTTTTAGTAAGAATAAACCATAGCATAAAGATGTTCTTAAAAAATAATATTATAGCATTTCTTTAGCTTGCAATATTAGCCTATTTAACTGAAACTGCTATTTAAAAGCCATTATCAAGGCTTGCCCACAAAGGCGTTATAATTATTTTCGAAAGTTTGCCCCACTGCAAAATATATTATTAGCCCAAAGAAATTGAAAGAACTGATTCGGCAACAAGAAAACCTGCCTGCAATCGCTTATATTCAAATCTCTGAAATTATAGCTCTTTCAAAAGAAAATTGGGCTATCATAAAAGCTTAATTCCTACAAATCATTTTTTTAGAATATTTTTATCCCCGCGATGTTTGCCTGCTAAAAAACTAATAGTGGTAAATAAATAACAATTATGGATTTAAATTTCTCTGACCAACTGCAGCTTTTTAAAAATAATGTGGGAATTAAATTTCAATTATTTAATAGCCTGTTTATCTCATTACCTTTTCACCGCATCGAAAACACAGGTATTCATCTGTCATTGTTATTAGAAAACTGTACCGAGGGGTATAAACGAAGCGAAAGCCCGAAACATATTATAGAGACTTTTTTTGAAAGATATACGACATACGCAAACGAAAAAGAGAAAAGTGATCTTCTTTTCCGCTTTATACACTATGTAGAGCGCCAGGTCGTTTTATTTGATGCGCTTGAAGATTCTGCCTATAAAGAAGTAATTGATATAAATGGTCCGGGCACATTGAAGCATCTGACATCAGAAGTTATTCAAAATTCTCTGCAGCAAAAACTTGCTGACAAATTAAAAGAATTTTCCGTAAAACTTGTTCTTACTGCACATCCTACTCAATTTTATCCCGGGTCTGTTTTAGGGATCATTAATGATCTCTCAATGGCTTTAAAGGATAATGAGATAAGCAGGGTAAACATGTACCTGCAGCAACTGGCTAAAACGCCTTTTTTTAACAAAGAAAAGCCTACCCCATACGATGAAGCAATGAGCCTGCTTTGGTTTATGGAAAATGTTTTTTATGCCGCAACAGGCCAGATGATTACAGATTTAACATCACAGTTTCCTGAAACCCTGGGCCATCAGCATTCTATTATAGGAATGGGATTCTGGCCGGGCGGAGACCGGGATGGAAACCCTAACGTTACTACAGAAACAACGCTAAAGGTTGCAAATGCATTGAGGGCAAGTATTATAAAATGCTACTATCGGGATGTAAGAAGAATAAAAAGAAGACTCACGTTTAAAGGTGTAGATACAATTCTTGCCGATCTTGAAAGCCAGCTATACACAAATATTTTTGTGCCCGGAGACGGTACACAGCTTACGAAAGAAAAAATCCTGGAGGCTTTAGAAAAGGCAAGAGCATTAACGATATCAGATCATAATGGCTTGTTTGTTTCATTGATTGAAAACGTAATCAATAAAGTGTATGCCTTCGGATTGCATTTTGCTACACTTGATATAAGGCAGGAGAGCTCGGTTCATAATTCATTATTAGAGCTTATTGCAGAAAGTGAACCTGTGTTGCCGGATAAATATGCTTCGTTGACAGAACAGGAAAAGATAGAAATACTAACAAATATTAAGGGCGTTGCGAATGCTGAAAAATATAAAGAAGGTGTATTAAGAGATACCTTAGAATCAATCAGTGCTGTTAAAAAAATACAGCAATATAACGGTGAGCAAGGCTGTAACAGGTACATTATAAGTCAATGCAACAGTGCGTTAAATGTATTGGAAGTCTTCGGTCTTTTCCTGTTGAGCAATTGGAAAAAAGAAGAATTTACTATTGATATTGTGCCGTTGTTTGAAACTGTTGAAGATCTTAAGAACGCTCCCCGTATCATGTCTTCTTTATATGAAAATAAGATTTACAAAGAACATCTTTCAAAAAGAAATTGTACTCAGACTATCATGCTTGGCTTTTCTGACGGCACCAAAGATGGTGGCTACCTTATGGCTAACTGGAGTATTTATAAAGCAAAAAGAGAACTAACCCAGGTATCTAAAAAATACGGAATAACTGTACTTTTCTTTGATGGCCGGGGAGGGCCTCCTGCAAGAGGTGGTGGTAAGAGCCATAAGTTTTATGCCTCTATGGGTAAAGAAATATCTAACAAAGAAATACAACTGACCATACAGGGACAAACCGTAAGCTCAAGCTATGGCAGCCTAGACTCTGCACGATTCAATATGGAACAGTTATTAAATGCTGGTATCAGTAATGAACTTTTTTCTGCTAAAGAAAAAACACTTACAGATGCTGAAGAGCAGGTTATGGACGAACTGGCAACAGAAAGTTTAAAGGCTTATGTAGATTTAAAAAATCATCCTGAGTTTATGAATTATCTTTCTGATGTAAGTCCTCTTAAATTTTATGGTGAAACCAATATTGGCAGCCGCCCGTCTAAACGGGGAAGTTCTTCCAAATTAACAATTAATGATCTTCGTGCTATACCCTTTGTAGGATCGTGGAGTCAGCTAAAACAGAACCTTACAGGTTATTACGGAGTTGGTATTGCCATGCAGGCGCTTGATAAGAAAGGACGATTGCATGAAGTAAAAGATTTATATAAAAACTCTGTATTCTTCAAAACATTGATTGATAATTGTGAAATGTCAATGAAAAAATGTTTTTTTCCGTTGACAGCGTATCTCGCCAATGATGCAAAATATGGTGAGATGTGGAACAGGATTTACAATGAATACGAACTGACCAAAAAGTATATCTTAGAGATTTCAGGACAAGAAGAATTGATGGACGGTTACCCTGTGGAATCCCTTTCTATTCAAATGCGTGAAAAAATTGTGCTGCCGCTTTTAACCATTCAGCAATACGCCATGGCAAAAATCCGCGACCTTGACGAGAAGCAGGCAGGTGATGAAGAAAAGCAGATTTATCAGAAACTGGTTATGCGTTGTTCATTTGGAATAATCAATGCGGGCAGAAACTCTGCTTAAAAACAGTCTGGGTAGTCTATACAGTTAACAGTTGCAGGTAATAAAAAGTGCAATTGAAGGCATTTCTGTAAAATCTATAGACTCGTGAACTCTGGAAACTTTTAAGGCTCGATGAGTAATTGTGAAAGGTATAATAGTTCTATAGGTGTTTTAGTAAACCGAAGTTCCGTTTCTGCAGACGCTTATGAAGGTCCAAAAACGTTGGAAATTATAGACAGGATTTATCAATCACCAAAACCACCTTGTATTTAAACAATGAGGCATATAACATTACATGTAAGCGTACGCGATGTAGTTTTTGGTGAAAATGTAACCATAATAGAACCTGTCAATATCTATGGGTGCAAAATAGGCAGCAATTCTTTTGTTGGCCCTTTTACTGAAATACAGAAAGAGGTGGTCATAGGCGAAAAATGTAAAGTTCAAAGCCATGCTTTTATCTGTGAATTAGTTACCATGGGCGACAATTGTTTTATTGGTCACGGCGTTATGTTTGTAAACGATCTTTTCAAAGCAGGCGGCCCTGCACTCCGTGACAGAGATTTGTTGAAAAGCACAACTATTGGCAACAATGTTTCGATTGGCAGTAACGCGACTATTCTGCCGGTAGAAATTTGCGATAATGCAGTGATCGGCGCAGGTGCTGTTGTTACTAAAAACATTACGAAGCCGGGTATATATGCAGGTAATCCTGCAAGGCTTTTAAGGGACCTGTGATACCACTAATTGTCAGATAAATATAAGTCGGAAGTGTTGCAACTATTGCAAAGGGCATAAACTCTTGATTAATCTATCCGCCGAGAACGGGAGAGAAACCTTTTGGAAGTTCATAAGCAATAATTTATACGCAAAGAAATGAATGAAGAGTTACTCCTGGCCCTATATCGGGGATAGTTGATATATTGCAGACTGAATTACTTCTTGCATGTTTGATTTTTTTAAAAGATTAGGTAAACGTGTTGTGCCCGATTTGTCATTCCTGGGAATAGATATGCATTCGCATCTGCTACCTAATATAGACGACGGTTTACAGGAACTGGAACAAACAGTTGAATTTATAAAAGATTTGCAAAAGCTTGGCTATAAAAAACTCATTTGTACTCCACATATTTTATCTGATCTATACCCTAATAGTCCTTCGACTATTTTACCAAAATTAGCTTTGGTGCGAGATGCATTGGAGGAGGCTGAGGTAGATGTTATTATAGAAGCAGCAGCAGAGTACATGATAGATCATGAGTTTACAGAATTGATAGCTCATTCAAAAAAGGAAGATTTACTAACTATAGGCGGAGATTATATTTTAGTAGAAATGTCTTACCTGTCTCCTTCACCAAATTTTGATCAGGTTATTTTTGATTTAAGAATGCTGGGCTTAACTCCTATTATAGCACACCCTGAGAGATATAGCTATTACCATAATCAATTTATACAATACGAACGTTTTAAGGAACTGGGATGCAAACTGCAGGTAAATTTATTATCTCTCTCAGGAGCGTATGGCTCTCATGTAAAAAGAACTGCTGAAAAATTATTTAAAAACCAAATGGTAGATTTTTTAGGAACAGACATGCATCATGACAGACATTTGGCAATGCTTAAAAAACTGGCTTCAAGAAAGGAATTTTATGAGCTTGTTGGTAGTGCTGAACTTTTAAATAAAACATTATTGTAACTAACTAATGGATCAGAGAATAACTTTTGATAGCGCAAAAAGCTTGCTATATACCTTGTCAAACCTTCAGCACAAAAAAGAGAAAGTATCACTTCTGATTGATCTTAAAGGTTTAACAAGGCTGGAAGGTTATATTGTGAATATTGAAGAACAACAGCCTTTGGAAAAGATATTGATTAAAGTAAATAACGCTGACGCATTCCTGTTAGAACAAGTGATTGCAGTAAACGGCATCTTTCGATCTGAATATTCAGAATGCTAATGCCAATGTAGGAGGGGCTGGTTAAGAAATCGTGAGACCAAATACCTAATTTTCTGATACTTCGAACCCGCCTTGAGTTTTAAATAACAGTGGTATGATATTTCACCAAACCTTCCATGGGATTTTTAAGAACATGACCTAAACTAAGCTCGTAACTGCTGCACAATTCCTGCAAAACATCTTTAAAGCCATATGCAATACTGCCAATGAAGTTGATTGGCAACGTCCAGCTCTCCCGATACTTATATAAATGATTGAAGAAAAAATCATTGAGGCCATCTTCAAGAATATTTTCTACCATATAATGTCCACGGTTGTCAGAAAGAAATATAGCAAAGCCTGCAAGATAACGGTTAGGGAAAGGCTTTTTATATAGGTGCTCTAAAATTTCCATTTGATTTGTTACAAACATGGCATCAAAACGTGATTTTAGATCTTTATCAAAAGTGTTATAGAGATAGTACTGAAGAACTTTTTTTCCCAGATGTGCACCGCTGCCTTCATCACCTAAAACATAGCCCAGGCTCGGTGTGTTCTTCATTATTTTTTTGCCATTATAGTAACACGAATTACATCCTGTTCCTAAAATACATGCAATACCTTTCTGATTGCCACATAAAGCCCTTGCTGCTGCCAACAAATCAGTATCAGCTTTCACCTTCGCAGCAGGAAATAATTTTTTTAAAGCATTACATATAATAGTTATACTATTAGGATTTCCCAGACCGGTACCATAAAAATGCACCTTATCCACTTCCGTATCTTTCATCTGCGGCATTAGCTCTTTTTGCAATAGTTCTATGATTTCCCTGCTATTTAAAAAATATGGACTGATGCCGGTTGTAAAAATGGCTTTCTTTTTTCCATTATTATTTACAACGCACCATTCGCATTTTGTTGCCCCGCTATCTGCAATTAGTTGTATAGGCATCGATAAAATAAGTCAAACAAGGTAAGTGAAAAAAATTATCTCTTTTGCATTCCGCTGCAGTTTTATCTGTTCGAACAACAAAAGGCCAAAGTAATAATTTAAATTAAAAAACAAAACTGCAGCTCAAATTTCTTTTACAATAATTTGATTTGTTATTATTACTCTTCGACTAATATGGGCTAAAGCCAACGAGTAAAAGGTTTAGCTTTATAACACCTCTTAAGGCTGAAGTTAATGAAACACAAACTGTAGCAGGCATTAGCCAAATAAGGTAACTTAATGGGCAACAATCATTTTATATCAACTTTATATCAACAAAAAAAAAAACTTTTAATCGCTGATCATTTCAAAAGCATCAAAAAACGCTTTTTGATCCGGGTATCCTTTGGAAATTAATCCGGCCCGAACTCTCCTATCCCATGGCGGAAGAAATATGCCATCTACAGGCTTTTCATTTAAAACAGTATAATCATTTCCATTAGTACTATACGAGTAAGTGAAATACCTCCCGCCTGTAACCTGCATTTTTAAATATATTTTCTTTTTGGCTTTTATAGAATTCAGGGCAATAGTTGAGTCAATACCATTTTTAAGCGCAACTAATTTTATTGTATCCTTATTAAATAAAATACTCAACACATTTTTATCATCTCCTATAGCGGCAAGGCCTGCAACAGCATCTGTCTTTTTTGTCTTTACAGTGACTGTAGCATTGTAATCTCCGGTCAGTATTTTCTGGCCTATAAAAGATCCTGCAGCAACAGGCAAAGCATTCAATTGCAAGTTGCCTCTTTTTAATTTATATTTTATATTTTCAAATACGCTCCACTCCCACCCTAACGCTAAATTATGACCTTTAAAATTATCTTGCAGAGGCGAAGGTTTTGCAACGGCAACAGGTGTATTTACAAATTCAACCCAACCGTCTGGTGTAAATCTAAACTCACTTAATATACCCTGGCGTCCTGTAAAAATATTAGTCTTCTTATCGTAAGCATGATGCAGGAAATAAAACTTTCCGTCTTTTTCAATTGCAGTTCCGTGTCCCGGACATATCCACTCCTCACTGCTTGTTAAAACAGGGTTTTTTACGTCCTTTTCCCACGGGCCTAACAATTTTTTTGCTCTTGCCACTCCTACAACGTAAGTGCAGCCAGCACCACAACAACCTGCAGCAGCATATAAAGCATAATAATATTCCCCATGTTTAATCATTGAAACGCCTTCTACCAGATTTTGTTCCCAGTCAAGATTATTTCGGAATAACTCCTTTTTTTCACCTATCAGTTTCGTTCTTTCCTCATTCATTTCCATTATCCAGATGGGGTTGGCTTTTTAACACTATTGGCATCTTCTTTCCAGATCAGGTGTAGTTTGCCGTTTTCATCTCTCATAGGAAAAGCATCTATAGAACCTGCCTCCTCGCACATTATAGGGCCATGATCACGATAGGAACCTTCAGGTTTATCGGCGCTCGCAATACCCAAGCATAAATTCCCATTTTTTTTATGAGCCGCATAATAAACGTAAACCTTACCATTTTCGTAAGAAATTTCGGGAGCCCAAAAATAATAGTCAGCCCATGGTGGCAATTGATTAAATACATGTCCTTTCGGTGTCCAGTTTACTAAATCTTTGGATTGAAGTAAAGGATAAGCAGGCATCCAATTAGAAGTAGTAGCACTTGCCCAATAGGTATCCCCGATTTTAACCACAGACGGATCGGGATGATCACCAGGAAGAACTAATTGCTGGGCTAATGAAGAAAAGCCGGTCATTATTGTAAAAAGTAAACCAAATATCTCCTTTAAATTTTCCCTCATAGATCAATTTTTATTTTCGCAGCCCTCATTAACTTCTTAAACTGTTGGTTTATTCCTCTAACTTTAAAAATATAAAAAACAATAATAGTATAATAAAACAATTTTATAACTATCTCAATCCGCTTCAAAATCATTTTTGAAGGAACCAGAGGAAAGGGAACGGACGAAAAATACTTTTTTCATAGCAGTTAATTCAATGATTACTGGTTTGGCGTTTGCTGTTTAAAAGTTATTAAAATCGTTCTCAAAAGTTTTCTGTATAGAATATATATTTGACATAAATCTGGCAGGAACTATTGAAGTTAATGAGATTTATAATTATAAAACGACAACAACCTTTCCTCTTGTCTTACCTGTTTCAATTTGCCTGTGTGCTTCGGCTATTTCTTCAAAAGTATATTCTCTAAAGATATATGCTTTTATTGTACCTGCTTCCATCAGTTCAGCTATTTGCTCCATATCGTCTCCATTTGAGTGCACAAGATGCCTCCATGCTTTGATTTTCTTAGTTTGCGCAATTTGTATTACTTCGTCTGTTATTCCTCCTGCAATCGCAACAAGTCTTCCGCCTTCTTTTAAAACATTTAAAGAACGTAAAGGATTGTCTCCGCCAACTGCATCAAATACAACATCTGCATCTTTTACCAACTCTTCAAATTTCTCCTTAGTATAATCTACAAAATCATCTGCACCAAGTTCTTTTACAAAATCATAATTGGCTTCTGAGGCGGTTCCTATTACATAGGCACCCAGGTATTTTGCAATTTGTACTGCAAAATGCCCCACTCCACCCGCTGCCGCGTGTATCAGAACCTTTTCTCCTGCCTGCAGTTTTGCCTCATCAAGCAATACCTGCCATGCAGTTAATGCTGCTAATGTGCCTGCCACAGCTTCCTGTGTTGATACCAACTCGGGCTTCTCTGCTAAATGACTCGCAGGTGCTGCCACATATTCTGCGTACGCTTTCCCATGACCGGGAAAGTTCACCATTCCAAATACTTCATCGCCTTCTTCCAGTGTAGTTACATCTTCACCTGCCTGTACAACTTCTCCTGCAATATCCCAACCTAAAATAACCTCTTTTTCATTTTTTAAATCATTGTAAAGAGAAAGTCCTTTGCGTGTTTTTATGTCTACCGGGTTTATACTTATGGCTTTCACCTTTACCAGAACCTCGTCTTTTTTAGGAACCGGAACTGGTAACTCAGTTATAATAAGGTTTTCAGGTCCGCCTGCTTCTTTTAATATAATTGCTTTCATAAAATTCATTTATCTATCTTCTGCCTGTACAAAGTTCGCCAATCTTACGCCTTTTTTTAACGGATATTAAATTTTGTATAAGAAATGTTTTCGAATGAAACTGTAATATAAGTAACGCAACGATATTTTTATAAATTTAAACCCCTGTTTTATATTTCTTCTTATGCAAGAGATATCTGTAGAGGTATAAACAAATTAAAATAAAAAAGAATAACGAGCCATATTTTACGTATGAAGAAGAGAAGGGTTACTTAAGAACAAATTCTTTTAAAAGAATAACTTGCTGATCCTTCAATAATTAATTGTTTAAAGAGCGTAATTTAGTAAACTATCTTTCTTAATGAAAATAGTATGAATTACTAAAACTCTTTTTCATATACACAAATAGAAGAAACTATTTTATCAATTCCTGTTCAGGCAATTGAATTTCTTAATAACAAAATACTTCCCTTAAATGCAATAAAAGCAAAGATTTCAAAACTATCACAACATAAAGAACCGGTAACAGACATAAAGCTAAAGAGTAGCTAAAGCTACTTTCAACCCCAAAGCTTTCCCTTTTTCACTACTATGAGTTCCTTCATGTTATAACTTTAACCAATGCTTCTCTGGTAAGTACTTCCAGTATCTTTTTGGCATATGTTGTATATGCAGTTTTGAATTCTTTCGGGCCTCAATGTTTACGCTTTTAAAGTATTGTTGCCACAATTGCTGGTAAAGCACCTCCTTTTCATCCAGAATTAATTCGATGTTTTTCCCGTTATTAGTTACTGGATCAAAGCGGAGTGAGACGGTCTCAACTTTATACAGATCGTAATAAATACCGTACTTTCTTTTGCTGTCATAAATCAACCACCGCTGGTCGGCATACCTGCTTTTAAAATGATTTTCTATTAACGGCAATACATTAAAATCAGGCTGGCACATGGCATAAAATAAACCATCAGCAGTTAGCTGAAAGCGAATAAAAGCTTCCATACGATGCTTTTCACGATGTACTTTTTTAGCAGTTAATGTAACAGTTAAAACAGCATGATTAGAAAAATCACTTTCTATAGTCTGCTTTTTGCTGAATGCATATTGAATATATTGCAGCAATACATCTTCCATCCCGTTTTCTTCAGATAAAAACGCTTTGTAAACCTGGTTTAACGCTGCCGCCGAAATCTTTGCTGAAAGACCTTTCCATACTCTTTCAGATTTTTTTTGGTCATAATAACTCTCATGATGCTTATTAAAAACATTAGCCTGAAAACGTTCTTTTGTTGTAATATTTACAGAAGTAAACTTATATTCATACACCTCAAAAAACGCCGTCAGTAAGCCTTCAAATGTTCCATCATATACAACTGTTATCACTTTAAAATAATTTTAGCTGGGATGAAAAATCAGGTTTATACTTACTGACTCCATGTAAAATTTTTTGTTTTATCTGGGAAGGCATCCAGTCTTTTATACTAAAATTATCACTGTAGCAGGTTACGAAATTCCGGGCACGGTTAACAGCGATACCGAATTTTTTTAAATGATCCCATGTTAATTTGGAGAATTTACGGGCAGCAACAATTTTTTTAGCCGAGCTGACACTAATACCCGGAATGCGCATAATAAGAGACAAATCTGCTTTATTTATATCAAGTGGAAACAGGTGAAGGTTGCGTAAAGCCCAGCTTAGTTTAGGGTCAATATCCATATCAAGCAAAGGATTTTCTTCATTCACGATTTCTTCTACCCTAAAGCCATAAAATCTAAGTAACCAGTCGGCCTGGTATAAACGGTTTTCCCTTATCATAGGAACTGGGGTGCCGATCGCTGGTAAGCGATTATCACTGCTTATGGGAACATAACCTGAATAATAGACACGTTTCAGGTTCATTTTATTATAAAACTGGTTCGCCATCCACAATATCTGCATATCGTTTTCGGGAGTGGCTCCAATTACCATTTGTGTACTTTGCCCTGCAGGGGCAAATAAGGGTGCTTTTTTGAATAACTTTTTTTCTTCCCTGTTTTCTTCGATTGCCCCTTTCAGATATTTCATAGGAGCGATCATATCTTTCCTGTTCTTATCAGGTGCAAGCAACCTGAGACTTTGCTCTGTAGGCATTTCTATATTTACACTTAACCGGTCTGCATATAAACCTGCCTCCTTTAATAATTCTTCACTGGCGCCGGGAATGGCTTTTAAATGGATATAACCGTGAAAATTATGCTCTTGCCTGAGTTTCTTAGCAATTCTAACCAGCCGTTCCATAGTATAATCGGCATTTTTAAAAATGCCGGAACTAAGAAATAATCCCTCAATGTAATTGCGGCGATAAAAGTTTATAGTAAGGTCAACGACTTCCTGTACGGTAAAAGCAGCACGCTTTACATCATTACTTTTACGGCTAATACAATAGGCACAATCGAAAATACAATGATTAGTAAGCAGTATTTTTAACAGTGAAACACATCTGCCATCTTCTGTGTAAGCATGACAAATACCCGCACCTTTAGCATCTCCCAACCCTTTATTTTCATTCTTTCGGCTGCTGCCACTTGATGAACATGAAACATCATATTTAGCTGCGTCAGCTAGTATAGAAAGTTTTTCCGTTAATCGCTCGCTCATTACAAATATTATTAGCACAAAAATACTAATAAAGTTAGTAAGAAAATTATTTAAAAAAGGAACAGAAGCCGGAAGAAATAGAAGAGTTGAAATTACCTATAGGAAAAACCTCCGGTATTTGCAATAAGAAGAATTATCATTGGGTATTAAATTTTAAAAAAAGCAAAATAGAATTACTTCAGATGAACGTAGTGCGTCGCAACAAAATCTAAATCGGGAAATAATGTTGGTAACAAAATTTATATAAAGTAAACACCGATGAGTTATACTAGTCCTAATTCGTTCAATCTGTAATATCTTTTTCTTCACTACCTGAGGAACTCTGTTTTGGCGGGTCCCATACAATCTGGTCTGCCTCTTCTACATTTAAATTATTTTCTTCAAGGTCTTCTTCATCAAGTGGCGGATCTGTGTCTTCAGGGTCTGCTTCTGCCGCCCCATTATTTTCTATAATATCGGGTGAATTAGTTTCTTCTTCCTGTCTGTATTTTGGCAGTTGGCTATCATCTTGTAATTGCATAATAGTTTTTAAAACCAATAATTGCAACTTTTACGCCAATGAAGCTTTTTTTCAACGGATGTTCTCACAAACCTTTCGAGTGTTTATGCACGTATACTTTACAACAATCAAATCATTTATCCACGTTCTATTTTTGCCCAACCTTTTTAACTAACTCGGCTATCATTATATAGTCTTTGTGCTCAGCTAAGAATTTCTTTACGTAGGTTTTATAATATTCTCTGGTCATTAAATATACATCTATAGGAAGATGTTTGCCGTAATTACTATTTGTTTTTGCAAGGTAAATGATGTCGCAATGCAAAAAATCTGG
>JAABUN010001097.1_pt1 | contig 64000 bp, 64 predicted proteins | sample 5559311 | NCBI WGS metagenome assembly JAABUN01 (sample SAMN10711877, study PRJNA513370) | rock metagenome | isolation source: Antarctica rocks | place: Antarctica: Victoria Land, Siegfried Peak sud
CTTCGAGGCGGTCATCGACGCGGTCGGGCGGGCCTTGGCGGCCGTCACTCCGGCCGACGCCCGGGGCTTCTATCGCGCCGCTGGCTACCCAGTCTGACCGTCAGAACTTATGCTGCACGCTCTAACGCGCCAGCGCTCCGATCAACCTGGTCGATCGTCCTCTCCTCCGCGCCGGTGTCATCACATCAAGTCGGTGCCGAAGAGCCGGTCACCCGCGTCCCCTAAACCGGGTCTGATGAAGCGTCGCTCGTCGAGCTGGCGGTCGAGCCGGGCGACCACAAGCGACACGTCCGGATGAGACCGGCCCATCAGGTCGGCGCCCTCGGGCGCGGCAATCAGCCCGACGAAGATGATGCTCGGCGCGCCCCACCTCTTCAATACGGACGCCGCGTCAGCCGCTGATCCGCCGGTTGCGAGCATCGGATCGAGCACAATCACCAGATCGTCGGGGCACGTTTCTGGAAGCCGGTTGTAGTAGCTGACCGGCCGGTGGGTCTCTTCATCTCGGTACATCCCAAGGTGCCAGACCTGAGAGCCGGGCAGCACGTCGAGTGCCGCCTCGACCATCCCGAGCCCGGCCCGAAGAATCGGGACCAGACCGATCTTGACCGCGATCTCGACACCATCGGTTTCCTCTAACGGAGTCTGGTAGCGGACGAATCGGAGCGGAAGATCGCGCGTCGCTTCGTACAAAAGGAGGGTCGTCACCTCTTTGACCAGCTCCCGAAAGACCTTTGGCTCGGTTCGCTGGTCCGCGAGAAGCCGCATTTTGTGGCGTACCAGGGGATGGGAGCTGACATGGAGCGACGCCGGCCCAGCCGCTGTCTCTCTCACCATGGGTAGCGCCTGCCTCCAGCCGATCTGGCGACCAACAACGATGATCAACTAGGGCATCATCGGCGGATCGACCGTTGGGCGCAAGCAAACGAACCAGGGTGGACAATTGGACGTTGCTATGCGGCAATAACGATTCGCCGGTCGGTGCTCATCAGCGGAGGCGATCATGGGCTTCGTTCAACGATTGCAACACGCCAGCGTCCCCATGCCGACGGATGGCCATGCCGCGGCACGGCGCTTCTACGGTGGTGCGCTTGGTATGCCGGAGATCGAACCACCATCGAGCCTGCAGGGTATCGATGTGATCTGGTTTCAGGCTGGTGAGAGCGGTCACGAAATTCACTGCTTCGCTGATGCGGACCAAGGGCCAAACTCACCGGCGCAGCATCTCTGCCTTCAGGTCGACGACCTCGACGGAGTGCGTGCGACGCTGGCTCAGTACGGCGTGGAGGTGGAGGATCCGATCGCGATCCCAACCCGACCCCGGTGTTTCGTTCGAGACCCCTTCGGCAATGGGGTTGAGCTGACCGAGATCACTGGAGATTATCGCGATCAGGTTTGACGCTTCCCGCACCGCACCGAACGCCGAGGAAGCCCCTCGGAACAGCCACTCCCTCAATTCAGCGACGACGTAACGTGTCATAACCGGAGGACAGCGATGACGGCGACGACCCAGAAGATTACCTACACCGCAACCGCAGACCAGATCGAGGAAATGCACCAGGCATTTGACGCCGCTCTCGACGAGGTCCGCGGCGAACTGGGAAAGACCTATCCCTTACTCATCGATGGCGAGGAGCGGCAGGGTCGGGCAACGTTCGAGGTGCGGGCTCCCGCCGACCACAGCCTCCTGCTTGGCCAGTTCCAGAAGGGAACGCGGCAGGACGTGGACGACGCCGTCTCGTCCGCGGCAGCAGCCTTCCCCGCATGGGCGGGTCGTCCCTATAGCGAGCGGGTCGCGGTGCTCAGGAAGGCCGCCGCCAACATACGCGAGAGGAAGTTCCGCCTGGCCGCACTGCTGATCCTCGAAGCGGGAAAAAATCGTGCCGAAGCGATCGGCGAGGTCGAGGAAGGCGCTGACCTGATCGACGCCTACGCCGATCAAGTCGAGCAGAGCAACGGGTTTGAGCGACCGCTAGAATCACTCGATCCCACCGAGCGCAACCGGTCGATCCTCCGACCGTTTGGCGTCTGGGCGGTGCTGGCGCCGTTCAACTTTCCCCACGCGCTATCGGCCGGGATGTCCTCAGGGGCTCTAGCGGCGGGTAACACGGTCGTCTACAAGCCGGCGAGCGCCACACCCATCGCTGGCTATGAGCTTGCACGCTGTTACCTCGACGCTGGCCTGCCAGGCGGCGCTTTCAACTTCATCACCGGCTCAGGCGAAGAGGTCGGCAACGCTCTGACCCACCATCCAGAAGTTGACGGTGTCGTCTTCACCGGTTCCAAAGAGGTCGGTCTCGATCTTTTCAAAACCTTCTCGACCGACTATCCAAAACCGTGCATCACCGAGATGGGCGGGAAGAACCCCACCATCGTCACCCGGCACGCCGATCTCGATAAAGCGGTCGAAGGCGTGGCGCGATCGGCGTTTGGCTATTCCGGCCAGAAGTGCTCCGCCTGCTCCCGCGTCTACGTCGAGCGCCCGGTCTACGATGAGTTCGTCGACCGGCTCGCCAGACGCGCCGCCGAGATGAAGGTCGGTGACCCCGCGTCGCGGGATGTTTTCACTGGTCCGGTCATCGACGATCGCGCCGTCACTCGCTTCGAGGAAGCGGTCCAGCAGGCAGCCAGCGGCACCATTCGGGTCGGCGGCACGCGCCTGACCGGTCCTCAATACGACCGCGGCACGTTCGTGGCTCCAACGGTCGTCGATGGCCTGGCCGCAGATCATCCCCTCTTCAAACAAGAGCTCTTTTTGCCCTTTATCACCGTCGCTCAGATCGAGTCAATCGACGAGGGAATCAGGCTGGCCAACGACACCGAATATGGCCTGACCGCCGGCATCTTTACCGAGGATCAGGGAGAAATCGATCACTTCTTCGCTCAGATTGAAGCCGGAGTCGTCTACGCCAACCGCAAGGGAGGAGCGACCACTGGGGCCTGGCCCGGCAGCCAGTCGTTCTGCGGCTGGAAGGCGAGCGGAAGCACTGGCAAGGGCGGTCTCGGTCCCTACTACGTCCAACAGTTTCTGCGCGAGCAGAGTCGCACCGTCGTCGTCGACGCTGACGCTGACGAGGAGAATAGGCTCGTCGCCGAAGAGGCGGGCGAATAATCGCTCGCTTCATCCCGGCCGAAGAACAGAAGCGCTGGAATGGTTCATCGTAGGGACAGCACAACGATATCCGACTCGCGAGAGGGGCAAACAGGTGGCCGTTGACGTCGCTACCGATCTGCACACCAGCATCGCTGCCGAGCTACTGAGCGACTACCGCGAGCGAACCGCTCGCTCGCGCGCGGTCCACGAGGCAGCCCGCCGCGTCCTCCCCGGCGGCGACACGCGAACGATTGCCTTTCATCCGCCGTATCCCCTCACGATCCTCGAGGGTCACGGTTCGCGGATTACCGACGCCGACGGACAAACGTATCTCGACTTCCTCAACAACTACACGTCACTCATTCATGGCAATGGACACCGCGCTGTCACCGAGGCGGTGACAGCCCAGTTGCCCCGTGGAACGGCCTTCCCGGCGAGTCATCCGGCCCAGGCACGCCTCGCCGAGATCGTGACCGACCGCGTCGCCTCAGTAGATCTCATTCGCTTCTGCAATTCCGGCACGGAAGCGGTCATGAACGCGATCCGCGCTGCCCGCGCCTTCACCGGCCGCAACTTAATCGTCAAGATGGAAGGCGGGTATCACGGCACCTATGACGACGTCGAGGTCAGCGTTCATCCCGACCCCGACGATCCCGCCGCCGGCATCGCGGGCGCGCCGATCGGTGTCGTAAGAGCGTCGGGTGTTCCCGCCAACACGACGGCAAATGTGCTTGTTACGCCCTTCAACGATATCGATGCCATCGACCGGATTCTGGCCGAGCGCGGTGATGAGATCGCCGCTGTGATCGTCGAGCCGGTCATGGGCGCTGGCGGGATGATCCCGGCGGATCCGCTCTATCTCGATACGCTGCGCGCCAGGACGGTTGAGCAGGGTTGCCTACTCATCTTCGACGAGGTGATGAGCTTCCGGCTTGAGTCCGGCGGCATGCAGGAGCGATATCGCATTCGTCCTGACCTGACGACCTTCGCCAAGATCATTGGTGGGGGCTTCCCAATCGGCGCCTTTGGCGGCCGGGCCGCGATTATGGAGCAGTTCGACCCGGCGAAACGGTCAGCGCTTTCCCAGTCGGGCACGTTCAACGGAAACGCCATCAGCATGATCGCCGGCATTGCGGCGATGGAGCACTACCTCCCAGACGACGTGGCACGTATCAACAGGTTGGGTGACCGTCTCCGACAAGGATTCAGGGGCGTTTTACAGGACTACGACGTTCGTGGCGCCATAACCGGCTACGGCTCGTTCGTCGGAGTGCATCTGACCGATCAGCCGGTTCGAGACTATCGAGGCGCGGCGCGTGTCAATAGCACCGTGCAACAGCTTCTTCATCTCGCGCTGCTCCTCGAAGGCATCTTCTGCGCTCCCCGCCTGGCGTGGTCGACCTCAACCGCGATGAGCGAGAACGAGATCGACGAGGCGGTCCAGGCATTGAGCCGGTCCATCGCCCGCGTACGACCGGCGCTCACCGCCTGATGATACATTCGTGTCCTGCGTGACGACTGTCCTTGACCCCGTCGGAAGATGCTCGGTTACGCCGGCACTCGCGTGATGCGCCAGTGCGGCGCCTATGAGGCGGTTGGCGCCGCGAACCACGATGACCTTGGGTGGTCGCCCCCGCCAATCAGCTCGGTCGGTCGGGTACGCCTCCGGCCCCTCGAAGGCGCCACGCAGATGGTGTGGCCCGTGATCGAACAAGTGTCTCGGTCAGAGCGCCGCTGGCGAGGATCGCGACGAAGGCGAGGGCCGCGATCACCAGGAAAAGAGCCCGGTACCCGGCGCGGTCAATCAGGACCGCGGCACCAATGGGGGCAAGAGCTGCCACCGCGAGCACCAGATTGGTGAAGCCAACAAACCCGTGTCGACGCTGAGCGGGTGCGATATCAAGCAGGTAGGCGAAGTTCGCCCGCTCCTGGCCGCCGATCGCGAGACCGTACACCGCGACAAGGCAACCAAAGAGCGCCACCGTCAGTCGGTCGTCGCTGACACGCCCCGCGAGGAAATCGCCGTCAACGAGGTACGGCACCAGGAGCGCGATCAACGGGATCACCAGGCGAGCGAGGGCGGAGAGCTGAAGAATGGCCCGTTCCCCGCGGGCCCGCGTGGACGGTGCCCAGAGGAGACGTCCGATGAGACGGGCGACCACCAGGACGACGATGAAACCACCGACAGTCGCCAGACCGACGCCAAGCTCACGGACAGCGTAGACGATGTAGAACGGATCAGCGCTGGCCACCAGGGCGATCAACAGCCGAAACGACAGGAACCGGCGGATGTTCGGATCGCTCAGGGCGCTCGCGGCAGCGCCGAACGCCGAGCCGAGGGACGGCTGGCGAGGGGCCGGCATCCTGAGCGGCTCGTGAAGAATCGCCACGAAGAAGGACGCGGCCAGACTACAGACCGCACTCGCCAGGAAGAGCAGAGCGAAGTCCCGTGGGAACGACGGACCGTGGGCGCCCAACAGGCGAGCCGTAACCAACGCCCCGAGAACGGCCAAACCGCTGGCCCACAGTCCTCGCTGACGGAAAAATCGCCCTCGCTGCTCGTCGACGATACCTTTTGTCAGAATCGCCGTCGTCGGCACACTGGCGAAGCCCGTCGCGACACTATAGGCGGCATAACAGATGACGAACGATCGAAGGAGTCGGTCCTGGTCGTCAGCGCCGCTGGTAAGGGCAACGATCGACAGAAGGGCGAGTGCCGCTGTTCCAACCAGGCTCGCCGCGACCGCCCACGGCAGTCGGCGCCGGCCCTGGACCACTGAACCGGCGAGAAGCCGGCTCAGCGACCATGCTCCGATGCCGAGTGCCGGAATGATCGCGATGACCCGGCTGGAATCAGTCAACTGGGCGACGAATGCCGGGAGCACGATGGTCGCCTGGATCAGCGTGTCGCTGAGGGTGAGAAGCGCCGCGATACCAGTTCCCAAGAAGAAATCGAGCGCGAGACCGCGCCGATCGCTCGCGAACCGGCGGAGCTCACCACCTGCCACTCGTGTCTCTCCCGTTGCGCTGGATGTCGGATGCGAGGTCCGATGCGGGCGGAGTATACGCCAGCGTCATCCTTGCCGAGGCTCGGACCTCGATCGATGACAACGCGGGATGCCGCGGTCTGCTCGCCAGCGCCGGCGCTCCTTAGGCGGGCGGCTCGCTCTCATTGCCGGCTATGGCAGTTTGCAGGGTGGCGATGTCGCCGTCAGCGAGCTGTCCTGCCAGCAGCGCCGAGGTGTCGCTCCACTCCCCGTCCCCGGGGCGTCCTGTTGCTGATGATCCAAACGTCCGAAACGCGAGCGCGATCACTCCACGCGGGTCCGCCATCACCGATCCGGCCCACCCCGCTAACTCGACGGGACGGCCCGCCAGTTCGCTGGCGGCGTCCAGCGACCGCACCCAGATCGGTCCCGGTCCAGTGGCGGCTATCCGGGGCAACCTCGTCACGCCGTCATCCTCGCGGGTCAGGGTGCTCCGGCCACCCTCATCGAAGACGACGAGGGGCACCTCAGCAACTTCGCCGAGGTGGACCTGGAGGTCTGCCCGAACCTTGGCGTACGTGACTAGCAAAAGCTCCGGGAGCACCATTGTCGAGGCAAGGATCGGCATGAAGTTGGCATCGCCCTCCCAGCGAGGCACGACATGCTGGTGGAGGTGGTCGGCGACACCCGCACCGGCGACCGATCCAATGTTCATTCCGATATTAAAGCCATCGCACCGGAGGGCGAGACGGACGGCGGTGAGAGTGGGAGGAAGAAGCCTCGCCATCTCCTCCAGCGCGACCGCGTTGGCCTGCTCTGGTCCCGCGACATGGTCGTTCGGCACCACCATGAGGTGCCCGGTGTTATACGGAAAAAGATTGAGGATGACGAAGCACCGCACGCCACGATAGACGATCAATGATCTGACGTCGTCAGCCGCGGCAAGCCGATTGCAGAAAATACAGCCAGTTTCTTTCGCTCCGCCGCCGACATAGCGCATTCGCCAGGGAGTCCAGAGCCGGCGAAGGTCACCATGGGAAGGAGGTTCAGGGAGCGAGGTCGCGGCCGGATCTGGTTGGGGCAGGTCCATCGCGGCATGATACCATCAGCCTGTTTTACTGCCTCGACGCCCATAGTCGTGCGCCTTTGGCTGTTCGTTCCCTCCCATCTCGTTGTTGGGACCCCGGGGTTGAACGCCGTGCCGCATTAGACGATCGATCCAGGGGTGAGAGCAGCGGTGCAATCGACGCGCGTACTGAAGAAACCAGGATATGAATCCTTGCAGGCGACGCGCCTCGGGCGCACGGGAACCGCGCAGGCGAGCTGGCCGCTCATCCGGGTAACGGCTGAGGTTCTCGTAGACTCGTTGATGGCGTGGCTCGCCTTCTGGCTTGCCTGGGTCCTTCGGTATCAGGCGGACATTGGCGGTCGAATAGTGCCGGCCGACGAGGAACCGTTCGCCACGTTCCATGGCAAGGCGGCCCTCTTTATCGTCATCCTTCTCCTTGTGCTCCTGATTCGCGGCGCCTATCGTCTGCCCCGATCGGCCGGTCTCCTGGATGAAGCCACTCTGTTGGCCGGCGGCATTACAACCGCGATGGCGGGCGTCATTCTCTGGGCCTTCTTCCTGCGCTTTGCCCCGTCGCGGCTTGTATTTATGTATGCCTGGCTCGGCGCCATTGCCCTGCTTCTTGCCAGGCGTGTGGTAACCCGCGCATGCCGGCGATGGCTGTGGTCTCGGGGCTATTTCGTGGACCGGGTGCTCGTTGTTGGAGCCACGCCCGCAGGTCAACGTGTGATGCAAGCGATGACCGCGCACCCCGCGCTCGGCTATCGCGTCGTCGGCTTCGCCGATGAGGTCGGTCAATCCGATCGCCGCAGCCTACGGACCGCCACTGAGTATCGGGTGGTCGAAACAGACTGGCTCGGACCGTTCGATCAGGTGGGCCAGCTGGTTGAGGACCACGAGATCGATGAAGTCATCATCGCGCTGTCGTCAGCCGATCAGGATCAGGTGCTCGGCATCGTTAACCAGTGCCGGGCACGAGATGTCTCGTTCAAGGTCGTCCCTGACCTCTTTCAACTTGCGCTCGATCGCGTCGATCTCGGCGAGGTCGCCGGCATCCCGCTCATCGGGGTTCGCGGCGCGTCGATCAGCGGCCGTAGTTATCAGGTCAAACGGGCGATGGACGTTGCGCTGACCCTGCTGCTCCTCTCGGTGATGGCTCTTCCGATGGCGATCATCGCGTTTCTCATTCGCCGCGATTCATCCGGGCCAGTCTTCGTGCGTCAGCGCCGGATTGGTCGTGACGGACGACCGTTCCTGCTGCTGAAGTTCCGCACGATGGTCGACGGGGCAGAGCGCCTACGCGCCGATCTGATGGCCAGCCATGTCGCAGGCGGCGAGGTCGATGCCCGCCTCTTCAAGGTCCCGAATGACCCCCGGCTGACCCTTGTTGGACGGCAGCTGCGACGCTTGAGTCTCGACGAGCTGCCTCAGCTGATTCAGGTACTGCGAGGCGAGATGAGCGTGGTCGGACCGCGACCGCCACTCCCGGAGGAGGTTGAAGGCTATGAAGAGTGGCACCGTCAGCGGCTCATGGTCACGCCTGGGCTGACAGGGCTCTGGCAGGTGAACGGGCGCAGCCATCTCAGCTTTGATGAGATGGTTCGCCTTGATCTTTACTATGCCGAGCACTGGTCACCATGGCTCGATATCAAGATCGTGCTACGCACCATTCCTGCCGTGCTTACCGGAAACGGGGCATACTGATCCGACCGGCATGGACGACCGGTCACCACTGCCGAACCGAAGGCTGGAACTGTGGCAAAGAACCATCACCCGTCAGGCACGGTGGCGATCGATGGTCCCGGGTCCAGTCCATCCACTCGCCGGCACCCGACGGCTGATCGTCCCGTCCCGCGACTCGTGAGCGACCTATGAGCATCCAGACGGTCACCGCTCTCTTGCTTCGTCGGTGGTGGCTGATTGCCGCCCTGCCCCTGGCGGTGCTGGTAACGTCCCTGGCAGTGACGTCACGTGCGCCATACGTTGCCACGGTCCAGGCGATTATCCTGATTCCCGGAGACACCGACATCCCGGGGAATGCGGAACGCCCCGAGTTGATGGTCCTCGATGATGTCCCGTCGCTCATCCGCTCTCGGGTCTTTGCCGAGGCGGTAGCGTCTCGCCTTCGAACGACCTCGCCGACGCTCAACCTGAACTCGGATGCTGTTGCGCAGGCCGTCTCCGGAACGCGGTACAGCCGCCGACTGAGTGTGCGCGTCCGGCACGACCAGGAGCGGATCACGATGGCGATCGCCTCGGCGGTCGCGTCGGTGCTACCCGAGACAATCAATCGCTATTTGATCGCCACCAACGCGCAACCCGCCACGGTCAACATCATCGACCGGCCGCGGTCGGCCGAGCGGGACACGAGCAGCCGGGCGCTGATCGTTTCCATTCAAACGTTCGTTGCTCTGCTGGCCGGGATCGGACTGGCGCTGCTGGCGGCATCACTCGATGACCGACTGTATACGGCCGCGGAAGTCGAGACCGCGGTTGGTCTCCCAGTGCTGGCCGATGCCCGGATGCCCCGCGCCCCATCCGTCTGGCCATTCGTCGACCGCTTCGTACGCCGGTGACGCCAGTGACACCAACGTCCGCCCGGCACGACGTAGCTGCGACCGCCGATGACGCCGCGGCGATCGACCAGCGCGCCCAGGACGTTGCCCGGACCCTCCGGGCAATGGTCGAGGCGAGCGACGCTCGATCGGTTCTGGTGGTCGGGGTAGACCGTGGCATTCAGGGACTTGCGGCACGACTGGCCAACGTCGAGGCTCGCGCCGGGCGATCGACAATCTTGGTCGATGCTGATCTTCGTGGACCAAAAGACCTGGACCCGTCGAGTGGAGGTGTGCCCTCGGGAGGCCTCGCAGCATGGCTCCTCGATGAGCCATCGGGTGAGAGACATGCTCCATCCGTTGAGACGACGGACGTCCCGAATCTATTGGTGGTTCGCCGTGGCGACCGGGCTGCGCTGGCAGCTGACGCGCTTGATGGACCCCGACTTGACGATTTGCTCCCCCTGCTCCTCGGGCAGGCGGACCGCGTCATCGTCGCTGGCAGTCCGCTTTCCCTCAACGCCGACGCGCTGCCATTTGCACGCCGAGTCGATCAAGTGCTCCTGGGCGTCAGCCCCGGAATAACCCGCCGCCAGGCAGCGGTCAGCGCTCGCGACGCCCTTCGGGCGGCTGGCGGCCGGATCGCCGGCGTTGTCCTCGATCTCTAGGGTTGTATCGGTCGAGTGCGACCGATGGTCATCGCTCCTCCGCCGGAGGTCAGCGGTAACCGCATCAATCAAGATAAGGCCGACAGCCGGCGAAAAACGCCTGCGGGCGGAGCTACGTGGAAGCTCCGAAGTACGACGCGAGGTAGGGCTTGGCGCGCAGCGCGTCGAGGTCGGTTGTGACCACCTCCGTCGGACTGACACCCGCTGTCCGGCATGCCTGGCCAACGAGCGCCAGCGCGGCATGGCAACGGGCCGCCGAATTCGAAGGCGGTGTCCTCTCCACTGTCCATCGATCCGCTTCGGCGCGAAGCATCCGCGCCACGACTGCGGCGTCAAGATCGGGGTCAGCGGTCAGCAAGGCGCGATCCGTTCGCACATCGACCCAGTCGCACCCGGCGCGAATCGCGCTGAGAACCAGCCAGTAGATCACCTGACCCGCTTCGAGCAAGACGTCCGTGCGCGGGTCCTGGTGCCCGTGGCTGCCGTCCAGCACACCGGCCAGTTCCCGGAGCTCGTCGCCGACGCGACCGCTGGTTCGGTCCTCGTCCGCTCGTAGCAGCCGGGACGTCGTTGAGACCGACTTCAGGTCGTGTACCTTGAGAAACTCATACGCACCGAAGAGCTGCCGGGTGAGAGCGGAAAAGGTCGGCTGGGGCTGCCCGTCACCATAGATCGACTGGGGATCGAACTCACGCTCCTCGACGACCTCAAACAACCCGTCGGGCTGGACGCGCCGGTAGTAGCAGGTGGCATAGCCGTCGTGACAGACAGCGCCGATCTGATCGACGAGAAGGAGCAGGCTGTTCTGCTCGCAGTTGATCAGGATCTCTCGCACACGCTGCTCGTGACCGGACGTCTCACCTTTGCGCCAGAGCTTTTGTCGCGACCGGCTCCAGAAGTGAGTGCGACCGGTCGATCTGGTCGCGTGCAAGGCCTCGGCGTTCATGAAGCCGACCATCAACACGGCTCGGGTCGTCGCGTCCTGAACGACCGCGGCAATCAACCCGTCGGGTCCAAAGCGGACGCCGATCGCCGGGTCAACACCGGACGTCTCACTCGTCGCGTTCACCGGCGCACCGGAATGCCATGGTTCGCTAGGTGCTCTTTGGCCTGGCCAACACGATACTCGCCGAAGTGAAAGATCGAAGCGGCGAGCACGGCATCGGCCCGCCCAGGCGCCAGCGCCTCCACCAGGTGATCGAGCGTTCCGGCACCGCCAGATGCGATGACGGGAACATTGACGGCCGAGCCGATCGCTTCGAGCAGGTCGAGGTCATAGCCAGCCCGAGTGCCGTCCCGGTCCATACTCGTTACGAGCAGCTCACCGGCGCCCCGCGCGACCGCCTCAGTCGCCCAGGCGACGGCGTCCAGCCCTGCATGATGTCGACCGCCATGTGTGTAAACACCCCACCGGCGGTTGTCCGGCTCCCGCCGGGCATCAATCGCAACGACCATACACTGGCTGCCAAAGACTTCTGCCCCCTTCGAGATCAAGCTCGGTTCGCGGATGGCCGCCGTGTTGATCGACACTTTGTCGGCTCCGGCAGCGAGCAACTCCCGCATGTCGGCCACCGCCCGGACGCCGCCACCGACGGTCAGCGGGATATAGACCTGATCGGCGGTGCGCTCCACCAGCGATGTCATCGTCCGGCGACTATCTGAGCTGGCGGTGATATCGAGAAAGATCAGCTCGTCGGCGCCTTCGGCATCGTAGAAGGACGCGAGCTCAACTGGATCACCGGCATCACGGAGGTCGACAAACGCGACCCCTTTGACCACACGACCGTCCGTCACGTCGAGGCATGGAATAACCCGGCGCGACAGACCGCCCTGCATGGCCGTCGTCCGGTCCAACTGCGAGGCGAGTCCAGGGCGCGTCACGATGCCGTTCCATGCGCGGCGGACGCCACCGCCTGGCGGAGATCGATACGACCGTCGTAGAGCGCGCGACCGATAATAACTCCCGCCGCCCCGGCACCGACCGTCCCGATGACATCATCAATCGATCCAATACCGCCGGACGCGATCACTTCAGCCCCCGTGGCGTTCACCATCTCCCGGAGGGCCGGAAGATTTGGACCGCTCAAGGTGCCGTCCCGTCGGATATCCGTGAAGATGAAGCGTTTAATACCGCTCTGCTCCAGGCTCACCGCCACGTCACGCGCCGGCACATCGGTCTGCTCCAGCCACCCCTGAGCGGCCAGACGACCGTCGCGGGCGTCGAGTGCCACCGCAACGCGGTCGCCCCACCGCTCCAGCGCCTGATCGACGAGCACCGGGTCGTGGATCGCGGCGGTGCCCAGAATCACCCGGTTGACACCATGGTCGAAGGCCGCCGCTAGGTGTTCGATCAACCGCAGTCCCCCGCCAAGCTGGATAGGAACATCGACCGCGTGTCGGACCCGGACGATCGATTCTACATTGACCGGCTCGCCAACCACTGCCCCATCGAGATCGACGAGGTGGAGCCACTCGGCCCCTTGCGCGACCCAGCGGGTCGCCGCATCAACTGGATCGGCGTCGAACTCCACCTCGCGCGAAAAATCACCCTCGACCAGCCGCACGCAGCGACCGCCTCGGATATCGATTGCCGGATAGACAATCATCGCGTCGCGACTCTCTCAGCCTGACGACACGCCACGGACGTCTGCGCGGCGAAGGCGTCTATCAGCCGCAACCCGTCGGCTCCGCTCTTCTCAGGATGAAACTGAGTACCCCAGATGTTGTCGTGAGCGACGATACTCGGAAAGGTCTCGCCGTAGTGCACCTCGGCGGCCACATCGTCCTGGTGTTCTGGTTCGACGATGTACGAGTGGACGAAGTAGTAGTCCCGCTCGTCCCCTTCATCGCCAAGTGGGCCATCTTTGAGGATGCGGGAGCGATTCCAGCCCATGTGCGGAATCTTGACGGCCGGCAGGAGTCCGCGGACTCGTCCGCCGAGAAGGCCAAGCCCCTGTGTGTCCCCTTCTTCTTGCTGCTCAAACAGGAGCTGCATCCCGAGACAGATTCCGAGGAAGGGTTTCCCGGCGTCCGCCGCTTCCCTGATCACCCGATCCATTCCCATCTCCGTGAGACGGTTCATCGCCGCGCCAGCTGCGCCTACACCCGGCAAGACCACCGCCTGGGCCGTTGTCACCACGGCAGGGTTGTCCGTTACGACCACTCCGGCGCCGGACGCCTCCAGTGCTCGCCGGATCGACCGGAGGTTGCCCGCGCCGTAGTCGATCACCGCGATCACTCCATCACTCCCTTCGTGGACGGAATCCTGGTCGGATCATCCGTCATGCGCGTGGCCGCCCGTATTGCCAGCGCCCCCGCTTTGAAAATCGCCTCAGCGGCATGGTGGGCGTTGCGCGCGCGCAGGAGGTCGATGTGAACCGTCAGACCCGCGTGGACGACGAGCGATCGCCAGAATTCCTCCACCAGGCTGGCGGCGAAATCGACACCGATAACCGGCTCTGGCATCGCGGCCGCGTAGTGCAGGAACGGCCGGCCAGAACAATCGACCACCGTCCTGGCCAGTGCCTCATCCAGTGGCGCATAGGCGTACCCATAGCGGGCGATGCCAGCCCGCTCCCCAAGCGCCTGCTTGAGCGCCTGCCCGAGGGCAATGCCGACATCCTCGACCGTGTGATGGGCATCCATCGTGGCGTCGCCACGGCACCGCGCGTCGATGTCAAACCGACCATGCCGTCCCAATGCATCGAGCATGTGATCGAGGAACAACACACCGGTATCGGCGCTCACCGCTCCCGATCCATCGAGCGCGAACGAGATCTCGATGCGCGTCTCGGCCGTCGATCGCTCAACCACACCGCGGCGCTCCGCGGCGATCGTCACGACGGCCCTCGATGCTCAATAATGTCGGCAAGCTCGGCCAGAAAAATCTGGTTCTCCTCCGGGGTGCCGACTGTCACCCGGAGACAGCTGACGATCCCCATATCGGGCCGCGGAAAGTGCCGGACGAAAACACCGCGCCGAGCGAGCTCCGCGACCACCGGTCCGGCATCTGCGACCGGCAGCCTGACCAGGAGAAAGTTGGTCGATGAGGGAAGCGGGATCACCCCAGGGAGCCGGCCCAGCTCGACCGCGAGTGCGTCCCGATCGGCGACGATCCTGGCAACGGTCTCCTGCAGGTGATCCTGATCGTTAAGTGACGCGACGGCCGCGGCGGCCGAGATCGCCGAGACGTTGCAGAACGCGGGCATGACGCGCCGCAGGTGCGGGATCAGCTGCTCGGGAAAAGCCCCGTAACCGACCCGGAGACCGGCCAGTCCCGCGAACTTACTCATGGTTCGCAGGACCGCGACGTTATCGTACCGCTCCATCAACGGTATGTGCGCCACGCCCGCGAACTCAGCGTACGCCTCGTCGATCGCTACCAGACAGCCGGCCTCCGCGACGATTCGCTCGATCGCATTCGAGTCGAAGAGGGTCCCTGTTGGATTGTTCGGGTTGCAGACGATCACCAGCTTTGTCCGCGACCCGATGGCGGCCAGCATTCGCTCGACATCGAGGCGAAAGCCCGTATCCAGTGGAACATCAGTGACCGTCGCACCGTGCAAAGAGAAGAGCGAGCGGTAAAGCCCGAAGGTGGGCTCCGAGATGATGACCTCGTCGCCCGGCTCGATCAGGAGCATCGCCATCGTGTTGAAGACGTCATCGAGACCGGCGCCAGCAACGATTTGGTCTGCCGGCATCCCGACATAGCTTCCAAGCGCCTCGCGAAGCTCCCGCGCCTCAATGTCCGGGTAGCGGTGGGCGTGGTCGAACCGCGCGATCGCTTCTCGTGCCCGCGGTGATGGCCCGTATGGTGACTCATTCCAATCGAGGCGGACGTTCCGAGGAGGCGTGACCGCCGGCGGCGCCTGGCGCTGGTACTCTCCAACCGCCTGCGCCCACGGACGCACCAACGACTCAAGGTCGCCCCTTGCTCGCTCACCAATAACCTGGCTCACCGATCGATCCCCGCTTCCAACCGCTATCTGCCGGACACCATACCGAAGCGGCAATCATAATCGAAGGTCCACAGGGGCGGGACGAGGCGACCTCGCCGCCCCATGGCAGATCGCGTGCACGCCCCTCGCGAGGTCGCCCTGGTCGCCTGAGCCGCATCCGGAACAATCACGAAATGGTGCGGGTGCAGACGCCGTTGTCTAGAGCATGAGCTTTTCGAGAGATGACACGAGAATCTCGGTCGCGCCGGCGGCGCGGAGCCGCTCGATCGACTCCCAGAAGACCTCTTCCTCGATCGCGGTGTGGACGGCAACCCAGCCGGGGTCGGCCAGCGGCACAATCGTTGGCGCTTTCAAACCCGGGGCGACGGCGCGAATCGCGGGCAATGCGGCCTCCGGCGCGTTCATCATCAGGTACTTGTAGCGTCGGGCCGCGCGAACTGCATTGATCCGCAGCATCAAACGGTCGATGTTGGCTCGGCGCAACGGGTCAGCCATGGCGGCCGGATTTGCCGCCAGCACCGCTTCCGACTCCAGGACGGTGGCAATGGGCCGAAGGTCGTTGAGGATCAACGTTGAGCCAGTCGCAGTCAGCTCCACCACCGCGTCGGCTAGACCGAGTGATGGGGCGACCTCGACCGAGCCGCTGATGGTGATGATCTCCGGGTTGCCACCCTGCTCCGCGAAGAACTGTCGAGCCGATCGCGGGTAGGAGGTGGCGATCTTACAATCGAGCAGATCCTCGACCGTCGTGACCGGTGCATCGCGAAGAACCGCGACGATCAGCTCACAGTACCCAAAGCCGAGCGGGATCAGCTCCTCGACGTCGACCCCTTCTTCGTGGATAAGGTTTCGCCCGACGATGCCGAGGTCGACGGTTCCGAGTCCCATGTATCCCGGGATATCATCATCTCGGCCATAGAGGATCGAGAGCGGGAAGTTGCGGCAATGGGAGAAGAGTCGCTGCCCGTAGCTCTCGAACTCCAGTCCAATCGCGTGCAAGAGATCGAGCGTTTGCTCGGTCAGCCGGCCTGACCGCTGGATAGCGAGCCGCAGATGACCTTTACCGTTGGCATCGATCGCAAATTTTGATGTGGGCATGGAGAAAGCGCATGCTCCCGGTAGGGCACGATGGGGCGCCGCGGTGGGTTGCCGATGTTGATATGTACCATGCATCTTGAACGCCGCACAACCGTTGACCCGGCATGCGCGGCCTATCGGCCGGCTCCGGTGTCTGCCGGATCTAAGCGTGATGACTACGAGGGGAGCAGATGGCACGAGACAGCTCACGCACTCGACTCGCTTATGTCCACGGCGGCTTTTACCTCGTGACTGGGATCTGGCCTCTGCTGAGCATGCGCACCTTCGAGGCGATCACGGGGCCGAAGGTCGATCGCTGGCTCGTCAAGACAGCGGGCATCCTGATTACGGCCGTCGGTCTCGGGTTGACCCTCGCGGCTCGACGGGACCGAGTCACGCCGGAGATCGCTGTCACTGGCGTGGGGGCCGCCGTGGGACTGACCGCCGTTGACGTCATCTATGTCTCGCGGGGACGCATCTCCCCGGTCTATCTGCTTGATGCGGCCGCCGAGCTCGGTCTGATCGTCCTCTGGGGACTGGAGTGGCGGCGCTCGCGGTGACGAACGGATCGATGATTGGGCTTCACCTACGAGGCGGCATGGGAGGCTTTGTTGCCCGCACCAGCCTGAGAGCACGATGCGCCCACCGGCCCAGACCGTCTTTGTGATGCCACGCCCACCTGCACGCCACGACCGGCGGCCGCGACGCCACACAAGTCCTCGCGGTCAGCACTCGGACGCACCGGCAACGGCAGTCGAGCGCGGGGACCACAGCGAAGATCCACCGGTAGAGGTGACTATCGAGCGGATCGTCCCTGGTGGAGCAGGTCTGGGCCATGCCGGCGGCCACACCATCTTCGTTCCCCTGACAGCTCCCGGGGACCGGGTGCGAATCCAGATCGAGCGGAGGCAGGGCTCCGTTGTGCACGCCTCGTTGGTCAAGGTCATCGAGCCAGCGCCCGAGCGAGTGGAACCGCCCTGCCCCGTTTACGGCCGGTGTGGTGGCTGTGATTTTCAGCACCTCTCCTATGACGCCCAGCTCCACGCCAAGTCGGAGATCGTCCGGGATTGCCTCCGCCGCATCGGAGGCATCGACCTCAGCGTCGAACTGGTAATCGTCCCCTCCGCCCTGCCGCTGGCCTATCGTACCCGCGCCGAATGGCACGTCGACGCGGCGCGACGTCAGGTGGGCTATCTCGCGCGGAAGTCAGCCACGATCATCGACGCCCCCACCTGTCCGATTCTCGTACCGGCGCTCAACAACGCGTTGAGTCAGGTGCGAGCAGCAGTAGACTCGGACGGACCATCGAGCGCGTCCGTCGAAGTGACCGCCGCGTCAGGAGACGCGGCGGCGACCTGGGCATTGACCCACGAGCTCGAAGGCTCGGTTCTGCCTGAACTGACCGCCACCGTGGGCGCCGAGACATACCGCTTCGACGCGGGATGCTTCTTCCAAGTTAATCAGGCCATCCTGCCCCTGCTGTTCGACGAGGCACTACGAGGTCATGAGCCCTCCGCGCGACTCACGGAGCACGCCCTGGCGCTCGACCTGTACTGCGGCGTGGGCCTCTTCACCCTTCCGCTCGCCCGGCGGTTCTCGCGGGTGATCGGAATCGAGTCACATGCTCGGTCGGCGGGTTTTGCCCGTCGCAACCTGCGGGAGGCCGGGCTTGTGTCGGCCCGCATCAAGACCGACGAGGTCGATCGCTGGCTCCGGGTCCATGCCTCGCGGCTAGACCCGGTCCAGACGGTCCTGCTCGATCCCCCGCGCAGCGGCGTCGAACCGTCGACGATTGACTCCCTTCTTCTCCTCCAACCGAATTGCATCACGTACATCTCCTGCGATCCAGCCACGCTGGCCCGTGACCTGAAGGCGCTGGTCGGCGCACCAGGGGATTACCGTGTCGAGCGCATCACCGCCTTCGACATGTTCCCGCAAACCCACCATGTCGAGACCGTCGCTCACCTCGTCCGTTGACCGGTCGCACCCGGTAACCCCCCACCTGGGCCGCGAAGTTGGTGGTCACTGGTCTGGCGGCGTCCTCAGAGTGAGACAACGGCACGAACGACGACGGAGACGGCAGTGCGCGCTACGTTTCTGGTACGGTTATTGCTGACCACCTGAGACAGCGGCATGCGGTTAAAGGTGGGATGATGTCCCTCGCGGTTCAGCCCTCGATGGCATGCCTGCAGCCGGAGCATGGATGACCACTGCTTCTCAGCCAAAAGTGTGCAGCGTTGCACGATGGAGGAAGACGCGATGACGCGCGACCGCCTGACACGCTCATTCAGCGACGATCGGTCCCAGGTCATGCAGGAGCGACTGACCAGGCGCGCCGTCGTCCAGGGTGCTACCGCACTTGGAGCGGGCGCCATGCTCAGCGCTTCGCGTCGATATGGAGCGAGCGCCCAGGAAAAGACGAAGATCCGGTTGACGACCTGGGCGGGTGTCGACGAGGCGAAGGAACTGCAGGCGGTCATCGATAAGGTGAATCAGGCAGCGACGACGTTTGAGTTTGTCTCCGAACCGAATCCAGCTGATTACTACACCAAGCTGCAGACAACCCTGGCCGGTGGAACCGCCGCCGATCTCTTCTGGCTGTCCCAAGAGTACATCGCTGGCTACGCGGATCGCGGTGCGCTCCTTGACATCACCGACCGGTTGGCCGAGGATGACAACCCGGCGGCAAAGGTCGACGACTACTACCCGGCCGTATTCCAGACCGCGCAATACGACTCCAAGACCTTCGGCCTGCCCTGGATTAGCCAGCCGGTCATGCTCTATTACAACCCGGCTATCTTCGACGCCGCGAAGATCGCCCCGCCCGACGAGAGCTGGACCTGGGACAACTTCAAGGACGCCGCTGGAAAGCTGACCGATGCCGCGAGTGGTGTCTACGGCACATCCTTCAACGACTGGCCGCCGATCCAGATGTTCATCTGGCAGGCCGGCGGTGAGGTCGTCAGCGAGGACCTGACGTCCTGCCCGATCGATACCCCGGAGGCGATCCAGGGGGCGCAGTTCTACGGTGACATTATCTACAACGAGGAATATGCCCCATCGGAGGCGACCATCAAGGAGCAAGGCTTCGGCGAGATGGTCAAAGCCGGGAAGATCGCCATGTTCTATGGCGGCGCCGCCGACGACCTCGATTATGCCAACAAAAAGGATCCGAAGAACGCCGTCATTAAGATGGCTCTGGTCCCCAAGGGTCCGAAGAACCGGGCAACGTTCGCCTACACCGCGTCTACCGCCATCAACTCCAAGACCAAAAACCCGGACGCGGCCTATGACGCATTGGTCGCGCTGACTGACGGCATCCATCACTGGAAGATCGTCGCGCCGCGGCAGTCGCTTGCGAACGAAGATACGATCGTCGCGAGCGTCCCCGACAAGGCAGAGTCGGCTCCAACGATCGTCAAGGCGCTCCCCGACATGCGGGCGCTACGAGTGATCCCGCAGCAGCAGGAGTGGGATACCACCTTCTTCGACGAGTTCAAAGATCCACTTTATGCGAAAGAGTCGACCGCGGAGGAGCTGGCCGGCCAGGCCCGACCAGATCTTGAGGATCTGTTGCCGTAAGACCGCGACGATTCAGCACCTCGGCCGGGCGTATTGATCGCGTCCGGCCGGGGCGCGACGAAGGAGCGTCAGCGATGGTCGGTTGGTATACCCAAACGCTCACGGACTACGTGGTCGTCGGCATTGCGATGATCCTGCTGATGGTGGGCCTCAACAAGGGTCTGCGACGGATCGGGGTCGGCCGCGAAGCCGCGACCGGCTACTCGCTGATTCTGCCCTGGATCCTCGGCTTCCTGATCTGGAATCTGGGGCCGTTCGTCGCATCGTTCTACCTCAGCTTTACCGAATACAACGTGCTGCAGCCACCGAAGTTTGTCGGTCTCGACAACTACGTGACGATGTTCACCGACGATCGAAATTTCTGGCCCGTCCTCCGCTTTACGCTGATCTATGCGGTGATCAACGTCCCGCTTGGTCTGGTCGGCGCCCTTCTCACCGCGACGCTGCTCAACCAGAAGGTTCGTGGTCTCGGCATCTGGCGAACGATCTACTATCTCCCGGCGGTGCTGCCAGCGGCGGCAACCGCGCTGCTCTGGCGGTGGATGTTCGCCTCGAATGGGCTGATCAATTTCTTCATCAGTCCTATCCTCGATCTGCTCAATCAACCCCGTCCATCCTGGTTCAGTGACGCACAGCTTGCCTTGCCGTCGTACATCATGATGGGCCTGTGGGCGGTCTTCGGGGCGAACACCGTTATCCTTCTCGCCGGACTGAAAAACATCCCGCGGGATCTCTACGATGCGGCGACGGTCGATGGCGCCGGCCGCTTCCGGAAGTACATCAACGTCACCATTCCGATGCTCAGCTCGACACTCTTTTATGTGTTGATCATGGGCATCATCGGCTCGCTCCAGACCTTCACCGTCGCGTTCTTCATCGACACACCGCGTCGCGCCGGCACGTTCATGAACGTCTACATCTATCAGGAGGCGTTCGAGCACTCGAAAATGGGGTACGCCGCCGGCCTTGGCTGGGTGATGGTCGTGATCATCCTGCTGTTCACCCTGCTGGTCTTCAAGTCATCTCCCGGTTGGGTCTACTACGAGGGCGAAAGGGCCGGCTAAATCTCATGCCGCACCCCACGCGAGGCTGAAGAGGAGGCCGCCATGGCAACCCTTGAACAGGCACGAACCTCGACGCGCCCCGCAACCGCTCCACGGTCGGTGGGCGGCTTTCAGCTGGGCGACGCGGCGGTACGTGTGGTGACCTACGCGTTGATCGCCGCTGGGGCCGCGGTGGTCCTGATCCCGTTCCTCTGGATGCTCTCGACCTCGTTGAAGGCCGAGAACCGGCTCTTCGTCTATCCGCCGGAATGGCTGCCCCGCCCGACGATGTGGTCGAACTACCGGGAAGCCTGGCAGGCGCTGCCGTTCGGGCGATTTCTCTTCAACACGGTCTTCATGACCGTGCTCGCCATGTTCGCTGAGCTGTTTACCGCCTCGATCGTTGCCTATGGCTTCGCCCGCTTTCGATTTCCCTTCCGTAACACCCTCTTCATCCTCCTCCTCTCAACGATGATGCTGCCCGGCATCCTGACGTTGATTCCTAAATTCATCATCTGGCGCGATCTGCATCGCATCGACACCTTCACCCCCCTGACCGTTGGCGCCTGGTTCGTTTGGGGGCCGTCGTTCGTCTTTTTGCTTCGACAGTTCTTCCTCTCGATCCCACGAGAGATCGAGGAGGCAGCCATCCTCGACGGCGCGAATACGTTCCAGGTTTACTGGCAGATCATGGTCCCGCTCGTTCGCCCTGCCTTGCTGGCGATCGGTGTCCTCAGCTTCCAGGCAAACTGGAATAACTTTGAAGGCGCGTTGATCTACCTCAACACCACCGAGAAGTTCCCGATGGTGCTGGGATTGCAGTTCTTCAGCGAGACGCTGTCGAAAGAGGCGCCCAAGTTCCACTACATGATGGCGATGTCGACCATGATGGCCGCCCCGATCTTGCTGCTCTTCTTTACCGCACAGCGCTACTTCATCGAGGGTTTAACCGTCGGTGGGGTCAAGGGATAACCACAGGAGATGTCGCGATGCTTGGTCGGAGAATCAGCTGATGAGGCTGGAGCGGCATCGGGGAAACCCTATCCTGGCTCCGATCGCCGAGCACGAATGGGAGGCACGCACCGTCTTTAACTGCGGCGTCGTTCAGATCGACGGCGCCGTCGCCCTCCTCTACCGCGCTCAGGGACACACCTCGGATGTGTCGCGGCTGGGGCTCGCGGTCAGCACCGATGGCCTCAGCTTCGCCCGGCTCGACCGGCCCATCTTCATTCCTCAGGACGACACCGAGACCTGGGGGGTCGAGGATCCTCGCCTGACCTGGATCGACGACGAGATCGTGATGCTCTATACCGCCTGGTCGAGCCACGGCATTCAGATAGCGATGGCGTCGACACGCAGTCTCTTCTCCTGGCGCCGCCGGGGGGTCGTCATTCCCGGTCCTGACAACAAGGATGCGGCGCTCTTTCCCGGGCGCATCAACGGCCGCTACGCCATGTTTCATCGCATCCCGCCGGATATCTGGATCGCCTACTCAGACGACCTGGTCACCTGGGGGGACTACCAGAAGATCATGTCCCCCCGACCCGGCTTCTGGGACAGTCTCAAGATTGGAGCCGGAGGTTCGCCGCTCAAGACCGATCGCGGCTGGCTGGTGATCTATCACGGCGTCGACGAGAAGCGGGTCTACCGGCTCGGCACCGCACTTCTTGACCCGTCCGACCCTACCCGCGTGCTCCATCGCGCCGACGACTTCGTCCTCGAACCCGAGGAGGAGTGGGAGCTCGTCGGTGATGTGCCAAACGTCGTCTTCACGTGCGGCACCGCCGAGGTCGGTGACCGCTACCTGGTCTATTACGGTGGCGCCGATACGGTGATCGGAGTCGCCAGCGCCAAAAAGCACGACCTCATTAGCTTCACCATTGGCGACGCACCGACCTGAGGGGGACAGCGCCACGCTGCTCTCCCAACCTTGCGATGCCCTAGAAACGCTCCAGCCTGTATCCAGTTAATGGACTCCGGTGGTACAGTCGCCGGCATCCTGTCGCGGGCGGCGAGTGCGTCGAACGAGCCGCTGGTCCATCGCGCCGATAGTCGGTCGATTGCCGAGGAGTTAGCGGGTGCTCGCCAAGGTCTTCAGCTGTGCCGTGGTCGGTCTTGATGGCGTGCTCGTCGAGGTTGAGGTGGATGTCGGCCAGGGTCAGCCGGGCATGGTCGTCGTCGGCCTGCCCGACGCCGCGGTTCAGGAAAGCAAGGAACGGGTCCGCGCCGCGATTCGCAACAGCGGCGGCCGCTTCCCGCATGGGCGTGTCACCATCAACCTCGCTCCGGCCGATCTCAAGAAGGCGGGGCCAACATACGATCTGCCGATTGCGCTCGGCATCCTCGTCGCCTCGCGCCAGGTTCTTGCTCAGGACGGTCTCGACGATGCCCTGATCGTCGGCGAGCTATCACTGGACGGCGTGCTTCGCCACACGCCGGGCATCGTCTCGATGGTCTCGCTTGCGGCGAGCAAGGGAATGCGCCGGGCCTGCGTTCCGCACGACGACGCTGGAGAAGCGGCCTTGATCGACGGTGTCGCGGTCTATCCAGTGCGGACGCTGGCCGATCTAGTCAATCACCTTTCCGGCGACACCCCGATCCCGGCACATGCGTCCGGCGCACCGGTTCCCCCGCCCGAGCTCGTCACCGGGGCCGATTTCAGCGAGGTGCGCGGTCAGGAGCACGTCAAGCGCGGCCTGGAGGTCGCCGCCGCCGGCGCACACAACCTGCTCACGTTACGAACAAAACACCCGCGCACGGTTCAGCATTCGCGGTACTGATGGCCCGGTCGAGGCGATGGCGGCCGACTGACGCTGCGGCTAGAATGCGGGTATCCCCGCGCTTGTAGAAAGTCGAGAAGAGATGAGCCAGACGATCGGCTCCGAGATGCCAGACTTCATGCCGGGCGCCCACGGACGGAATCTACGCGTGGTCCGGGCTATCCTGAGGGAGATCGAGGGTCGTAGCGGGTGGGAGGTGGTGTGCGGAAACGCATGGCGTGGTTGCCGTGAGGTTCTCGGCTATCCGGCCGATCACGCCGTGACCTTGGACAGGCATATGCCGGGAAGTAGGAAGTTCGCGGGTAATCCGGGCGTTTGGTGTTTGACCCATAGCGAAGGCTATCGCGGCCGCCCTGCGACCGGGTACTTCATTCTGAGCTCGGATGGCCGTAGGTCTCGTGACGGCCGCCGGATCGGTGCACGACCCCTGCCCCGCGCCATGGATCCGATGAGTGATATTGACGATATGGATATTGGACTTAAAACTGAGCCGGGTAAACGCCGGGGACTCGTCGGTCAATTTCCGATCGTACCATGCATTGTTTTTTGCAACTCCCGATCATGTGGGGCGCCAAACTGGGTCGAGCCTCCTCCCGTGAACCTCCCGATCCCCACAAGAACCATGCTCGGCTACTGAGCGCCCCAGCACATGCTATAATGTAGCTACGGCTCTTCGGAGTCCCTAACTGACTCAGAGGCGACACGACACGCGCCGAACTGGGAACGTCCGCTGCAAGCCCTCGGGCCGCTTGCGGGCGAACCTAGGAAGGTGCGTGTTTTTTCGTGTCATCGACCGACAACATACGATCGTCGATCATCGTCTCGCTTACTTTCAACCGTGACGAGATGGCCCAGCGCGGCCGGCTCGGCGGCATTGCTACGCGCGAACGTCACGACCCCCGTGAGACCACAAGGGCGGGACGCGCCGCGTTCCTCGCCCGCTTTTCGTCTGAACAAGAACGGCGCGACTACTTCGCCGAGCTCGGCCGTAAGAGCGCCGAGGCTCGGCGTGCGCGCGCTGGACTTGCCGGCGCCGGCATGGGCGGGGGAGCCTAATGGCTACCTCCATACCTCCAGCCGTCCGCCTGGCACTCCTCGACCGCCTCTACGCGGAACTTTTCCAGCGACCGGCCAATGAACCGCCACCCAAGCCGCCCGACCCTGAACAAAAAAAGGCCGCCGGGGGGGAACCGGCGGCCAAAGAAGGGGGGCGCTGATGTCGGGCGGCGACCTCCTACATGTCCAGTATAGCCCGCGCGACCGGTCATTGGACCACATCTACCGGTTACCTCGCGACACAGCGAGCTTGGAAGAATGGCACCGACGCCGACAACTTGACCTCGCCGCCATGGACGACGCGGCACTCGCCGCCGAGGCGCTCCGAGTCGTACACCGATTCAGCTATGAGCCGGACCGCTACCGCCGCGCCTGGCTCGCCGAGCGACGCGACGCTATGCAAGCGGAACGGCGCCGGCGGGAGGCGGTCCGATGATCGCCTCCGTTCGACCCGACTCCGCGACAACGGCGGAAATCGTGGCCGCGCTGATCCGTCAACGTGGCGGCGCCGAGACCGGCGGCGACCGAACATCGTTCCGGTGCCTGATGTGCGGCGGCGAGGCGGTCTACAGTGGCCGAGAGGCCCGCTGGCGGTGTCAGGCAGGGTGCGGCGCGAATGGCGACTGGCACGAACTCACCGCCTATCTCGGCGTCGCCGATGCCATCCTCCGACCAACAGCCGCGACCGGCATCGTTTACCCGTCCACAATCAGCGCCGCCGAGCTGGTCGGGAAGACGTTCCCGGACCCGCGGTGGGCCATTCCTGGCACCGTCCCGGAAGGCGCGGCCCTCTTGGCCGGCGCACCGAAAAAGGGCAAGTCCTGGATGCTGCTCGGCTGGAGCGTGGCGATCGCTGCCGGTGGCGTGGCACTCGGCATCCTGCCCGTCGCTGCCGGCGACGTGCTCTATCTAGCGTTGGAAGATACCGAGCGGCGACTGCAAGAGCGACTCCGCCTGGTACTCGGCGGCGAGTCGGCACCGGACCGGCTGCACTTTCGGACCGCCTGGCCATCCCTCGGCGACGGCGCCGTCGGGATGCTCGATGCCTGGTTGACCGCGCATCCCGCGGCGCGCCTGGTCGGGATTGACGTTCTGGCCCGATTGCGCGGCCCGATTGCCCCCGGCGCCAACCTCTACCAAAGCGACTACGGCACAATGGCGGCCCTCAAGACCGTCGCCGACGCGCACGGCGTCGCACTGGTCGGCGTCCACCACACGCGAAAGGCCGATGCTGACGACCCGCTCGACCTGGTCAGTGGCACGACCGGGCTCGCCGGTGCCGCCGACACCATCCTGATATTGAAACGCGATAAGGGACGCGCCGACGCGACGCTCTACGTCCGCGGTCGCGACGTGCCGGAGGCCGACCACGCGCTCGCCTTCGACCCGGTCACTTGTACATGGTCGCTTCTCGGCGATGCCGCCGAGTTTCGCCTGACCGAGGAACGGTCTGAGATTGTCGCCCTCTTGCGTGAGTCGCCGGAACCGCTCGCACCGAAGCAGATTGCCGAGGCGCTCGGCCGGAAAGACGGCGCCGTCCGCGTCATGCTCGGCCGAATGGCGGCGGCCGGTGAGGTTGAAACGGTCGGACGCGGGAAGTACCGCCTACCCCCTGTAACATCGGTAACACCTGTAACTATGGAAATATCGGTAACGGCGGTAACGTCACCGCTCGCCCCGTCGATTGTTACAGCGGCCCCGTACGGGTGTAACGGTCGCGGCCCCGATTCCACGCCTAAACAGGCGCCATCGTTACAGGCGTTACCGAAGTTACACCCCCCGGTGACGTGTCTTGATTGTGGCGGTCCACTCCCCGCCGGGCGCTCCTATCGCTGTACTGACTGCGAACCGGGGACGGCGTCATGACCGCCCCGGCCGTTGTTCTGACTAGTCCGAAGAAAGCGCGCACGCCCCAGCGCCGTAGTCTGGCGCTCCGGACGGCCATCCTCACCGTCGCCGCCGAGTATGACCGGCTGAGTGTCCGGCAACTGTTTTACCAACTCGTCACCCGTGGCGTCATTGAGAAAACCGAGGCGAGCTATAAGCGCGTCTGTGACGCCTCGGCGCAAATGCGCCTCGCCGGCGAGCTCGATTACCGGAAGATGACCGATGGCCACCGGAGCCGCCGCGTGGTCTATGCCCACGATGGCCTTCGCTCCGCCCTCGCCGACGCCTACGACTTCTACCGGCGTGATTACTGGCGCGAGCAACCAGAGACCATCGAAGTCTGGTGTGAAAAAGACGCGCTGACCGGCGTGGTCCAGCCGGTCTGTGACCGCTTCGGCGTGACCTACGTCGCGACGCGCGGATTTCCAAGCATCACGCTCCGCTTCGAATCGGCGCAAGCGCTGCGCGAGACCGGAAAGCCGGCGACCATCTTTTACTTCGGCGACCACGATGCCAGCGGTCGGCAGATTAGCGACAACTTGGAAACTGAACTGCGGCAGCACGGCGCCGACGTGACGGTCGAGCGCGTCGCACTCAATCCCGACCACATCGCGGAGTATGGACTGCCGACGCGACCGGGCAAGTGGAGCGACAGCCGACAGGCGGCTTTCGCGGCGCGCTACGGCGATGCTGCGGTCGAGCTCGATGCGCTGCCGCCGGACGTGCTGACCACGATAGTCGAGGCGTGCATCGTCTCGGCAATCGACCTGGCCGCGTGGCGCCGAGTGGCCGAGGTGGAGGCGCTAGAGCGCCAAACGCTCGAATCGCTGGCGCTGGTCAATCTCCAGCCGGGTAATCGCTATGCCCTGACGGACGGTGCCATATGACCAGATTCATCCCTATCGCGCGTTCCATAGCCCGGCCGCCTGACGATGCCTCGCTGCCGGTGTCGGGGGGGTCCTCAGGGGTCAGCCAATGGTCGAATGAAGCGAGGTTGCAATGACCCTGGGAGCGAACACTCCATGCAAGCCGGGAGACCCCATGACATCACATGCGCGAGCGACTGAAGAAGTACCGACCCCGCCGCTGCCTAACCCCTCGCACCTGCCCCGCGACCCGCTCGATCGTCGGCTCTGCGGCGCCCGCACCCGACGCGGCGACGGCGCCCGGTGTCGCAGCTTCGGCATGATCCCGAGTGGTCGCTGCCGGCTGCACGGCGGCAAGTCGCCCCGCGGCATCGGCTCCTCCAGCCTGCGTCACGGCCACTACTCCCGCTGCCTGCTGACGCGAATCGCGGCTCAGCTCGACGCGCTCAGGGCCGCGGCCGAAGAGGCGGCAAGCGGGGCAGAGCGAACGGGGTAACACAACATGGGCTGGGAAACCCGAGCGCGGGGCGGTCGCTATTACACGAGATCCCGCAAACTCGGCGGGCGAGTGGTTCGCGAGTATGTCGGCACCGGGCCGATCGCCGCCCTGATTGCCGACCAAGACGCCGCGGAGCGCGAGCAGCGGGCGGTAGAGAAACAGCGGCTACGGCGCGTGCGGGCACACCTGGCGCCACTGGAGACAATGACCGCCGAGCTCGACCAGCTGGCCGAGCTGCTGGCACGGGCGGCCCTGGTCGCCCATGGCTATCGACAGCATCATCGCTCGGAATGGAGGAAGCGCCGTGACACCTAGGGCGAACCGAAAGACGCAGCCGCTCCCCGCCCCGCCGGAATCCATCGGGGAGCTAGGACCAACGACCGAGCGATCACTCGCTCTTGCAGCCTGGATCACGGCGCTGCTGATGCGCGAGCAAGAGGGTGACGCGGAAGCATCGAAGATGCTGATCGAGGTCTATAACACCGTGCCGCGCATGTGGGGCGAGCTCGCCGTACTGCGTGACAACGCGGAAGGCTGCTGGCTAGACCTGATCGCGCCGGCACGCGAGTCGGGTCGGGACTTTACCCGTGAGGCGATTCGGCGCGAGCTCGAACGGGTCCGGCGTGACGCGGCGGGTGCCGACCCGGCCCCGATCGACGCCATGCTGGCCGACCGCGTCGCGCTGTGCTGGCTCGCCGCCCACTATGCGGAGACGCAGTATGCCGAACGGCTCAAGGATGGAATGACCTTCAAGGAAGGTGAGTACTATCACAAGCAATGCGAGCGGGCCGAGCGGCGCCTCCTCAAGGCGATCCAGACATTGGCCACCGTCCGACGATTGCTGACCCCAACCGTCCAGCTCAACGTCGCCGAGAAGCAGATCAACGTTACCCGTGAGTGTCTGGAGCGAGGGACGTCCCGCCTACTAACACCATGAAATTCCAGTACGATGGGGCAGTCCGCACCTCGCCATGACCGTGCGCTGCGAGCGGGTGACGAAAAGCGGTTGAGGCACCGGACCACCAGACGTTGGTATCATTACCTGACGCTCAGCTGCCTGCATGGCAGCCACGGACGGGGATCCTTCTCTGAGGGATTGCTTGAACGCCTTCACTAATGGTTAGGCAGGCCGTGCCGGTACTAGCGCAAGCTTTAAGACCCGCCAGGATTGGGCGCTGGTCTCGTTCACCGAGTCAATGCCGCGACGCTGAAGTCATCCATTCATCTCGACGCCACAGTTCGCGCCACCTCCACGGCCACCGGCAACGCATGGCCCGCGACTGAAAAGGTGCCGATCCGGATCAGGATCGACCCCTTCTGCACATAGACGACCGCCAGATTCGACCCGGTATCGCCACCGATCAAGGCTCTCGATCCATCCCCGATCGGGTCGGTCTCCGCATCAGTCAGCCCGCCAGCGGCGGCGGCATCGGAGAAGTAGGTCAGCGCCGCGGCAGCCGATTCGTCGCTGTCGAACTGATGCAGGCTGACATTGACGGTAGAGACGCTCTCCGGGTCGGCGGTCGCGTCGTCCGCCTGGAAATCGCGGTAAATGTTCTGGCTCCAGCCCCATTCCCGCAACCGGGTCGCGGCTGTCCCCGCATCGTCACCCAAGGTCGCGGCGACCTCGTCCGCAGTGCGCTCGGTGGTCGTCCGCTCCGGCAGCTCCCCGGGAATCTGGCTGGAGGAGGGCAGCATGTCGGTGAAGACTGTTGGAGTGGCTGCCACGACGGTCGACCGCGGTGCCGGCGCCCCACCTGCCGCCGGGGTACCACTGGCGGGTGGAGTCGCCATCGGCAGTGCATTCAGTGGGGGGAGGATCGTCATCGTCTGGTTGTAGGCGGTGTAGCGGGTCAACGTGACCAAACCATCGGCCTGCGTCTCGATCGCGCAGATCAGGTTGTCCTTCCCCACCGCGACCGCGACGTCGATCCGGCCCCCGGTCTCGGTCGTCTGGACGAAGCGGTAGCCGTCGCAGGAGCGGCCGTCGATGCTGACTGTACCCAGCGAGATCAGCTCGCGCGATCGCAGCGAGGCGTCCAGGGTCGGGAAGGGCGGGGTGATCGGCGCCGCCAGCGCGTCGAAGACGGTTCGCAGCTGCGACTTCGGATCGATCGCTGCGGGATCGACGGCAACCCATGTCTCCGGGCTGATATTGGGCCGCACGAACCCGGCAAGGGCGCCCCTCACCCAAACTTTCCCATCCAGTGACACCGACTCGGACGAGGCCTGACCGCGCGCCTGCGTCGCTTGATGACGCTGATTGGGAACGATGCCCTGCTCCGTAATCTCAGCCGTCGTCGCCGAGACGGTGAAGGTGCCCGTCCCCGGGCTCGCCACCGCGGCTGGCGAGGCTCCGGCCACGGGGGCCGCATCGGCATCCCGGCCGTAGACCCGCACCAGCTGATAGTTCTTGACTCCCGCCCAGGCTCCGTTGACCCGATCGGCGAGGTCGCCGAACGTTGCTCCGCCGGCGCCGGGCGTGCCCGCGACGGGCGATGCGCTGACCGGTGAGCCGCCTGGCGGTGCGGTGGGGACAGCGGTCGTGGCGACCGGGATCGTCGCTACCGGATCCACGGTCGCTGTGGGCATTGTCTCCTCGTCTCTAGCACCGCCCGACGTGGTTGGTGTATTCGTGGGCGATTGCGTTGGCGCCTTTGTCGATGAGGCGGGGGGTGAAGTCTCTATCACGGGCCACTCACGTTCGAAGGCAAATCCCGGCGGCAAATCCTCGAGTCCCGGGAGGCGTCCCCAAAGTCCGTCTGTGCGGTATCCAGCGCCCTCGATCGACTGAGGGGCGCCGGGCAAAGGGTCGACCACCTGCTCAGCGATCTTTAGGACGTCCGCCAGCGGGTCAGCCATCGCCCCTGCACCCAACAAAACATTCATGTACCGCCCATTACCGACGATGATGTAGGCGATGTCATAGCGACCATCACCAGACGTAGCCGCAAAAGCGAGCGTGTAATCGCCCACCACCGGCGCGCTCACCTGGCGGAACGTCGGAGGTGACGTGTCGTTCATCAATGTCGCAAGCTTCGCTCCCGCCGCTCGCCCAACGGCCTCTCCGATCTTACCGGCTGCGGCATCAGTGACGGAGTCGGATGCAGATGGACTGAACTCAGCGACCGCGAAGGACAGGAATGTAGTTCCCTGCCGCCGCGTCGCTGCCGTGAATTCGCGCGCCGCAGCGGCGACGACTCCTTCGAGCGCTGGGACCGGCGTGGGTGTTGCCTTGCGGTCGCTCTGTGCTACCACGTGGCCACCAGCAGGGACAAGAAAGTGGAGGAGCAGCACAACTGCGCACACGGTCGTTATGAGGCGGCTAACCAGCTCTGAGACGCTTCGGCGAGACTTGCTTTCCGACCCGATCATCGCTGGTTCCTCCATGGTCGTCCCACCTGTGCGCAGCGCATTTCACGGGCACAGAACGACCAACGTGTTAAGGTCTAACCGCATTTTCGGGGAGGTATGGCAAGCTTGTCAGAATCACGCGGTACGTTGCGATCGCCGCCCTCCGGCGACTGAGTGACCGCTCCCGCCACGCTGCATCAGCCCATTGTATAGACGTCGAGGCATGCGCGGGTCCTCAGAGGGATGGAAAGCACTACGTGGTCCGGCGTGACGGCCGACTAACCACGTCCACGGCAGCAGCCTGTCAGGTCAACCCTCCACATGCACCGACGGGAGCCACGTTCGCGCGAGGGACATTGGGCAGCGACCTTGTCATGGCAGGCTCTCACAGGCAACGCCATCATGGTTCCGATCGAGCCCCCACACATTGTTCGCTGCCGAGCCGCCATTGGCCTCCCAGGCCGCCTGCGCCTCGGCGTGGGTCGCGAAGTCGGCGCAGTCCAGATCACCGCCAGCATACGGGTTGGTGGCGCCGCCAGGATCCACCACACCTTGGGGTGCGTCGGGTGGCGGCTGAGGAGCATCCACACCGAAGAAAATTTCACAGGCTCGACCGTCACCGTTTGGATCGATAGATGGTTGAACCTCCGGGTGTGCCCGGTAGTACACATTTGCCTCCTCAAAACTACCGAAGCCGCCGCACTCCGCAATGAGCGCCGGCTTGGGTGTCGGGGTCGATCGGGGTCGCGGAGTCGCGCTCGGACGCGGCCGCGGGGTGGCCGTTGGCTCCAGGGGCGTGTCGGCGCCGCCGCAGACATCCCAAAGGCCGCGACCCGCGTCACGAGCGTCCCGCTCAGCGTCCCGGAGTCGCTCCGCATACTTGACGTCGGGGGGAAAGCGGGAGGCCATCGCATACCCGTCGCGGACGAGCTGCTCATTGGCAAAATACGCCGCGCCCCCGGACTTGGGTACAACCCATACGTAGCGCAGGAGCCGCTCGTAACGATCGATCTCGGAGACATCCTTTTCCAGCCAAACGGTTCGTCCACCGAGCATGCCCGTCGTGTGCGTCGTCGCCTCCGCTCCGTAGCACTCGACGGGATCGTTCGGGTCCTTGGTCTCCGGCGTGTCGATCCCAATGAGCCGGACGCGAACTGTATGACCGCTGATGCCTACGTCAATGGTGTCACCATCCACAATGCGGAGTACCTTGGCTTCCATCGCGCCATCTGGTACGCCATCTGGAACCTCCACGCCCTCCGCTTGGGAGAGGGACGCGATATCACGAGAAGCCGCGGTCGATGACGATTTGAGGGTCGATAGTCCAGTGGGCTCCGGCGCCGGTGTAGCTGTCACCGTAGCGGCCGCTGTTGGGGTAATGCCTGTCGTCCCTGTCGGACGGACGGTTACGGTAGGTACCGAGGTAGGTGCAGCGGTGGTAATCAGCGAAACTCGCGCCGTGACCGTGTTAGTGGGGAACGGTCGTACCGCGGCTGTTGCCATGACGCGGTCGCCGATCAAATTCGCTGCCTGATTCGGCTGCGACGTGGCGCTGTCATCCTGATTGCCGTCGAGTCGCCCAACGAGAACGAGGAGGGCAAGCACGCCCAGGATACCGAGCCCGGCCCGGGGCGACAGACGGCGTCGCGTCGCGACGCGAGGGACCAGTCGCTGTCCACACTCGCGACAAAACGCATCACCGGCGGCAATGCGGGCCCCGCACCCTTGACAGGAAGCGTTTTGTCGCCGACGCGGCATTCCTCTTCCCTTATGCGCGGCGATGGAATAATGGTCGTCTAGGTCCCGAATTCCACCGCGTGCTGCTGGAGCCACTCGGCAAAGCTTGGGGCATGCCCGTCAAGCAGGTCCGCCCGCCACTGCATGGCGTACCCCGTGAACATCTGGAGATACGCCTCCTGGAGCATTGGAGCTAGGAAGCGGATGGCGGCTTCGGCGCCAACCATGATCATGAAGACCTGGTCATCGGGCTGGGCTGTTCCCGGGGTGGGAGCGTAGCCACCCTGGGCAATGAGGTTGTTCAAGACCACGTTGCTGTTGATAAACAGCCCCTGCGCAGCGAGTTGGTCGCCCGCCAGCGAGTAGGCAGTAGCCATGTCGGCAGCGTTGAGGTATCGACCCGGATTCAGCATACCAATAATCGCCCGCAGGTTGCGGTCGTACGGTAGAGTCGTGTTCACCACCGATGGGGGAAAATTGTGCTCGGACGCGAGAATGAACATTGCGGTGTTTCCCCACATGTCACCAATCCGTAGGCGGGGATCGTCTGGGCGGACGGATGTTCCTGAAGGCTCTGGTCGGTTCGGGGCAACCGCGATGGCGCACGAGTAGCAGGTTGGTGATAGCCCTCGCTCCGCTTCCACTGCCATCCAGTTCTCCCAAGTCCAGTCTTGCGGTTGACCGTTCAAGCCTAGGCGCCGGGCCGCTGCGACGTTTACGGCGTCCTCCCGGGCACGGTCGAATGTTGGATAGGCGGCCTCCAAGTTCTGGAGACATGCGTGATCACCAATGCCGTCGAGCCCGGTGACGAAGCCGTGGTAGCCTGGGTAGCCCGGGTACAACTCGACCAATTCGCATCCCGGCATGGTGAGGTCGGCCATCTGGCCCTCACTGCCCAGAGTGCTCGGCCCCCCTTCCACGAGAGTGAGGATGACAGCCGTCTCCTCGCCAGCCGATACGGTACATCCACTGCTGAACTGCTTGGCCGGGTGGTACCCGACGGGCGGTCTGGTTACGCCAACGGACCATTCGCCGGATGAAACATCATGGATCTCCACCGTGCCGGCGTCGGGTTCAGCATCCAACTTGGTATCACCATCGCATACGAGGATTTGAAGATCGTCCTTGTCCTGTCCACCTGGGTCCACCGTCGTTCAAACTGCTCATCGGGGCGAGCATTTTTGGGTTGCCCAGTCCATCGAAATCTCCTATCGTCCATCGCCATTGCGGTCAGGATTGCGGTCAGCAGGGCCGCATCAGGCCCAGTTACTTCGCGTGTCCCCGCCGGTCATGACCGTGCATGCATGGTCATGACTGGCAGGCCGCCACACAGATGGCCGTGCTCACGTGAAGGCGATGCTGTTAGGGATCCTTACCGCCCGACATGTGACGACCCGCGGCAAGGAAGGCTGCGTATTATCACAATCAGGCACTGACTCGCGCTTCGTTCCCTCACATATCAAGGCCGATCGGGTTGACATAGCCGAGGAGGCCTCCCGAATCGTGTGGCGGTCATCCAGCCGACCTGCTAATCGACGCCCTGCTTCGTCCTCGACGCTCAAGGTAATCAAACACGTCATCAACGTGTGGCCCGGGAACTCCGATGCGCCCCCCCGACCCGGCGATCACGGCGTCGGAGAAGCGCTCTTCTCAGATGTTCCTTTCCAGCGCATGAAGGAGCGCCGCACCGTGATCATCCTTTCTCACTCACCGTTTCCGTTTCCCTTCTCATCGCCAAAGTCGGCAGAGGCGGAAGCGTCCAGGTCGGTACCCGTCATGGGCCATCGCCTCAACCCGTCGCCACGTGACTGGTTTCCGGGACCAGGATCTCGCTGCATGGTGCCCAACCACGTTGCTCGGGTGATCAGGCCCAGCTGCGGGATGTCATGTGCGCCGACCTCCGAGGTGCTGCGTAGAACTTCGATGGTCGCCCCGTCATGGCGTTGCCGGGGGATGATCGCGACCCTGGCGCCATAGACGTTCTCCATTGCCGCTTGGTGGAACGGCAGGTCCGGCATCATCCGGTCGAGTGGGGTCACTGGGCGCTGGAGGCCGAACCTCGGTCAGTTCATCGGTGTGGCCGGGTGGCTGGGTAGAGCACCGTTTCGTCGTCCCGTCGCGAGTCGGCGTGTCGACCCGCGCTGGCATTGACTCTGGAGTCTCTGTCGCCTATCCCGTGCGTCGAGTACTGGCGGTGTAAATACTTTCGGGTAGACTGCCGCGGACCCCGCAAATCGGGGCTCGGTGCGGCGTCATGTCGAAGGGACTAGAGAGCGGTGGCATCGGTGATGACCTGTCCGAACCCCAGTCCGAACCCCAACGCATACGAAAACTTGATCATCGAGCGCAAGGGCCCCAAGGCTGTGCTAACGTTCACCCGTGAGGAGCGACTCAACGCCCTCAACGCCCAGACGTTCCGTGAGCTGATTGCGGCGGCCGAGGAACTTGAGGGAGACGACGTCGTCCAGGTCGTTATCGTGACTGGCCGTGGCCGTGGGTTTGTGGCAGGGGCGGACATCACCGACTACGTCGACCGCACGCTGCTCGAGTATCTCGATTTTCAACGGTTGGGTCGTCGCATGTACGACCGATGGGAGCGCCTCCGCCAACCAGTGATCGCGGCGGTCAATGGCTACGCACTCGGTGGTGGGTTCGAGCTGGTGCTTGTCGCCGATCTCGTCGTCGCCGCTGAGGAGGCAAAAATGGGGCTGCCGGAGGCGAAGCTCGGCCTCCTGCCGGGCGGCGGTGGAACCCAGCGCCTGACGCGCTTGGTGGGTCGTAACAAGACCAAGGAATTGCTGATGACTGGCGACTTCATCACGGTGACAGAAGCGCGGGAGCTAGGCATCGTCAACCGGGTTGTTCCCGCCGAGAAATTGATGCTGGCCGCGCACGCGCTCGCTGACCGCATCCTGGAGCGCGCGCCCCCTGGCGGTGAGGATGGCCAAGCAGCTCGTCAACGACGGAGTCGACGCCAGCTTGCCCAGCGCCATCTCCCAGGAGATGGGGATGACCGCTACGCTCTACGATACCGCCGACGCGCGCGAAGGGATCACCGCGTTCATTGAAAAGCGCCCCGCGGTGTTCACCGGGCGGTAGGAAGGGAGGTGGCCCGCCGACCAGACTACGGGAGCGGTATCCGGAGTCGCAGCGCCGCGACGACGCGGCGCCTTCGTCCGTCACAGAGGAGAGAGTCCGTGAAGTCACACGTCCGCCTGGGCGCTCGCGCGAGCTGGCTGAGCCGGTTCATCGCCGTCGCCGCCCTCATGCTCATTCTTGTCCCGACAGCCCTCGCCCAGGATGCCACGCCGATGGCCTCCCCGGGCGCGATGTCCCCAGGCGAGCAGATGGTTCGGACCTTGGATCCTAAGGCGCTCCCCGAGGGTTGGAAGATCCCGGCATCCGCCACCCACGTCACCAACTATGGCGTCCACGAGTGGTATCAGAACCTTACTAAGGGCGAAGCGACCCGTGCGGCCGACTACGGGATCAAGTTCAAGCAGGTCGACGCCAACCTTGATCTTCAGGCCTCACTGGCCGCCGTTCAAGAGGTTGCCGGCCAGGTTGACGTCATCAACTTCACGCCGGTGAATGAGAAGGCATCCGGCCCGACTATTACCAAACTCGCCGCGGAGACGGGAAAGCCGATCATCTGCGAGTCATCACCCACTGACGGCTGCACGACACTTATCTCGATCGACGATTACGCCGCCGGCTTCAAGGTCGGAGTCTGGGCCGGGGAGTACGCCCAAAAGAATTTGGACGGCAAGGCGCGAATCCTCGACGTTGGGCTGCCGGCGCTGACTACGACGGTCAACCGCTCCAAGGGCTTTGCCGACGGCATCAAGTCTGTCCTGCCGGATGCTGAGGTTATCGCCTCAGTGGATGCACAGGGGCTGAAAGACACAGCCGTCAAGGTGTCGGCCGACGCGCTGACCGCCAACCCGGATGTCAACATCATCTTCGGCATCAACGACGATTCCGCGCTTGGTGGCCTCCAGGCCTTCGAGTCGCAGGGCGGCGACACCGCGAATTTGCTCGTCGTCGGCTTTGGCTGCGAGGGCAAAGCATGTAAGGACGCGTTGGCAGAGGGCGGCCCGTACAAGGTCTCGGCGGCCATGTTCCCCGAGTACCAGGGTCGACTCATCATCGACGCTGGGGTTGCTGCGTTTAACGGGACCGAGCTTCCCACTCACATCGTCGCCCCCACTATCGCGGTGACTGCAGATAACCTGGGGGAGTACTACGCCAAGGAAGGGGACGGGTACACCGCGAACTTCGACGCGATCTCGCAGATCTCGGTCGAGGGGGAGAAATAGTCCGGGCCTGATCGATCCTGCGCGCGTCCCGGTCCTCGGTCCATTCCTTGGTGGCTACGAGGACCCGGGACCACCATGCTGGATCGGGCATTGTGGGGCAGGTACGTATGAAGGCTGAGAGTGTCGGGACGCTCGACCTCGATCGCGGTGATCGGTGGTCGCGACCATGGATCCCCGTGGGGCGTTGGCTGTTTCGGACCCAGGAGGGGGTCCTCCTACTGGTCCTCGTCGCCGTGTGCCTGTTCCTGTCGGACCGGTCGGAAGTCTTCGTCTCCGAGCGCAACATCTTCGTCCTGCTCAGCCAGATATCGATGACGATGATTACCGCCATTGGAATGACACTGCTTATCGTCGGGGGGGAAGTGGACCTCTCCGTTGGGTCGATGCAGGCATTTATCGGCGTCCTGGCGATGCAAACGCTGAATGTGACGCACCAGCTTGTCTTCGGCCTTGCCTCCGCCCTGCTCGTTGGCGTCGTCATCGGCTTGGTGAACGCGGGGCTGACCTTGGGGTTAGGCATCAACTCGTTCATTGTGACGCTGGCAATGTTGTCCGTCGTCCGCGGCCTCGCCTACACGTTCACCGACGCCGCAGTTCAGAATGAGCACAAGCTCCAGTCCTTCCGTGCCATAGGCACCGGGTTTGTCTTCCGGTTGCCGGACATCGGCCGCGTGCCGTGGCCGGTCGTGATCATGGTCGGCATCTTTGGCGCGTTCTACCTCCTAATGACGCGTACCACGTTCGGCCGCTATGTCTACGCCGTCGGCGGCAACCCTCGAGCCGCCGCCCTTTCTGGTGTTCCGGTCAAGACGATCAAGACGATCTGTTTCATCCTGACGAGCGTTCTGGCGTCGCTCAGCGCGTTCCTGCTGATCTCCCGCATGAACTCAGGGCAGAACAATGCCGGCTTCGGGTTCGAGCTCCAGGTGATCGGGGCCGTTCTGCTCGGCGGCACCAGCCTCGTCGGCGGGCAGGGTACGTTGGTCGGAACGTTGTTCGCCGTCCTGCTCCTCGGCGCACTCAATAACGGGATTGTGCTGCTCGGGATCAATTCAAGCTGGCAGACGGCCGTCAATGGCCTGGTGATTCTGGTGGCGGTCCTCCTCGATGCGCGCCGACGGCGCGCTACCGGCGAGGCCGAGTAAGCCGTTTGTGGGCGTCGTCGCATGGTCAGGCCGGCTCGCACGTCGATCAGGGTGCGCAATGGGAGTGGTATGGAGATGACGGCCGGCGATCTCACAGGCATGGATGAAGGGCCACTGAAACCACTGTTGGGACCGGTTGGGGCAGGAACCCCCGTGCTCGACATGCGAGGAATCCGGAAGGTGTTCCCTGGCGTTGTGGCGATTGACGACGTCGATTTTAACGTGCTGCCGGGGGAGGTTCATGCGCTGGTCGGTGAGAACGGCGCCGGCAAGAGCACGCTGATCAAGATCATCGCCGGACTTTACCGCCGTGACCGGGGAACGATGCGCGTCAATGGCGAGGACGTGGATTTCAAGAGTCCTGCGGAGGCGCTCACGCGTGGGATTAAGGTCGTGTATCAGGAGCTCGATCTTGTGCCCGGTCTGAGCGTCGCCGAGAACGTGTTTCTCGGCGGCTACCCCCGCACACGGCACGGGCTGGTCGACTTCAACGCGCTCCACACCCGCGCTACCGAGCTGCTTTCGCAGCTCGGTCTCGCCATCGATTCCGAAAAACCGGTCGGAGAGCTTCGCGTCGCGGAGCAACAGCTCGTCGAGATTGCCCGCGCCCTCTCCCGTCAGGCACAGTTGATCATCATGGACGAGCCAACCTCTGCCCTCAGCCCGGCCGAGGTCGAGACGCTCTTCGCGGTAATCGATCGGTTGCGGCAGCGGAACGTCGCCATCGTCTACGTGTCTCATAAGCTCGAGGAGATCTACCGCATCGGCAACCGCGTCACGGTCTTCCGGGACGGTCGGCGGGTAGTCACCAAGCCAATCGCCGAGACGACGCCTCGGCAACTGGTGACCTGGATGGTCGGCCGCGACCTCCAGGATCTTTTCCCCAAGACGTCACCGCAGGTGGGCCGCCCGCTGCTGGAAGCGCGAGCCCTGAATGGGTCCGGCCTGCGCGATGTAAGCCTCACCGTCCACGCTGGTGAGGTGGTTGGAGTCTTCGGACTCATGGGCGCCGGTATCAACACCATCGGTCGCGCCCTGTTCGGTGCGAGCGCCCGAAGCGGGACGGTTGCGATCGACGGCCGGACGGTCCGGTCATCCTCGCCGTCCGACGCTATCGCAAAGGGGATGGGCTTACTCACGGAGAGCCGCAAGGACGACGGGCTCGTGTTGCCTTTATCCGTCAAGACGAACATGACGCTCGCCTCTCTGGCCCGCTTCGCCGGGCTCACGTGGATCCATGGCCGGGCGGAGACCCGGGCCGCCGCCGAGTACGCCACACGGTTGGGCATCAAGACCCCCTCCCTGCGGCAGCGCGTCCGCTACCTGAGCGGCGGCAATCAGCAAAAAGTGCTGATGGCCCGCTGGCTGCTGCGTCAGCGCGACCTCCGGGTCCTGATCCTGGCCGAGCCCACACGGGGCATCGACGTGGGGTCCAAGGCGGAAATCTACCGGCTGATCGACGAGATGGCCCACCGAGGCATGGGCATCCTCTTCATGTCGACCGAGATTCCCGAAATCCTCGGCATCTCCGACCGCATTCTGGTCATGCGGGAGGGTCGCATCACTGCGGAGTTCCCCCGCGCCGACGCCACGCAGGAGGGCCTCGTGGCCGCGGCGGCCGTTGACGTGGAAGAGTCCGGGCATCCGGCCCTGGGCGCGGCACACCCAGTGCCGGTGCCGCTAGAAGGATCCACATGGCAGCGATAGACGGCAGCCGAGCGGCACCAGCGCAGGCTACGGAGCGACGGACGACGTGGAAGCGGCGCCTGGCGCCGCTGCTGCACCACGAGGAACTCAGTCTGGTGCTGCTCTTCCTGGCGGTGGTCGCCTTCTTCGCTGCGACGGAACCGGCGGCCCGTTCGTCTGGGACATATCTAGACCTGCTCCGTGACGTGTCGCCAAACCTCATTGGGGCAGTCGGCGTCACTTTGCTGTTGCTGGCCGGGGAGTTCGACCTCTCGATCGGATCGATGCTGGCGTTCACGGGGGTCGTGACGGTCGAGACATTCAACGCCACTGGCAACATGTGGCTGGGGATGTTGGCCGGGGTGCTGACCGGTCCGCTCGTCGGCGCAGTCAACGGATACTTGGTCACCGTGCAGGGCATGAACTCCCTGATGACCACGCTCGGCACCATGTTCGCCCTGCGCGGGGCCGTTTACGTCTGGACCAACAAGACGCCGGTCGTGAGCGAGCAGGGATTCGACGGCTTTCTCTGGCTCTACCAGGGAGAGATTGGTCCGGTGCCAGTGCCCGGCATCATCGCGGTGGCTCTGATCGCGCTCTTCTACGTCGTCGCCACCCGAACTCAGTTCGGACGCAACGTCTACGCCATCGGCGGCAATCAGACCGCGGCACGGGTCTCTGGGATCAAGGTCCAACGCTCCAAGTTCCTCCTCTTCGTCGTCTCCGGGACGACCGCGGCGATCGCCGGATTGCTCATCGCCTCCCAGACCGGGACCGGCTACTTCGACGCGGGCGCCCAGGGCTTCGAGCTGATCGTGATCGCCTCGGCCGTGCTCGGAGGCGTCAGCCTCGGTGGCGGCGAGGGCCGCCTGCTCAGCGCCATGCTGGGGGTGCTGATCCTTGGGATGACGGCTAAAGGCTTGCGCCTGATGGGCGCGCACACCACCCAGCAACTCATCGTGATCGGCGTGGTGATGCTCGCCTCGGTGTACTACCACGGGGTTCGTAAGCGGCTCGTCATCCGTAGCAGTGACTGGTCGTAGGGATGTGGGGAGCGAAGGCTAGGGGAGGGGCGGTGATGCGGACTGGTTGCATCGGCGACAGTCACATCTTACGGTCCGGGAGGTGGTCGTGAGTTTGCGTACATCACCTGGGCAGTGTGCGGTCACTGAGGTGGTCCTCGAGCGGGGTGTGCGGGCAATCCGGCTCGAGAACGACCTGGTCGCCGCGACGGTCCTCCCCGATAAGGGCGCCGACGTCTATACGCTGACCTGGAAGCCCCGTGGCCTTGATGTCCTGTGGAAAAGCCCCTGGGGTCTGCACCGGCCCGGGGGGGGCGTGCCGACCGCCAGCGGCTCGCTGGCTGCGTGGCTCGGGGCCTACGAGGGAGGCTGGCAGGAGATCTTCCCAAGCGGAGGGGGCCCGAGCTATTACAAGGGTGTCGAACTCAACTACCATGGCGAGGCGTCGGTTGTCACCTGGGACTATGACATTGTCATCCCGGGCGGCGATGCCGCCGAGCTGCGCCTTTGGACCCGCCTTGCCCGCAGTCCCTTCCTCATCGAGCGGACGATGCGCGTTGAGATGGCAAGCCCGATCCTGACCCTCAGTGGTCGGATCACCAACGTGGGCGGGGAGTCTCTCGACTACATGTGGGGCCATCACCCCGCCTACGGCGCCCCCTTTCTCTCCGCCGCCTGCCGCATCGATACCAACGCCCGGTCGCTGCGGGCCGACGATGAGTTCGATGGTCCGTTCAATCCGCTGGCACCCGACGCCCGCGCCGCGTGGCCCAGTGTGCTGCGCGACGGACAGACGACTAATCTGTCCAGCGTCCCCGGGGAGAACACCCACCGCCACCTACTCGCCTATCTCCACGACTTTGTCGGTGACCATGGCTGGTATGCCCTGACCAACTCCGAGTTGGGGCTCGGGATCGGCCTCGTCTGGCCGACATCGGTCTTTCCCTACGCCTGGTTCTGGCAGGAGTTGCATGCATCACCCGGTTTTCCCTGGTATCAGGGCGTGTACGTGATGGCGATTGAACCCTTTACGAGCATTCCCGGACAGGGACTCGGACAGGTCATGGAGAAGACCGGCAGCCATCGGACCCTGCATCCCGGCGAGACCGTTGAGGCCGAGCTACGCGCCGTCTTCTACGAGTCGCGCATCGGGGTGCAGGAGATCGCGGCCGAGGGGACGGTTGTCCTCAAGGAGGAGTGAGCGCATGACGGCATCGGGGGACACCCAGGTCAGCCTGATGGATATCCATGACTTCGTGCCCTTCGTCGATGGTCTCGACCACCCGGAATGCGTCGCCTGCGGCCCCGAAGGCGAGGTGTATGCCGGTGGCGAGGCCGGCCAGATTTACCGCGTGGACCTCGGCGGCTCGTTCGAGCAGGTAGCGGACACGGGTGGCTTCATCCTCGGCCTCTGCGTCGATGCAGACGCCAACGTCTACGCCTGCGACAGCGCTCGTCGTGCGGTCGTCCTCGCCGCGCCCGACGGCACGATCGTGACCTACGCCGACGGGACCCCCGGCCGGAAGATGATGACACCCAATTACCCGGTCTTCGACGATACGGGCAACCTCTATGTCTCTGACTCGGGCAGCTGGCACGGCAATGATGGCTGCATCTTTCGGATCCGGCCCAGCGGCGAGACCGAAATCCTAAGCGACGAGCTGACGGCGTTCCCCAACGGCATGGCCCTCCACCCAGACGCGCGGTGGCTCTACGTCGTGCTCTCCCAGGTCCCGGGGGTGGTCCGGATCGAGCTCCGCGACGATGGATCGGTAGGCCCCGCGGAGAGCGTCGTTGAGCTCCCTCGCCACGTGCCGGACGGCCTCGCCTTCGATGAGCAGGACAACCTCTATATCTCCTGCTACACCCCTGACGTGATTTATCGGGTTGCACCGGATGGGGGGTTGGCGATGGTCGCCGAGGACTGGGAGAGTGTCACCTTCGCGACCCCGACCAACATCGCTTTCTGCGGCGCGGACCGGCGGACGTTGGTGGTCGCCAGCCTCTCGCGTTGGCACTTGACGAAGGGCCAGATGCCGGTCGCGGGAAGCCGTCTCCGGTACCCACGACTGGCGTAGGGGGCGGCGGTTGATGATTCCCACCTGCCGACGGCGTGAATGTGTGATAAGGAGGCTCAATGGCGGAACGACAGCGGTTCGTGAGCAAGGTTGTCGTCATCACGGGCGCGGGCATGGGCATCGGTCGCACCGCCGCGCTGGCATTCGCGCGTGAGGGCGGGTCGGTGGTGATCGGCGACATCAGAGAGGACGATGCTCGGGAGACCGCGCGCCATATTATCGAGAACGGCGGCAAGGCAGTCGCCGTCCGGTGTGATGTCAGGCACGCCGCCGACGTCCAGAAGTTAATGGAACAGGCGGTCGACGCGTTCGGCGGCATCGATGTGCTCTACAACAACGCGGGTGTCGTCCGCTACGGCACCGTCGAGAATCTGACCGAAGACGACTGGGACTTCCAGCTCGACATTAACCTCAAGGGTTCGTTCCTCACGTGCAAGCACGCCATCCCGGAGATGCGCAAGCGGGGCGGTGGCGCGATCGTGAACACCGCCTCGGTGCAGGCGTTCGCCTCGCAAAAGACGGTGGCGGCGTATGCGGCCTCAAAAGGTGGGGTGGTTAGTCTCACAACTACTATCGCTCTGGACCACGCTCACGAGAACATCCGCTGCAACTGCATCGCACCTGGATCGATCCGGACCCCGATGCTCGAGGATGCTGCCGACACCTTTGGCGGTGAGAACCCGGAAGGGGCAATTACCGAGTGGGGGCGATTGCACCCGCTCGGCCGTGTCGGTCGGCCAGAGGAGGTCGCCAACATGGTCCTTTTTCTGGCCAGCGACGAGGCATCGTTCTGCACCGGTGGCTGCTACCGCGTCGACGGCGGGCTGCTGTCGCCGTTGTTCAACGGTTAGGCCGGTGCGGGCGGCGGTGGAGAACCCGCGACTATTGACGGCCAAGGAGCGATGAATTATGGCTGGACCCCTCGAGGGACTTGTCGTCGCCGACTTCGCACAGCTGGCGCAGGGCCCGTTCGCAACGCAAATACTGGGCGACATGGGCGCCGAGATCATCAAGATCGAGCCGCTCAAGGGCGACTGGATGCGTCATTGGAGCATGGCGAACCTTTTCATCGAGGGGGAGGGCGCCTCGTTCCTTAGCTTCAATCGAAACAAGCGCAGCATCGCCATTGATCTCAAGCACGCGCGGGGAACGGAGGCCGCTCTTCGCCTGATCGACCGGGCGGATGTCGTCCTCGAGAACTTCCGCCCCGGGGTGATGGAACGCCTCGGTCTCGGCTACGAGACGCTTGCTGCACGAAATCCGCGCATCATCTACTGCGCCAGCTCCGGCTGGGGCCCGAGTGGCCCCTACGTCAAGCGTCCCGGCCAGGACCTCCTGGTCCAGGCGCTCGCCGGCGTTGGCTACCTCAACGGTAACGCAGACGGGCCGCCCCAGGGGGTCGCCGTCGGGATCGCCGACTTTACCGCCGGCTTCCACATTGTCTACGGCATCCTCGCCGCGCTGTATGGGCGCGAACGGACCGGGCGTGGTCAGCGCGTCGACGTCAACCTCCTGAACTCCATCCTCAATTTGCACACCCAGGAGATCAGCGTCTACCTGAATGGGGCGGGATTGCCGGAACGAAGCCGGAGCAATATTCCCGGACCGTACCTGGGCGCCCCATACGGCTTCTACAAGACGAAGGACAGTTACATCGCGATTGCGATGAACCCGATTGACCGGCTGGCCGCCCTGATAGGCGTCGCGGGCTACGAGGACCGTTCGGAGTCCCAGATCATGGAGGGCCGCGACGAAGTCCGCGCCGACTTCCAGCAAGGCTTCTTGACAAAGACGACCCAAGAGTGGCTGGAGATCCTGCTGGCTGAGGACATCTGGTGCGGCCCAGTTAACGACTTCGCTGCCCTGGAGCAGGACCCGCAGATCGCTGAGAATGAGATGATCGTCGAGTGGGAGCATCCGAAGGCCGGGACGGTCCGCGGCGTGGGCATCGCGGTCAAGTTTCAGGATACTCCCGGCGCAATCCGGCGGCACGCCCCGCTGCTCGGCGAGCACACGGTCGAGCTGCTGAGGGAGTTCGGCGGCTACAACGATGACGAGATTCGTGAGCTACAGGAGCAGGGGGCGATCGCTTCGTGACCGCCCAACCGGACCCCCCCGGTTCTGCGGAACGGGCCCAGACTCGATTTTGCTCCCTCGAGGATCTCGCCGCCTGGGTGCACCACGGTGACCGCCTTGGCATCAGCGGATTTCATTTCTCCCGCCTCCCGATGGCGCTGGTTCGGGCCGTGGTCGCCCGCGGCGTTGGAGATCTCGAGTATGTGAGCTGGGGAGGCAGCCTCGGTCTCGAAGTGCTTCTCGAAGCGGGCGCGGTCCGGCGCATGGTGCTCTGTTTCAATAACCTCGACGTGTTCGGCCTTGCCCCGCGCTTCCGACGCGCGGTTGAGGAGAACGCGGTCGAGCTACAGGAGTGGACGGCGCTCGGCATGATGCAGGGATTCCATGCCGCGCAGCACGGCGTCCCATCAATGCCCTTCCCGCTGCCGGTTGGCTCCGACATTGTCCGCCGCGCCGGCTTCGCCAGGTCCTACGCTGACCCGGTCACCGGGCAGTCGGTCGGCGCCGCACCGGCGCTACCGCTCGACGCGTTCCTGCTCCACGCGCAACGCGCGGACGAAGCTGGCAACGTGGAGATCCGCGGCGCCCGCGGCCTTGATCTCAGCTCGGTTTTCGCCGCCCGGCGGGTCCTGGTGACCGTGGAGGAAATCGTCCCCCACGGCGTGCTCCAGGCTTCGGACGCGCCCCGATCCTATGTTCTCCCACGGGCGTTCGTTACGGCGGTGGCAAGGGTGCCATTCGGCGCGTACCCCACCTCTTGCCTGCCATATTACGTGACCGACTACCGTGAGCTGTTGCGCCTCATCTCCGGCGACACGCTCCGGGTCTTGCCTCCCGAGCCGGACCGCCGGGTCTTCCTCTCGACCGCGGCGATGATCCCGCCGGAGAAGATCAGCTCCCCGGTGCTCCTGAGGCACGGCCGTGGCGAGGTGGGCGATGGTCCGGCCACGGCCGACGAAGTGATGGTCGGGTGGCTGTCTCACCAAATCGACAATGCGAGCATTTGCTCAGTGGGATCCGTCTCCCCGCTCGCCACCGTTGCCTACCTACTTGCCAAGCGCACCCACGCGCCGGACCTAGTGCTGATGACCTCGAACGGTGGCTTGATCGATGTGGCGCCGCGACCGATGCTCATGATTGCCGCCGAGTCCCTTGACTTTCAGACCGCCGTCGCCCATTGGGGCGGCGACGAGAGCTACCACGCGTACTACCAACGCGGCCTGGTCACCCACGAGGTTGTGAGCGCAGCCCAAATCGACCGCCACGGCAACACGAACAACATCGAGGTGACGTCCCCGAGTGGGCGACGGATCCGGCTCCCGGGCCAGGGCGGCATGGCGGACGTCGCCAATATGCACCGCCACTTCCTCCTGTACCTTGCCCGTCAATCACCCCTCTCGCTCGTGGAGCGGGTGGAGTACATCAGCGCAGCCCGCGGGCTGCTCACCGAGGTGGAGCGGCGTGCCTCGGGTTATCAACCGGGCACCGTCAAGCTCCTCACCAATCTCGGCCTCTTCGAACTGGAAGAAGCCTCCCGCGAACTGGTGCTGACGTCCGTCCACCCCGGCGTTGGCGCAGATGACGTCCAGGCTGCCACCGGGTTCGCCCTCAGAGTGGCGGAGCGCCTCTCTACCACTGACCCGCCCTCGGTCGACGAACTGCGTCTGATCCGCGAGGAGATTGACCCACTAGGGATGCGGAGACTTGAGTTCGTGGCCGGCAAAGAGCGCGCGCCGCTCCTAGCAGAGCTGATCGAGAGCGAAGAAGCGGTGATCGCGGACCTGACTGGTTCGGCGCGGATCGAGTGATCCCGCCCCGTCTGGGGTTCACCAGCCGGCGCCGGTCCAAGTACGGAGGGAGTGGCGACGTTTTGTTGGGCACCGTGAAGATTATTACGACGCTGGCGACCACGACGTGTCACGAGAGGATAGGGTTGATGATCGAGCTTCGGGGGATCAGCTGGGACCACCCGCGCGGGCACGACTGCATGGTGGCTACGGCCGACGCGTTCATGGCCGCGAACCCGGCGGTCCGCCTGGTTTGGGAAACCCGACCTCTCCAGGCCTTTGCGGACCACCCAGTGGAGAAACTGGCCCAGACCTACGATCTTCTTGTGATCGACCATCCCTTCGTCGGCTTCGCCGCTGCCGACGGCTGCCTCCTTCCGATTGACGTACACGTCGATGCAGCAGTCCTTGACGACCAGGCCGCCAACAGCGTCGGACCCAGCCACCGAAGCTATATCTATGCCGACCACCAGTGGGCACTGGCCACCGATGCCGCCGGCCACGTCAGCGCCTACCGTCCGGACCTCGTCCAGCACATTGGCGGCGTCCCACGCACATGGGACGACGTCCTCCGAGTTGCCACCGATCGCCAGAGGCGTTCAAACGCCCAAATCGGCATCCCGCTCATTCCTGTGGACGCACTGATGAGTTTTTGCTCGATCTGCGCCGCCCACGGGGAGAGCCCCTTCACCGGCCCCGATCGGGTCATCAGCCGGACAATGGGCCACCATGCCCTGGAGATGCTGAGCACACTCCGAAACGTCTGCCACCCAGAGTCGCTCCATCGCAATCCGCCGCGTATGCTCGACCTGATGAGCACGACCGACGAGGTCGCCTATGTGCCACTACTCTTTGGCTACTCCAACTACGCGCGACGCGGTTTCCGGCCGAGCCTGGTGCGCTTCGGTCCGGTCCCGGCGACGGACGGAAATCCGCCGCGGGGCGGCATCCTCGGCGGGGCGGGACTCGCCATCTCGAGTAGCACCGGGCACCCAGAGGTGGCGGTCCGCTACGCGGCTTTTGTCGCCAGCCGGGAGATCCAGCGAAGCGTCTATTTCGAGTCTGGCGGGCAGCCAGGTCACCGCGTCGCGTGGCTTGATGGCGAGGTCAATGCTGCCTCGTCGGATTTCTTCCGCGACACGCTTGAGACACTGGATAATGCCTATCTGCGCCCACGGTACGATGGTTACATGGCGGTTCAGGAACGTGCGGGTGAGCTGATCCACGCGTGGCTCACTGACGGAGGCGGCGCCGACCCTCTGCTGGATGCGCTCGACGCGTTGTATCGCGCGAGCAATCCTAATGGCGAGCGGTAGTGTCTCCCATAGCCGTGGATGCTGAGAGGGTTCGATGGCATCCAAGACCGAGGAGTCGGGGAGGATGGGTCGGACGCGGCACGCCCACCTACGCGGGCAGGGCCCTAGTCACCTGGACCGACGCCCCTGTCACGACGACCTGCGTGAGTCAGCATCCCGGCGGTGGCCCGCAGCACAGCCGCCAACGTCGCTCAGTTCCCGCCTCTGACATCGACCACCGTGCCGACGCCAGCGAACTCGTGTCCGGCCACGGCCGCCATCTCCGCCGCCGTGAAGCCGGCCATGGCCTCATGGAAGATGGCGTTCAGCTCAGGGTTGGCCGCCAGGTCAGCGAAGCGGTCCATCCAGAAGCGGTGCTGCAAGGCCGACTCGCCGGTCCGCACGATGTACAGCAGCTCGGCCCAAGGCTCCCAGCTCCACGTCGCACCCAGGAGCCGTGAGACCGGGCGCAGCGACCCCGGCACATCGCTCCGCAGAGGCTCCGCGCGCGGCGTCAGCCTCCAGTTGTCGCTCGCATCTCCGGCAAAGACGCCGACGCGAGCCGGGGCCCGCAGGACACGTGCAAGCGACGGGGCGTCGGTCCCAGTCTCCGCAGCGAGCTCGTCATTAGTTCTGGACCCGTCGACCAGCAGGTCGGCGATCGCCAGCTCGGCCGCCACGCAGAGCGCGGCCGAGAGCGGGTAGCCAGCGATCATGGCGTGGAGGGCGGCCGCAGGTGGCTCGGCGGGAAGCGGGGCGATTTCATCGAACATTGGAAGAACCATCTTTTGGCGCAAGCGTCGTTGTCTAGAGCTTGCTGCATCGTCAGTCGGTCGCCGAGCCCCTGGCCCCGACGCCCTCCTCCCGAATCAATTCGATCGCGGCCCGCATCCATCCCAAGGCGTAGGCCATGCCCGCGTGCCACGGCGCCGGACAGGTCATCTGGGGCGTGTGGTCCGGGATAATGACACCGTCGTAGCCATTCCGGTGGTAGATTCGCAGCGCGCCGACCACGTCGACGTCCCCCTCATCGACGAAGACCTCATGGTATTCGGGGACCTTGCCGCGCACATTGCGGAAGTGCACGTAGGCGATCGCTCCCTGGCGACTGTACCGGTCGATCGCCTGGTAGACGTCCATCTCACCGTCTGCCATCTCAGCGATCGTGCCCTGGCAGAACTCCAGCGCGTTGTGGTAGCTCGGGTAGAGGTCGAGCAGACGCTGGTAGAGTTCTGGCCGGTGCACCAGGCGGGCCGTTCCTCGCAGCGTAGGCATCGGCGGGTCGTCCGGGTGCGCGGCCAGGCGCACGCCCGCTTCCTCCGCGACCGGGACGAGTTCCCGCAGGAACTCCTCCAACCGGCTCCAGAGCTGCTCCGCGGTCACCTCGCCGACAACGCCAACCGGGGCGTCGGGGTCATAGGTCATGTTCCAGACCTGGCCCCTGGGAATCGGTGTCTCGCAGGGACCCATGGCGGTGGAGAAGCCGACCGACTCGGCGGCACCGCGGGCGAAGGGGCCGACGACGTGACCCCACACGCCGGCGACGCTGAAGTTGTAGCCGAGGCAGGGAATGCCGGCCGCGCCGACGGTACGCACGATCGTCTTGAGATCCTCGAGTTGCTCGCGCTTGCGCGGACCGTCGAGCAACACGTCATGCCAGTGCGAGGGGTCGAGGTTCTCAATGGCGGCGAGGTGCAGGCCCTCTGCCTCCACCGCCCGCCGCAGGTCGGTCAACTCCTGCACGGTCCATAGTCGGCCCTGGTTCTGGCTAATGCCCCAACCCTGTCCGGCGCTCTCAGCGGCCGGGATACGCGGCGCCTCGTGGAAGTAATCGACCCAGTGGGCAACGATGTGGGTCGCCCCCGCCTGCCGGGCAAATCGAAAGTTGTCCGCGGTGAGCATATGTCGGTACAGGCCGAGCCCTAGCTTCATCTGTCCACCCTGCGCCCGGCGCTGGCCGGCAAGCATCATGCCCTTGTAGTCTTGCGCCTCGACTCGTCGGCCGCTGGTTGCCCGTTCGGACCGATTTCTTGCTCGTCAGGCCGCCAGCCAACGGCGTGGAGCTCGGGCGCTGACAGGAGGCGGGCATCTTTCACGGTCGCTACATAATGCCGTAACGTGCGAAGGCGTCAACGGCGCTCATGCCGGCTTCGAGCGCCTCTCGCACTCGTTGCTCGCCGCGGACCTTCTCGATGGCCCTCCGGAACGCCTCCACCTCCGCCTCTCGTGGTACCACGCACACGCCGTCGCGGTCGCCGAGGACGATGTCGCCCGGACTGACCCGAACCCCGCCGATCTCGAGGGGAACTCGAAAATCGATGACCTTTCCCCTTGGCCCCTGATCTTGAGCGTACGCTCCGTAGCAGAAGGCTGGAAACCCGAGGCGAAGGACCCCGGCTGCGTCACGCGCAAACCCATTCAACACCGCGCCCGCCGCCCCGAGCCGGATTGCGCGCGTGCTCATGAGTTCGCCCCAGAGGGCGTAACGGGGCGTGGATCCGGTGCAGACGTACACCTCGTTGGGGTGCAGGTCGTCGAGGGCACGGAACATGAGGCCGAACGGCTGCCCCATCACAGGGTTCACGCGTTCATTTCCCGTCTCCGCGAAGACGTCGGCCTCGAGCACGGGCATCGCCCGTCCGACGACGACCATGTCATCCCGGAGCGGTCGGATCGTCGGCGGTAGGAACTGATGGAGCAAGCCCATCTTGTCCATCACGTCGCCGACCACCGCCGAAAAGAGCTCCGCGCGAACGAGATCGAACAGCTCCTCGTCGGAGTCCCAGGTTCTCACCTCATACCTCGCCATTCCGCCGAGTCGCGGCGGCTCATCAGTGAAGGGACCATCCCGTGCCTCATATTCGCGGCACCAGCGCCACTGCAGTCCTTCGCTGACCCGGTGTTCGCGCAAGACCTGCGCCGCCCGCCTCTCCCCTCAGGCCATCTGCTGCATCGCGGCCAGCTTGAAGTCGCGATTGCGGACTCGCCCGCGTCCCACGGTTACAGCTCCTCCTCAAATCCATAGCGTACCGCGGCCGCGTCGGAAGGTGCTGACGGACGCCTGGGTCCAATGCTTCAGTCGCAGTCCAGTCTTCCGATCCTTACTCCGTCATGATCGCCGACCATTGCCGCGGGTGGCGTCACACGTGGTGGCCGCCAATGCACTGCAGAGACGTAATGCTCCGTGGCCATGCTTACCGTCACTATCGCCGCAACGCTTTTATTGCTCGAAGATTATCGCATTGCTAATGTTAAACTCTCCTCTCGTGCTGGTAACATAGGAGTCGATCATCGTGCGATCGTAAACAGCTGCCACCACTGCCTTTGCCGATGATCCTACTTCTGCCAATCAGCGGGTACATAACGAGCCATACGCGTGTGCGTTGGTTGGCAGGCAAATCAAAGACCAGCCTTCTAAGGATCGCGATGATTATCCCCTTTTGCCTTCCTCCCTGCGGCCCCAAGTGGCCATCAGCGGAGCAACCTCGTGATCGTAGGGGCGATGGCCGACACGTGTTGACGACGCGTCGATGTCCCCTCTCGTGGAATGGCATCGATGCGCAGGCGGCGACCCGGTGCCATTTCCAAACGTGTCCTGCTGCTAGCGCGGTGGCCGCCCTGTGACTGGACGGCTGGCAGGGCGGGTCGCGCTTGTCACCGGTGGTGGGAAGGGCATCGGACGCGCCGTCGCGCGTCGGCTCGCCGCGGAGGGAGCGTCAGTCGTTGCCGTCGGGCGCGATGCCGCCGCCGTGGAGGTAGTTGCGACGGAGATCGTGGCGGCCGGCGGTCGTGCGCTCCATCGGTCGACCGATGTTGGTGATGAACTCGCGATTGAGGCGCTGATCGCGGAGGTGGCTGATGCGCTCGGTGGCATCGACATCCTGGTCAATAATGCGGCGCTGACGGCCATGAGCCGGATCGGCTTCTCCCCGCTCGTCGACATGGCTACGGCCGAGTGGGAACGCGTGCTACGCGTCAATCTCACGGGCGTCTTCTACACCTCTCGTGCCGTGGGCCGCCTGATGCGTCGGACGCGGGGCGGGTCCATTGTTAATATCTCATCGGTCCACGCCCATGTGCCTAATGCCTTGACACCTCACTACGATGCAACGAAGGCGGCCGTCGAGGCCCTGACTCGCAATCTTGCCCTCTCGCTTGGAATGAGCGGCGTCCGCGTGAACGCTGTGGCTCCCGGCCCGATCTCCGTCGACGGCGAGGACGACAAGTTGTCCCCGCATGAACGCGCGGAGCAGCACAGGGCGACTGTGCTCGGACGGTCGGGACGACCAGAGGAGGTGGCGGCGGTGGTCGCCTTTCTTGCCTCCGACGACGCGAGCTACGTCACCGGCCAGACCTGGATTGTTGACGGCGGCTTCCTTATCCGGCATCCTGCCATGGCAACTGGCGAAGAGGAGGGTGGACAGGAGCGGTGACTCTTCCAAGGGCCGTGGTGATGTCTCGCCTGCTCGCTGCCCTACCAACTGGGCGTCCTCTCGTCGTTGATCCAGACGATCAAATGCATGTGCGGTCCGCCTCTGGGTTTGATGCAAGCACCCCAGGGGTGGCAGGAAAGGAGGGACGGAAAAATCTCTTGATGCCAGGTTTAATCGACTCGACCGGCGGCAGCCGAACCACCCCTTCGCCACGATCACCAGCAGGAGAAGATGCGAATGGACGAGCGCAAAGACTTCACCAGTTCGAAGGTGAACCGACGCAGGCTGATGAAAAGCGCGGCGGTAGCAGCCGGGGCCGCGGGCCTGGCCGTCTCCACCCGCCAGATTGGCCGAGCCGCCCCGCGCTCCGGACAGACAAATAGCACTAGTAACACCAGGCGGCTCCAGGGAGAAACACTGACTGTCGCGTACATGGAATCGGGAACGTACGATGTCGCGGCACAAGCGCTCGCCCCAGAGTTTGAGGCTGCCCACGGCGCGAAGGTCGAGGTCGTCGCCTTCCCCTATCAGAATCTTCATGACAACGTCGCTACTGACCTGGTCACGAGCACCGGAGCATACGATGTGATCTCCGTGGCCTTTCAGTGGGATGGCGAGTTCGCGCCCTACCTGACTCCCCTCGACGACTTCGTTGCACGGGACGGCATCAAAGCCGAGGCGTTCATTCCAAACCAGTGGCAGCTCTCCGGCCTCTGGGAAGGTAAGCGGATGGGCATTCCCAGCGCCAACGACGCGATGGGGATCATCTACCGCACCGACCTGTACAAGGCTGCGGGCGTACAACCCCCAAAGACCTGGCAGGAGTACAACGATAATGCCGCCAAACTGACGAAGGACGGGGTCTTTGGCGCCTCCTGGGTCGGACTCGGCGAGCAGCTTCAGGGGTACTGGATCAGTCGCTATTGGGAGCAGGGCAAGCCGCTGTGCGACAAGGATTGGCGACCTCTGTTCAACAACGCCGAGGGCGTCAAAGCGATCGAGTTGCTCCGCGAAGGCCTTAAGTACGCACCGGAAGGGATGCCGGGCTGGGGAATTCCTGAGCACAAGAATGCCGTCCTAAGCGGGGAAGTCGCCCAGGGAGAACTCTGGCCGAGTTTCATCCGGGCTGACGCTCGCGACCCCTCGAAGTCGAAGATCGTCGACAAGTGGGCTCTGACGCCATTTCCCGGGCCGTCCGAGCTCAGTGCTTGGAATTTAGCAATCCCCCAAACCAGTCAGAAGCAGGACCTGGCGTGGGAATGGATCAAGATGTACACGTCGGCGAAGAATGCCCGTCGCTTCGCGGATGAGTACGGCATTGGATCGCCCCAGATCGCGACCTGGAGCGACCCGGACTTGGTTGCCAAGTATCCAGAGTATCCCGCCATCCTTGCCGCCATCCAGGCTGGCAAGCCAATCTGGCGCATTCCGCAATTCCCGGCGGCCTGGGACATCTTGCAGAAGGAACTGGAGAAGACTGTCTACCAGAATGCTGACCCACAGGGGACGCTCGATACTATCGCTGAGGAGTGGAACAAGCTCCTGGACAGCAACCCGCCCACCGCCCCATACGTGGAGTAACAGGAACGCGATTCTTGGCTCCCGGCTCTGCGCTGCCTTTCTTGCGTGGGGCGCGGGAGCCACGGGGTCGCTTTGAAGATTGGAGCTCGTCGCCCATGACCATGGGCACCCGGATGACTGACGCCTCAAGCCCAGTCGCTCGCCGTCGCCGCCGGCTCGGTGACATGCCGATCTATCTGCTCTTTCTGCTGCCGACGGTCGTTTTTCTAGCGATGACGAGCCTCTATCCGTTGCTTTACACCTTCCGGCTCAGCTTCCACGAGTGGTATTTGAACCGCCCAGGGATGGAACCCCAGTGGGTCGGCCTCGATTCCTACCACGTGAGCATCAACGATCAGGTGTTTCGGACCTCGGCCGCCCACACCGCGATCTTCGGAGTCGGTACGGTCGCGGCCGAGCTCATTCTTGGACTGGCACTGGCGTTGGCCGTGGCTCGTGAAGGGATGGGCGTGCGGGTCATCCGTTCGATCTTGCTCATCCCGATGATTATGACTCCAGTCGTGGTGGGCGTACTGTGGCGCATCCTGCTCTTCGACAGGGGACTGATTAATTACCTGCTAGGCCTCCTCGGCCTGCCTCGCATCCTCTGGTTCGTCGACCCGACCTGGGCGTTCGTCGGGGTGATGCTGGTGGACATCTGGCAATGGACACCATTCGTCTTGATCGTCATGACTGCTGCCATCGCGGCTCTTCCGAGCGAGCCGTTTCGTGCCGCTGAGGTTGACGGTGCCACCCGTTGGCAGGTCTTCCGATACCTCACGCTGCCCATGCTTATGCCGGTGCTGCTTGTGACCGGACTGCTCCGATTCATTGACGCTATTAAGGTCTTCGACACCATTTATGTGCTGACAAACGGCGGACCGGGGTATGCCACCGAAATGCTCTCTTCCTATATCTACAAGCAGGGCCTCCGCTACTTCAACATTGGGGGTGCGGCAGCGACCTCGTGGCTCTTCCTCATGGCCGTCGTGGCTCTCTCGGTCGTCGTCGTCTGGGCAAGGGCTCGGGCGATGCGCACCGGCGGGGCGTGAAGGAGGACAAAGGCGGGATGGCGGCGACCTCCTCGACCGGGATGAACGGGAGTTCCGCCTCCCCTCGGCGGCGGAGCGCGGCTCGGGCACGACGGGGCGAGGTGGGCTGGACGGCCGTCCGATGGGGCGCCATCGTTCTGGCGCTCATCTTCGTACTCGTCCCCTTCCTGTGGCTCGTCTCGACATCGTTTAAACGAGAGGTCGACTATCTCGCCTATCCACCCCGGTTGCTGGTGGATCACTGGACGATCGAAGGCTACCGCGTCCTCTTTCGTCGCAACCAGCTCGGCCACTTCTTCATCAACTCGGTGATTGTCACCCTCACGTCGACGGTGCTCGCGGTGGCCTTCGGTGCTCTCGCGGCCTACAGCCTCGCCCGGGCCCATCTGCCGTTCAGGCTCAATGGCGTGCTCGCTTTCTGGATGCTGTTGACGCGGATGTACCCGGCAATTGCCACCGCCATCCCTTATTTCCTGATCGTTCGCGATTTGAAGCTGCTCGACACCCGCTGGGCACTGATCATCACCTACACCGCGTTCAACTTACCGTTTGTGATCTGGTTAATGATCGGCTTCTTCGAGGAGTTGCCACCGGAACTGGAGCGAGCGGCGATGGTCGACGGCTGCAACGCCTGGCAGCGCTTTACCCGAATCGTTCTCCCGATTTCCGCCCCGGCTCTGGTGGCTACGGCCATCCTCTCCGCGATCCTCGCGTGGAACGAATTCCTCTTCGCGGTGATGTTGACCCGGGTGGAAGCGAAGACCCTCCCGGTCGTGATGGCTGGGTTTATTACCGACAAAGGCATGCTCTGGGACCAGATGACCGCACTGGGGGTCGTCACGGTCCTCCCGGTGCTCCTCTTCGCCGTCGCCGTCCAGCGCTACCTTGTTCGAGGGCTGACCCTCGGTGCCGTCAAGGAGTGAGGTTAGACCCGTGGCGTCAGTTCAGTTCGCTCACGTATCCAAGCGATTTGCCCGCGTCGAAGCCGTCCGCGATCTGTCACTCGACATCGATGACGGCGAGTTCATGACGCTCGTCGGCCCCTCAGGTTGCGGGAAGAGTACGACCCTCAGCATGCTTGCCGGACTGGAGGAGGTAACTGAGGGTGAGATCCTGATCGACGGTGAGTCGGTGACTGGCCTGCCACCCGGCGATCGGGACATTGCGATGGTCTTCCAGTCGTACGCCCTCTATCCGCACATGAGCACCCGTGACAACATGGGGTTCGCCCTCAAAGTGCGAGGTGAAAGCAAAGAGACGATCCGCGAGAAGGTCCAACGCGCTGCCCGAATGCTCGGAATCGAGGACCTTCTCGACCGCAAGCCGCGCCAGCTATCTGGGGGCCAGAGGCAGCGGGTTGCCCTTGGCCGTGCCCTTGTCCGCGAACCGAGGCTGTTCCTGCTCGACGAGCCGCTCTCCAACCTCGACGCCAAGCTCCGGGTGCAGATGCGGGCGGAACTGAAGCTGCTTTTCGAACGGTTAGCGACAACCGTCGTCTATGTCACGCACGACCAGGCGGAGGCGATGACGCTCTCCGACCGGGTCGCGATCTTCGACCGAGGTGTGGTGCAGCAGGTTGGCACGCCACTGGAACTCTATGACACGCCGATCAACACCTTTGTCGCCGGCTTCCTCGGATCGCCACCCATGACCTTCCTCGACGTCGTAGTTGCTGATGGACTTCGCCTGGCCGGCGACGGGTTTATCTTCCCGGCTCCCACCACAGGCGTTTCACTTGCCCGAGGCCAACGGGTCACAATCGGCCTGCGACCGGAGGACATCGTGCTTGCCAGAGAAGCGGGTGGGCACCCGGCAGGAACGACCATCTCCCTGGTTGAGCCGATGGGCTCGACGACGATTGTCTACGCTTCGCTCGGGGGTAAGCTGATCGCCATTGAAACCGATAAACAGACGGACCTCACTCCAGGCACGCCCGTCGGCGTGGACATCGCGGCCGGTCGCCTTCACGTCTTCGACCCCGACAGCAAACGCTCGCTTGCGATGTGAGTCGCCCAGTCAGACCGTTGGCGTGAACACCTTGTGTTCCGTCAAGCCTCAAAGGTCGGGTAGAGCCGGCGGAGTTTGGTGCGCGCGTCGGCGGTGGTGAACTGCCCATCGATCCGGTTGGTCTGGGCGTTGCGCCGGTCGGCCCAGGCCGTGACTTCCCGCGCCATGGTGCGGCGATCTCCTAGCCGCCGCCGCAAGCACTGCCGTTGGAGCGCGCTCAACTCCAGCTCAGCCATGTTGAGCCAGGACCCGTGTTTCGGGGTATGGTGGATCTCCAGCTTATCCGCCAAGCGCTTGGCCTCGGCGGGTGGGAAGGCGGCATACAGCGACGCGGGGGAGTGGGTATTGAGTTGGTCCAGGACCAGCACGATCCGCTCGGACGCCGGGTCGTGGATCTCGACCAGATCCTTGACGCAGCGGGCAACATCGAGCCGGGTGCGCTGGCCGCTGACCGTGACCGTCCGCCAGCCGCGGAGCGGTTCGGTCACCAGGAAGAGATCTGCCACCCCGCCGCGGACGTACTCCGGGTCGCGCAGGGCGGGTCGGTTGGGGGCCGCCGGCAGGGGCGGGCGGGCCTCACCGAGCAACTGACGGCTCGTCTCATCCAGGCAGACGACGGGACGAAGCGGATCAAACGGTCGCTGGGAGACGGACAACACATCCTCCATGTGCCAGACGCATTCGGGATCGGCGGTGGGAGCCAGACACCACTGCTCACTCAGCCAGGGCTTGAGTGCGTTTTTTTGAGCGTCTGGCGCACGGTCTCGTGCGAGACCGCCTCCACCACCTCCAAGCGCACCAGCTCGTCGGCGAGCAGGCGGAGGCTCCATTGGTCGGCGCCGTCCGGTGTTGCCGAGCAGGCGACGGCGATCAGCCGGGCCTCCTGCTCCCCGTCCAGCGCCCGCGCGTAGACGCGGTCGGGCCGCTGGCGCGCCAACGTCGCCGCCAGCCCGTCGATCGCGACCTGCCGGCGCACCCGCAGCACGGTGCGCGGGTTGACATCGAGCGCGCCGGCGATCGCCGCATCGGACCAGCCCGGTCCGCCCTCGCCGTGGTTGGCTTTGAGCAGAATCCGGGCGCGGGTCAGCATCCGCGCCGGGGCCACCCCCGAGCCGACGAGCCCACGCAATTCGGCGCGCTGCTGGTCGTCACGGAACACCCGGTACGGGTAGGCCATGGCAGCACCTCCGAGGCGGGCGGCGAATCGGCCCGACCCTCCCCAGCACGCTCCCTGCCACCAGCGTTTCACCCCTGACGCACCACTAGTAGGTCTCTGACGACGTGCACATTCTCGTCGCCGATTTGAAAGAAGATGCTTCCAGCATTGTTTAGGAGCTCTTTGGCCAAGAACAACCGATCACGTAAATAGGTTAGATAGGAATGAAGGCCCAGTATCCAAGTATCGCGATAGGCTCTAATCATTTCCGGTTCTCGGGTTAGATCTTCGGACCGCTCTCTAACGTTACGCTCGCCTACAAACGGCTGGAAATTACTCGCGAACTTACTCCCATAAGGCGGGTCGATGTAAATCATTTGGACCTGACCAGCCAGGCCCTCTCGCTCAGCCAGGGAACTCATCACCTGCAGACTGTCGCCAAGGATGAGGCGGTTCGCCCAGTCAACGTCATGCTGATAGAACTGGACGGCCTCGCGGTAGCTCTGCTGGGGATCAGCGAAGAGGGTTCGCTGGACGTCCTGGCGGGCGGCGACTTTGACGATGGCCTGGGCGGCGACACGCTCGCGGATGTGGAGGGCGACTGGATCGACGGCGAAGCCACGCCGCTGTTGCTCCCGCTTGCCGCTCCATTCGAGCCACGGCTCATGGGTGTGGAGGGCGTCGGCGAGGACGTTGGTTTCCTCCTCTGTCAGGGGGCGACGACGGGCCTCGGCGAGTAGCTCTGGGAACCGGTCGGCAGCTCCAGTGGGGTCAAAGCGGATGATCGGCGGCAGGTGGGGATCGTAGGAGTAGTGCTCGGCGGGACGCTCGGCGATCCGACCCTGGGCGGCGAGACCGGCGGGCGGGTTGTTCTTGCGCTTGGCGCAGTCGTGGCGATAGTCGACCACATGTGTATCAGGCGCTTTCGCCATTGCCTCTCCCCTTGGCTACCCCATGCCCCGTAGTCCAAGACCCGGCCATATGCAATAGCCCAGAAAGCATCGGCAGTACGCAAACCACCTTCTCCATCTGGAGCTCGAGCTACGATCGGGTTGCAAGGATGGCACAACAAGAATCTACCAAACTGGAGGGATTTTCGTAGCCCCCCAATGGTCTCACTCTTGGATCGGAGACCGTGATGGACAAATGCGGTCAAGATTGCGGTCACTGAAGAAGCGTGGATGGGAACGGCCGAGAGGCACATCTCTATCGGCCGAGATTTTCCGCATGTTTATGCGCAAATAGATGGCGAGGGCGCATGGGAGTCGAACCCACCGGCGCCGGGATCACCGACGCCCACACGGTTTTTAGCACCGTGGAGCATGAGAAAGCCGATACACGATTCCCTCACGGTGACTGGTCGCCCTGCCGTATCGACAAGCCGCACCACGAGCGTTCCGGCTTCACCTTTCGCCGTGGCAGGGGCGGCAAGGGAGGCACCATAGACCGAAAGTAGCGTCAGGGCCGTGAACAGTCGTTGGAGCATCATCGGTTCCTTCGCTCGCCCTCCAAATTGCCGTACGTTGCCCTTGACCGACCATATCTTCTCGCCGGAGAAGATGGCCGTCTATCCCCTCATCAGGCTAGGTGCCATCGAAGTAATACGGCCGCGGCGTTTGGTACATGGCACATGAGCAAAGCCCACGGGTGGCGACGATTCGGTAGGGAACGATTCCAAGACGTCATTGCAACGAAGTCTCACAGTTAGTTCGGTTCACCAGCAGGTATAATGTGGGGAGCGGTGTTAGTCCCACCGCTCCCCTAACCGGCGAGACCTGCAAAGGAGGTCAAGCGGCTATGAATCAGTTTACCCGTATCCCGAGTGCGAACGTGGGGCGCGCCCTCATCTATTGCCGTGTGTCCACTGATGACCAGCAGGACCACGGTACGAGCCTTGAAAGCCAGCAGGCGGCGTGCGAGCGGTACGCGATCTACCACGGCTACACCATTCGGCCCGAGCACGTCTTTAGCGGGTGGGAGAGCGCGCGCGGCTGGCGCGATCGGCGCCTCCTCGGACGCGCCTTGGACGTGGTGCGCTCCGGCGAGGTTGACGTGGTCATCTGTTACGCTGTCGACCGCCTGAGCCGCCGCCAAGCGCATACCGCCATCCTTGCCGACATCATCGCTGAAGAGAATCGATGCCGGTTGGAGTTTGTTAGCGAGGTGTTCGAGGATTCGGCGGTCGGTGAGTTTATCCGAAACGCTAAGGCGTTCGCGGCTGAAATTGAGCTCGAAAAGATTCGCGAGCGGACCGTCCGGGGCAAACTCACGCGCGCGAAGAGCGGAAAGATTCACAATCACGGCCCCGAGATGTACGGCTACCGGCGCGATAAGGCCGTCAGTAAGCGCGTGATTCACGAGACCGAGGCCGACGTGGTCCGGTGCATCTTTCGATGGATTGCCGAGGATGGCATGTCGGTCCGGGGTGTCATTCGGCGCCTCAATGATGAGGGCGTCCCTGCCGCGACGGCAGCGAGAGCCGCCACGACCGACGCCGCGCCTCGGTGGGGCAGCGGTGCCGTGCATCGCATCCTCCGCGAGCCATCCTATAAGGGCGAGGCGTTCGCCTGGCGGTGGGAGTCCCGCGGCGCCCACAAGCAGCCCCGGCTCCGGCCGCAAGAGGAATGGCTGCGACTGCCGGACGGCACCACGCCGGCCATTGTGTCGCCGGAGATGTGGCAGGCCGTGCAGGATCGTCTCTCGGCGAATAAAGGCGACACCACCCGCAACGTGACGCGCCCCTACCTCCTCCGTGGCATGATGACATGTCAGGTCTGTGGCAAGGCCATGCACTCCAGTCCTGAGCGCGACCGGCGCGTCTATCGGTGCTCCTCACGAGACACCCGGCACGGCGCCTGCGGCGGCAAGCGGGTGCCAGCGGAGCCAGTCGAGGCATGGGTATGGGGAGAGGTCAGCGAGCTTCTCCAGCACCCGGCGCGGATTCAGGCGCACATTGACCGGCTGCGGCAGTCTGGCGGCACCGCGACGATGGAGGCGGACCGCGACGCGATCCAGCGCCGCGTTGCGAAGATTGAACGGCAGCAAGAATCACTGATGCGGCAGCTCCGCGAGAGCGGCGGAGAAGGGCGCTTATGGGAGCTTGGACAAGCGGAGATTGCTGCGTCGGAGAAGGAGCGACAGCAGCAGCTCGCGGCCATTGAGCAGATAAGCAAGCAGATTGCCGAGCAACAGGCGGCTGTGGTCCACCTCGACAGCCTCGCGGCCTACTGTACGACAGTCAGCTCGAATGTGGACCGGCTGAGCTTCGATGACCGTCGCACGACCCTGGAGGCGTTCGATGTCCGGGTGATAGCGAACGGCATTAATCGGCAAGAGTGGCGTCTCGACTGGTCGCCGCCGGACGGCATCGGTGTAGGCGCTACGTCCCGTACATGCTCATGTCGGGTCCGCCGGGGTCCGGCAAGACCATGCTCGCCCGCGCCGTCCCATCAGTGTTGCCGGCAATGACGACCGCCGAGGCGCTGGAGGTGACGAAGATCTACAGTGTCCGGGGTCTGCTGCCGCCGGAGACGCCACTCATCCGCCAGCGTCCCTTTCGCTCCCCGCACCACGCCACCAGCTTCGTCGGTCTGGTCGGGGGGGGCTCCTGGCCGCGACCCGGAGAGATCAGCCTCGCCCATCGAGGTGTCCTCTTCCTCGATGAGTTGCCGGAGTTTCCTTCGGTGATGCTGGAAGGTCTGCGCCAGCCGCTCGAAGACCGGAGGATCAGTCTGGCCCGCGCCTCTGGCACCGTCACCTTCCCCGCCAACTTCACCCTCACAAAGACGTCACAATGGACCAGCCGCCCCCTTTGAGCTATGCGTGGCGCTGCCACAACATACGGCCCATGGTCCAGAGGCAACATCTGACATCCGGACATAACTGGGCGTGCAAGAATCCGAGTCGGTGCTTGCCTGGGTGAAAGGAGGTCCGCATGGACCTGACGGTGCCCGAGTCCGACGTGCTGGAAGCCTACTTGAAGCCGTTCCTGAGCTTGGCCGGGGATCGGCGCACGGCCCGGCTGCTGGCCGGGACGGTGCGGGGGATCGTCGGCAGCGAGAGCCTGGTGTGCAGCCGCATCGCGGCCTTTTCCCCCTGCGCTGGCTGCGGGCCGGCATAGCGAGCGACGCGTCCGGCGGATGCTGCACGGCGAGACGACCGCGCGCTCGGCGCTCGACCCGGATAAGGTCACAGCGAAGCTGCAGGCCCATGGGGCCGCGCGGCTGTGCGGGGAGTCCGAGGTTTGGGTGATCCTCGACGGGTCGGACCTGCGCAAGCCCCACGCGGCGCAGATGGAGCACCTGCAGCGGGTCACGGCGTTGGAGGGCGGTGGGCTGGTCAACGGCTACCGGACGCTCAACGCGATCGGGGTCGGGAGCGACGGCCGACGGGGGCTGCTCTACCACCGGCTCTTCAGCAGCCAGGCGCCGGGCTTCGTGAGCGAGCCGGCGGAGACGCGGGCGGCGATCCGGTCGGTCGGCGCGGCGCTGGCGGCCGACGGCGCGGCGGTCACGGCGATCCTCGACAGCGGCTTCGACGACGTCGCGGTCTGGGGCGAGGCGTGGGCGCAGGGCTGGGCGCTGGTGTGCCGCCTCGCCCACCGCGACCGCTGGGTCGAGCGACCGGACGGGACGCCGTGCCAGCTGCCCGACCTGGCGTCGGGGCTGCGCTCCCTGGCCGAGGTCGGGGCGGAGCTGGTGGTGCGCAAGCAGGGGCAACCGCGGTCCAAGCTGCAGCCCGTCACGGCGGGGATCTCAGCGATCCCGCTGGCCGTCCGGTGGCAACCGGGGCTGCGGACCGCCGACACGGGCGAGGAGCAGCGCCGCGCGTGCTGGCTGGTCGAGGTGCGGCTGGAGCGGGTCGCGGGCGACGCGTGGTGGCTGCTGACCGACCGGCCGGTCGAGACGGCCGAGCAGGCGACCGAGATCTTCCGGATGTACTGCCAGCGGTGGAGCATCGAGGACGCCTTCAAGGTCGGCAAGACCTGCCTCGGCTGGGAGGACGTACAGGTGCTCGCCTACGACGCCGTCCGCCTGCTGATGGCGCTGGGCTGGGTGGCGGCTGGGTTCCTGTTCGACCTGGGCGTCACCCTCGAGTGGGGCGAGGCGCGGCTGCTGCGCCGCCTCGGCGGCGGGGAGGATCGGCCCAACCGACCGCCCGGCAAGATCGTGC
>JAABUN010001098.1_pt1 | contig 63972 bp, 70 predicted proteins | sample 5559311 | NCBI WGS metagenome assembly JAABUN01 (sample SAMN10711877, study PRJNA513370) | rock metagenome | isolation source: Antarctica rocks | place: Antarctica: Victoria Land, Siegfried Peak sud
AGCGCCGCCGCGCCCACGCCTCTAACTGCGCACGCTCCTGCTCGGACAACTCGATCGGGATCGCCATGTTGTTGGGCATAACAACAGCCTTCCCACCCGCAACCGAATTAATGTGTCACGACACTAGATGGGTTGTTCCATGACGACGTGCGGGTGGGCGCGGGTCCCTGTGGATGATGCGCGACGCACGGATTTGCAGCCAATGGCGGGCCATTGGCAAGAATCCCTGTGGCGCGCAGCGCCGCAGGGGCCCGTGATCCACGCGTACGGACTCGTGGAACAACTCCTCTAGCTGTCCAGGCGCCCGAGGAGGTCGCCGAGCATCCGGGCCGTCGCGCCCCAGATGAGGTGCTCGCCGACGACGTAGACGTCGGTCCGCAACGGCACGCCGCGGCGCACGAGCCGCCGCTTGGCGTACCCGGCCCGCAGCTCACCGAGGGAGAACTCGAGCACCGCGGCGACCTCGCGCGCCGAGGGCTCCCACGCGAAGCCGGGCTCGATCAGCCCGACGAAGGGATAGACGGCGTAGTTGGTGGCCAGCGTGGGCGTCGGGGGCAGTGCCCCGACGAGCTCGACGTGGGCCGGCGGGAGGCCGATCTCCTCCTCCGCCTCCCGCAGCGCCGTCGTCCGCAGGTCGGTTTCGCCGTCGTCCCTGCGCCCGCCCGGGAACGAGATCTCGCCCGCGTGGCGGCGCATGTCGTCGCGCCGCTTGGTGAACACCGCGTGGAGCGCACCGTCGTGCAGGTAGAGCGGGACCAGGACCGCCGCGTCGGTGCGGCCGTGGACGTCCATCGCCATGGCCGCGACCGGCTCCAGCAGGACCGAGCGCAGGTGCTGGGCGACCTCGCCGCGGGTGCCGCTAGGCCAGGGAGACGCGCTCGACACGCTCGTCGAACATGACCTCGCCGTCGAGCGTGCGGTGCACCGGGCACTTCGCGGCGATGACCAGCAGGCGCTCGACCTGCTCGTCGGGGAGGTCGTCGCCGAGGCGCAGGACGAGGTTGAAGCGCGTCGGCTTGCCGCGTTCTGAGGGCTCGAAGTCGCAGGCGACCTCGACGTCACCGATGTCCCAGCCCTTGCGGGCGGCGTACATCTCCATGGTGATCGCGGTGCAGGAGGCCAGGCTCGCGGCCAGCAGCTCCTCGGGCGTAGGGCCCGTGTCGGTGCCGCCCTGCTCGGCCGGCTCGTCGGCCTCGAGCGCGTGGCTGCGGACCTTCACGACGTGGCGATACCCCGCTTCGCGGGTGGCGGTGGCCTTCATCGCGCCCATGCTACGCAAGGGGGTTGAAGACCAGCCCGGTCGGCACCTTGGGGTAGAAGAAGGTGCTCTTCGGCGGCATGGTGACCCCGGCGGCGGCGATCTCCTGGACCTGGCTCACGGGGCCGGGCCGCAGGAAGAACGCGGCGTCGAAGCTGCCGTCGAGCACGAGGTCGAGCGCCTCCTGGTCCGTGCGGGAGTAGCCCAGGCCGCGGAGGTGGGCGATGTCGTCCTGCGTCAGGGCGAGCGGGCCCTCGAGGATGAGCTCTTCCAGCACGGCGGTGTCCAGCCGGCGGTAGGCGGGCGGCATGTGGGCCAACGCGGCGTCGGCGATCGCCTGGTTCTTCAGGGTCAGCCGGAACGGTCGCCGGAAGTGGGCGTCGATGTAGCCGAGGGTCAGCGGGCCGTCGGAGGCGGGCGGGGCGAGCAGGGCCGGGTCGTCGAGCTCCTCGACCGTGAAGTGCTCGCGCAGCGTGGCAGCGAGCGCCTCCTGGCGGGCGGGGTCGTCGGCCAGGCCGCCGACCAGGCGGTGGGTGGGGAAGACGGTGAGCCCGTCGTCCTGCAGGGCGACGAGGTGCATCAGCACGTAGCGGTGCTCGCCCTCGCCGCCGACCTCCTCGGCGTAGGCGCGCGCCGTCTCGTAGCGGTGGTGGCCGTCGGCGATCAGCAGCTCGGTGTCTGCGAGCGCCGCGGTGACCGCGGCGGCGACTGCGGGGTCGTCGATGCGGCGCAGGCGGTTGTGCGTGCCCTCGTCGTCGGTTGCCTGCGCCCACGGCTCGCGGCCCGCGGCACTCAGTGCGTCGGCGACCCTTGCGTCGGCGTCGTCGAACAGGCTGAAGATGGGCGAGAGGTTCGCGCGCGTCGCGCGGGTGAGACGCAGGCGGTCCTCCTTGGGCCCCGGGTGGGTGCGCTCGTGGGCGCGGATCCTGCCGGCGCCGTAAGGCTCGACACGCACGCGCGCCAGGACGCCGTCACGCGTGAGCGTGCGCCCGTCCGGCGCCGCGAAGGTCTGGCTCAGCGGCCACAGGGCGAACCTGTCGTCGCGCACGACCGCGCCCTCGGCCTGCCAGCGGGCGAAGAGCTCGGCCCCTTCTGCGTAGGGATCAGGATCGCCGCGCGGGAGGTCGACCGCGACGACGTTGTGGGGGGAGCGCTCGAGCAGCCGGCTCCGCTGCTCCTCGTCGATGACGTCGTAGGGCGGGGCGATGACCGCCTGCAACGAGCCGACGCGGTCGAGGTCGTAGTGCAGGGCGCGCAGGGGCTGGACGTCGGCCACGGGCGCGCAGGCTACCCGCGCGAGCGCGGGGGGTCTGTCCTGCCTACCGCGCGCGGCGGCCGAAGTCCGTCGTGTACGTCGCGGCGGTCTGCGACGAGCGCAGGCGCACCGGCGCGCCGGGGGCCACGCCGACGCCGACCTCACGGAAGGAGCGGTCGAGCATGTTGCGGCGGTGGCCCGGCGAGTGCATCCAGGCCGAGACGGTCTGGCCCGGGGTCGACAGCGAGCCCGTGGCGTAGAAGATGTTCTCGCCCAGACCCCAGGAGCGGGCTCCCTGCAGGTAGGACGTCTTGCGGACGCGGGAGTCGAGCGTCGAGCCGCCGGGCGAGCGGTGGTCGAAGAAGGCCTCGCGGACCATCTGCTGGGAGAAGCGCGTGGCGGCCTTGTCCAGCGAGCTGTCCAGGCGCAGAGCGCGAGCGCCGTGCTGCTTGCGCTCGCGGTTGACAAGGCAGAGCACTGCCTCGCGGACGCGCTGGATGTTCGCGGGCGTGGGGGCCACGTTCGCGTCGTCGCACGGGTCGTTGCTGGGGGCGGGGGGAGCCGGGGCTGCCGGCAGGGCGGGGGTGGGGGCCGGGGTAGGTGCGGGAGCGAGCACCGGCGGCGGTGCCGGGCAGCCGACTGCGATGCCGGCGGCGTCGAGGCACGGCAGCGCGGGAGCGGCCTGTGCGGCCGACGCGCCGGTGAAGGCGAGGGTCAGCGAGGTGGCGGTGGCCAGGGCGAGGGCGGAAGGGCGGCGCGACATGCCCCTCTGATCGGCGCTGGCGTCTCAGGGTCGACCGAACACCCAGAATCCTGGACGGTTGTCGGACACCTAGCGTCCGAGACACGAACTAGTGTTCGTGTCGTGAAGTTCTGCTGTCGCTGCCGGGAACACAAGCCGCTCGTTGATTTCCACCGGCGGGGGACGGCAACGCAGGCGTGGTGCAAGCCGTGTCGCAAAGCGTATGACGCGGCCTACTGGAAGAAGGTGGGAGACCGACGCCGGCCGCAGAAGAAGCTGAACCGTGAGGAGTTCAACGCCTGGTACCGGGCGCTCAAGGCGGGGCGCCCGTGCGCTGATTGCGGCGCCGTGCTGCCGCCTGCGGCGATGACATGGGACCACCTGCCCGGCGAGGGGAAGCTCGCTGACGTAGCGGACGTCAAACGCCGGCACAGCAAGCGGCTCGTCCTCGCCGAGATCGCGAAATGCGAGTTGGTCTGCGCGAACTGTCACGCTGTGCGCACGCAGAACCGCGTACGGGACGTGGCGCAGCCTGGTAGCGCGCCTGATTTGGGTTCAGGAAGTCGTCGGTTCGAATCCGACCGTCCCGATTGCTGAACGGCTTGATCACGGGTATCCGACCGAAGCCCGCAACGACAACGGAGACATGATGCCTGACTTCACCACCGCCCTCGCCCGCCCCGGAACCCGCGCCTCGAGCACGACCGCGCTGCTCGGGCAGGTCATGTTCCTCGTGGCCGTGGCGCTGGGGTTCATGGCGCTGGGCACCGTGGTCGGCCGTGACCTCGCCACCGGCACCGCACGGATCTGCTCGTTCGCCGGCTTCGGGATGCTGATGGTCTCCTCCTTCGGCGGCGCGCGCTTTCGCGTCGGCACCTTCGCGGTGGTCTGGCTCTACGCGACCGCGCTCGTGATCGGGCTCGGCATCGGCCCCGTCATCGGCTACCTGGTGGCCAACGACCCAACCGTCGTGACCCAGGCGGCGGCCGGCACCGCGCTGACCGTGCTCGGCATGGCGGCGATCGGCTTCTTCCTCTCCAAAGACCTCGCGCCGTGGATGCGGCCACTGTCGTTGCTGGTCTTCGGCGCGGTGATCGTCAGCATCGTCCTGACGCTGTTCGCGTCGGGCGGCAACGCGATCGTCAGCCTGATCATCTACGGGCTGTCGGCGCTGCTGATCCTCGTGGACTTCAACTTCCTGCGCAAGCACGGCACCGAGGACCACGCGGTGATGTTGGCGACCGGCATCTTCGTGTCGATCGTCAACATCTTCCTGTCGCTGCTGAACCTGTTCAGCTCGGACTGACCCCGGGGCCACGTACGCTTTGCCGCTGAGTCCCCGTAGCTCAGCTGGATAGAGCGGCTGCCTTCTAAGCAGCGGGCCGCAGGTTCGAGTCCTGCCGGGGACGCTCCAGGGAAGGTCAGCGCGCCGGCAGCGTGATCGTCGCGAGCAGCGCGCGGTGGTCGCTGCCGGGGACCGTGTGCACGGTCAGGTTGCCCACCCCGGTGAACCCGTCGACGAGGACGTGATCGATGGTGATCGGGGGCGGGAAGCGCTGCCGGGTCGAGTAGGTCGTTCGCAACCCCGCGCCCGTGGTATCGGCCGCGTCGACGAGTCCGTGGTTGAGCAGCGTACGCAGCTCACGGTGGTCCAGCGTCGCGTTGAAGTCGCCGATCAGCAGGGTCGACGTGCCGTGGGCCGGAACCTTGCTCAGGCCGCGCAGCTGCCGTCGCCAATCCCCGACGTCCGCGCCGAGCGGGGGCGGCGGATGCACTGCGACAGTGCGGGTCGGCTTGGCGCCGGGAACGATCAGGACAGCCGATGCCGTCGTCAGCTGATCCCGCGGCGCGAACCGCCGGGGCCGCAAGGGGTACCGGGACATCAGACCGGAACCGCGGGCGCCGGTGTCCGCGTGCAGGACCCGGTACGAGAAGTGCGCCCGCGCTCCGGCGTCGTCGAGGGCCCGCACTGCTTCTGGCGTGAGCTCCTGCAGGCTCAGCACGTCGACGTGGTGCCGCCGCACGAGACTCATGATCGCGTGCGGGTCCCCGTGACCGTAGGCGAGGTTCGAGGTCATCACGGTCACGGGCCGTCCGCTCGCGCCGGCCACCGTCCGGCCCCCGCCCAGCGCGCGCGGGGCGACGGCGACGACCAGCCCCACCGCGGCTATCAGGGCGACGGCGGCCACCCACCATCGGCGCAGTGCGGCTGCGACGAGCACCGGCACCCAGGCGGTCGCGGCGACGTACGGCGTGAACGCGATCGCCGCCGTCAGCGGGTGTGCTCGTTCCAGGCCGAGGTTGCGCATCACCGCCCACGCGACCCAGGGCAGGACCACGACGATCGCCGCGACGGTGCGTGTGCGGCTGAGGCTCACCGTGCCCTCGTGTTCGCCGGGCACGTAACGCTCACGGCCCCGATCTGGCCCGCCGCAACCTCCTTGCCGCTCTCGCGCACCGTTGTCACGCGCGTCGCGCCGGGCAGGCCCGGGGCGCCCGGGCGCCCCGGGCGCCCGGGCCGATCAGCCCGCGCTGGAAGTCGCGCCGCTGCAACGAGCGTCGCGGTCTAGGCATGCCGTAGCGTAGGCGACGCGTCCGCGCCCAGCGTCGGTTGCCGGGGCGCCCCGAGGGGAAGGCCACGGCCATGGCTCCCCCCGTGAAGACCCGCAATCCCTTCGTCGCCCAAGGGCGACGGCTCATCGCCATCGCCGAGTTGCCGGCCAACGGCGTCGCCGAGGTCGAGACGACCGAGCACGGGACGCTTGCCGTCGGACGCGCCGACGGCCAGGCGTTCGCCGTGTCCAACGTCTGCCGCCATCAGTTCGCGAAGATGGGGCGGGGGAAGGTCACCGGCGATGGCTGCCTGGAGTGCCCGTGGCACCGCGCGCGGTACGACGTGCAGACGGGCAAGATGCTGTCGGGTCCCAAGGGCCGGATCTTCGGCTTCGGACCGTACTCCAAGGCGGCGCAGTCGGTGGCCAACGCGGCGGTGCCGCTGAAGGTGTTCCCCGTCACCGAGCGTGACGGCGCGATCTGGCTGGCCTAGATCCCGACCAAGCACCCGACGTCCAGGACCCGGGCGCCACGAGGGACGGCGGCGGCGACGAGCCGGTGCGCTGCCGACAGCCCGTGCTGGGCCACGAGTTGGGCGTACGGAGCGTGCCGGTCCTCAGATGTCATCCGTTCCACCCCAGCGCGCGACCCGCAGGTCGACGCGCCCGCCGCGCATGGGCACGCCCTCGACGTCCAGCAGCGCCCGCTGGCGGTCGCCCTTGGCCAGCGACCCGTCGGCGCGGACCACCCGATGCCACGGAACGCTCGGGTCGTCGGTGGCGCTCAGCGCGGCGCCGGCAAGGCGCGGCGCGCCCGGCGACACGTCCCCGTAAGAGGCGACGAAACCTTCGGGGATCGCCCGAACCCGTTCGAGCACCCGCCGCTGGCCGTCGCTGAGTCGCCCGCCGTTCACACCCGCAGCTTGCCATCCGGCGCGGGCCCGCGCCTGGGCTAGACTCGGCCTTCCTGGTGGGCGTAGCTCAGTCGGTAGAGCTCCTGGTTGTGGTCCAGGCGGTCGCGGGTTCGAGTCCCGTCGCTCACCCCTCGGGCGCCGTTCGGCGGATGCGCGGTCCGGACGGCCGGGCTAGCATCGCGGTCGTGCCGAACATCGGCCCCTTCGAGATCGTCCTGGCGCTGTCGCTGGTGGCGTGGATTCCCGCGCTGGTGATCGCCGGCATGAAGGGTCGCTGGGTGTGGTTCGTCCTCGGCCTACTGCTCTGGCTGCCGGCGTACGTGGGCGCTCTGCTGCCCGCCCGGCAGAACTCCGCCTGGGCGCTACGCCGGCAAGCCCCCTGAGGAGCGCCGCGGCCCGAGCTCAGTCGCAGGTGTCGGCTTCGCCCTGGGCGGGGTCGCGCCGCAGCGCGACGAGGGCCAGCGCGCCGAGCACCGCCGGCAGGCCCAGCTGAAAGAGCCGGTAGCCCAGCACGGACGCCGCGGCGCCGGAGGGCGGGGTGCCGTAGAGCGTGAGGGCGGCGATCAGGCCGCCGTCGGTGCCGCCGAGGCCACCGGGCAGCGGGATGAGACCGCCGAGCTGGCCGACCACGTAGGCCAGCAGGAAGGTGGAAGCTTCGGGCGAGCCCCCGAACGCGTGGAACGCGGCCCACAGAGCGGCGGCGTCGAAGGCCATGTAGCCCACCGACCCGACGAGGACCCAGAGGCGGTGCTGGAGCAGCAGCGATCCCGCGTCGCGGATGCCGTCGGCCAGGGCATCTCCACCGCGCGCGAGCAGCGTGCGCACCCGCCCCGGGTTCGCTTCGTTGACCGGGAGACGCCGGACGATGCTCGGCGTGACGCAGACGGTCGCGACAACGAGCAGAGCCGCGAGGGTGGGCCCGATCTTCAGGCCAAGGGCGACATCGGAGGGCAGCACGCCGACGGTGAGCAACAGCCCTACCACAATCGCGACGGCGAAGTTCACCCCGCTGGTCAGGACGAAGAACGACACCGACCGCCGCGCCACCCGCTCGGTGTCCATACCCGCCCGCGCCAGCGCCCAGGCCCCGACGGCGAGGCCGCCCGCGCCGCCGGTCGGGACGAGCACGTTGGTCCCCTGCTCAGCGACGGCGATGCGGTAGCTCAGCCGCCACGGCAGGCGGCCGCAGTAGATGCCGCGGAAGGCGGCGACGAACGCGAGGATCGAAGCGATCTCCAGCAGCGCCGTGACGGCCAGCCAGCCGGGCTCGACGCGGCGGAAAGCATCGCGGACCTCGCCCAGCCCGGGTAGGGCGGCGACCAGCACAGCGACGACGACCGCGGCGAGACCGAGCCCCGCCAGCCGCCGGGCGATCCGGGGCAGGTTGGGGCCGTTGTCAGACGCTGGTTGAGCTGAGGGCTGTGCGAGGACGGTGGCGGGCATGGCCGGTACGGCGGGCGGGGCGGTCAACCAGGACGTTGTACAAGCAACTATCATACCCGGGCGCCGGGGTGCTGACCGTCGGCGCGACGTCCATCCGCCGCAGGCCTCACACTGCGCCGGTGTCCGGTCCCCACGAAGAAGCCGATCTCCCGAACATGCGGCGCCGGTCGCCACTGGGGGACTTCCTCTTCGGCGCCCTCTACCTACGCGGTGCGCACCCGTACGACTTCGCAGAGCTCGGTCGCACGGCGGGGGAGAGCGGCTTCGACATCCCGAGCGTGCTCGAGTGGATCAACGACGCCGAGGCCTCCGGTCTGGTCGAGCGCCTCGCCCGGCCGCTGCTGCCCGGGGAGTCCAGCGAACCTTCGCAGCGTCGTGCCGTGCGCCTCACGGCAAAGGGCCTGGAGGTCGCGCGCAGCAACCCCCGCCTCAACAGCTGAGGCCGCCTCAAGAGGCTGTTTCAGAACGTCGTCGGATGGAGGCGACCGTCTCGTCGCGCCACGATCCGGCCCCCTCCGATCCGCCGCCTCGTTCTGAAACAGCCTCAGGCGGGTGCGCCGGGTGGTGCCGCCGGCGCGGAGGCCGTCGCCTCCGCGGCCGCGAGACGGTCCTGCGCGAGGCGCGCGATGCGCTCGAGCTCCCGCAGGCGCGTCTCGCTGGTGGCCTGCATCCCGTAGCTCTTGGCCCGGTACAGGTCGCGCTTCTGACGGTGGTGGCGCGCCTCGGCCCGGAGTTGCTCCAGGTGGTCGGCGGCTGCGCTCACGCGAACTCGGTGACGGTGTAGACGCGTTTGCCGAGCTGCAAGGGCGCGTCCTGCGCGCCGCCGGTGCAGACGGCGAAGGGCATGTCCCCGCCGACGTCGATGATCGCGAGCACCGGGTCGCCGACGACGGGGTCGGGGCCGCCGACCTCGATCACGCAATCCCGGCCGGCGTACCGACAGCCGACGCTGAAGATCCGCCGCTTGCGCGGCTCGCGCTGGGTGATGGTGCGCACAGCGCCGCGAAGGCGCTCGTACTCCTGCTCCTGCGCGTCCTGCGCGCCGTCATCGGTGACACCAGGGACGAAGAACGCAGGGGAAGACATGCAACAAGGCTACCTCCGCCGCCTAATCCGGCGGCGGAGGGCCCTGCGTTCAGCGGGTGTGGCGGACGGTGTAGCTCTCGCCACCGGCGACCGGCACGACCTTGCCGGTGCTGAGGTTCTCGGCGTCGACCAGGCCTTCGACGACGCGCACGACCGAGGAGTTGCAGCGATCCTCGACGCTCCAGACGGTCCCGCGGACCGTCGCCGACGCGTCACGGCCGCGGGTGCGGAAGCGGCCCTTGCCGCTGCCGAAGATGCGGCGCACCGTGCGGTCGCGGCGGGAGGCGTGGGCGGTGCCGCGGCTCGCGGAGCGCGAGGTCGTCGAAGCGCACGACTCGAAGTCGCCGTGGATCATGTCCACGTTGACGACACGCTCGCCCTTCGCGGGTTGGGTCACCCGGAAGGTCGCACCCGCCAGCTGGGCGAACTGGCGCTTGCGCTTGACGTGCTTGGCAGGGGCCGTCTCGATGCGCACGGCACCCGCGCGGGTGTCGAGGCGTGAGCCAACCGGCAGCGTGGCGCCGCGGTCCAGGGCGATGATCCGGTCCCCGTCGCGGATGAGGACGGTGCCACCGACCGGCAGCGCGTTGAAATGCTCGCCGGCAACCGGGGTCGACGGGGGCGGCAGGGCGTCTGAGGCCAGCACGGCGGGCGCCGGAAGGACCGGGGGCGCGGGCGTGGCGACCGTCGCAACCGGCAACGGGGCGGGCGCGGGCGCCGGCAACGGGGCGGGCGCGGGCGCCGGCGCCGGGGCGGGGGCGGGCGCGGGGTCGGGCGCCGGTGCCGGGTCGGGCTCCGGAGCGACCGCGGGCGGCGCGAGCTGCGACGCGGGGATGACCTCCAGTGCCTGGCTCGCGCTCTGCCAGCGCAGGCGGATCTCCGCGCGGCCGAGCTTCTCGTAGAACTCGACGCGGATCGTGTAGACGTGACCGGCCTGGAGGTCGATCTCGCCCGTGTCGGTGCGCACGGCGTGCTCGGTCCAGTTGGAGATGACCGTCTGGTCGTCGATGAAGACGCGGACGCCGTCGTCGGACCGCGTCGAGAAGGTGTAGCGCTCGCTGTAGCGCGGGGTGACCGTGCCCGTCCAGCGCGCGGACCACGTGTGGGGTTCGACCCCCGCCATCGGGACCTCGGTGACGTCGTCCCAGGCGAAGTCGACTGTCGGGTCGACCCGGTCGCCGACCGGCGCGGTCAGGTTCATCTCGTTGAAGTACTCGCCCTTGAGCCCGGCGGACGGGGCGGCGCCTGACCGAACCTGGTCATCGGCGGAGGCGAGCGGGACGGTGGTCAGGGCGAGGACGCTGAGCGCGGCGACGAGCGGCTTGCGGCCGGAGAGGGAGGACATGGGCAGGCAATCGGCAGCGGGACTGCACGGGCGCAGCGCACTGGACGGATGACCGTCCCATGCGTTACGACGGCGACGCCAGCGCGGTGTCGTCCAGCCCCGCCAGCAGCTCGCTGATCGAGGAGAACACCGCGCTGGCACCCGCTTGCACGAGCTCGTCCGCGGAGAAGCCGCCGGTCATCACCGCGAGGGTCGGGACCCCGGCCTTGGCCGCCGCCTCGATGTCCCAGGGCGTGTCCCCGATCAGCACGGCCTCCCCGCCGCCGACCTTGTCGATCGCGGCGTGCACGAGGTCCGGCTCGGGCTTGGTCGCCTCCACGTCGTCGGAGACCGTCCAGGCGTCGGCGAGCTCTCGCGCGTCGAGTTGGTCGATGTAGTGGTCGGCCTCGTCCTGCTTCGCGGAGCTGGCCAGGACGACCTTGAACCCGCGCTGCTTGAGCTCGACGATCAGGTCGCGCGCCCCCTCGAAGGGCTCGACCTCCTCGATGAGCGACATGTAGAGCGGATGCTCGGTGGCGCGCACGTCGTCGCCGTGCTCGTCCTCGGTCGCCTGATCGGTCACCTTCTCGACGAACTGGTCACCGCCGACGCCGATCGTGGTGTGGATCTTCCAGACGGGGACCGTGATCCCCTGCTGGCGGAAGGCCCGGTACCACGCGACGGCGTGGTGGTAGTTGGTGTCGACGAGCGTGCCGTCGATGTCGAGGATGGCGATCTGAGGCATGGTCGCCGCGCTACCCCGCCGGTACGGTTTCCAGCACCGTGCCGCGCCGGTGATTGCGCGCCATCCCCGGCCCGTGGCCGCTGTTGACCCTCAGCTGAGGGTTTTCCCGCGGGCGCGGCCGACGAGGTAGCGCGTCAGCAGCACGGCCCAGTCCGCGGTGCCGCCGTAGAGGTGTCCGACCGGCCCCGTCACGAGCCAGGCAGCGGCGCGGCGGCGGCGTGGGGGAGGGCGACAGGCCATCGACAGGAGGGTAAGGTCGCAGCATGGCCAGCGCCCTGAAGACGACCCTCACCGAGTTGCCGGAGTCCCGCGTGCGGGTCGAGGCCGAGGTCCCGCCGCAGGAGCTGGAGAAGCGCATGACCCAGACCGCGCGCCAACTCGGCAAGGACCTCAAGATGCCGGGCTTTCGGCAGGGCAAGGTGCCGACGCCGGTGGTCATCAAGCGCGTGGGGCGCGAAGCGGTGCTCGACGAGACGGTGCGCAGCGCCCTGGGCCGCTGGTACCTGGACGCCATCGACGACGCCGGCATCAAGCCCGTCGGCGACCCCGACCTCAACCTCGGCGACCTTCCGCCGGAGGGCGAGCCGTTGACCTTCACCATCGAGATCGGCGTGCGCCCGGTGGCGGAGCTGGGGACCTTCGAGGGGGTCGAGGTCGCGCGCCGCGAGCCGGCAGCGGACGAGGAGGCCGTCCAGGGCGAGATCGATGCGCTGCGCGAGAAGCTCGCCCGGTTGGAGAGCGTCAGCCGCCCGGCGCAGACCGGCGACTTCGTCGTCATGGACTACCTCGGCAAGGTCGACGACGTCGCCTTCGAGGGCGGCGAGGGCCGCGACCAGCTGCTCGAGCTCGGCTCGGGCCGGCTCATCCCCGGCTTCGAGGAGGGGCTGACGGGTGCGACGGCAGGCGAGGACCGCGACGTCGACGTCACCTTCCCCGACGAGTACCCGGCCGAGCACCTGGCCGGCAAGGCCGCGCGCTTCGCCGTGACCGTCAAGGACGTGCAGGAGAAGATCGTGCCCGAGCTCGACGACGCCTTCGCCGTCGACGCCGCGGGCTTCGACACGATGGACGATCTGCGCGAGGACATCGTCAACCGCCTGCGCTCCGCCGACGAGCAGAAGGTCGAGGCGGAGTTCCGCGAGGCCGTCCTCGACGCCGTCGTAGCCGAGGCGAAGGTCGACGTTCCCGACGCGCTGGTCGACGCGCGCGCCCAGGAGCTGTGGGAGCGCATGACCCACACGCTGAGCCACCAGGGGATCGACAAGGACACCTACCTGCGCATCTCGGGCAAGACCGAGGAGGAGATCCTCGAGGAGGCCAAGCCCGACGCCGCCCAGGCGCTGCGGCGCGAGGCCGTCATCGCGGCGGTCGTCGCCGCCAAGGACATCCAGCCCTCCGACGGCGACGTGCTCGACGCGCTGCAGGCGTCGGCCGAGCGCGAGGGTGTCGCACCCGAGAAGCTGCGCGATCAGCTCGAGAAGAACGGGCGCATCGACGAGGTCAAGGACGACATCGCGCAGCGCCAGGCGGTCGATCTGCTGGCGGAGTCGGCGGTCGCGATTGCGTCCACCGAGGCTCCAGAAGCCTGACGCGCAACCGACGTCCGGCAGGGGAGGCCGTTGCTAGTCTCCAGCCACTCGCGCCTGACGGGTGCGGCAGGACTTTCACGCCGACTGCGAAACACTGACGAGGTCCCATGAGCCCACTTGTCCCCATGGTCGTCGAGCAGACGTCGCGAGGCGAACGCGCCTTCGACATCTACAGCCGGCTCCTCAACGAGCGCATCATCTTCCTCGGCACGCCCGTGGACGACCAGATCGCCAACCTGATCGTGGCCCAGCTGCTGCACCTGGAGTCCGAGGACCCCGACAAGGACGTCTCGATCTACATCAACTCGCCCGGCGGTTCGGTCTACGCCGGTCTGGCGATCTACGACACCATGCAGTTCATCAAGCCCGACGTGCAGACGATCTGCGTCGGCATCGCGATGTCGATGGGGGCCCTGCTGCTCTCCGGCGGCGCACCCGGCAAGCGCATGGCGCTGCCCAACGCGAAGATCCTCATCCACCAGGTGAGCTCGGGCTTCCAGGGTCAGGCGACCGACATCGAGATCCACGCCCGCGAGATCATCGACATCCGCCAGCGCCTGGACCACATCATCGCCAAGCACACCGGTCAGGAGTACGACAAGGTCCGCACGGACACGGAGCGCGACTACTTCATGAGCTCCGAAGAGGCGACGAAGTACGGCATCATCGACCGGGTCCTCACCCAGCACTAACGGCTCTCTTCCGTGGCCCGCCCGACCGACTCCAACGAGCAGCTCCTCTGCTCCTTCTGCGGGAAGTCCCAGCGGCAGGTCAAGAAGCTCATCGCGGGGCCGGGCGTCTACATCTGCGACGAGTGCATCGATCTCTGCAACGAGATCATCGACGAGGAGCTGACGGCCCCGCCGAGCTTCGACATCGAGAACCTCCCCAAGCCGCGGGAGATCTTCGACGTCCTGGACGAGTACGTCGTCGGCCAGGACGAGGCCAAGCGCACGCTGTCGGTGGCGGTCTACAACCACTACAAGCGCGTGCAGATGATGTCCGCCGACGACCAGGACATCGAGCTGCAGAAGTCCAACATCCTGCTGCTCGGCCCAACCGGCTGCGGCAAGACGCTGCTGGCCCAGACGCTCGCGCGCATCCTCAACGTGCCCTTCGCCATCGCCGACGCCACGGCGCTGACCGAGGCCGGCTACGTCGGTGAGGACGTCGAGAACATCCTGCTCAAGCTGATCCAGGCGGCCGACTACGACGTCAAGAAGGCCGAGACCGGGATCATCTACATCGACGAGGTCGACAAGATCGCCCGCAAGGCCGACAACCCGTCGATCACGCGCGACGTGTCCGGCGAGGGCGTCCAGCAGGCGCTGCTGAAGATCCTCGAGGGGACGACGGCTTCGGTGCCGCCGCAGGGCGGGCGCAAGCATCCCCACCAGGAGTTCCTGTCGATCGACACGACCAACGTGCTGTTCATCTGCGGTGGCGCGTTCGCCAACCTCGATCAGGTCATCGAGCGGCGGATCGGCAACCGCGGCGTGGGCTTCGGCGCATCGCTGACGGCGGTCGCCGATCCGGATGATCTCGAGGTGTTCGGCAAGTGCCTGCCGGAGGACCTCGTCAACTACGGCCTGATTCCCGAGTTCATCGGTCGCCTGCCGGTCATGAGCGCGGTCAACCAGCTCTCGCGCGACGACCTCATCACGATCCTCACCGAGCCGCGCAACGCGCTCATCAAGCAGTTCCAGCGCTTCTTCAGCTTCGACGGCATCGAGCTGGTGTTCTCCGACGAGGCGCTGGTCTCTGTCGCCGATCGTGCCCTGGCGCGCGAGACGGGGGCGCGCGGTCTGCGCTCGATCATCGAGGAGACGCTGCTCGACGTGCAGTTCGAGCTCCCCTCGCGCCGCGACGTCAAGAAGTGCGTGGTGACCAAGGAGACGATCGAGCGCGGTCTCGCGCCGACGCTGGTCACCGAGGCCGTGGCCGACGACGACGAGGCCCCCGCGGCCGAGTCGGCCTAGCCCGTCGTGCCGCGTCTGCGTCTCGGCGGTCGTGCCATCCCGTGGCTGGTCCTGCTCGAGCTCGCGCAGGTCGCCCAGCGGCACTGGAACAACCTCACGCCGGGTGAACGCGCGCACCTCACGGCGTTGATCAAGAAGAGCGGCGGTCGGCCGGGCAACCTGACCGCGCGCGACAAGGACGACGTCAAGCGCCTCGCGGGCAAGCTCGACGTGCCCGGCATGGGGCGCAACCTGCTGCCTCACGCCGCGCGGCTGCGCGGCGGGGGCGGGCGGCGCTGACGCCGAGGCCCGCCGTCTCAGACGGGTCGTGACCAGCGCAGCGTGTCGAAGCGCGCGAAGTCGCGATCGAAGGACACGACCTCGGCGGCGTGCTCGATCGCGATGGCGGCAAGCTGCGCGTCTGGCACCAGGTCGCCGACGGCGTCGGCCCCCAGGCACAGTTCCCGCAGGATGTCGAGGTGGCGGGGTCCGGGTGCCAACAGGACATGGCCCGTTTGCGCGCGTAGTGCGACGAGGTACTCGAAGGCGGCTTCGGGTGGCGTCGGGGTCTCGAAGATCCTGCGGTTCGTCGTCAGGCGAAGGAAGGCGCCGGCCACCATGTCGGTCACCGCGAACGGTTCTCGCGTGCGGACATGACGGCCGAGCCACGACCAGGCGACGTCGTGCTGAGGGTGAGCGTCGCGATGTGCTGCCAGGACGACGTTGACGTCGAGGACCTTCACCGCAGGTCGTTCAGGCTCACGCCCTCGTCAAGGGCCTCGCGCAGCGCGCGATTGGACGTGAGATCGATGCCTGGCCGTGGCCCACCTCCGCCGCGGAAAACCGGAATGGGCACCGGCTCGGCATCGCGCGAGACGGCCAGCTCCCGACGCAGTGCGTCCTCGACCAGCTGACCGAGGGTGCTGCCCCGTTCGCGCGCGCGCCGCTTTGCCGCGGTCAGGAGATGGTCATCGATCGCGACGGTGGTGCGCATGATGCAACGATAGTGCATCACGCGCATCACGCGCCGACGCGCAGCGACCGGCCATACTGCCGACCGCCGATGAGCCTGAAAGACCGCAAGCGCTTCGACCCGCAGGAGGTCGAGCCGCGCATCACACAGCAGTGGCTCGATAGCGGCCTGTTTCACCCGGAACCGAAGGGTGACCCCGCCGAGAACTTCTCCGTCGCCATCCCGCCCCCCAACGTCACGGGTGCGTTGCACATGGGGCACGCGCTCAACGGCTCGGTCCAGGACTGCCTGACGCGGGCCGCGCGCCAGCAGGGGCGGCGCGCGAAGTGGATCCTGGGCACCGACCACGCCGGGATCGCGACGCAGAAGCAGGTCGAGAAGCTGCTGGTGTCCGAGGGCACGACCCGGGAGGCCATCGGGCGCGAGGCGTTCGTCGTCCGCACGTGGGAGTGGCGCGCGCAGTACGGCGGGACGATCGTCGACCAGTTCAAGCGCCTGGGCGCGTCGTGCGACTACGAGCAGGAGCGCTTCACGCTCGACGAGGGCTACGGCCAAGCGGTGCTCGAGGTCTTCACCCGCCTCTACGACAAGGGCTTGATCTACCGTGACCGTTACCTGGTCAACTGGGATCCCGGCAGCCGCTCGGCGATCTCCGACCTCGAGGTGGAGGAGCGCGAGGTCGACGACGTCCTGTACTGCGTCGCCTACCCGTTGGCTGACGGCTCGGGGGATGAGGTCGTGGTGGCGACGGTGCGGCCCGAGACGATGCTGGCCGACACCGCGGTGGCGGTCCACCCGGACGACGACCGCTACCGGCACCTGATCGGGGAGCGCGTGAAGCTGCCACTGACCGATCGAGAGCTGCCGATCATCGCCGACGAGTACGTGAAGATGGACTTCGGCACGGGTTGCCTGAAGATCACCCCCGGGCACGACCCCAACGACTTCGAAATCGGCCGCCGGCACGGGCTCGAGCAGCTCTCGGTGATCGGGGAGGACGGGCGGATGACCGCGGAGGCGGGGCCCGCCTTCGCCGGCCTTCCCGTGCTCGAGGCGCGCGAGCGGGTCGTCGCGGCGCTCGGCGACGGCGTCCGCGAGCGCGAGCCCTACCGCCACACCGTCCCCTTCTCGCACCGCTCCGGCGAGCGGATCGAGCCGCTGATCTCGCTGCAGTGGTTCATGGCGATGGAGCAGCTCGCCGCGCCCGCGATAGCGGCGGTCAAGGACGGTCGGCTGCGCATCCACCCCGAGAGCCAGTCGCGCCGCTACGTCGACTGGCTGGCGAACATCCGTCCCTGGTGCATCTCACGGCAGCTGTGGTGGGGCCACCAGATCCCCGTCTGGTACCGCGGCGAGGACGAGGTTCACGTCGGCACGAAGCCGCCGGAGGGTGACGGCTGGACGCGCGACGAGGACGTCCTGGACACCTGGTTCTCCTCGGCGCTGTGGCCGTTCGCCACGCTCGGCTGGCCCGACGACACGCCCGAGCTCCGCGCCTTCTACCCCACAGACGTGCTCTCGACGGCGCGCGACATCCTGTTCCTCTGGGTCGCTCGGATGGTGATGATGGGGCTCGAGTTCACCGGCGACGTGCCCTTCGCCGACGTCTACTGCCACTCGGTGATCCAGGCTCCCGACGGACGGCGGATGAGCAAGTCGCTGGGGACGGGCATCGATCCGCTCGACGAGATCGACGCGCACGGGGCCGACGCCGTGCGCTTCGGCCTGCTGGCAATGAGCTCGACGCAGGACGTGCGCTACTCCTCGGAGAAGGTCCAGCAGGGCCAGCGGCTGGCCAACAAGCTCTTCAACGCGTCGCGCTTCGTCCTGCTCAACGTGCGCACCGACGTCGAGGCTGCGCCGCGGCCGACCGCGCTGGAGGACCGCTGGATCCTGGCCCGGCTCGCCGCCGCCCGGACCGACGTCGGGCGCCACGTCGACGCGTTCGACTTCGCCAAGGCCGCCTTCACGCTCTACGACTTCGTCTACGGCGAGCTCTGCGACTGGTACTTGGAGATGGTCAAGGGCCGCCCCTACGACGAGGACTTGTCGGCGACGTTGCTGCACGTGCTCCGGGAGACGCTCGCGCTGGCCCACCCGATCATCCCCTTCGTGACCGAGGAGCTCTGGGCCCACGTGCCGGGGGCCGAGGGCCTGCTGGCCGCCCACCGCACCGACCCGGTCGACGACGCGCTGCTCGACGGTGCCGCCGAGGCGGACGGCAACGCCGTCATCGGCCTCGTCCAGGCCCTGCGCCGCTGGCGCGAGGAGGCGGGGGTCCCGCCGCGCGAGGTCCTGCGCGTGCGCCTGCGCGGGGAGGGCGTCGACGCGCTGGCGCCGCTGGTCGAGCGCCTCGCGCGGGTGCAGCGGTCTGGCGACGGCGACGATCCCGCCGCGGCGGTGAGCTGGGGGCAGCTGGCGGTGGAGATCCTGCCGTTCGCCGGGATCGACCCAGCCGAGGTGGCTCGCGAGCGCGCGGCCGCGCGCGGGCGTTTGGAAGGTGAGATCAAGCGCGCAGAGGGCAAGCTGGCCAACCAAGGCTTCGTCGCCAAGGCTCCGGAGGCGGTGGTCGCCGCGGAGCAAGCCAAGCTCGACCGCCTGCGCGCGGAGCTCGGCGAGCTCGAGGACGCATGACCGCGGTGGCTGCGGTGACCAGCGCCTGGACCCCCGCTCAGGCCGACGCCCACCTGCGGTCGCTCGAGCGCTTCGGGATGCACTTCGGCCTCGAGCGCATGCAGGCGCTGATGGCTGTGCTCGATCGCCCGCAGGAACGCTTCGGCTCCGTGCACGTGGTCGGCACGAACGGCAAGTCCTCGACGACGCGGATGCTGGCCGCGATCCTCGAGGCCGAGGGCCTGCGTACGGGCGCTTACCTGTCGCCCCACCTGGTGTCCTTCGCGGAGCGCGTGCGCGCCGGCCGCCGGGAGGTCGTACCCGCCGCGTTCGCCGCCGCCGTCCAGCGCGTCGCCCGGGCGGCGCAGAACGTCGACCGCGGGCTCGTGGGCGGGGAGCGCGTCACGCAGTTCGAGGCGCTCACCGCCGCGGCCTACGTCGCCCTGGCGAGCGACGGGGTGGACGTCGCCGTGGTCGAGGCGGGGCTCGGTGGTCGCCTGGACGCCACCAACGTGATCGCCTCGCGCGTCCAGATCCTCACGAGCGTCGGTCTGGAGCACACGCGCTTGCTGGGCGCCAGCATCGCTGAGATCGCGGCGGAGAAAGCCGCGGTGACCCAGCCGGGGGCGACGCTCGTCGTCGGGGCGGACCTCCATCCCGACGCCCTGGCCGTCGCCGAGCGGATCGCCGTGGAGCGCGGCGCGCGGGTGATGACGGCGCCGGCGGACCCCGGCATCGACCCGGGGGCGCTCGGCGCCCACCAGCGCCGCAACTTCGCCCTGGCCGCGACGGCCGCCGAGGCCTACCTCGGCCGGCCGCCCGCCCCGGCAGCGCTTCGTGCGGGGGCGGCGGTGGAGATCCCGGGGCGCCTGCAGACGGTCGCCCAGGACCCGTGGACGCTGATCGACGGCGCCCACAACCCTTCGGCCATGGCCGCGCTCGTGTCGGCTCTGGTGGCCCTGGCCGGCGGCCGCAGGGTCGTGGCGTGCGTCTCGATCCTCCAGGACAAGGACGCCGCCGCGATGCTGCGCGAGCTCGTGCCGCTCTGCGCGGCGGTGGTGGTCTGCACGACGGACGACCCGCGCGCGCTCGCGCCCGACGCCCTGGCCGCGCTGGTCGGAGTCGTCGCGGCGCCGGGGACCGACGTGCTCGTAGAGCCGGAGCCGCTCCTGGCCGTGGGGCGGGCGCGGGTGCTGGCGGGGGATGAGGGACTCGTCGTGGCGACGGGCTCGCTCGCGCTCGTGGGCGCGCTCGTCCCGTTGGAGGAGAAGGGGGCATGAACGAGGAGGACGGGCCGAGCGTCCGGGCGATGATCGCGGTCGTGGCGATCGTCGTGGCCGCCGTGATCCTGGTGTTCTTCGCGATCGGCTACCTGCTCGGCCGCGTGCTGCTCTGACAACCTCCGACCCAGTCTCTAACCTTCGCGTCCATGTTCCCGCTCGCCGTCTTCGGCATCACCAACAGCGGGCTGAACACCGCCGTCAAGCTGCTGGTCCTCTTCCTGGTGGTCATCTGGCTGGCGCTCGTGTACTACACGTTCTCCGACGCGCGGCGCCGCATCGCGGACCCGATGCTCGTCCTGTGTGCCGTGGGTGCCTCGCTGTTCCCGTTCGTCGGGACGATCGTCTACATGATCGTGCGCCCGCCCGAGTACCTCGACGACGTGCGCGAGCGCGATCTCGAGATGCAGGCGGCCGAGGCGCGCATGCACCAGACGGTGCTGCTGTGCCCGCACTGCGACCACGAGGTCGAGAAGGACTATCTGCGCTGCCCGAACTGCGTGCGCAAGCTCAAGGACCCTTGCCACCACTGCGGGCGTCCGCTGGATCCGCAGTGGAGCCTGTGCCCGTACTGCGAGGCCGAGGTGCCGGGGGCCGCGCAGGACCCCACGCCGCGGCGCCGCCGCACCCGCCGCGCCGAGGCGACGGCGTACGACACGCCGCAATAGCCTGAACCGGCCTCCGGGCGTCGCACCCCACCTTCCAGAACAGGAGCACCCATGGACCGGACCCTCATCCTGGTCAAGCCCGACGCCTTTGCGCGCGGCCTGACCGGCGAGATCATCGCCCGCTTCGAGCGCAAGGGCCTGCGCGTCGCCGCCCTCAAGCACATGACCACACCGCGCGAGACCGCGGAGACCCACTACGCCGAGCACGCCGACAAGCCGTTCTTCGGCGAGCTGGTCGACTTCATCACCAGCGCGCCGCTGGTCGCGATGGTGCTCGAGGGCGACGAGGCGATCAAGGCCGCGCGCCAGCTCATCGGCGCGACCAACCCGCTCGAGGCAGCTACCGGTTCGATCCGCGGCGACTTCGCCGTCGCCGTCGGCCAGAACATGGTGCACGGGTCGGACTCGCCCGAGTCGGCGCAGCGCGAGATCGGTCTCTGGTTCCCCGAGCTGTAGGCGGCGGGCTGGCCCAGACGACGGCGCACTGCGCCGCTCACGACCGACCATGCACACCACACCGCTAGTCCTCGCCTCGCGCTCTCCGCAGCGCAAGGCGATCCTCGAGCAGCTCGGCGTGGCGTTCACGGTCCGGGTCGCCGACATCCGCGAGCGGGCCGACGGCCCGGCGGAGGAGGTCGCCGCGGAGAACGCACGGCGCAAGGCCCTGGGGGTGGAGGCGACCCCCGGGGAGCTGATCCTCGGGGTCGACACCGTCGTTGCCACCGAGGGCCGGCTCTGGGGAAAGCCTGCCGACGAACGCGCCGCGCACGAGGCACTGCGGGCGCTGGCCGGCGGGACCCACCGCGTGGTCAGCGGGATGGCCCTCGTCCGCGGGGGGCGGGTGCGCGAGGCGACCGCCGTGACGCGGGTCACGTTTCGGGCGCTGAGCGACGACGCGATCGCCCGCTACGTCGACACGGGGGAGTGGCGCGAGCGCGCCGGCGGCTACGCGATCCAGGGGCGCGGGGGCGCGCTGGTGCGCAGCATCGAGGGCGACTACCTCAACGTCGTGGGCCTCCCGGTGGCCGCGTTGCTGGACCAGGAGCCAGGCCTCGTCTGACCTTGCGTGTTTGCAGCGGGTTTCCCATGAGATCGGGCCCTGCTCCGCTACACTGCGCCCCACGACGCGCCGCGGCCCGGGGACGCCTTCGCCTCAGCCGCCCGTCCCTCTCTACATGGGCTTCTTCAGCTACCTCACCGGGTTCGGTGGTCGCGACATGGCGGTCGACCTCGGCACGGCCAACACGCTCGTCTACGTGCGCGGCCGCGGCATCGTCCTGTCGGAGCCCAGCGTGGTCGCGATCGACTCCCGCACGGGTGAGGTCCACGCCGTCGGGATCGAGGCCAAGCGCATGCTCGGCCGCACGCCGGGCACGATCTCGGCGATCCGCCCGCTGAAGGACGGCGTCATCGCCGACTTCGACGTCACCGAGGAGATGTTGCGCCACTTCATCCAGAAGGTGCACCAGAACCGCTGGGCGCACCCACGCGTGGTCGTCTGCGTGCCCTCCGGGGTCACCGGGGTCGAGAAGCGCGCCGTCGAGGAGGCCTGCCTGAGCGCCGGCGCCCGCCAGGCCTATCTGATCGAGGAGCCGATGGCCGCCGCGATCGGCGCCGGGCTGCCGGTCGGCGAGCCGACGGGGTCGATGGTCGTCGACATCGGCGGCGGCACGAGCGAGGTCGCCGTCATCTCGCTCGGCGGCATCGTCGTCTCGCAGTCGATCCGCATCGGCGGCGACGAGCTCGACGAGGCGATCATCAACTACGCCAAGCGCGAGTACAAGCTGCTCATCGGGCAGCAGACCGCGGAGGAGCTCAAGCTCGAGATCGGCTCGGCCTACCCGATGGCCGAGGAGGTCCAGGCGGAGATCCGCGGGCGCGACATGGTCAGCGGCCTGCCCAAGACCGTCGTGCTGACCAGCGAGGAGATCCGCGCCGCGCTCGAGGAGCCGCTGTCGCAGATCATCGACGCGGTCAAGGAGACCCTGGACCGCACGCCGCCGGAGCTGGCCTCCGACATCATGGACCGCGGCATCATGCTCGCCGGCGGCGGCTCGCTGCTGCAGGGCCTCGACGAGCGCCTACGCGAGGAGACCCAGATGCCCTCGCACCTCGCGGAGTCGCCCCTGACCTGCGTCGCGGTGGGGTCGGGCCGCTCTCTGGAGGAGTTCGAGGTCATCCATCGCTCCAACAAGACCAAGTCGCGCAACGGGAACCGGCGCCGGCGCTGACGCGCGCCCGCCACGGTGTAACCCCATGCCCCTCGTAAGGAACCTCTCTCTGTGTATGACAAGACGGTGCGCCGGCGCCGGGCGGTCCTCGGGCTGCTCGTCGCCTGCTCCCTGATCCTCCTGACGGCGTACTTCGGCGAATCGGCCGGCGGCGGGCTGCACTCCGTGCAGCGCGGCGTCCTCGAGGTGGTCGGCCCGATCCAGGAGGGTGCCAGCCGGACGCTCAAGCCGTTCCGTGACCTGTTCGGCTGGGTCGGCGACACCGTGAGCGCCAAGGGCCGGGCGGAGGACCTCGAGAAGGAGCGCAACGCGCTGCGCGCCCAGGCCATCGGCGGCGAGCAGGCGGTGCGCGAGAACGCGCGGCTCAAGGAGATGCTCGACCTCGACACCAACGCGCAGCTCAAGGACAAGGGCCCGGTCTCGGCCCGCGTGATCGGCCAGGCCCCGACGGTGTGGTTCTCCGAGTTCAAGATCGACAAGGGTTCGTCGGCCGGCATCAAGCCCGACCAGCCCGTCGTGACGGGGGCCGGGCTGATCGGCAAGGTCCGCTTCGTCTCCCGCGGCACAGCGATCGTCTCCCTGATCACCGATCACACGGTGAAGGTCAGCGCCCGCGTCGCCGACAGCGGCGTGCCCGGCGTGCTCAAGACGGCGGCCGGCAACCCGCGCGACCTGATCCTCGACCGCACGACGCGCGATGACCCCGTCAAGCCCGGGCAGCGCATCGTCACCGCGGGCACGGGGGAGAGCCGCCGGCTGCCCGGGTTGTTCCCGCCGGGGATCCCGATCGGCCGCGTGACCCGCGTCGAGGATCCGCTGACCGACGACCAGGTCGTGCACGTCAAGCCCTACGCCGACCCCCGCCGCGTGGAGTTCGTCCAGGTGCTCACACGGATGCCGGGGGGCGCCAGATGAGCCCTGACACCCTGCGCCTCTCCGCGCGTCTCGTCGCCCTCGGCGTCACGGTGACGGTGCTCCAGCTCGCCGCGATCTCCCAGATCAAGATCTTCGGTGTCAACGCCGACCTGCTGCCGCTGGTCGTCATGGCCGTGGGGTTGCTGTGCGGGTCGGTCACCGGTGCCTGCTTCGGGTTCGGCGTCGGGTTCTTCCTCGACGCGGCGCTGGTCCAGACGCTCGGGCTCACCTCGCTGGTCCTGGTCCTCGCCGGCTACGCGGCGGGGCGGCTGCGCGAGCTGCGCGACCCGCAGGGCGCCCTCGTGCCGCTGATGGCTGGCGCCGCGGCCACCGCGATCGCCACCGTCGGCTACGGGGTCGTCGAGTTCCTGCTCGGCGTCGACGCCCCGGTCAGCCTGCTGCTCGTACGCCAGACGCTGGCCACGATCATCCTCAATACGCTGATCGCCATCCCCGTCCTGGCCGTCGTGCGCCGCTGGCTGAGCCCGGTGCTGCCCGACGACCGGCGCCCGCGCCGCCGCCGCGCCTACGCGACCGGCGGGCTCTCGCCCCTGAGCCGCGCATGATCGACCCTCTCGACAGCCGCCGTCCGCCGATCACCCCGCAGCTCGCCGTGCGCGTTGCCGTGCTCGGAGTCCTGGCCCTCCTGGCCTTTGGGGTCATCTTCTTCCGGCTCTGGTACCTCCAGGTGCTGTCGGGCGAGGACTACGTCAAGCAGGCCCAGGACAACCGCATCCGCGTCGACCGCATCGCGGCGCCCCGCGGCGCGATCGTCGACCGCAACGGCGAGGTGCTCGTCGACAACCGCGAGGCGACGGTGCTCAAGCTCAACCCGACGAGCCTGCCGCAGGAGCAGCGCGAGGCGGCCGCGGAGTGGGGGCGCCTCAAGAGCCTGCGCGGTCTCAAGCCCAAGGCTCAGCGCGGGCCGCCGGTCCCGCTGCCCCCCGTCGCGACGCCGGAGCTCGCGGCGCGCTACGCCCGCCTGAGCAAGGTGATCGGCGTCCCCGCCCACGAGATCCACCTCGAGGTGATGCGCGGGCTGTCGCAGGTTCCCTACGCCGCGATCACGATCAAGACCGACGTGTCGCGCACCGTCACCAACTACATCGACGAGCGCAACGAGGACTTCCCGGGCGTGCGCGCGGAGTCGGTGTTCCTGCGGCGCTACCCGGAGGGGTCGCTCGCCTCGCAGATCGTCGGCACCGTGAGCGAGGTCAACGGCGACCAGCTCAAAGCGGGGCGCTACCGGTCGGTGGCCGCCGGCACGCAGGTCGGGCAGGAGGGCCTCGAGTACAGCTACGACCGCTACCTGCGCGGCCGCGACGGCAAGCAGCGCACGCTCGTCGACGCCAACGCCAACCCGAAGGGTGCGGCGCGCTCGGTCGACTTCGTGTCCGGGCGCCAGCTCGGACTGACGCTCGACCTCGACCTGCAGCGCACGGCCCAGCGGGCCGCCGCACGGGCCATCGGGGCGGCACGCGGCTTCGGCAACGCCGCTGACGCGGCGGCCTTCGTGGCGATGAGCCCGCAGAGCGGAGAGATCTACGCGATCGGCTCGCTGCCGGACTTCAATCCCAACGTCCTGGCCCGCCCGATCTCCGACCGGCGCTACAAGGAGCTCTTCCTCAACAAGGCCGCGGGCGCGCCGCGCTTCAACCGGGCGATCTCCGCGACCTATCCCACAGGCTCGACGTTCAAGCCGATCACCGCGCTGGCCGGCCTGGATCAGCAGCTGCGCACACCGGCCACCACGATCTCCGACAGCGGCTGTCTGAGCATCGGCGCGGCCGATCAGCCCTTCTGCAACGCCGGCAAGGTGCCCAACGGGCCGGTCGACCTGCGCAAGGCCATCAAGGTCAGCTCCGACGTCTACTTCTACGGCCTCGGCCGCGACCTCAACCCGATAGACGATGAGCCGTTGCAGAGCTGGGCGCGGCGCCTCGGCCTCGGCCGCCGCTCCGGGGTCGACCTGCCGGCGGAGACCGCTGGGCTGGTGCCCGACAGGGCGTGGCGCGCGCGCATCGGGCGCCGCGAGGCGGCCTACGAGAAGCGCACGGGCAAGGCGTGCTGCACCTTCTCCGACAAGCGCCCGTGGAGCGTCGGCGACAACGTCAACCTGGCGGTGGGCCAGGGCGACCTGCAGGCCACACCGCTGCAGATGGCGGTGGCCTACGCGGCGATCGCCAACGGCGGCAAGATCGTGCGCCCGCACCTCGGGCGCGACGTGCGCGACGCCAACGGGGGCGCCCTGCTGCGCAAGATCCAGCCCGGCGGCGCCCGGCGTGTCAAGCTCGACCCCGTGGCGCGCGAGTCGATCATGGGGGGGCTGCACGCCGCGACCGCGGAGCCGGGAGGGACGTCCTACGACGTGTTCTCCGACTGGAACCAGGCCGCCTACCCGGTGTTCGGCAAGACCGGCACCGCAGAGCGGGTCGTGGACGGCGCCAAGGTCGACCAGTCGTGGTACGTCGCGTTCGTGCCCCACAAGAGCAAGCCGATCGTCGTCGCCGTCACCGTGGAGAAGGGCGGCTTCGGGGCCGAGTCGGCTGCGCCCGCGGTGCGCCAGATCCTCGCCCGCTGGTTCGACCAGGGGCTGAAGTTCAAGGCCGGGAAGTCGAAGACGCGATGAGCGCCGCCGCGATTCAGGACCCCCCCGGCACCAGCCCGGCCGCCCGCCGCTCCGGCTCGCTCGTGCTGCCCTTCGACCCCGTCATGGCGCTGGCGGTTCTCGGGATCTGCGTCTGCTCGCTGGTGACCATCGCCGCGGCGACCGCCGACGACGTCCCCGGCCAGCCCGCCTACTACCTCACCCGCCAGACGGTCTACTTCGGCCTCGGCGTGGTGCTCGCGGCTCTCGTCTCGCGGCTGGACTACTCGCGGCTGCGGGAGTTCAAGGTCGGGATCTACGGCTTCCTCATCGCCTCCATCCTGCTCGTGAAGGTCGTCGGCTCCCAGGCCAAGGGGGCCCAGCGAGCCATCGAGCTCCCGCTCTTCTCCTTCCAGGCCTCCGAGCTGGGCAAGGTCCTGCTCGTCGTGGCGCTGGCCGGCTTCGCCGTCGACCGCGCGCGCGCCGTCCACGAGCGGGCGACCACGGCTCGCATCGTCCTGCTCGCCCTGATCCCGGCCGCGCTCGTCATCGCGCAGCCCGACCTGGGCTCGGGCCTGGTCTACGTCATGGTCGTCGCCGGCATCCTCTTCGTCGCGGGGACGTCCTGGCGGCACTTCGCCGCCCTCATCACCCTCGGCGTCGTCTCCGTCGCCCTGGTCCTGGCGGTCGCTCCCGCGGCCGGCGTGACCGTCCTCAAGGGCTACCAGAAGGACCGCCTCACCGCCTTTCTCAACCCCACCGACAACCGCAGTCAGCAGGGCTACCAGCAGAATCAGTCGCGTATCGCGATCGGTTCGGGCGAGAAGACCGGCCGCGGGGAACGAGCAACCCAGACGAAGTTCAACTTCCTCCCCGAGCACCACACGGACTTCGCGTTCGCGGTGGTGGGGGAGCGTTGGGGTTTCGTGGGCGCGGCCCTCGTGCTGTCGCTCTACGCCCTGCTGATCTGGCGGGCGCTGCGCACCCTCACCCTGGCGAAGAACCTGTTCGGCGCCCTGATCGCCGGTGGCATCGTCACCATGTTGCTATTCCAAGTCTTCGTCAATGTCGGCATGACCATCGGGATCATGCCCATCACCGGGATCCCGCTGCCGCTGCTCAGCTACGGCGGGTCCTCGGTGATCTCCACGTTCCTGGCCGTCGGCCTGCTGCAGTCGATCTACGCGCAAGCGCGCGCATCGGCAGCCACCAAGGGCCGCGTCCTCACATTCTGATGCGAAGGATCACCCATGAAGAAGCAAGTGCTTGTCAGCGTCGACCGGGGCGAGACCCGGGTCGGCCTGATGGAGGCCACCGGCGCTCCCGCCGCGGCCAAGACGTCGTCCGCCCCGCGCCGCGGCGGCGGGAGTGGTGCCGCCCGCGCGGCTGAGGACTTCCGCGTCGCGGAGCTCTACTTCGAGCGGCGCGGCGCGCGCTCGATCGTCGGCAACATCTACAAGGGCAAGGTCGACAACGTCCTGGCCGGCCTCGAGGCCGCCTTCGTCGACATCGGTCTCAACCAGAACGGCTTCCTGCACGTTGACGAGATCGTGCTGCCCGGCGTCGAGCCGGTCAAGCGCGGCCGCGGCGGCGGTGGCGGCAAGGACGGCGGCAAGGACGAGGGCAAGAAGATCACCGATCTGCTCAAGCCCGGTCAGGAGATCGTCGTGCAGGTCGTCAAGGACCCGCTGAAGACCAAGGGCGCGCGCCTGTCGATGGAGCTGACGATCGCCGGGCGTTACATGGTCTACACGCCCACCGGAGAGGGGATCGGCGTCTCCAAACGCCTCGAGGACAAGGAGCGCGAGCGCCTGCGCAAGGAGGCCAAGACGCTCGAGATGCCCGAGGGCGTCGGTGGCGCGATCATCCGCACGGCGGCCCACGGGGCCAAGCGGGCGGACTTCGAGCGCGAGCTGCAGTACCTCTACAAGCTCCACGAGGTCCTGGGCCGCCGCGTCGAGGCGGCGCACGCTCCCGAGCTCGTCTTCCAGGAGGCCGACCTGTCGGTGCGCGTCGTGCGCGACATCTTCTCCGAGCACTTCGAGCGCGCGATCGTCGACGACGAGAAGCAGCACCAGCGCCTCGTGTCGTTCTTCGCCCGCACCGCACCCGAGCTCGTCGACCGCGTCGAGCTCTACCAGGAGTCCGAGCCCCTGTTCGAGGCCTACGGCGTCGAGGAGGTCATCGACGGGCTGTTCTCACGGCGGGTCGACCTGCCGTCGGGCGGCTACCTGATGATCGACTACGCCGAGGCGCTGACGGTCATCGACGTGAACTCCGGATCCTTCGTCGGGCGCGGCAAGCAGGCGCGCCTGGAGGACACGATCACCAAGACCAACCTCGAGGCCGCCGACGAGGTCGTCAACCAGCTGCGCCTGCGCGACATCGGCGGGATCATCGTCATCGACTTCATCGACATGGCCCGCGCCCGCAACCGCGACGCGGTCCTCAAGACGCTGCGCCAGGCGCTGTCGGAGGATCGGACCAAGACGTTCACCGCCGACATCTCACGCCTCGGCCTGGTCGAGATGACGCGCCAGAACGTCACCGAGGGGGTGCGCGAGATCATGTCGCGCACGTGCCCCACGTGCGACGGCGAAGGCGTGATCCGCTCCGAGGAGACGATCGCCATCGACGTCGAGCGGCGGCTGCGGGAGCTCGCGCAACGCGCCGGGCGGGGGATCGAGGCGTTCCTCGTGCAGGTGAACCCACGGGTTGCTGCGCAGTTCACCGGCAACAGCGCGCGCGTCCTGCACGCCCTGGAGGCAGAGACGGGGCTGTTCTTCCACTTCGAGGGCTCCGAGGGCCTGAAGCTCGACCACTTCGCGATAACCATGGAGGGGACGCGGGCCGACGTCGAGGAGAAGGCGGTGCCGTTTCGCGCGGGCGAGGAGGTGCTCGTCCAGATCGTCGAGCCGCACATGTACAACGTCGACGACGCGGTCGCCAAGATCGACAGCTACATCATCTCGGTGGCCCGCGGGGGGCGCCACGTGGGCACCAAGCGCCTGGTGCGCATCGAGGAGGCGGGGCGCACGTCGGCGACGGCCACGCTGGTCGACGACGGGGGCGCTGACGGCGCAGAGGGCCCTGACGGAGACGATGCCCTAGAATCGACCGCTCGGCGCCGCGGCCGCAGGGGCGGCCGCCGCCGTTCGGCTGCTCCCGCAGCGCCCTCGTCGGACTAGGTGTCAAGAGATATGTACGCGATCGTCAAAACCGGTGGAAAGCAGTACCGCGTCGAGGAGGGGCAGAAGCTCGTCGTCGAGCGTCTGCCCGATGAGGCTGGCGCCACCGTGGCGTTGACGCCGATCCTCTTCCGCGACGACAGCGCCGTCTTCGACGCCGACGGCCTTGGTCGCGTGGCCGTCCAGGCGAAGGTCATCGAGCACTTGCGCGGCGAGAAGCTGCGCGTCTTCAAGTTCAAGCCCAAGCGGGGCTACAAGAAGCGCACCGGGCACCGCCAGGAGCTCACGCGCATCGAGATCACCGACATCACCTCAGGGAGCTGAACCGCTAGATGGCACACAAGAAGGGCCTCGGCTCCTCGCGCAACGGCCGCGATTCCAACCCCCAGTTCCTCGGGGTCAAGACCTTTGCCGGCCAGACCGTCTTCGGCGGCGAGATCATCGTGCGCCAGCGCGGCACCCGCTTCAAGCCCGGCGAGGGCGTCGGTATCGGCAAGGACGACACGCTGTTCGCGTGCTCGCCGGGCAAGGTCGTGTTCTCGACCGGCCGCCGCGGCCGCGTCGTGTCGATCGTGCCTGACGCCGACGTCGAAGCCGCCGCCGCGGAGTGACCGCGCGCGACGGAGCCCGGTCCCTGGCCTTCGGCCGGGTCGCGATCGGCTCGTCGCTCATGCTGTTTCCGCGCCTTTCGGCCCGCAGCTGGATGGGCGATGCCGTCGACACGCCGGGCGGGCAGGTCGCGATCCGCGCGCTCGGCGTCCGCGACGCGATCATGGGGATGATCGTGCTGCACACCGTCGACCACGCCGACGTGGGCCCGCGCTGGGTCGCGACGTGCGCGCTGGCCGACGGGGTCGACGCGTTGGCGACCGCCGCCGTTCGCCGTGACCTCCCTCGCGTGACCGGCACCGCGTTGATCCCCGTCGGCGCCGCCCTGGCTGCCGCCGCGGGCCTGGCGCTCGCGCGCGGGCTGAAGGCCTCGCCGCCGGCAGCGCCCGCCGCGGCCTGACGCACTACGGGGTCTGCGCCACGGGCCGCACGAGGATCTCGTTGACGTCGACGTGCTTGGGCTGGCTCACGGCGTAGAGGACGGCGCGCGCGATGTCATCGGGCTCCAGGGCCCCTTCGACCGGGTTGTCGAAGAACGGCGTGTCGACCATGCCGGGCTCGATCGTCGTGACGCGGACGCCCGTCCCGTCGAGGTCGGCGCGCACCGCTTCGCCCATCGCCGTGATCGCCCACTTCGTGCAGCTGTAGAGGCTGCCGGGCATCACGCGCCGCCCCGCGACCGAGCCGGTGAAGAGCAGGTGGCCGGTGGATTCCTTGAGCGCTGGGATGGCCGCCCGGGCGGTCAGTGCGGCGCCCAGCACGTTGGTCAGCACCATGTCCTTCCAGTGCTCGGGGGTCTCCTCGAGCCAGCCGCGCTTGGCGCCGAAGCCGGCGTTGGCGTAGACGACGTCGAGGCGACCGAAGCTCTCGAGCGCGGCGGCGACCATCGCCTCCTGCTGATCGAACTCGTTGACGTCGCAGGTGACCGCCAGCGCGTGGTCGTCGCCGCCGAGCTCCTGCGCGAGCGCCTCGAGCTTGTCGGTCGACCGGGCAGCGAGCACCACGCGGTAGCCGGCCTGGGCGGCGTGGCGGGCGGTGGCGGCGCCGATGCCCGTGGAGGCTCCGGTGATGAGGAAGACGGGGTCGTCGGCCATGGGTGATGCCTTTCGATGGGTCCTTACGATGGATGGCGCATGTTGTACGACAAGGCGCGCATCTTCGTTCAGGCCGGTGGCGGCGGTGACGGCTGCATGAGCTTTCGCCGCGAGGCCCATGTGCCCCGCGGCGGGCCCGACGGCGGCGACGGCGGTCACGGCGCGGCGGTGACGCTCGTCTGCGACGACTCGCTGCGCGATCTGCAGTCCTTCAAGCGCAGCGCGCACTACAAGGCCGGGCGCGGGCGCCACGGTGAGGGCGCCCAGCGCCACGGTGCGGACGGTGAGGAGCTGCGCGTCCTGGTCCCGCCGGGCACGCAGGCCACCATGGAGGACGGCACCGTGCACGACCTCACCGTGCACGGCCAGCGGGTCGTGGTCGCCGAAGGCGGCAGCGGCGGGCGCGGCAACAAGAAGTTCTCCTCCTCGACGCGGCAGTCACCGCGCTTCGCCGAGCGTGGTCTCGTCGGCGAGGAGAGCTGGATCGACCTGCGGCTCAAGCTGCTGGCCGACGTCGGCTTCGTCGGCGTGCCCAATGCGGGGAAGTCCTCGTTGCTGGGTCGCATGACGCGCGCGGCCCCCAAGGTCGCCGACTATCCGTTCACCACGCTGGAGCCCGTGCTGGGCACGCTCGATGGCGAGGACCGGCAGATCATCCTCGCCGACATCCCCGGGCTGATCGAGGGAGCCTCCGAGGGCGCCGGCCTCGGCCACGACTTCCTCGCCCACGTCGAGCGCTGCAGGCTGCTCGTCCACGTGCTGGACCTCGCGCCGCTGGACGGCTCCGACCCGGCGGCCAACCACGCGACCATCGAGCAGGAGCTCGAGCGCCACGACCCGCGGCTGGCCGGGTTGCCGCGCGTGCTCGTGCTGTCCAAGGCCGACCTCGTGTCCGGCGACGTGGCTGAGGCGGCCCGGATGCAATGGCTGCGGCACCTGAACCCCGCGGTCCAGCGCGAGGAGTGGGAGGTGGCCGACCCCGACGAGCAGGTGCCGGTGCTGGTGACCTCCGCGGCCACCGGCGACGGGCTGGACGCGCTGGGCGCGCTCCTGCTGCAGCGCGTCCCGCGCGCGGAGGGCGGAGTGGCCGGCGCGGGCGGCGGCGCGTCGCCGGAGCTCGCGCGGGAGAGCGAGCTGCCCGACCACCGCACGTTTCGCCCGCGCGCCAAGCGCGCGTTCGCCGTCGAACGCGTGGACGACAACGTCTTCCGGGTGAGCGGCGCGCCGGTGGAGCGGCTGATCGCCCGCCACCACCTCGACAACGAGGACGCCTTGGCCCATGTCGAGGGGCGCCTGCACCGCATGGGGGTCATCCGTGCGCTGGAGGAGGCAGGCTTCGAGGCGGGCGACGACGTCGAGATCGGTGGGGTCGTCTTCGAGCTCGATCCGGGGTAACGAAGCGCCGGTCCCGGGGACATGGTCCCCCATGCACGCCATCGTCCTCAACGCCACCCTCAAGCAGTCGCCCGAGCAGTCGAGCACGGAAGCCCTCGCGGGGGTGGTCAGCAACGAGCTCGAGGCCCGCGGCGTCACCACCGAGACCCTCCGGCTCGCCGATCAGGACATCCGCCCCGGGGTGGTCTCCGAGGCGGTCAGCGAGGGCGACGCCTGGCCGGCGATCCACTCGAAGCTCCTCGCCGCCGACATCCTCATCATGGCTTCGCCGACCTGGCTCGGCCAGCCCTCCAGCGAGTGTCGCCGTGCGCTCGAGCGCATGGACGCGATGCTGTCGGAGGCGGACAACGACGGCGTGCCCGTGGCCTACAACAAGGTCGCCGGGATCGTCATCACCGGCAACGAGGATGGGGCGCACGCAGGCGTCGCGACGATCGCGCAGGCGCTGATCGACATCGGCTACACCGTGCCGGCGCAAGCGTGGACCTACTGGAACAAGGGCCCGGGCCCGGGCGACGAGGTGTACCTGAACACCAGCGAGAAGGAATGGACCGACGGCCAGGCGGCCGCGTGCGCGCAGAACGTCCACGCGGTGGCCGTGGCGCTGGCCGCCAACCCGATCCCGAAGCCGCCGAACGCTTGAGCCCACCACTGGATGCTTGATTTGACGAGTACGCACGTGCGGTCACGAGTTCCTGCGGCGCCTGACACCACCCGCGCCCTTGACAGTGGCCCCGCATTGGCTGCGGACCCGTGCGGCGCCCGGCACCCACACGAACTCGCGCCCACACGCACGTCGTCGTGCAATCAACCATCTAGTCTCGGGCGGGCCCATGCCCGCCCGCACCGTCGTCAAGCTCGGATCGAGCATCGTCGCCGAGGACTCCGGCGAGCTGCGCGCCGACGTCCTGGCGGCGATCTGCGACGAGGTCGCGGCGCGCTGGGCCGCGGGGGAGGACATGGTCATTGTCACCAGCGGTGCGATCGCGCGTGGGATGCGCGTGATGGAGCTGCCGGTGCGGCCCCGCGCCATCGAGGACCTGCAGGCGGCCAGCGCGGTGGGGCAGGGCAAGCTCTACCGCGTCTACGACGAGCTCCTACGGGAGCGGGGCGCGACGAGCGCGCAGGTCCTGCTGACCTTCTTCGACATGAGCGCGCGGTCGCACTACCTCAACGCGCGACGCACGCTGCGCCGGTTGCTGGAGTGGCGGGTCATCCCGGTCATCAACGAGAACGACACCACCGCCACCGACGAGATCTCCTTCGGCGACAACGACTTCCTTGCGGCGCAGGTGGCGATCCTCATCGGCGCAGACCGGCTGGTGCTGCTGACCGACCAGGACGGGCTCTTCTCAGCCGACCCGCGCAGCGATCCCGCCGCCGAGCTCGTGCGCGAGGTGACCGACTTCGAAGGCCTGGACACGCTGCAGATCGGCCACGCCACGTCGCCGCTGGGCAGCGGGGGGATGCGCTCGAAGGTGGTCGCAGCCGAGATGGCGACGGCGGCGGGCATCCCCGCGGTCATCTGCAACGGGCGACGGGCGGGCGCGCTGGGCCGCGTGCTGGCGGGGGAGGACGAGGGCACGCGCTTCCCCGCGCGGCCCGCGCGTTACTCGAGCTTCAAGCTGTGGCTGAAGTACGCCAAGCCGTCGCACGGCGTCGTGGTCGTCGACCCCGGCGCGGCCCGCGCGCTGAGCGAGGGCGGGACGTCGCTGCTCCCGGTCGGCGTCGTCGAGGTCCGCGGAAGCTTCGGCGCCGGCGACGCGATCGACGTTCACCAGGACGGCCGCCTGGTGGGCAAGGGCATCTGCAACTACTCGGCGGTCGAGCTGCGGCGGATCCAGGGGCTGAAGAGCGCACAGGTGCTCGAGGTGCTGCCGCGGGCGACCGACGAGGCGGTGCACCGGGATTACTTCGTCCTGGCGTGAGCTTCCGGCGCCGCTGGAGCGTCCGAGCCCAGGGCGACACGAAGCGTGATCGGGAGCGCGTACCCTTCGCCCATGGCTGTGACCGTCTCCTGCGTGCCCGACGTCTGCCTGGCCGCTCGCGCCGCGTCGAGGGTCCTCGCCGGCCTGCCGAGTGCGGTCAAGGACGCCGCGCTGCACGCGATCGCCGACGCCCTGGAGGCGCGCACCGCGGAGATCATCGAGGCCAACGAGCTCGACATGGAGGCGGGGCGTGGCAACGGATTGAGCGCCGCCCTGTTGGACCGTCTGGCACTCGACGCAGATCGTGTGGCCGCGATGGCCGCGGGGGTGCGAAGCGTCGCGGCGCTCTCGGACCCGGTCGGCGAGGTCATCGACGGTGGCCGCCTGGAGAACGGGCTGGACCTGCGCAAGGTCCGGGTGCCGCTCGGCGTGGTCGCCGTGGTCTACGAGGCCCGGCCGAACGTGACCATCGATGCGACGGCGCTGTGCCTGAAGTCGGGTAACGCCGTGGTCCTGCGGGGCTCGTCCTCGGCCGCCCACTCCAACGCGGTTCTCGTCACGATCGCTGCGCAGGCCGCTGAGGCGGCGGGCGTTGCAGCGGGTGCCATCGCGCTCGTCGCCGGCGGGGGGCGAGAGGAGCTCGCTGAGCTCGCGACCCAGTCTGGCCTCGTGGACCTGATCATCCCGCGCGGGGGCGAGGGGCTCAAGCACGCGCTCACAGGCGTGGCCACCGTCCCCGTCATCTTCGCGGCCTCGGGCAACTGCCACGTCTTCGTGGATGGGTCCGCCGACCTCGACGCCGCCCAGACGATCGTCGTCAACGCGAAGGTGCAGCGCCCGGGGGTGTGCAACGCCGCGGAGACCCTGCTCGTCCACGCCGACGCCGCCGGCGCGTTCCTTCCCCGCGCGCTGCGTGCCTTGCAGGGGCAGGGCGTCGAGCTCCGGGTGGACGGCCGTGCGCGGGCGCTGGCCGGGGAGGACCTGGCCGCGTCGCTCACCGACGCGTCCGACGAGGACTGGGACACGGAGTTCCTGGCGCTGGTGTTGGCCGTCAAGGTCGTCGACTCGGTCAGCGAGGCGATCGACCACATCAACCGCCACGGCTCGGGCCACTCGGAGGCGATCGTCACCGCTGACCTCGGCTCGGCGCGTGCCTTCGAGCGCGGCGTCGATGCCGCGTGCGTGTACGTGAACGCCTCGACGCGCTTCACCGACGGTGCTGAGTTCGGGATGGGGGCGGAGATCGGCAACTCGACGCAGAAGCTGCACGCGCGCGGGCCGATTGGCCTGCGCGAGCTGTGCACGACGAAGTACGTCGTCCACGGCGACGGTCAGGCGCGGGCCTAGGCCACTGCTCAACAGTGGCGGCCGTCGGCATCCTCGGGGGGACGTTCAACCCGCCGCACATCGGTCACCTCGTCTGCGCGCAGGAAGCTCGATTCCAGCTCGGCCTCGACCGGGTCGTGCTGATGCCGGTCCACCGCCCGCCGCACAAGGACGGCAGCGACGACGCCGGGCCGCAGGAGCGGGTCGCGATGTGCCGTCTGGCGGCGGCGGCCTCGGCGGCGGCTGCCGGCGGCGCTCCGTGGCTCGAGGTCTCGACGTTGGAGGTCGACCGTGGTGGTGCCTCGTACACGGTCGATACCCTCAGGGCTCTGACCGCGCAAGCCCCGCAAGACGACCTGACGTTCATCGTCGGCGGCGACATGGCCGGCAGCTTCGCGTCGTGGCGCGAGCCGCGGGCAGCGCTCGACCTCGCGACGCTCGCCGTGGCCGAGCGCGAGGGGGCTGGCCACCGCGACCTCGCCGCACGCCTCGAAGGCCTCGCGGGCGTCGACGGCAAGCCCCACGAGCGCCCCCGGGTACGGGTCTTCGCGATGCCGCGGCTCGACGTGTCCTCGACCGACATCCGTATTCGTGTTGCGGCGGGAGCACCCATCTGCCACCTCGTTCCCGACGCGGTGGCAGACCACATCGCCGACCGCGGGCTCTACGGCGCCGGCGCGCCCGGGGAGGACCGGCGATGAAGCCCGAGGAGCTCGCCCGCACGATCGCCGCGCACGCCCTCGACAAGAAGGCGATCGACGTGGTCGCCCTCGACCTGCGCGGCGTCGCCGGCTACACCGACTTCTTCGTTGTCTGCTCGGGCAACACCGACCGCCAGGCCAAAGCGATCCATGACGGCATCCACTTCGGCATGAAGAAGGGCGGAGGCCTGCTGCCCCGCCGGGTCGAGGGCACGACCGAGGCGCGCTGGATCCTGATGGACTACCTCGACGTGGTCGTGCACGTCTTCACCCCGGAGGCCCGCGAGTTCTATCGCCTGGAGTCGCTGTGGGGCGAGGTGCCGCGTACGGAGTACGACCCGCGGGATGCGTCGCTGCCCGCGACCGTCGCGGAGGCCGCGCGCTAGTTCTCTATGGAGCTAGAGGGGCTCGAACCCTCGACCTCCGCCATGCCATGGCGGCGCTCTCCCAGCTGAGCTATAGCCCCAGTTCGTACTGCGCGGCCAGCTTAACACCAAGCCGTTGGTTGTTTCGTGCGGGGGACAGCCGCAGCTGTAGGTACCCCTGGCCGTGCATCTGCTCTATCGGAACCAGAAAGCAGCGCTCAATATCTGGGCAGTACCCGGCCATTGCGTCGATCTCTGTGTCGTCATAGCTCGTCCGGATATATCCGGCGGCGGTCGCCCTGCAGGTCCGGGCGCGCAGAACGACGACGTCACCCTTACGCGGCGCCCACTTGCATTGCACCCGCAGAAGACGCGCGCCATCGTCGAAGATCAGGTCGTAGCGAGATCCTTCGGTCATGGGGCGGGACACCAGGAACCCGCACTCTGCTGCCGAAGCCGCGATCCGAAGCTCGGCAACGCCGCCCTTCTCGCTGGATGTCAACTCCCTCACGACACGAACACTAGTTCGTTTGGCGGACGGATCTGATGACAGCGAAGCGCTACTTCTCGCGGCGCTGAGGCAGGAACTCTGGGACGTCGAACTCCGGGCCCGCAGGGCGGCCCGGGGCCGGCCGTTCACGTTCCTTGCGGCGCCCGCGGCGGCGGGATGGTTCCTCCTGGTCGTCAGGTGATGCCTGCGCCGCATCGGCCTCGTCAGCGGCCCGCGCCGCTGCGACGAGGGCATCGCCTGTCGGGTCGGCCGGCATCGCCTGGTCGAGGTCAGCCGTCAGACGCGTGTGCACGAAGTGGATGTCGCGCACCAGGCGCTCGGCGTTCTTGCGCAGGGAATCGGAGAGGTCGGTCAGGTTGCCGGTCAGCGCGGTGCCCTCGCGCACGACCTCGCCGGCGGCAGTGTGCGCTTCCTGGATGATCTCGCGGGCGTCGCCCTTTGCGTTGCGGGTGATCTCCGCCGCGTAGACCTCCGCGTCGGCGCGCACCTGCGCCGCTTCGTCCTGCGCCTCGCGGACCGCGTCCTGCTTGCGCCGCTCGGCCTTGGCCTGGGCGTCGGTTGCGCGCGCGTGGATGTCGGCGACGGCCGCCTTGGCCTGCGCCCGGGCCTGCTCCGACTCCTCCCGTGCCGTCGCGATCAGCTCCTGCGCCTCCTCCTCGGCGGCCGCCACCCGTAGATCGGCGGCACGCTCGGCCTCCGCGATACGTTCGTTCGCTCGGCGTTCGGCGTCGTTGCGGACGTTGGCGGCGGCGCGCTCAGCCGCATCGACGATCTGCTGGATGCGCGCTGCGGCGTGCTGCAGCGCTCCACGGTCGCCGGCTGGCATCCGCGAATCCTAGACCGCTACGCCAGACGGTCCCGCAAAAAGGCGATCACGGCGCGGTTGAAGAGGTCAGCTCGCTCCCACTGCAGGAAGTGGCCTGCACGCTCGACGACGAACGGGCCCACCAGGTCAGTGAAGACCACCTCGCAGCGCCGCGTGAAGTCCCGCCACAGGACGTGATCCTCCGGGCCGTAGAGGACCAACGCGGGCACGGGGTTGGTCTCGAAGAACCGCGGTGGCTCGGAGAGCGGCCGGCTCCCCACCGCGCTCTCGTAGTTCCCCCACGAAGCGCGAAGCCGCTGCGGGTCACCAAAGGGCTCTGCCATGAACGCAGCGTCTTCGCGGGTGAACGCGCCGGGCGCTGCCCAGAAACGGTGGCCGTAGAACTCCTCGACATAACGGACGCGCCGGGCCTGCGTATCCAGCTCAGCAGCCAGGGCATCCGCGTCGCGCCCTTGGCGTACGAAGTAGTCCGCGGCCATGCGCACCTCGTGCGAGAGCACCTCCGCCAGGCCGGCGTGCGCGTAGGCCTCGGGGATGATCGGGAGCACCGAGTTGAAGATGACCTGCCGCTCGACGAAGCCGTCGAAGCGCAGCGCCATGTCCTGCACGACGCCCCCGCCGAGGTCGCCACCGGCGGCCGCGCAACTCGCGTGCCCGAGCGTGTCGTGCACGAGCGCACTGAGATCGCGGGCGTGCGCGGCCAGGTCGTAGTGACCGTCTGGGGCGAGGGACGAGTCGCCGAACCCGCGCAGATCCGGCACGATGACCTCGAAGCCGGCACGGGCCAGCGGTTCGACGTTGCGCCACCAGATCCGCTTCGTCTCCGGCCACCCGTGCACCAGGAGGAGAGGGTGGCCGCCGACGCCCTCGCGAAGGAACGCCAGCTCGATCCCCGGTCGCACCTCGGCGCGGTGCACCGCGAACTGCTGCGGGTCCGGGCCGGCCATGGCCGCGACTCTACGCGCTCTAACCTCTGGCGCCGATGAGCGAGGCGCGCTACGACCCACAGGAGATCGAGCCCCGCTGGCAGCGCGTCTGGGCGCAGGAGCGCACCTGGGAGGTCTCCAACGACGACCCCGGGCCCGACGCTGCGCCCGACTCCTACGTCCTGGAGATGTTGCCCTACCCGAGTGGCGAGCCCCACATCGGGCACTTGAAGGTCTACTCCGTCGGCGACGCCGTCGCGCACTTCCACCGGCGCACCGGACGGCGCGTCCTGCACCCCATGGGCTACGACGCCTTCGGCCTGCCGGCGGAGAACCACGCCATCAAGACGGGGCAGCCGCCCCGGGCGTCCACCGACGCCGCGATCGCGTCCTTCCAGCAGCAGTTCCGCCGGTGGGGGATCTCGATCGACTGGTCGCGCGAGATCGCCACGCACGAGCCCAGCTACTACCGCTGGACGCAGTGGATCTTCCTGCAGCTGTTCAAGAACGGGCTCGCGTACCGCAAGGACGCCGCCGTGCAGTGGTGCCCCAACGACGCGACCGTGCTCGCCAACGAGCAGGTCGTCGACGGGCACTGCGAGCGCTGCGGAGCCGAGGTCGAGGCCCGGCAGCTCGAGCAGTGGTTCTTCCGCATCACCGACTACGCCGATCGGCTCATCGACGACCTCGACACGATCCAGTGGCCCGAGCACGTCAAGACCATGCAGCGCAACTGGATCGGGCGCAGCGTCGGTGCTGAGGTCACGTTCCACTGCGATGAGCTGGACGTCGACTACCCGGTGTTCACGACCCGCCCCGACACGCTGTTCGGCGCAACGTTCTTCCTGCTGGCACCGGAGCACCCCGACATCGAGCGGCTTGCCGCCGGCACCGGGCGGGAGGGCGAGGTCCGCGAGTACGTCAACCGGGTGCTGACCGACCGCGACGAGGAGCGGGGGTCTGCCGAACGCCCCAAGACCGGGGTGGCTCTCGGGCGCACCGTCACGAACCCGGTCAACGGCGAACAGCTGCCGATGTTCGTCGCCGACTACGTGCTCATGGAGTACGGCACGGGCGCCGTCATGGCCGTTCCGGCCCATGACGCTCGCGACTTCGCGTTCGCCACGACGTTCGAGCTGCCGATCCGGCGCGTGATCGAGGGCGGTGACGAGCTGCCCTACACCGGCGACGGCCCGCTGGTCAACTCGCACGCGGACTTCGACGGCCAGCCGAACCGCAAGGCCCTCGACCGCATCGTGGCCTGGCTCGACGAAGACGGCAAGGGGCAGCCCTCGGTCAACTACCGCCTGCGTGACTGGCTGCTCTCCCGGCAGCGCTACTGGGGATGCCCGATCCCCGTCGTCCACTGCGGCAGGTGCGGGATCGTGGCGGTGCCCGAGGCTGACCTCCCGGTCGTCCTTCCCGACGTCGAGGACTACGCACCCAAGGGACGCTCGCCGCTGGCGGCCGCCGAGGAATGGGTGAACACCGCGTGTCCCGGCTGCGGGGGGCAGGCCCGACGCGAGACCGACACGATGGACACCTTCGTCGACTCGTCCTGGTACTTCCTGCGCTACTGCGACCCCGCCAACGATCACGCAGCCTGGGACCCGGCTGTCCTGCGCCGCTGGATGCCCGTCGACCAGTACATCGGCGGCGTCGAGCACGCGATCCTGCACCTGATGTACGCGCGCTTCTTCTGCAAGGCGCTCGCAGACCTGGGGCACCTGGACGTCCAGGAGCCCTTCGCCCGGCTCTTCACCCAGGGCATGATCACCCGCGGCGGGACCAAGATGTCCAAGTCGCGCGGCAACGTCGTCTCGCCGCAGGCCCTGGTCGAGCGCTACGGCGCAGACACGGCGCGCGCCTACATCCTCTTCATCGGCCCCCCCGACCAGGACGCCGACTGGTCCGACGAGGGGCTCGAGGGCGTCCACCGCTTCCTGAGCCGCCTCTGGCGGCTGGCAGCAGACACGGTCCCGGCTGCGCAGGGCTCCGATTCGGACTCGGGGACGGCTCAGTCCGATGCGGACGTACAGCTGCTGCGCAAGACCCACTGGGCCATCGCCAAGGTCACCGCGGACATGCAGGGTCGCTTTGCCTTCAACACGGCGATCGCAGCGATCATGGAGCTCACCAACGAGGTCTCGCGCCTGCGCGACCAGACCGGCGACCAAGCGCGGCGCTTCGCGCTGACCGCGGCTGCCTCGCTGCTGTTCCCTTTCGCCCCGCACACCGCCTGCGACGCCTACCAGACGCTCACGGGTCGGCGCGTATGGGAGGAGCCCTGGCCGCAGGCCGACGAGCAGTACCTGCGTTCGGAGACGACCGAGATCGTCTGCCAGGTCAACGGGAAGGTGCGCGACCGGATCGAGGTCGCGTCGGATGCCTCGGACGACGAGGTCCGTGACCGCTGCCGCGAGGCCCCGAACGTGCGCGCGCACACCGACGGCCGCGAGGTCGTCAAGGAGATCGTCGTCCCGGGGCGCCTGGTCAACCTCGTCGTGCGGTAGCAGATGGTCGCCGGGCCACAGCCGCGCGGCGCCGTCCCCTACGTGGCCGTCATCGGCGCCGCGGACGCCACGCCAGAGCAGCTCTGGGTTGCCGAGGAGGTCGGGGCGGGGCTTGCGGTCGCCGGCGCGGTCGTCGTCACGGGCGGACTCGGCGGGGTGATGGAAGCCGCCTGCCGCGGTGCTCGATCGCGACACGGCGTCACGCTCGGATTGCTGCCGGGCGACGAGCGGGCCGCCGCCAACGGCTGGGTGAGCATCGCCGTGCCCACAGGATTGGGCCAACTGCGCAACGCGCTCGTCGTGCGCAGCGCCGATGGGGTGGTGGCCGTGGGGGGCGCGTACGGGACGCTCACCGAGATCGGCTTCGCCCTCGAGGCGGGCCGTCCGGTCGTTGGGATCGCGAGTTGGGACATCCATGGCGTCGAGCACGTTGACACTCCGGCGGAGGCGATCGAGGCCGTTCTGTCTCGTCTGTCGCAGTAGCTGCGCAGGACCGGCGCAACGCCGGGGTCCCGTGACGCAGAGGCGTCCGTAGCCTCGGCGACATGGCCGAGATCACCCGTTCCCAGCTGGCCGTGTACGCGGTGATCGCCTTGGGGATCGTCCTGCTCGGCGGGCGATATCTGACCCAGCAGCATCAAGGCGCCGGGTCCGTCGCACCGACCGCAGGAGGTGCGGGGGCCAGACCGGGCGGGCCCGAGGTGCAAGCCCCCAGCACCCGCACCGCCGCCGGCGTCGTTGTGCACGTCGCCGGTGCGGTGCGGCATCCGGGCGTCTACCGCGTTCGCGCGCAGGGCCGCGTTCGCGATGCCGTGCACCGCGCGGGAGGGGCAACGGCGCAGGGCGACGCCAACGCGGTGAACCTTGCCGCCAAGGTCGCCGACGGGCAGCAGGTGGTGATCCCCCGTCGAGCACCGATCGCCCCCACGGCGGCGGCGCCGGGGGCCGCGGCCAGCGCCCCCGGATCACCTGTCGCGCAAACGCCGATCAGCCTCAGCTCGGCGACCTCCGAGCAGCTGCAGGAGCTCGACGGCGTGGGGCCCGCGACCGCGGACAAGATCGTCGCCTGGCGCACCGAGCACGGAGGGTTTCGCTCGATCGACGACCTCGGTCAGGTTCCGGGGATCGGGGCCAAGCGCCTGGCGACCCTGCGCCCCCTGGTGCAGCCTTGACCGACGCGGCGATCCGGCGTCCGCGGCACTGCGGACTCGCTGCGCTTGCCCTCGGGCTGGCGCTTGGCGCTTCCTCTCCAGCGGCTGTGCTGCTCGTCGGCGCGGCGCTGTTGGCCGCCGGCTTCATCGCGCTTGCGCACGCGCGCAGGCGGATGGCGGGCGTGGTGCTCGTGTGTCTTGCGGCGCTCGTGGCAGGAGCGGCGCTCGGGTCTGCGCGAGTCGCCTCCCTCGAACGAAGTCACCTGACCGAGGACTTCGGCCATGCCGTCCGGGCGCGGGTGCTGCTGTTGGACCTGCCGCGGCGGCGACCCTTCGGACAGCGGACGGCCACCGCGAGACTGCGGGGAGAACGCGTCGTCCTGCGCGTCGGGCCCCGCGTCAGGTGGTCCGGTGGCGAGGTCGGGTCCGAGCTGTGGATCCGGGGCGGGGTCGGCCCGCCAGACCGGGTCGCGCAGGCCGCTCGGGCCCACGCGACCGTGAAGGTGGAGGCAATCGGCGCGACGGGTCGACGCCGCGGTGGGACGCTCGGTGTGGTGGACGGGATGCGGACCAGGGCGCAGCGTGCGCTGGGCCGCGACCTCCCGCCACCGCTGACGGCCCTCCTGCGCGGCATGGTTCTCGGGCAGGACGCCGCTCTCACCGATGACATGCGGGACGACTTCCGCGCCAGCGGTCTCGCACACCTGACCGCCGCCAGCGGCTCCAACGTGATGCTGCTCGGAGCGTTGGCGCTGGCCGTCGGCACGATGTTCGGGCTCACCCTGCGGGCGCGACTCGGCTGCGCACTGGTCCTCGTCGCTCTCTACGTGCCACTGGCCGGCGCCGGACCTTCGATCCAGCGGGCCGGGGTCATGGGAGCAGCTGGCCTCGCTGCGGGCATGGCCGGGCGGCCGGCGGCGCGTTGGTACGCCGTGCTGCTGGCTGCGGTGGTCACGCTCGGCATCGACCCCCGCGCCTGCCGGGACGTGGGCTGGCAACTGAGCTTTGCCGCTGTCGTGGCGCTGCTTGCGCTGGCCCCGACCCTCCGGGCCCGCATGGTGGACCGTGGACTGCCGCGTGGCCTGGCTGACGCCGTTGCGATCACGCTCGCGGCGACCCTGGCCACGGCACCGCTCATGGCGGTGCACTTCGGCCAAGTGTCAATGGTCTCGCTGCCCGCCAACGTCCTGGCCGCCCCTGCGGTCGCCCCGGTGATGTGGCTCGGGATGCTCTCCGCGGCCCTGGGCCAGGTAGCCCCAGAGCTCGCGGGTCCGCTGAACGCACTGGCCGGCCTGCCCCTCGGCTACGTGGCCTGGGTGGCGAAGGCGGCCGCACGCGTCCCGGGCGCCACCGCCACCACGTCCGTCGCGGTGGTCTGCGCCGTGTGCGCGGCGATGTTCGTCGTGCTGCTTGGCGGGCACAGGCGACTGGTTGCCACGCGACCCGCTCGCTGGATCGCGGCGCGGATGCCCGTGCCGCCGGCGGTTCGCCGCGGGCTTTCGCTTCGGACAGCGACCGCCTTCGCCGCCCTCGGCTTCACGTGGTGGGTCACGAGCGCCTCCCACGGCGCCCCCCCGCCGCCGAACACGCTCCGCGTGACGTTCCTCGACATCGGCCAGGGCGACGCGACGCTGGTGCAGCACGGCGCGGCTGCGGTGCTGTTCGACGCCGGGCCGCCGGATGGGCCGATCCTGGAACGGCTGCGCGAGCAGGGGGTCCGGCGCCTCGACGTTCTCGTGCTGACGCACACGTCGACCGACCACGACGGGGGGCTGGCGGTCGTGCTCAGGTCGATGCCGGTCGCCCTGTTGGTCGATGGGCGCGACGGCCTGCTCACGCCCGGCGCTGAGGCGGCGGTACGCGAGGCCCGCGTCCGGCACGTTCGCATGGTTCGCAGTGAAGCGGGACTGCGGCTGCGGGCGGGCGCCATTGCGGTACGCGTCCTGTGGCCGCCGGCCCCCGAGGCGGGGGCGCCGACGCTGCCGGGCAGTGTCAAGGCGGCGCCCGACGCGAACCTGCGCGCGACAGTCGCGGAGGTCGGTGACGGACCCTCGCGGGTTCTCCTGACGGCGGACGCGGAGTCAGACGTCCTGCGCCGCCTCGATCTCTCTCGGGTCGACGCGTACAAGGTCTCCCATCACGGCAGCCGCGACCTAGGGCTGGCGCCGGTGCTGCAGCGCCTGGGTCCCGCGGTGGCCGTCATCTCCGTCGGGCGTGGCAACTCCTACGGTCACCCCGTCGGCAGCACGCTGTCCACCTTGCGGTCGTCCGGGGCCCGCATCCTGAGGACCGATCTCGACGGGACCGTGCGCTTGGACTTCCCCCCGGCGGGGGGTCCGCCCGCGGTCACCCGCAGCGGATGACGCCCCACGTCGCATCCGGGTCTGCTCGCCGCGTCGCGGCGTTCACGTTCCCCAGCTGTTGCCGCCGAGCGAGCTTAGACTCGCTCACCGTGCCCGCCTTCAAGCCTGCCTACCTCATCCACGGTGACGACCACGGCAGGATCGGCGAGCGACGGGCCCGGCTGCGCGCGGTCGCCGAGGGCGAGAGCGGCTCCGGAGGCGTCGAGATCCTCGAGGGGGACGGCGCGGCGGCCGATGCGGTGGCGCGCGCCCTGAGCGCCATGACGTTCGCCGTGGGCCGGCGCTTCGTGATCGTCGACGGCGCGGAGCGCTACCGCGACGCCGAGATCGACGCCGAGCTCGCGCCCGCGCTCAACGTGATCGCGCCGGAGACCACCGTCGCGTTCTTCGGTCGCGACGACGGACGCACGAAGGTGTCGTCCCGGCTCAGCGCGGCGGTGAAGGCCGCCGGGGGGGACGTCGTGGTGGAGCAGCTTCTGAAGGCTCGCGAACTTCCGCGTTGGGTCGTCGCCGAGGCGTTGCGGCTCGACCTCCAGCTCGAGGGTGCCGCCGCCCAGGCGCTGATCGCGGCCGTCGGCGAGCGGCAGCAGCGGCTGCTGCGGGAGCTGGAGAAGCTCGCGCTCGAGCACGGGCCCGGCGCACGGATCGGCGTCGAGGAGGTCGACGCGGTGGCCGCGCCCTCCGCCGAGCGGCAGGCCTGGGGCTTCGTCGACGCGCTGGTCGCGCGCGACCGCGTCACCGCCACGCGCGCCTTCCTGCAGCTGCGCTCCCAGGGCGAGACGATGCCGCGGCTCGTGCCGCTGATGGCCCGGCGCCTGCGCGAGGTGCTCGCCGTGGCCGCGCGGCTGGAGGCGGGTGAGACGCCGCAGGCGATCAAGGCGACGCTGCGGATGAGCCCCTACGCCGCCGACGCGAGGCTCAGGGAAGCGCGCGGCGCGGACGTCGATTCGCTGCGCAGCGCGCTCGAGGCGCTTTGCGCGCTGGAGCTCGCAAGCCGGGGCATCAGCGAGCTGTCCGACGACACGGAGGCGCTGCGCGCGATTGCGGTGATCGCCGCCTAGAGGCCGGGTCAGGATCCGGCGCCGGCGCGCAGCCGGGCGGCGCGGGCCTTCTTGCGCGCGCCGGTGTTGCGGTGCAGCGCGCCACGCTTGATCGCCTTGTCGATGAGCGACACCAGGTGACGATGGTCCGCGTCGGCGGCGTCGGCGTCAGCCCCCGCGGCGGTCGCCTCGAGGCGGCGGAAGTGCGTCCGGATCGCGGACGTGTACTTGCGGTTCTCGATGCGCTCGCGCTCGGTGCGCAGGATGCGCTTCTTCTGGGAGTGGATGTTCGCCATGGCGGCGCACGATGATAGCGACTGCCCGCGCGGGGTCACGCGGTCCCGCAGCAGGCGCAGCCCGCCTCACGACGTAGCATCCCGCGGGTGAGCACAGGTGCAAGCGCTGATGAGAGCGCCGACGGCGTCGGGGGAGCGGCGGGGCCGGACACGCCCCCCGCGGGCAACCGGCCCGCAGCGCGCGGGGTCGCTCGCAACACCGCGATCTTCTCCATCGCAACGGGGCTGTCGCGTATCGCGGGCCTCGTGCGCGAGATCGTGGCCTCCGCCTACTTCGCGACCAGCGGGGCGTTCTCGGCCTTCACCATCGCCTTCCAGGTCCCCAACGTCGTACGCAGCCTGTTCGCCGACGCGGCCCTCAGCGCCGCCTTCGTCCCGGTCTTCACCGAGCTCCTCGAGCAGAACCGCCGCAAGGACGCCTTCAAGCTGGCCTCAACGCTCTTCCTGCTGATCCTCGCGGCTCTCGGCGCGATCACCGCGTTCTTCATCCTGACCGCCGGGTTCGTCATGCCGCTCTTCACGCATGGTTTCGACGCGCCCCTGCGCGACCTCACCGTCGGGCTGAGCCGGGTGCTGTTCCCCATCGTCCTGCTGCTCGGGCTCAACGGCCTGCTCGTAGGGATCCTCAACGCCTACGACCACTTCACGGTCCCCGCACTGAGCCCGCTCGTGTGGAACGGCGTGATCCTCGCCATCCTCATCGGCACCAAGCCGTTCTTCGAAGGCGACCAGGAGCTCTACGCCTACGCGATCGGGGTCCTCGTCGGCACCCTGGTCCAGTTCGCAATGGCCATCCCGGTCCTGCGCCGCATCGACTTCCGGCTGAGCCTCGCCTTCGATCTGCGTGACCCACGCGTGAAGCAGGTCCTCAAGCTCATGGTGCCGGTGACCCTCGGGCTCGGCCTGATCAACTTCAACGCCCTGGTCAACTCGTTCCTCGGCGCGCTCATCTCCACCAACGCCCCCCGGGCGATCGACGCCGCCTTCCGGGTCTACATGCTGCCGCAGGGGATCTTCTCGGTGGCCGTCGCCACCGTGCTCTTCCCGGCCCTCAGCCGCCTGGCCGCGCGCAAGGACCTGGACGGTCTGCGCGCGCTGACCAGCAACGGCCTGCGGCAGATCTTCCTGTTGCTGATCCCCGCGGCCGCGATCACGCTGGCCCTGGCCACGCCGGTGACGCGGCTCATCTACGAGCACGGGAAGTTCGGCCCGCGCGACACCGACCTCGTGGCCAGCGCGCTGTTCTGGTTCTCCTTCAGCCTGCCCTTCGCCGGGGCCAACCTGCTGCTCACGCGGACCTTCTTCGCCCTGCGCCTGCCGTGGATCACGACAAAGCTCGCCGGCGCCAACCTGCTCGTCAACGTCATCGTCAGCGCCGCGCTGTACAGGCCGCTGGGGATCCCCGGCGTGGTCATCGGCACCGCAGCCTCGAGCGCCTTCATGACCGTCGCCCAGATCGTCGTGCTGCGACGCGAGCTGCACGGACGGCTCGAGATCGGGGAGACCGTGAGCGCGGTGGCGCGCATCAGCCTGGCGGCGGCGGCGCTGGGGGGCGTCAGCTACGGCGTCTGGGCCCTGCTCGACGCCCTCGTCGGCCGCAGCCTCCCGGGGCAGCTGCTGTCCGTAGGCCTGGCGGTCGCGATCGGCGGGGCGGCGTACGTCGCGCTCGTGCTCGCCCTGCGGGTACCGGAGGCGCGGCAGATCGAGGGGTTGATCCGGCGTAGGGTCGGGCGCGAATGACCCTTCACGGTGCAGACCACCTGCGCGACGCCCTGCGCCGCGCGCCCGACGTGCGCGCGGCGTGCGGCGCGGTGGCTGCGCATCTGGGCTCCCACGACGACCTCATGCCCAGCGTCTACCTCGCCCGGGGCGAGCGGCTGCGCTGCATGGCGGTCGTCGGCTACTGGCAGATCTTCGACGGGATGCTCCCTTCGGTCGGCGTCATCGGCACGGCGTGGCGGGAGGGCGCCGAGCAGCTCGTCGGCGACGTTGGTGCGTCGGGTGACTACCTGTCGGCGGCGCCGGGGGTGCGCGGGGAGCTGTGCTGCCCGCTCGTGCACCGCGGGGCGTGCGTGGGGGCGTTGAACGTCGAAGCCCCGCGGCCGCTGCGCGACGACGACCTGATTCTCATCCGAGGCTGCGCCGACGCGCTGTCGGCGCGCATCGAGGAGCTCGGCGGCCCCCCGGCGGAGTCGGCGGCCCAGCGCCTCGTGCGTCATTCCCTTCGCCTCACAGCGCTGGACACCGCGGAGGCTGTCCGCCGCGAGGTCGTCGCCGCAGCGCTCGACGTGATCGCTCTGTCGTCGGGAGCCTTCGTGTTCCGAGGCGAGGACGGAAGCTTTGACGTGCGCTGTGGGACCGGGCCGATCGCCGACGTGCTCTGCGAGGCCCCGCAGGACGCCCTGGCCACCATCGCCGGCTACGTCGAGGCGGGGACGTCCTGCTACACGGTCGGCGATCCTGCGGCGAGGATGGCTGGCGGGATCGCCGCCCTTCGCGAAGATGGGGCGGAGTCCCTCGCCGCGGCGGCCATCGGTGCCTCCGGGGAGTTCCTGCTGCTGGCTGACGCCAGGCCGGTGGTGCTGGCCACTGACGAGATCGAGCTCCTCGAGCTGCTCTGCGCGCATGCGGCCACCAGCTTGCGGACGGCCGCGGTCACCGCCGCGCTGCGCGCCCGCGCGGCGTCGGACCCGCTCACGGGCCTCGGGCACCACGCGACGTTCCACGAGACCCTCGCGGCCGGCGCCCCGCGTGCCGACGTCGCCGTTCTCGTCATCGACATCGACGGCTTCAAGGCGATCAACGACACCCACGGCCACCAAGCAGGCGACCGCGTCCTGCTCGAGACCGCCGCCGCGCTGCGCAACGCCCTGCGGCGCGGGGATGAGCTGTTCCGCATCGGCGGCGACGAGTTCGCGGCGATCGTCAACGTCGTCGACGGTTCGGAGGCGACCGACGTGGCGCAGCGCCTGCGGGCCGCGGTGGCCGATGCGAGCGTGGGTGTGACTCTGTCGATCGGTGGCGCTCTCGCCCGACCCGGGGAGGATCGCCGCGCGACGGTTGCGCGGGCTGATCGGGCGCTGTACGAGGTCAAGGCCGCCGGTCGCGACGGCGTCGCGCTCGCGCCCGATGCGCCTGACCCCGACTGACCGGCCGCCCGGCGGCGCCAGGGGCCGTCCCTATCCTCCGGGTCCGTGGCCGACCCGGCGCTCATCCGCAACTTCTCGATCATCGCGCACATCGACCACGGCAAGTCGACGCTGGCCGACCGCATCCTCGAGATGACCCAGACCGTCGACCCCCGGGCCATGCGGGCACAGGTTCTGGACTCGATGGACCTCGAGCGCGAGCGCGGCATCACCATCAAGGCGCAGGCCGTCCGCGTCGCCTACACGGCCCGCGACGGGCAGACCTACGAGCTGCACCTGATCGACACGCCCGGGCACGTCGACTTCACCTACGAGGTCTCGCGGTCGCTGGCCGCGTGCGAAGGGGCGCTGCTGGTCGTCGACGCCTCTCAGGGCGTCGAGGCGCAGACGTTGGCCAACACCTACCTGGCGATCGACTCGGGGCTCGAGCTCATCCCGTGCCTCAACAAGATCGACCTCCCCGGCGCCGAGCCGGAGCGGGTCGCCGAGGAGGTCTCCGAGCTGCTGGGGGTCCCCGGAGACACGATCCGGCGCATCAGCGGCAAGACGGGCGAGGGCGTCGAGGAGGTCCTCGAGCAGCTCGTCCAGCAGGTCCCGCCCCCGAGCGGCGACCCCGACGCCCCCCCGCGTGCCCTCATCTTCGACTCCGAGTTCGACCAGTACCGCGGCGTCATCGCCTACATCCGTGTTGTGGACGGCACGTTCAAGAAGGGGGACGCGATCCGCGCGATGGCCACCGGGACCGAGGCCGACGTCGACGAGATCGGTTTCTTCACCCCCGCCATGGTCGCGATCCAGGAGCTGTCAGCCGGCGAGGTCGGCTTCCTCATCACCGGCATCAAGGACGTCACCGCGCTGCGGGTCGGCGACACGCTCACCACGAAGGTCCACGGCGCGGTCGAGGCGCTGCCCGGCTACCGCGAGGTCAAGCCGATGGTCTTCTGCGGCCTGTTCCCGATCGACTCCGACCGCTACCCGGACCTCCGCGACGCCCTCGAGAAGCTGACGCTCAACGACGCCGCGCTGTCCTGGGACCCGGAGACCTCCGACGCGCTTGGCTTCGGCTTTCGCTGCGGGTTCCTGGGTCTGCTGCACATGGACATCGTGCGCGAGCGCCTCGAGCGCGAGTACGACCTCGACCTGATGGCCACGATGCCGTCGGTCGGCTTCGAGATCACGTTGACCAACGGCAAGGAGCTCGAGGTCCACAACCCGTCAGACATGCCCGACCCGGGCACCATCGGCGAGATCCGCGAGCCCTACCTGCACGCGTCGATCCTCACTCCGAAGGAGTACATCGGGCCGATCATGGAGCTCTGCCAGGACCGCCGCGGGCAGCACACCGGGATGCACTACCTCTCAGCCGAGCGCGTCCAGCTCAACTACGACATCCCGCTGGCGGAGATCGTGCTGGACTTCTTCGACCAGCTCAAGTCGCGCACTCGCGGCTACGCGTCGCTGGACTACGAGGTCCTCGGGATGCGCCCGTCGGACCTCGCCAAGCTCGACGTGCTGCTGGCCGGCGACGTGGTCGACGCGCTGTCGATGGTCGTGCACCGCGACAAGGCCTACGACATGGGCCGCCAGCTCACCGAGAAGCTGCGCCAGAAGATCCCGCGCCAGCAGTACGACGTGCCCATCCAGGCGGCGATCGGGGCACACATCATCGCCCGCGAGACGGTCAAGGCCTACCGCAAGGACGTGATCGCCGGCTGCTACGGCGGCGACATCTCCCGCAAGCGCAAGCTGCTGGAGAAGCAGAAGGAGGGCAAGAAGCGGATGAAGCAGGTCGGCCGCGTCGAGGTGCCCCAGGAGGCCTTTCTCGCCGTGCTCGAGCTGGGTGACTAATCAAAACGACGATTGCGTCGTTCTGGGGGTGTTCGAGCGGCCCACCGCTTCGCCCAAGCGTTGAGCGGCGAGAGGTGCTCGAGCAGTGACCGGCCGCGACGGGTCGTTCACGCCGCGGCAGGGCCTCTTGATCACGACGGTCGATGAGCTCCACGACACGGGTGCGCTCACCGACGCGACCTGGGCGGCGCTCCGCGTCGCGTACCGCGACGGCCAGCTCGTCGAGCTCGTCTGCCTGGCCGGCTTCTATCACCTGGTCTCGTTCTGCCGCGGGGCCTTCGCGGTCGAGCCGGAGACCTGGGCCGCGACGCCGCCGGTCACTCACCCAGCACCTTGATCACCAGCCGCTTGGGGCGGCCGCCGTCGAACTCCGCGTAGAAGACCGCCTGCCACGGACCGAGGTCCAAGCGCCCGCCGGTGACGGGGAGGATCACCTGGTGGTGGACGAGCAGGTTCTTCCAGTGGGCGTCACCGTTGTCCTCGCCGCCACGGTGGTGACGGAAGTCGCCGGGGTCGGGCGCCAGCGCGCTCGCCACGTCGTTGGCCGGCCCCTTCCAGGACGGCGGCGCGAGCTTGTCCAACCACTCCAGCGTGTCCTCGAGGATCCCGGGCTCGTCGTCGTTGACCCAGACGCCAGAAGTGATGTGCATGGCGCTCACGAGCACCATCCCCTCGCGCACGCGCGACTCGTCCACCGCCTTCTGCACCTCGTCGGTGATGCGCACGAACTCGCGCCGCTGGTCGGTGTGGAAGGTGAGGTACGCGGTATGGGAGGCCATGGTCGGGGATGATGGCGCCGTGGACCTCCGCTTGCGCGACAAGGTGTGCGTCGTCACGGGCGCGTCGCAGGGCATCGGCCTGGCGACCGCCCGCCGCCTGTGCGAGGAGGGCGCGCGCGTCCTGTTCGTGGCGCGCAACGAGGAAACGCTGCGCGCCGCGTCGGAGACATGCGGTGGCGACTTCCTCGCCCTTGACGTCACGGACGACGACGCTGCGGAGCGCATCGTCGCCACCTGCGCCGAGCAGCTGGGGGGCCTCGACGTCCTGGTCAACAACGCGGGGACGAGCTTCGCCCGCCCGCTCGACGAGCTCGACGACGACGACTGGCGCGGCCAGTACGAGCTGCACGTGATGGCGCCGATGCGCCTCATGCGCGCCGCGGCTCCCGTCATGGCACGCAACGAACACGGCGGGCGCATCGTCAACGTCTGCTCGAGCGCCGGCAAGCGCCCGTCGCTGACCAACGCGGCCTACTCGGTCACCAAGGCGGCGCAGCTCTCGCTGTCGCGCCTGTTCGCCGACGCCCACGCCGCTGATGGCGTCCTGGTCAACGCCGTCGCCCCGGGGGCGACGGCGTCGGAGCTGTGGACCGCGCCCGGCGGGTTGGCCGACCAGACCGCTCAGGCCAAGGGGATCTCGCGCGAGGAGGCGATCGCGGCGCAGGAGGCGAAGGTCCCGCTCGGGCGCTTCACCGACCCCCAGGAGATCGCCGACGTCGTCGTCTTCCTGTGCTCGCACAACGCGAGCGCCGTGACCGGCGCGGCGTGGTCGGCCGACGGCGGCGCGGTCGCCATCATCATCTGAGGCGTTCTGAGAGACTGCCGCGCTGTGAGCGTCAGCACCGAAGCCGTCGGCAAGGCCTATCCCGCGACGACCTACGCGGTGGGGCGCGAGAAGGTCAAGGAGTACGCGCTGGCGACGGGGGAGACCAACCCGGTCCACCTCGATCCCGCAGCCGCCCACCACGCCGGCTACGCCGACGTGGTGGCACCACCGATGTTCTGCGTCGTCTTCAGCGCGCCCGCACTGGCGCCGGCGATCTTCGACCCGGAGGTGGGGATGAACTTCGCCTTGATGGTGCACGGCAGCCAGGAGTTCCGCTGGGGCCCGCTCGTCGTCGCCGGCGACGAGATCTCCACCACCGTCACGTTCTCCTCGATCGAGGAGCGCGACGGCAAGGGGTTCTTCGTCTTCGAGTCCGTGTCGAACAACCAGGACGGCGAGACGGTCTGCGTCGGCACTTGGACCAACATCGTGAGGGGGGCCTGACCCGTGGAACCCGGAGACCAGCTGCCCGAGCTGAAGGTCACCCCCGACCGGTTCCTCACCGTCCGCTACGCGGGCGCCTCCGGGGACTACAACCCGATCCACATCGACGAGGACTTCGCCCAGCAGGTCGGGCTGCCCAGCCGCATCCTGCACGGGCTGTGGACGATGTCCCAGGTGGCCCGCGCCCAGACCGAGGCCGCCGGCGGCCCCCAGGCGCTCAGGCGCCTCAGCGTCCAGTTCCGCGGGATGGGCCTACCCGAGCGCGAGATCACCGTCACCTCGACGGTTCGCGAGATCGCCGACGGCGTGGCGAAGGTCGACACCGTCGCCGAGCAGGACGGGAAGCAGATCATCCGCAACGCCGAGGCGGAGCTGGCGGTCTAGAGCAGCCCGAGGGCGCATCTACCATGACGCGGTGCTCTCGCCCCGTCAGGAGACGATCCTCCGCAAGGTCGTCGACGCCTACACGACCTCGGGGCTCCCGGTCGGCTCGAAGGCCCTTGCGGCTGACCCGAGCCTCGATTGCGGGCCCTCCACCGTCCGCAACGAGCTGGCCATGCTCGAGGAGCACGGGCTGCTCGCCCACCCGCACACCTCCGCCGGCCGCCTGCCCACCGACGCCGGGCACCGCTACTACCTCGACCGCCTGATGGTCGTCGACCCGGCGGGCGCCGCCACGCCTTCGCTGGCGCTCGAGCTGACCCGGCGCGAGATCGACGAGGCCATGCGCGTCACGACCGAGGCGCTGGCGCAGGTCACCGACCTCCTGGCGATCGTGACCGCTCCGCCACTGGAGACATCGACGATCCGTCACGTCGAGGTGCTTGCCCTGCAGCCGCAGGTCCTGATGGTGGTGGTCATCACGTCGACGGGCGCCGTCACCAAGCGCATGTTCACCTTCGAGTCGCCCGTCGATCCGGGGCTCGCCGCCTGGGCCGCGGAGGTGCTCAACGAGCGCCTGGTCGGGATGGGACTGGGCGCGCGCATGTTGCAGGGTCGTCTCGAGGATCCGTCACTCTCGGCAACCGAGCGCGCGTTCCTGGGGAGCCTGACCCCCGCCTTCACCGAGCTCGCCGAGCTGGCCGAGGACACGCTGTACGTCGACGGGGCGGCGCGCCTGCTGTCCGAGCACCGCTTCCAGGACCTGTCGCAGATCAACGAGCTGATGAAGATGCTCGAGCGGCGCGCCGCGCTGCTCGGCGTCCTGCGGCAGGCCGCGGAGCGCCGCAACGTCGTCGTGCGCATCGGGTCGGAGAACGAGGCGCCCGCCCTGCATTCGCTCGCGCTGGTGGCCGCCGGCTACGGGCTGTCGAGCCGCAATCTCGGCACGGTGTCGGTCATCGGCCCCGTCCGCATGGATTACCGCGCGACGATCCACAGCGTCCGGGATGCCGCCACCCAGCTGTCGCGCTTCGTCGAGGAGGTCTACGACCCGTCATGAGCCAGACCGTTCCCCGCGATCCCTACGAAGTGCTGGGCCTTACCCGCACCGCAGACGCGACGCAGATAAAGAAGGCCTTCCGGCGCCTCGCACGCGAGCTGCACCCCGACGTCAACGCGCACGACCCCGAGGCGGAGACGAAGTTCAAGGAGGCCGCGGAGGCCTACGAGATCCTGTCGGACCCGGAGCGCCGCGCGACCTACGACCGCTACGGCCACGAGGGTCTGCGCTCCGGAGGCATGGGCCCGAACTTCGAGGGCTTCGGCTCGATCTCCGACCTCTTCGACGCGTTCTTCGGCGGCGGCGGCGGGGGCGGCCGGGCCGGCGCAGCGCAGGGAGCCGATCTCGCCGTCGGCGCCGAGGTCACGCTGCAGGGGGCGCTGCGCGGCGAGTCGGTCGAGCTGAGCTTCGAGGCCGTCGAGACGTGCGCGCGCTGCCACGGTAACGCCGCGGAGCCCGGCACGCCGATCGAGACGTGCCCGCGCTGCGAGGGCGCCGGCCAGATGCGCGCCGCCACGCGTACGCCGTTCGGTCAGGTCATGCGCGCGGTCGTCTGCGACCGCTGCGGCGGCGACGGCAAGATCCCCAAGCAGCCGTGCACGCAGTGCGACGGGCGGGGCCGCGAGGTGGCCCACCGCACGCTGAGCGTCGACATCCCGCCCGGCATCGCCGACGGCCAGCGCATCCGCCTGAGCGGCCGCGGTCACGCCGGCGAGCGCGGCGGCCCGCCCGGCGACCTCTACGTCCTCGTCCACGTCGCCCCCGACGAGCGCCTCATGCGCGACGGGGACGATCTGGTCTGCGTCCTGGACGTTCCCGCGCCCGTCGCCGCGCTGGGTGGCAGCTTCACCGTGCCGACCGTCGAGGGGGACGCCCAGGTCGAGGTCAAGGCGGGCACCCAGCCGGGCCACACACACGTGATCCGCGGTGAGGGGATGCCGGTGCTGCGGCGGCCGGGCCGCCGCGGTGACCTGCGCGTGATCCTCAACGTGGTCATCCCGAAGCGCCTGAACCGCAAGCAGCGCGCCCTGCTCGAGCAGCTGCGCGACAGCATGACCGCGGACAACCTCGCCACCGACGAGACGGTGACCGCCAAGCTGCGCAGGGCGCTTCACCTGTGATCCGCCTTGCGGTGCGCGTGCGCCGCGAGGACGCCGAGATCGCGCTGGCGGAGCTGCTGGAGCTGGCGCCGCAGGGGGTCGAGGAGACCGACCTCGGCGAGGTCGTCGAGTACGCGGTCTACGGCGCCGCGGGCGAGGTTCCGGAGCTGCCCGACCTGCGCGCCGCCGCGGGCGACGCGCTGGTGGACATCACGACGAGCGAAGTCGCAGACGACTGGAGCACGCGCTGGCGTGCCCACCACCGGCCGGTGACCATCGGCGAGCGCCTGCAGATCCGCCCGCCGTGGGTCCAGGACGTGGTGATCGACCCGGGGCAGGCGTTCGGGACGGGCGCCCACCACACGACGCGGCTGTGCCTCGAGCTCCTGCTGGAGCTCGATCCGGGCGGGCCGCTCGTGGACGTTGGCTGCGGGTCCGGGGTCCTGGCCATCGCCGCCGCCAAGCTTGGCTGGGAGCCGGTGCTCGGGCTCGACCACGAACGCGAGAGCGTGGCGGCCACGCAGGAGAACGCCGCGGCCAACGGCGTAGCGGTCGAGGTGCGGCGCTTCGACCTGCGCGACGAGCGTGTGCCCGCCGCACCGACCGTGCTGGCCAACCTGCTGCGCCCGCTGCTGCTGCGCGTGGCCGACGACGGCTTCGCCGATGGCGGCGCTCCGCGCGCGCTGATCGCGTCCGGGCTGCTCGCCCACGAGGCCGACGAGGTGGCCGCCGCCTTCGCCCGCCGCGGCCTGCACGAGCAGGCGCGGCGGACGGGCGGCGAGTGGACGGCCGTGCTGCTGACCGCCCGCGACAGCTAGGTCCGCGGGTTCCCGTCGCCGGTGTCGGCGTCGATGACCTCCTTGCGGACCTCCTCGGAGACCTCGCGCTCCTCCACGACCGTGTCGGTGTCCAGGCGCACGCGCTCCTTGGCGACAACGTCCTTGTCGACGACGACCTCCTCGGCGTGCAGCGTGACCTCGTGCTCCTCCTCCGACAGGTCCGGGCCGTCGTGAGCGTCACCGACGTTCGCGTCGGTGATCGGCTCGCGCTCGATGCGAACCTCCTCGCGCTGCACCGGCACCGTCTTGGTCACGTTCTCGGTGACGATGTGCTTCTTCAGCCGGGCCGTGCCGACCGCCTGCTGCGTCTTGCCGACCCGCAGTTCCTCCTCCGAACGCGTCATCGCGTCATCGGTCGTCGGACCGGACGTGTCGCGGCCGACCGTCTCGCGCTCGTGGTCGGCGTCGAGATCAGCGGTGCGGTCGGTCTGCCCGTCCCAGTCGTCGTAGCCGCGGCCGTAGTAGGTGTACAGGCGCTCCTCCTCCTCGGGGGAGAGCTCGCCGTCGGCCTCGACGTTCGGCGCGTCCTTCACCTTCGCCTTGTCGTAGGCGACGCGCACGCCGTTGTCGCCGAGGTCGGCGCCGTCGATCGGCACGAAGTTGAGGTTCGAACCGAAGAGCCCCGTCTTGACCGCGGCCCACTCCGGCTCACCGGAGCTGCGGTCGAGGTAGATGTCCTCGAGGCTCCCGATCTTCTCCCCGTCGGAGCCCATCACGTTCTGGCCCCGCCATTCCTTCACGTCTTCAAGCGTCGGCATCTGTCCACTACCTCCGTGGTGTCAAAGGGATATTGCGATGCGGCAGATGCCCCGGCCGGCGGCACCTCTCTCTCGGTGCCCGGACTACCCGCTGATCCCACCGGTCAGCGGAGGAGTCCGTGCGCTGACGACCGGTTTGTGGTCGGAAAGGTCAACCTCGGACATTCGGCTACGTTGCGCCGCGATGGGCCACGACATCGTCATCGCCGGTGGGGGCTTCGGCGGCTTCTACGCTGCTCGCGGTCTGGAGCGGGCAATGCCGCGCCACAGCGGCAAGGTCACGCTGGTCAACGACGTGAACTTCATGCTCTACACGCCCTTGCTACCGGGCGCGGCCGGCGGGGCGCTCGAGCCGCGCCACGTCGTCGTCGCCCTGCGCGAGGAGCTGCGCCGCACCGACATCCGGGTGGCCACGCTCGTCGACGCGGACCCGGCCCGCAAGGTGGTCCGCATCACCTCCGTGCACGGGGAAAACGAGGAGCTGCCCTACGACCAGCTGGTCGTCGCCCTCGGGTCGGTCTCGCGCACGCTGCCGATTCCCGGGCTGGCCGAGCGGGCGATCGGCTTCAAGACGCTGCCCGAGGCGATCGAGCTGCGCAACCGCGTCTTGCGCACGCTCGAAGCGGCCGAGTCGCTCGACGACCCGGTCCAGCGCGAGGCGTGGCTGACCTACGTCTTCGTCGGCGGCGGGTACGCCGGCCTCGAGGGGCTGGCCGAGCTGCAGGACTTCGCCGCGGAGGTGCTCGACCTCTACCCGCGCTGCCGCGCGCACGGCACACGCTGGATCCTCGTCGAGGCCAAGGACCGGGTGATGACCGAGATCCCCGCGCAGCTGTCGGACTTCGCGACGCGCGAACTGCGCGGGCGCGGCATCGAGTTCCGCGTCAGCACGATGCTCGAGGAGGTCGGACCCGGGTGGGCGCGCCTGTCCGGTGGCGAGACCGTCCCGACCCACACCGTGGTCTGGACCGCGGGCGTCAAGCCCCACCCTGCGGTGCAGCGGCTCGGGCTGCCGCTGACCGACGGGGGGCGCATCGCCACCGAACCCACGCTGCGTGTGAAGGGGCACGCGGACGTCTGGGCCATCGGAGACGCGGCCGCGGTGCCCGACCCGGCCAACAAGGGTCAGGCTTCCCCGCCGACCGCGCAGCACGCGATCCGGCAGGGCCGCCTGGTTGCCCGCAACGTCGCCGCGACGCTCGGCTCGGGACGCGTCAAGCCGTTTCGCTACCGCACGCGCGGGGTCTTCGTCGACCTCGGCGAGGGGGAGGCGGTCGCCAGCACGATGGGGCTGCGCTGGCGCGGGCGCCCAGCGTGGCTGCTGGCGCGCACCTACCACCTGGTCATGCTGCCGGGGCTCAAGCGCAAGCTGCGGCTGCTGACCGACTGGAACGTCGGGCTGCTGTTCGGTCGCGACGCATCCGAGCTCGGTCGGCTCGGTCATCCGCCGGCACTGTCGGAGGCGAGCGGGGGCGGCACCCCAGCCGACGACACGAACGATCGCGGAACGCCTGCCCATGAGCCGCCGGTGGCCGAACGCCCGGTCAGGGCTTCGCCCCCAGGCGCCTGAACCTCCGCCTATGATGGACCGTGGATGAGCTTGGCCGACACCGTCAAGGGCGACGTCACCGCTGCGATGAAGGCTGGTGACAAGGATCGCGTCGGCGCCCTGCGGCTGATCCTCTCCGAGCTGCAGAAGGCCGAGAAGGCGGGCGAGGGGGACGAGCTCGCCGTGCTGCGACGAGAGCGCAAGCGTCGGCTTGAATCCGCGAGCGCGTTCCGCGACGCCGGCCGCGAGGAGCTGGCCGGCCCCGAGGAGGCCGAGGCGCAGATGATCGAGGCCTACCTCCCCGCCGAGCTGTCCGACGACGAACTGCGGTCGATCGTCGCCGACGCGGTCTCACGGAGCGGCGCGTCGTCGCCGAGGGACATGGGGCAGGCGATGAAAGAAGCGATGGCCCAGGTCGCCGGCCGGGCCGACGGCAAGCGCGTGTCGGCGATCGTCGGGGAGACGCTGCGTGCGTAGGCAGATCGAGGTCTCCAACGACGTCGCCGCGGCCCTCAGCGGCAGCGGCGACCACATCCTGCGCGCACTCGAGGCGCACGTCAGCTCCGACCTCTTCCTGCGCGGCAACGTCATCACCCTCGACGGCGACGCCGAGCCCGTCGCGGCGGCCGCCGTGGTGGTCCGCGAGATCGCCGACCTCGTCGAGCAGGGGCACGAGATCAGCGAGGGCAGCTTGGCCGCGATCACCGGCGCGCTGGACGCCCACCAGTCTCCGGCGGAGGTGCTCGAGGACGTGGTCTGGCGCCACCGCTCCACCCGGGTCGCGCCCAAGTCGGTCAACCAGAAGCGCTACGTGGACGCGATCCGCCGCAGCACCGTGACCTTCGGGGTCGGCCCGGCCGGCACAGGCAAGACCTTCCTCGCCGTCGCGATGGCCGCCGCCGCGCTGTCGCGCAAGGAGGTCAACCGCATCATCCTCACGCGGCCGGCCGTCGAAGCCGGTGAGCGTCTCGGGTTCCTGCCCGGGGACCTGATGGCGAAGATCGACCCGTACCTGCGCCCGCTGTTCGACGCGCTGCACGACATGATCGAACCGGAGAAGGTCAGCGCGTTCCTGGAGAAGGGCGTCATCGAGATCGCCCCGCTGGCCTTCATGCGTGGCCGCGCGCAGCCCGTCGACGAGCCGGTGCTCACGCCGCACGGTTTTCGGCCGATCGGCTCGCTGCGCGTCGGCGATCTTGTCGTCGGTCGCAACGGCACGCCAACACCGGTCCTCGGCGTCCACCCGCAGGGCCGAAAAGAGGTCTTTCGCGTCGCGACGCAGGACGGCGCCTCGACCCTCGCGTGCGCCGAGCACCTCTGGTTCGTCACGACTCCCGACGATCGCAAGCACGGCAAGCCGGGTCGCGTCGTCCAAACGCGGGACATGGCCGGTCGGCTGCGGCGCAACCACCAGCATCGCTTCGAGCTGCCGCTCGTCGACCCGGTCGCTTTCCCGCAGCAGGAGGTACCCCTCGACCCGTACGCGCTCGGTCTGCTGGTCGGCGACGGCTGTCTGACTACGCGGACCACGCCGAGCTTCACCACCGCCGATCCCGAGCTGGCCGAGGCGCTCGAGGCCGCGCTCCCCGGGATCGCGCTGCGTCGCAAGTCCGACGTCGACTACGTCCTCAACCACACCGCCGGCGGCCGTGGCGGCGTCATCGTCGCCAACCCGGTGACAACGGCGTTGCGCGATCTCGGGCTCGCGGGCACGCGCTCGACCACGAAGTTCGTTCCCGGCGCCTACCTGCACAACAGCGCGGAGGTTCGGCACGCAGTCCTCAAGGGGCTGCTCGACAGCGATGGCGGACCAGTGCGCCAGCGCGGGCGCTCGTGCCGTGTGCAGTACACGACCTGCTCGGATCGGCTGCGCGACGACGTCGTCTTCCTGGTCCGGTCGCTCGGGGGCATCGCCTACGCGCGGACACGCGTCGCCGAGGGTTGCCGGCCCGGAGGGACACCCGAGCGGCCGGTGCACCACCGCGCCGACGCGCACGTCCTCGACATCCGGCTCCCCGCAGGCGTCGACCCGTTCCGGCTGACCCGCAAGCGCGAGGCGCATGCCGCCGACGGGGTGGGGCGGCCGATGCGGTTCGTCGAGTCGGTCGAGCCTGCCGGCGAGGCCGAGTGCGTCTGCATCTCGGTCGGCGCCGCGGACTCGCTCTACGTGACGAACGACTTCCTCGTCACCCACAACACGCTCAACGACTCGTTCGTCATCCTCGACGAGGCGCAGAACACCAGCCCGGAGCAGATGAAGATGTTCCTCACGCGGCTGGGCTTCGGCTCCAAGATGGTCATCACCGGCGACGTGACGCAGATCGACCTGCCGCGCGAGCAGAAGTCCGGCCTGGTGGTCGTAGGGGACGTCCTGGAGGAGGTAGAGGGCGTCGAGTTCGTCCGCTTCGGCGGCGAGGACGTCGTGCGCCACCGCCTCGTGCAGCGCATCGTCGAGGCCTACGCCGACCACGCCGAGCGGGCCGCGCCCGAGCTGTTCCCGGCTGACCGCAAGCGCGCCTGAGCGCTGGTCGCCCGCGGCGTGCCGCTCGAGGTGGAGGTCATCGCGCGCCCGGCGCAGGCGCCGCCCGACGCCGAGGTGGAGCGCCTGGTCGCCCTGGCGCTGGGGTCGGCCGACATCGACGACGGCCACGTCGCAGTCGAGTTCGTCGACGCGGCGCGCATCGCGGAGCTCAACGGTGCCCACCGCGGCAAGGAGGGGCCGACCGACGTCCTCTCCTTCCCTATGGACGGCGAGGGCGACCCTTCGCCCGGGCCGGCGGAGCTGGGCGACATCGTGATCTGCCCGCAGCACACGGTCGACCTACGCGAGGCCGTCGTCCACGGCGCGCTGCACCTGACGGGCATGGACCACGAGACCGACCGGGGCGAGATGCTCGCGTTGCAGGCCGAGATCCTGTCGTGGTGAGCCCGTGACGCGCTCCGGCTTCGTCGCGCTCGCGGGGCGCCCCAACGTCGGGAAGTCCACGCTGGTCAACGCGGTGGTCGGGACGAAGGTGGCGATCGTCTCCGACAAGCCGCAGACGACCCGGCGGCCGATCCGCGGCGTCGCGACCTCCGGCGACCACCAGCTCGTGCTCGTCGACCTGCCGGGCGTGCAGCGCCCGCGCGACGTCCTCACGGAGCGCATGCAGCGGTCGGTCGAGCGGGAGATGGCCGATGCCGACGCCGCGCTGCTGATCATCAACGCGGAGGAGGGCGTGGGGCCGGGAGACCGCTTCATCGCGGCGGCGCTGGCCGCGGCGCGACGCCCGGTCGTGGTGGCCGTCAACAAGGTCGACCGGCTCGACCGCGCGCACGTCGTGCTCGCCCTGCAGGCGGCGGCAGACCTGGACGTGGGGGACGACGTCTTCCCGATCTCGGCGAAGTCGGGCCGGGGGGTCCCGGCCCTGGTCGATCACCTGGCGGCGCTGATGCCCGAGGGGCCCTTCATGTTCCCGCCGGAGGACCACTCCGACCAGAGCGAGTCCGTCATGCTCGCCGAGCTCGTGCGCGAGCAGGTGCTGCGCCGGACCTTCCAGGAGGTCCCCCACGCCGTCGAGGTCCTCATCGACGACGTGCAGCGCCCGCGCGACGACCTGACGCTGGTGCGCGCCGTGGCCTGGGTGGAGGCCGAGTCCCAGAAGGGGATCCTCGTCGGGTCGGGCGGCCGGATGATCAAGGCGATCGGCACCGCGGCTCGCAAGGAGCTCCAGCGCGAGCTCGGCACCCGTGTGCACCTCGATCTCTCGGTGCGCGTGCGCCGCGGCTGGCGGGGGGACGACGGGCTGCTCGACCGGCTGGGGTTCGAGTAGCAACCAGCGCATCAAGACGCCGTGCGGCGATGCCGGCACGGCATCAGAGGCGCTTCGCGAGCTCCTCGCTGAGCGCCTCGACGTCGCCGAGCGCGAGCTGTGGCGTGAAGACGAACGGCAGCGTCACCACGTCGCCGCGCCCGTGGCGGCGCAGGCGCTGCAGCTGGCTCTGCTGGACCTTCACCCGCGCGGCCTGGGTGCGTGCGGCCCGCAGCGCTGCGGCGGGTACTGCGCCGTCGGCCGCCGCGACCCGCGCGAGCTCGTCGGCCGAGAACCGCCGGGGCAGGACGGCGTTGACCACGATCGTCTCGAGTGGGCGGCCGAGGTTCTTCGCCAGCTGCGCCTCGAGCTCCAGCGTCTCGGCGACCGGCATCTCGCCGGGCAGTGCGACCGCGAGATAGCCCGAGCGCCGCGAGTCCTCCAGGAACTCGCGCACCCGCGTGGCCTGGCCGGCGATCGGCCCGACGCGGGCGATGTCCGCGAAGGTCCTCGGGGTGGACAGCATGCCCAGCCCGTGTCCGGAGGCGGGGGCATCGACGATGACCAGGTCGTAGCCGCGCGCCGCCTTGTCCCAGCGCTGGGACTGTGCGAGCTCCCACGCCTTGGTGATCGTGACGAGCTCGCGGGCGCCGGGCGCGGCCGCGACGAAGTACTGGAAGGCGTTGGAGCGCGCCAGGACCGAGACGAGCTGCCGCGACCCGAGTTGGCGGCCGAGCCACTCCTCCAGCGCCCGCTGCGGGTCGATCGACGTGCCCCACAAGCCGTCGGCCAGCGCGACCTCGACGCCCTGACCGCCGCCCCCCGAGCCGAACAGCGCGGGCAGCCGTTGCTGGTCGCCGACCTCGCAGACGATGGTCCGCCGCCCGGCGCGCGCCGCGGCCAACCCGAGGGCGGCGGCGACCGTCGTCTTTCCCACCCCGCCCTTACCGGTGACGAAGAGCAGTTGTCGGGTGAGAAGGCCGGGCATGTGTGCGACCCTGAACGCTACGTGGTCACCGATTCAAGCGAAGCGCCGCCGGCCGCCGACGTGGCGGCGGCCTACGAGCGGTGCCGGCGCATGCA